>Ga0181539_1001117_pt1 | contig 30776 bp, 30 predicted proteins | sample PEATcosm2014_Bin_46_FD_119767 | JGI IMG/M metagenome (GOLD analysis project Ga0181539, IMG submission 119767) | Peatland microbial communities from MTU Mesocosm Facility, Houghton, MI, USA - PEATcosm2014_Bin23_60_metaG | ecosystem: Environmental > Terrestrial > Soil > Wetlands > Peat | place... | reverse complement strand
CAACAACTTCGCCTATTGGCGCGGCATCGAGGCCAAGATCGGCGCCAAGATCGCGGCAAAGGCCGCGGATCTGTTGCCGCAGTCGCAGGAGGTCATCACCAAAGTGATGGCCGAACCGCCCAAACTGCCGGCCGACAACGCCGAGCCGGCGCAGTAAGCTGTTCGCACATCATCGCCTTTCGTTGTCAGGTCCGTAGTCGCGACCAGATACCGGCCTAATGTTCCTTGAACATCGCTCGCTCACGGGCAAGGAACTCGCCCACCTCGGGTCCCTCATAGGGCACATCTACCGCGAGAACATCGCGAACGCTCACGAACCGCCCGCCATAGGGCGCCCCGCAGTAGTGCGCGGGCGCTACCCTGTCCCAGAGAATGTATCCGGCTGGGTCGACGCAGTCTGCGTCGACTGAGGCGGCAATGACTTCGCCAACGACCATCAACCGGCCGGCCCACTCCTTGGTCCATCCGACCCGGCATTCGAAATGGCGCGGGCACTCCTCAATACGGGGCGGCGCGACGCGGCTGCCGGGAATAGCAGTCAGGCCTGCCTTCTCGAGCTCGTTCACGCCCGGCGCGAAAGGCAGCCCAACGACTCGAACAGCCTCCAGGCTTTGCCGGTCGAAGTGAGGCAGATTGACGACAAACTCGCCGGTTGCGGCGACGTTGTGCGCGGTGTCGCTGCCGACATTGGCGGTGAACGCGATGTGGACCGGCTCATGGTGGACGCGCGTGCAGGTCCCGTAGGACGCCGCGTTGACCCGGCCATGGCGGTCGACGGTGGTTATCATGGCGAGACATGAACTCGGCGCGAAAAGCCGATCCCACCATTTGCGCGGCTGGTCCAGCTTCTTCACTGCCATATCAAGGTCTCCTCGGCCAAGCGGAAGGTATTGATCTTTTTGCGCGAAGCGTAGTCGCGCACGCCGACGCCGACGACGTCGGCAATGCTCCGCGCGCCGTCGCGTTCGATGAGGCGGCGCAGTCCTGTGTTTATTTGTGCGATCAGGCCGGGGCCGCGATAGACTAGCGCAGTATAAAGCTGAACCAGCGAAGCGCCCGAGCGGATCATCTCATAGGCATCCTCGGCGCTGGCGATACCACCGACACCGATGAGCACGTGGCGTGAACGGTCGATTCGACCGTACCACGCCGCGATCGCAGCGTTGGTAGGTGCCCGCAGCGACGGACCGGTGATCCCGCCACGCATCCGGTCGAGCTCAGCCCGCGGGGTGCGTAACGTGGCATGAAGATTGCGGTTCGGGATGTTGAGAATGAATCCCTTGACAAAAGCAAAGGGTTCGACAGCCGCCAGGATTGAATCGATGACCTGCGGATCCTCCGGGTCACCAGGCGGCGTGATCTTGAGGAAGAGCGGCGGCAACGGGCAATGGCGGCTGCAGCATTCAAGTAACATTGCAAGCAGTTTTGGGTCGTCGAACAAGCCGCACCCGCCCTGCGGCATGTTGGGGCAGCTCAAGTTGAGAACGAGATAGTCGGCGAGAGCGCGAAACTGACCCACGGTGCGCGCCAGTTCCTGTGTAGTATGCTCCGCGCTCGCAACACAGGCCGTGTTCGTTTCTACGAGATTGACTCCGAGCGGCACCGCACCCTGCCGCCGTTGGAGCCGCTCCGCCACGGCGGCGGCGCCATCGCTCGGGCAGCCGTAGAAGACCCGAAGCGCCTCGTCGCTCTTAAGCCGCCACAGCCGAGGCCGTTGGTGGTTGCCGGCGGAAGCCCGTTCCGACACCGAGCCGACTTCGATGAAGCCGAAGCCGAGCCGCGACAGGACTTCGACGGCTTGAGCATTCTTGTCGAAACCAGCCGCGAGGCCCACCGGGCCTGGAAAGCCGATGCCCGCAACATTCGTGCGGAGGATCGGGTCAGGAGCGCCGAAGCAAAGTTCAACGGCATCGAGGAGACCGAGGCGCTCGACGGCCGCACATAGTGCGATCGTGGCGCGATGGCTCCGTTCGGGCTCCAACCGCATCAGCACGGGCTTTAGGCAGCCGTAAAATCCCATCTGCGTTCGTTGCTGTGGCCGGGTGTCTTCACGTAGGCAAGCGAGGAGGTAAGGCTCCCGGCTCACGCCGCGAGCACTGTCTCCTTCATGTCGATCACCGGCAGCTTGAGGTTCGTGAGCAGGCGATAAAGTGTATCGATCTCCGTCTGCTGCGGCCTTGGCATCGGCGCGCGCATGAACGGACTGGGGATCAGCCCGCGCAGCCAGGTAGCGGTCTTGTAGCGGATATGCAGCCGCCCCATGTCGGCGACGTAGTCGTGAAGCTGATGCAGCCCGCCGTTCCAAATTGCCCGCGCACGCTGCACGTCGTTGGCGTCCCAGGCGTCGAGGTGGTCGAGCATCGGCTCGAGGGCGAAGTTCCAGAAGCCGCTCAAGGTGCCGTCGAACAGGCCGGTCGCGCGGTATTCGTGGAAGCGCGATGCCAGCGCGCCCATGATCGCAACATGGCGGTCGAGCGAGCGAAGTCCATTGGCGATAATCTGGAAGCCGTCGTACATGTAGGTCATCTTCCAGCCAACCACGTTCGGAACCTCGCTGCAGATGCGCATTGTCGCGCCAAGCGGAAGCCCGGGATTGAATGGCGGCTTCGCGCCGCCCACCGGATGGGTCACGATCGGGAGATCGACGGCGCGGTCCTGCGCCTTTATCTGGTCGAGCCAAATCTCGGGATATTGGTCGGCATCCCAGCACGACGTGACATCTTGAGCGCCACCCGGCGGTGTCACGAAGATGCCGTCGACCCCCAGTGCTTTGGTGTCCTTTGCAGTTTCGACTGTCTCGTCAGTCGTGATCGCCCACGTGCCGGCGATAATCGGCACCTTGCCGTGCGCCTCTTCCATGGCGATTTCGAGCACCCGGCGCTTTTCCTGCCGCGACAGGTAGAAGATTTCACCCGCCTCGGGATTGATGCAGAAGCCGCCCTCGCGGACGAAACGAGGTTCATTGAGGAAGTATCGCAAGAAGCGCCGATAGGCTGCCTCGTCGATCTTCAATCGACTGTCGTAGGGTAAAAGGACGGCGACATAACGATAATCCCCGATGGTTTTCATTTTTTGCTCCATTGTTCTAACCTGGCGGTGGCGAGCAGATTGCGTAACGACCTGAATGCCCGTGTCATCCCCCGCATCTCACCGCGCGATCTCTTCCAAGACTCGGCGATTGGTCTCGATTGCGAAGAACGTCACGATCAGCGCACCGACGACGGCGGCGACGCCGAAGAACAGAAACACGATCGAAAGGCCGGCTTCGGCTAGAATGAAGCCTACGATCACCGGTCCGACGATCGAGGCGACGCGCAACCAGGCACTAGCAGTACCGCTGCCGAGCGCCCGCATCCGCGTCGGATAGATTTCCGGCAAATAGACGTAGATGCCCGCCAGCAGAATCGAGATGAAGAAGAGCGCGATGGAGGCCAATGTCACCACCGTTTCTACTGGCGCGAGGTCTCCGCGGCTGAGCCACCATAACGCCAACAGCGGGATGCCGGCGCCAAGAAACGAAACGGTGTAACACGGGCGGCGTCCGAAGCGGTCGATCAACAGCATGCCGAACAGCGCGCCGAACAGACCGACCAAATAACTGACGAAGCTGTATCGCAGGTTCTGGCTGATCGGCAGGTGATAGACGTTGCGATAGATCGTCGGCAGCCAGGCAAGCAAGCCATAGCCGACAATCGAGGTGGTAAATGCCATCCCCCAGGCGGTCAGCGTCCGGCGCAGATAGTCAGGGCCGAACAGGTCGCGCCAATGTGCCGTGTCCTTGACGATGCTTGGAATATTGCTCGGCAGCGCCGGCATCGGCTTCACCCCGTCCTTGACGACGGAATCCTCGATCCCGGCCAGCGTCTGGTCGGCTTGCTCAAGGCGGCCGTGCGCCGCCAGCCACCGCGGCGATTCCGGGACGAGGCGGCGAAGCCACAGCGCCAGCAGCGCCGGTAGCGCGCCGATGACGAACATCCATTGCCATCCGAGGTGAGGCACGACCCACACGGCAACGAGAGCGGTGATCATCACGCCGAATGCGAATATCGCCTGGAACAGCAGGACCAGCCGTCCGCGCAGCTCCGCACGCGTAAATTCGTTCATGTAGGTTGCGGCGATGGGCACCTCCGCGCCGAGACCGAGTCCCTGCACGAAGCGGAGCCAAAACAGCGAATCGTAACTCCATGCAAAGGCGCAGGCGAGATTGAAAAGCGCGTAGATGCCGATGCTCCAGCGCAGGACGCTGAGCCGGCCATAATGTTCGGCCATCCAACTCAATCCCAGCGCGCCGACTAATTGACCGACATAGCCGATCGAGATCAGCGCGCCGATCTGGCCCGGCTCCATGTGCCACATCGGGATCAACACCGGCAGCACAAACGCGATTGTCAGCGCGTCGAACGCGTCGAAGAAGCCTGCCATGCCGACGATCAGCATGATCCGGCGGTACCATGAGGTCAGCGGCAGGCGCTCGATGCGCGCCGAAATCGCCTCCTCGGTGAGCGGTAACGATTGGATCGCGGATCCTGGCATGTCGCTTCCTCCCCCGTTTTTTCTCACGAGCGTCCAGTGCCGGGCGCCTCGATTTATGTATACGATAAAAATACAAAGCGAAATCAAATTTCGTTTGACTATGTCGGAGCCAAGCCACAAGGAAGCCGACCATGAACGCCTCCCCCACACCGAAGGCTCGGCTTGCGGCACCGCACAAAAAGCCGTCGTCGACCGGCGCGCAGCGGGTGTACGCAGCGCTGCGTCGCGCCATCATTGCTCTTGAAATTGAGCCGGGAGCCGCCTTGGAGGAAGAGCGATTGTGCCGCCAGCACAAGGTGTCGCGCACTCCGATGCGCGAAGCGCTAATCCGGCTCGCGTCCGAAGGCCTCGTCGAGCTTGAGCCCAATCGCGGCGCCCGGGTGGCGGCGCTCCAGTTCGTCGATGTCGTCGACCACTACGAGGCGATGGACGTTTTCCAGCCGGTCATTTGGCACTTCGCCGCGGTCCGCAGGACCAACAGCGATCTGGTCGCGATCAGACAATGTCTCGCGGCCTTTCGCGCCGCAATCGCCGGCGGGGATTCCGAGGCGATTGTGCAGACGAATTACGAGGTCCACTGTGCGATCGCCGTGGCAAGCCACAACCGCAGCCTGGAGAAGGCCTACCGACAAATGCTGGTGGACAAGTTGCGGGTGGCCCAGCATGCCGTGCGCGACCTGCCTCATGCCGGAGGGCGCACTCTGTCAAAGCGATTTATGGGCGCGCTTCGGATTCTACAGCAGCTTGTCGACGTCATCGCAAAGCGCAAGGGGGCCGGTGCCGAGCACTTGGCTCGGCATTATAACGCGCATGTGCGCACGCAGATCGTCGATATCTTGTCGGCCAGTCTCGCAAAGGAAATCGTGCTCGTGCCGTTGCCTGCCGAAAATCCCGTCGTCGAACGAGATGAATCGCCGCGACGCCCCCATGCGAGATCGCGCAACGCGCGGAATTGACGCTGGGCGCGCTCGAAAGCCGCGCGCCCTTGCCTTTGTGAAAGCGACTCCGTTCACCCGGCAAGCGCGGTTTCCGCGAGCCTCACCCAATACGAGGTGCCGACCGGGATGACCTCGTCGTTGAAGTCGTAAGCGGGGTGGTGCAATCCGGCGCTGTCGCCGTTGCCGACGAAGATGAAGGCGCCCGGCCGCTCCAACAGCATATAGGCGAAGTCCTCGGCGCCCATCACCGGCGGCACCGCGGTATCGACCTTGTCGGAGCCGGCGATTTCGCGGGCGATGCCGGCTGCGAAGGCGGTCTGTCGCTCGTGGTTCACCACCACCGGATAACCCATCGTGTAGGTGATCTTGGCGGTGGCGCCGTAGAGTTTGGCGGTGCCTTCGACCACCTCGCCGATGCGTTTGTGCAAGAGTTGCCGCACCTCCGCCGTCAGGCTGCGCGCGGTGCCGCGCAATCGCGCGTGTTGCGGAATGACGTTGTCGGTGTGGCCGGCCTGGAACAGGCAGACCGATACCACGGCCGCTTCCAGCGGATCGACGTTGCGCGACACGATGGATTGCAGCTGGTTGATGATCTGGGCGCCGACCAGGATGGTGTCGATGGCAAGATGCGGCCTCGCCGCGTGGCCGCCTCGGCCCTCGATGGCGATCTCGATGTGATCGGCGGCGGCCATCATGGGACCGGGACGGATGGCGAACTGGCCCGCCGGTATGCCAGGATAATTGTGCATGCCATAGACTTCCTCGATGCCGAAGCGGCTGATGAGCCCGTCCTTCACCATCGCCAGCCCGCCGCCGCCGCCCTCCTCGGCCGGCTGGAAGATCACCACCGCCGTGCCGGCGAAGTTGCGGGTTTCCGCCAGATATTTGGCGGCGCCGAGCAGCATCGCGGTATGCCCGTCATGGCCGCAGGCATGCATTTTGCCGGGCACGCTCGATTTGTAAGGCAGCCCGGTTTCCTCCTCGAGCGGCAGCGCGTCCATGTCGGCGCGCAGCCCGACGACCTTGTTGCCCGGCTTGCTGCCGCGGATGACGCCGACGACGCCGGTGCGGCCGATGCCGGGGACGACCTCGTCGCAACCGAAGCTTTTGAGCTTTTCGGCGACCGAGGCTGCCGTGCGGTGGACGTCGAATTGCAATTCCGGATGGCTGTGCAGATCCCGCCGCCAGGCGGTGATTTCGCCGTGCAAGTCGGCGACGCGGTTGACGATCGGCATCGGCATTGTCCTCGATTGGGCGGCTCACCCGGCAGATCAACGCGTTGCACACTAGCAAGAAGTAGGGCGACGGCGAACCCGTCCCATGCCGTGACCAGGCCGCTGCCGCGTATTCAGAGCTCGGTCATCCCGCGAGCGCGCGCAAGACCGCCTCCGGCTCCTTGGCGATCACGGCAAGCAAAACGCGCGCCGCGCGGTCGGGTCGGCGGCGGCCTTGCTCCCAGGCGTGCAGCGCCGTCACGTCGAGTCCGAAGGCGCGCGCAAATGCGGCTTGCGAAAGGCCAAGACGTTGACGCAGCTTGGCCACGTCCACCTGCTCGGGCACCGTCACGGTATAGCTGGGCAACTCGATCTCCCCGCGCGCATGTGCCAGCGCGTCAGTGAGCCCGGCGACGAGGCGACGGCCCAAAGCGCTAGTTTTCTGCTTCGAGTGCCGCGATGAGGTTGCGGATTTCGCGTTTGTCCGCATCGGTCAAATCCTCCTTCGCACTTTTGGCGTAAACGTCCAGCAGGTAGAGAACGTCTCCGCGAATGAAGACGTAGTAGATTATGCGCGCGCCGCCGCTCTTGCCGCGCCCGCCACGGGCGGCCCGGGCCTTGCGCGCGCCACCGGTGCCCGCAATGACCGGCCACGCCGTCGGCGCGAGCGCTATTTCAAGTTCCGCCGCGGCGCGCTCGGCCTTTGAGAACAGCTTTCCCGCCGCGCGCTCGTAGCCGCGCGTTGCGACCACCCTCATGGCGCCCTCCTATACGGCATTGTCTTATAGCTCGCAAGGCACTGGGAGTGGATCAATCCACTCTAGCAAAGCGCGCCGCGCTGCTATAGACACCCCGCATCGATCCGCCGGGCGCAAAGCTTCATCGGAAAGAACGCGCAAGGCTGGAAAACGCGAGCGGGTTTAAGCTATTGAACCCGAGGCGAGCCCGTAGCTCAGTCGGTAGAGCACGTGACTTTTAATCATGGGGTCGTGGGTTCGAATCCCGCCGGGCTCACCATATATTCCAAGGCCTTATGCCGGAATCCGCAACGAAAGCGCGAGCATGGCGGATCGTCACGATGGCCAAGACGGCGGCCGGCGCGGGGCGCTGATCGCTCTCGGCGTTGTTGTCCTTCTGTTCGTGGTCGGCTGGCTGTTGGCGCGTGAGCTTTATGCCAATGGCAAATTGGAAGATTGCCTGATGTCCGGCCGGACCAATTGCGCTCCGATCGACAGCCGCGGGCAATGACCGGCGCCGCGCTCGCTTGCCGGCGAGCGCCCCTTCTCCGCCACGACAGTTTCACGCCGCCGTCGCGGTGGCGCCACAGACCGCGTTCAGGATTGCGCCCGTGGGTGCGGTGAGGAGCGTCGAGGAGGATCGACGATGATCGTCCAATCCGCGTGCCAAGCGTCATCGAGGATTTCTACGACCGAAAATCTGCGGCGGCCGAAATGCCCGGGCTGCGGCACCGTCGTCTTCGTGGCCGAAGAATCCCGGTTCGATGCCAAGGGACATGTACACCACGACTGGTCGTGCGATCGCTGCGGCCATCAATTCGTGACATCCGTGCGGCTGTGGCGACGTTAGATTATTACATCACCAGAGTTTCTTAACTGTCTGAGTTCGTTCGCTAAGTGTTGATGCGTCAGCGTCAGAACCCAGGCTGCGGCATCGTGGTGCGGTCAAACGGCTCGCGGAAGCGGGCAATAATGTTGGCGCTGCAATAATCTTGGCGCTGCCGGTGTTGGTGTTGCGCAACCATTGATCAGGAGGAGAACCCATGCGTCAGCTACTCTCGCGTCGTGCCTTAAGCGGTGCGGCCATCGTCGCCCTGCTGCTCGCCTTCGCCGTGCCGAGCCATGCCGAGACGGTGAAATTCAAGGCCGATCTCAAGGCGTCGAGCGAAGTGCCGCCGAATGACAGCACAGGAACCGGCACTGTCACCGCGACCTACGACACCGCGACCAAGACGTTGACTTGGGACGGCAGCTATTCGGGCCTGAGCGGGCCCGCGACCGCGGCGCATTTCCATGGCCCGGCGGACCCCGGCAAGAACGCCGGCGTCGCCGTCCCGATCGCGCCGGCAACGAGCCCGTTGCAGGGCACCGCGACCTTGACCGATGCGCAGGCCGAGGACCTGATGGCCGGCCGCTGGTACGTGAACGTGCACACCGCAGCCAACAAAGGCGGCGAATTGCGCGGTCAACTTTCGAAGATGTGATCGCTCCGATAGGTGGCGTCGGTACCGGACGCGATCTTAACCCGCCGGTCCCGAAAACGGGCCGGCGGGTTTCGCGTTACGCCGTCAAGGCTCGTGCCGCTCAGGGCAACCCGGCGATCGAACGCGCCTCGCCGGTGACTTCGAGCACGTGCATGCCGGTGCCGGCGCGATCGACGATGTAGATGTAGCCACGATCGTCGGTCTCGACATTGTTGGTCTGGATCGCAATCTTGCAGCGATCCTCGCCGTTGACTTTGATGCAGCGCTGGTCGGTATCCGCCGTGATCGAAGGGATGAAATAGCCGACCTCGCGTGGATGGTAGGGGTCGCGAACGTCGACCGCGCGCACGCCGGCGTTGAAGTAGCTCAGAAAGGCGAGCTTTTTATAGAACACCGGCGCCATGCTCTCGTTCGCCGAGTGGGTGCCGAAGCGGCCGCCGCGTTCGCAGAAATTGCCGCTCGATTCCGGCACCTGGAAGTTCGAAATCACCATCGGATGGTTTTCGATCGTCACGTCGACGAACCAGGCCATCTGCTGCGGCTCCTCGCACTCGTTGCGGATTTCCTCGTCGACGATCATGACGATATCGCGCACCGCGCCCTGCGCGTCCTTGGCGAATTCGGCGATCGGCATGTGCGGCATCGGGAACGCGGTGTGGGAGCCGTTGAACGGCGTCATTTCGAGACGGCCAACTTCGGGATAGCGCAGATTTTCCGGCGTCGGCTCCTTCGGCCCGTTGAGCAGCTTGTCGCGGTCGACGATCTGCATAATGCCGCCTTTGTTGGTGCCGTAGCCGAAATAGATGCGGTTCCCCTGCGGCCCGAGCGAAATCATGCCGTGCAATTCCATCGGGATCGGCCCGCCGGCGCCCGGCTCCTGACCGGGCAGCCCGAAGTCGCGGATCTTCACCGGATGCGCCGGGTCGCTCAAATCCCAGACTTCGGTCATCCGCCGCACCCGCCAGTCCGGCACCCCCGACACCAGATAGGCGATACCGGTGTCGCATTCCCAGAAGCTCTTATGCGTATCGTTGAGCTTGCCCGGCCGCTGCCAGATGCGCTCTGGCTTCGACGGATCGGTCACGTCGTAGATTTCGTGGCTTTGGCCGCCGAACACGCGCAGCAGATAGACCTTGGTGGGATCGCCTTTGGGCAACATCTTGCCGTCGCAGACGCGCGTCATCTGCGCTCCGCCCTCCTCGTAATTGCCCTCGGTGCCGGGGATATGGGCGAGATATCGGGGATGCGCCGGATCGGTCACGTCGACGATCGAGGTGCCGTTGAACTCGGTCTGTCCGGTCAGCGGATTGAGCGGCTTCGGCACCTGCGGCGTGCCGCCGTGGTGGCCGATATAGGCGATGTAGCGGTCGCCCTGATGATGGATGGTCGGCTGATAGGCCGAGCGGTGCTGCAGGTCGTTATAGCCGACAAGCCGCATATTGCTCGCTTCCGGCGGATCGCCGATCTTCGGCGCGCCGGGGACCGTGACCAAAACGGATTGCGACGCCGGAGGCGTCGTCTGCGCGCTGACCGGCAGCGCAACACTGACCGCGGCCAGTACGGCGCCCATCGCCAGCAATGGCGAGAGCACACGGTTAGAATGATCCGGCATTTTCACCTTCTCCCTATTGTCACGCTTGCTGCGGACCGATCGCTCACGACGGCTTCAAATCGCGCTTGGCCGCCCATTGTTCCTTCGTTGCCGCGACGTAATCGGCGTAGCGGCCGGCGGCGATGGCTGCGCGCGCGCCGGCCGTCAGGTCCTGGTAGTAGAAGAGATTGACGATGGAGAGAAGCGTCCCGCCGAGCGCTTCGCCCGCTTTGAACAGATGATGCAGATAGGCCCGGGAAAAGTCCCGTGCCGCCGGGCAGCGGCTTTCCGAGTCGAGAGGCCGCGGATCTTCGGCATGCTGGGCATTTTTGATGTTGATCGGGCCGAAGCGGGTGAAGGCGAGGCCATGGCGGCCGTTGCGGGTCGGCAACACGCAATCGAACATATCGATGCCGCGCGCCACGGCTTCGAGGATATCCGCGGGCGTACCGACGCCCATGAGATAGCGCGGCCGCTCGGCCGGCAGCGCCGGCGCGGTCGCGCCGACGATCTCGAGCATGACCTCCTGGGTCTCGCCGACGGCGAGCCCGCCGATGGCGTAGCCGTCAAAGCCGATGTCGGCCAGCGCGCGGGCGCTCTCCGTACGGAGCGCCGCATCGTCGCCGCCTTGCACGATGCCGAACAGCGCACGGTCGGCCGGCGCCGTCTCGAAGGCGCGCTTGCAGCGCTCGGCCCAGCGCAACGACAGACGCATGGCGCGGGCGATGTCGTCGCGCTCCGCAGGCAGGCCGATGCATTCGTCGAGCTGCATGGCGATGTCGGAGCCGAGCAGGAGTTGGACTTCGACGGCACGCTCCGGCGAAAGCTCGACCATCGCGCCGTCGATATGGGAACGGAAGGTCACGCCGGCTTCCGCGACTTTGCGCAGCGCCGACAACGACATCACCTGAAAGCCGCCGGAATCGGTGAGGATCGGATGCGGCCAACGCATGAAGGCGTGCAGCCCGCCAAGCGCCGCGATGCGCTCGGCGCCCGGCCGCAGCATCAGGTGATAGGTATTGCCGAGCATGATATCGGCGCCCGAGGCGCGGACGTCGTCATGATGCACGCCCTTGATCGCAGCCTGCGTGCCGACCGGCATGAAGGCTGGCGTGCGCACCATGCCGTGCGCGGTCGCGATTTCCCCGCTCCGCGCAGCGCCGTCGGTTGCGATGACGCGGAAGGCGAACGGCGCGCTGTCCGACACTCGACTATTCCGCACGCTCGCGGCGCCGCTATTTCTCGGCTTCCAGCCGTTGCACGATCGGCCACCACAGCTTCTCTTCGCTGCGAATGAACGCGTCGGTTTCCGCCGGTGAAAGGTCGCGCGTATAGGTGCCGAGTTGGTGGAAACGCGCCTGGACATCAGGATCCGCCAGCACGGTTTTGAGATCCGCATTGAGCTTCTGGATGATGGTGCCGGCGACGCCTGACGGCGCCATCATCACGATCCAGCCGCTCGAGACGACGCCCGGCACGGTCTCGGCGATGGTCGGCAGGTTCGGCTGGTCCGGCAGGCGTTTCTCGGAAGCGATGCCGAGGAGGCGGATGTCGCCGTTCGCCGTTCCCGGCGCCAACCCGGCGAGGCCCTCGAACATGATCGGGATACGGCCGGCGATGACATCGTTCACCGACATCGCGGCGCCGGCCGAATGCACGAAGTTGATATTGGCCTTGGCCCGGTCGCGAAACAGTTCGCCGGTCAGATGGGTCTGGCCGCCCCGGTTGGTCGCCACGAAGAACAGCCCGTCCGGCGTGTCATTGGCGAGCTTGATGATGTCGGCGACGTTTTGCGCTTTGACGTCCTTTTGTACCCCCATGGCGATCGGCTGCTCGCCGACCATTCCGACCGGCACGAAGGCTTTGTGCAGATCGACCGTCATGTTGCTGCCCTCGTGGATCGGCAGAACGGTGAAGGTCGAGGCCTGCGTCAGATAGAGCGAGTAGCCGTCGGTCGGCAAAGTCGCGGCGTACTGCGCCGCAAGGAGGCCGCCGGCGCCGGGCCGGTTGATCACCACCACCTGCTCTTTCCAGAGCTGCGACAGCTTGTCGGCGACCAGTCGGGTGACCACGTCCGGGCTGTTGCCGGCGGCGGCAGGCGTCACGAAGGTGACCGGCTTGGTCGGGTAGTCCTGCGCCAAGACTGGCGCGCTGAAAGCCAAGGCGGGCAGGATTCCGAGGGCGAGCAAGGATGGCAGCCGGCGCATTCGTTTCTCCACGTTTTTTCGGGCGGCATTCTACGGGGCCGCGCGCGAACTTAAAGGGGATTACGTCGCGCTGCCATCCCGCCGTGTCGCGTCAGAAGCCGACGCCGATGGCGGCGCCGGCATGGCCGGCGGAAGAGGCTTCCTGACTGGTCCGCGGCTGCTGCGGACGGGATGCGGGTTCTTGCTTCGCACGCTTCGGCTCGGGCTTGTCGTCCTCCGCCTTGGTCTTCTTTGACGACTGCGCCTTGTCGTCCTCCCCGTGATGGGCGACGGCCGGCGCCGGCTTAGGTTGTTCGACAACGACGCATTGATCGCCCTGCGCGGCCTTGCCCGACGGACAGACCAGCGGGCAAACACGCGCGGACTGCTTTTTCAGTTCGGAGACAAACGCGTCGGTGATTTTGACGTCGCTATTCGTCGGCTCGCCCTGCGCGCCCTGATAATGCGTGATCGCCGCCTTGGTCGAATCGCTCAATGAGCCGTCGACAGCATCGGAATAGCAGCCGAGCCGGGTCAATTGCTGCTGCGCCGCACGCACCTGATCGGGCGTGTTGACGTCGGCCGCGCTGGCCTTTTCGAGAGCGGCAGTCACCAATGGACGCAGCCGCTCGCAAGTGAGGCCTTGAGCTAACTGCTTGAGATCGTCCTTAGCTTTGCTGCCCGCCGCCTGCAGTGTGTTCAGGCGAGATTGTTCGTCGCTGCAGGCGGCCTCCTGTTTGCGAGCCGCATCAGACAACGCCTCCTGCTTCGCCGCTTCCTGAGCTTTCAGCGCGGCTTCGCGCACCGCCTGCTGCCGAGCCTGTTCGGCAGCCTGGGCCTCCTGTTGGGCCTTGGCGACCGCCGCATCCTGCTCGGCCTTCTTCTGCGCGGCCGCGGCGTCCTGGTCGGCGGTCTGCTTCGCAGTTGCGGCGGCGGCTTGCTTCGCAGCGGCAACGGCGGCCTGTTGCTGCGCAAGGGCGGCATCGGCAAGCTGCTTCTGTCGCGCCGCTTCGTCGGCTTTCAGCTGGGCTTGGCGCTCGGCTTGCTGCCGCGCCTGGTCGGCTACCTGAGCGTCATGTTGGGCCTTGGCCAGCGCAGCATCCTGCGCCGCGCGTTGCCGCGCCGCCTCGTCGGCTTGCCGCTTGGCTTCCGCAAGTTGCGCCCGCAAAGCCTGCTCTTCACGCTGCATGGCTTCTTCGCGCTCGCGCTGCTTGGCGGCTTGCTCGAGCGCGTCGGCACGGACCTCGGCGACGGCACCCATCGCGGACGACGGGTAGTTCTTGATGAAGTCGCGGAAGTCGCTGGCGTTACCGGAATCCTTGATCTTGTCCCAGGCCTGCTGATCTTCGGCCGGCGGAGCCGGCGTCGACTTCGGCAGTTCGAGCGCCGCGATCTGCTGGCGGGCGAGGTCGGAATAAAAGCCCGTCGGATGCTGGGTCAGAAATACCCCCCACGCGCCCTTGGTCCCGATCTTTTCGACCAGACCGTAGTCGGCCTTGACCTTGTCCGGATCCTCGGCCGCCGCGGCCGGTTGCCCGGGTGCCGGAACGAGCGAGATATTGCCGCCGCCAAGGGAGCCATAAACGAACGGTTCCTGCCGATTGCTCGTTGTTTTCAGCACTTCGTCGCGGACGCGTCCGAACGCCAAGCGGACATCGAGGCCGGCAACGAATAAATTGTCCAACAACGCGGTGGCGAACGGGCTGTGCTCGGTGTTGCCGTCCTCGGCGGACTGCCCGGCCTTCGCCGCATAGGCAATCAGGGTGTTGATGTCGGTCGGCTGTACTGCGGTCAGTCCGCGAGTAGGCCCTATCCCGCGCGTGAGCCCCGTTGCGGAGCTGCCCGGGTGCTGGCCTGCAGAGCCGGCAGGGTTTTGTTTCGCCGGGTCGGCAATGCGCGGCTTCGTCGTCGGCCGAAACGGATTGTCCCGGCATGCATCGAGTATGACAACGCGCAGCCGCTTGGCTCCGTCGACCGATTGGATGAGCCGATCGAGCGAAATGGCTTCGTCTTCGGCATCGTCGTCGGTCGCAAGGCTGGCGTCCACCGGGACCAGATAATTGGTGCCGTTGAGCTCGATGCCATGGCCGGCGTAGTACACGACGGCGATATCGGCCTCGCTCGCGGCGTGCTCGAACTGCCGAATGGCGCGTTTGAACTCCAGATTGCTCACGTTGTAGGACGCATTGACGACGTCAAACCCGGCCTTCTGGAACGTCGCCGCCATGGCCTGGGCGTCCTTCGCCGGATTGGGCAGCGCCGGCGCATGCTGATAGATCGAATTGCCGACGACCAGCGCGACGCGGCTTCCGGTAACCGACGGCGCCGGCGCGGCAATTGGCGCTGCAACCGGCGCGGCGGGGGCGGCGGGCTTGGCCGCAGGTGCCGCAGGTGGAGCGTTCGAACTGGGTTTGGGAGCAACCGTCGCCACCGCCGGCTGCGGCAGCGATCCCAATGTGACATCCCCGTCGAGCGACGAGGAGAACCAGGGTACCTGTTGTCCCTTCGTCTCCCGCGAGACGTCGGTGCGCGTGCGATTGAAAATCTGCTCGACCGTCGCGTCCGGTGTCTTCAATTCCTTGACGAGTTGCGACACGAACACAGGCGTAGTGCCGTCGCCGACCACGGTGTCGGACGCCGCCGAAGTCATGACCACGGTTGCCCGGGGAACCGCGACCGCGGCGAGCCCCGCGGAAACGTTGCGAAAGCGGCGTTCGAACGGATTACGCCGCGATGCGTCGATAATGGCGACTTTGACCTGTGCGCCTTTGCCGGTCAGATCGGCGAGAACTTTGTCGAGGCTGAATCCATCGCGACGAACGTCGGCCTCGTTCCAAATCTGCGCATCGACTGGAATCATGTAGCTCTGCCGGTCGGATTGGATGCCGAAACCGCTGAAGAAGATCACAGCGGTCGTGCTGGAGTTGATTTTCCCATAGAATTGATCCAGGGCGCGCTGCATCGCCTGCTTTTTGAGGTTCTCCCCGACGGTGACGTCGAAGCCCCGGCGGCGCAATTCGTCGCCGAGCGCGCGCGCGTCGCCGACTGGCTCCGGCAGCGGCGCATCCGCATCGGGATAGGCCGCATTGCCGATGACGAGCGCCACGCCGGCAGTCTGCTGCGCAAATGCCGCGGGAGCGGCGGCAATCGCAAGGAGGCAGAAACCAATGAAGACTATGAGTCGCTGTCTCATGGCAGCTGTCTCATGGCACGTGATCGAGCGTTGCTACGCAGCACCGCCACTCGGCATCGGGACGAGATGGCCGGTCTTCCGAGAAAATATAGGCTCAACGACGAGTTCCGAGCATCGCCAATTCGCTAGATGCTATACGGTCTAAAGCGCCCTGCCAAATCTCCGCGTCCTGCAGTCCCCGTCGGGAGAATAGCTGCGCGCCTGCTTTTAGGCAAATCGCACCGCCGTGAAATAGCAACGCTTTTTCGCCCTTGGACCACCGTTGCGTCGCTCGCAGACCCGCCAATCGAGCCGATCCGCGACTACCGGCTTACCGTCGCTTCGATCGCGATTTGCGCGCGGCGTAACGGGCGTCTCTCGCCGCCTTCTGTTCGGCTTGCAACGCGAGTTCACGTTCCGCGATTTCGACCTTGGCCCGCTCGGCCGCGATCGCAGCGTCGCGCTCCGCCTGCTGCGCGCGTTCGGCCTCACGGGCTTTCTGTTCCGCCCTTTCGCGCTCGCGGCTGGTCTTGACGGCATTGCGCTCGGCAGCGAGCGCGGTCCGCGCTGACAGCCGTTCTGCCAATGCCGGGTCGGCGGCCTTGGCGCGAAACTTTTCCAGCGCGTCCTGTCTCGCCTTGGCCGCAGCCTTTTGGCGCTCGATGAAATCCGGTTGCTTAAAGCCAGCCATTTATCCCGACCGCGTATCTTGACCTTGTCGTTTAACCCTGCTTACGAACCCGCTTGGCCTGCCGCAACTCGGCGGGCTCAGCCGCACATCGCTACCGTCAAGGCATGCGCCAGCCGACGACGGTCGCTTCGATCGGGCTGCTGGTATCCACACTGTGCCAAGCACCGCTAGTCCATCGGCATAAAAATGGAATGACATAGGTGCCGACATGATCCTCGCAAAGAAGCTCAAGCGGCTTTTCCGCTGGCGGAACGCCCTCGTGAGTGAAAGCGTCGATTCGCTGTTGCCGTGTCGCCATGCAGTCTTGGTTATCCCGTCGTTGCGGATGCGATGCGCACCTACGGCGCTGCGACGGCAGCGCGACGTGCTTATATAACGCCAACGAGCACGTAATCAATCAGCGAGGACGTAATGGCGTTTAAGCCAAATTACGGACGAGATCGGGCCGAGCGAGCGAGGGCGGCCCGTGTCCGGGGCGAGGATAAACAGCGAAAAATGGACGAGAAAATCGCCTTGCGCAAAGCCCGGCGCGCCGAAACGGAGCCGCCGGTGGATGAAACCAGTCCTGCTCCGGAAGAAAAGCAAAGCTGACGGCTAGAGATGATATTCCACGGCCCCCGTCAGTCACTTCGGCCAAGGACCTTAATCGTCCTCGGCCTTGTCGTCGTCCTCATCCTCGATGGCGCTTAACTGGTGCAGCGGCGCGGTCGCCAAAGTGATTTTCCGGCGACCCGTGGCGTGGCCATCGATGGACAGCGACTTCGGGGCTTCCCGAGATCGCTCGAACAGCACGGCACCGACGTTGCCGCCAAAACTCGTGAGGTCATCTTTCTCGCAAGTGGCCGCAATCGCCAGCCCGATCGAAGCAAGGTGGGCGCGGCGGTAGCAATATACAGCGAGCAGGACCCTTGCTGTCGGCGAGACCGTCGCAATGAGTTCGTCCAGGCCATGCGCATTGGCGCGATACATGTCGCCCAGCATTTGATCGGCGACGGGACACGGTTCGTCCTCGAGAAGGATGCGGTGTTCGGGCAGCATAGTGTAGCCTCCCAGACGGTGGTCCCCTGGTGACAATCCCATGCTTCGCGTTAACGCGGCGTTAACCCAGTGCCAGCAATTCGGGTCGCAACGCGAAATAGCGCCGCAAATCTACCCCGGACGGAACAGCAGGCAGGCGTCGCCGTAGGAGTAGAAGCGGTAGCCGCTTTCGATCGCATGCGCATAGGCGCACCGCATCGTGTCGAGGCCGCAAAATGCCGAGACCAGCATGAACAGCGTCGAACGCGGCAGATGGAAGTTGGTCAGCATCGCCCCGACCGCGCGAAAGCGGTAGCCCGGCGTGATGAAGAGCGCCGTCTCCCCGGCATAAGGCTCGATCGTGCCATCTTCCCTCGCCGCGCTTTCGATCAGGCGCAACGAGGTCGAGCCGACGGCGACGATGCGGCCGCCGGCGCGGCGCGTGGCATTGAGCGCGGTGGCGGTCGCTAAGTCGACGCTGCCCCATTCGGGATGCATTTTGTGGCCGGCCGTGTCTTCGGCCTTGACCGGAAGGAATGTGCCTGGACCGACATGGAGCGTGACGCGGTGCAGCGCGATGCCGCGCTCCTGCAACGCGGCGGCGAGCGCCGCGGTGAAATGCAGGCCTGCGGTCGGGGCCGCGACCGAGCCCTCTTCGCGCGCGAACATGGTCTGATAATCGTCGCGGTCCCGCTCGTCGACGCCGCGGCGGCTCGCGATATAGGGCGGCAACGGCATGTCGCCGCGCTCCGCCAGCGCCTGATCGAGCGCCGCGCCGTGAAAAGCGAAGGCGAACGTCACCTCGCCGCCTTCCTCGCCCTCGCCTTTTTGCTCGACCGTGGCGTCGAGCTGTTCGAGAAAACAGACCCGGCCCTCGCCGCCGAAGCGCACCACGTCGCCCTCCGCCAGCCGCTTTGCCGGCTTGACCAGAGCGCGCCAGCGCGAACCGTCGAGCCGCTTGACGAGCGTCGCCGCGATTGCCGGCTCATGCGCGCCACGCCCGAGCCGGCGCCCGTGCAGATTGGCGGCGAACACCTTGGTATCGTTGACGACAACGGCGTCACCCGGCTGCAGCAGCGCCGGTAGATCGCGCATCGTGCGGTCCTCGAGCGCGACGGCTGCCCCGGGACGCACCACCAGCAGTTTGGCGGCATCGCGCGGCGAGGCCGGCCGCAAAGCGATGCGGCCCTCCGGGAGCGTGAAATCGAACAAGTCGGTACGCATGGCTCGCCAAACGGGCTCGGCGTTGCTGGGAGTGGTGTCTTTCGTCTAAAAGCGCGCTTATCGCAACCTTTGGTGCGGCAATCGACGTGAACCCCAATCCGCTCGGCCATAACGCCGTGAACGTTGCGGTCATCCAAGTCAAACCCGGCATCGGCGACGTCATCTGGCACCTGCCGTTCATCCGCGCCATCGCCGCGGCTGCGCCGCAGGGCAAAGTCGCGTTCCTGGCGCCGCCGACGAGCGGCGCCCGCGAATTGCTCGCCGCCGAACCGGGCGTTGCCGAGACGATTTATTTCGAGCATGGCGGCTCGGAGCTGCAACGCGGCATCAAGCTGGTGCGGCTCGCCGGCCTGCTGCGGCGGCGGCGCTTCCGCTCGATCTGGATTCTCGACCGCACCATCCGCCCGGCGCTCGCCGCCGCGCTCGCCGGCATCCCTCAGCGCATCGGCTTGGGCCTCGGCGGGCAAAAGCTCTTCATCACCAATCCCGGCATCGACCATAGTCACTTCCACGACCATCCGATCGGTTGGCTGCGCGCGCTGATGGCGGCGATGAAGGTGCCGCTGCCCGCGGCCGAGCCGCCGCTACGGCTTGACGAAAAGACGCTCGCCGCGGTCGGCAAAAAATTCGCGCAATTGGCGCGGCCGTGGACGGTGCTCGGCATCGGCGCTTCGCATCCCGACAAGGATTGGCCGGACGAATATTGGTCGCAGTTCCTCGCCGCTTTGCGCAGCCGCACCCCAGGGACCATTTTCCTGATCGGCGGCAGCACGAACCAGATGCGGTCGCAGAATTTTATCGCGGCGAGCGCCGGCGCGCCGGCCGTCAACGCCTGCGATCTCGGCCTCACCGAGGCGGCCGCCTTGCTGCAGCACGCCGATCTCTTCGTCGGGCCGAGTTCCGGTCCGCTCAACCTCGCCGCCGCAGGCTTGACCGACGCCTTCGGGCTGTTCGGTTCGACGCCGGTGCTGTCCTATTCGAAATACATCCACCCGGTCGTGCCGCTAGGCGGCCCCTGCCCCGGCGGCATGCGACTCATTTCTCCGGCGCAAACGATCGAAGCGATCACGCCCTATCTGGCGCGGCAGAAAGCGCGACAGTGACGGCTAGCCTGCTCGCTACCTCAGGTCGGCGGCGACCTGCATCTTGACGATCATGTCGGGTTTGGCCGGCGGCTCGCCGCGCTTGAGCTTGTCGACCACGTCCATGCCGGTGACCACCTCGCCGACCACGGTATATTGGCCGTTGAGGAAGGAGCCGTCGTCGAACATGATGAAGAACTGGCTGTTGGCCGAATTGGGGTTGCTGGCGCGCGCCATGCCGACGGTGCCGCGCTTGAACGGCAATTTGGAGAACTCGGCCTTGAGGTCCGGATATTTCGAACCGCCGGTGCCGTTGCCGTATTCGCCGTCGCCGGTCTGCGCCATGAAGCCATCGATGACACGGTGGAACGGCACCTCGTCGTAATATTGCTCGCGCGCCAGAAGCTTCATCCGCTCCGCGTGTCCGGGCGCGACATCGGCGAGCAATTTGATGACGATCCGCCCCGGCGTGGTGTCGATCACCAGCGCATTTTCAGGATCGATGCCCGGCGGCAAGGTTATGCTCTGTTCGGCCATTGTCTCTGTTCCTTCCTCGTTGGATCGCGGCGCTGCTTCGCTACGGCACGATCGTCGTTGATTTGATATAATCCATTTTCGGAAACGCGGTCGTCAGATAGGCGTTGCCTTCCGATTGCACGCGGCTTTGATCGGGCCCGTTGCCGCTCGGTGCACCTTCGCCGTAGCCGCTGAACAGGCCGTCGACCACGTTCATGCCCGACACGACCTGGCCGAACGGCGCAAAGCCCTGGCGGTCGAGGCCGGCATTGTCGGCGTAATTGATGAAGAGCTGCGTGGTGCGCGTATTGGGACCCGCGGTCGCAAAAGTGATGAAGCCGCGCTTGTTGCTCTGCCGCACCGCATCGTCGTTGATCCGCGCGCCCCGCCATTGTGCGGAAATCTTCGGGTCGGCATTGATGCCGAACTGCACCATGAAGCCCGAGATCACCCGAAAGAAGCGGGCATTGTCGAAGAATCCGTTCTTGACGAGGTTGTAGAAGCGGTCGGCGCCGAGCGGCGCCCAATCGCGATGAACTTCGATGACGAACGGCCCCTTGCTGGTGTCGAATTTGACCTTGTAGCTCGGCGGAGCCTGTTCGCGCAGCGCCGCGGGATTGGCGAGGTTTTGGCTGCCTGTTGCTGGGCTGCCTGTTCCTTGGCTGAAGGCCGGAGTCGCGAGCGTCAGTGCGAAAAGAATGGCAAAGAAGCGGACCATGTCATCTCCCGGGATGAAGGTGTGTCAGGCTTGCGTCAGTTTCTGGCGAATTTGTTTTTCAACAGCGCCGCGACCGGCGCCGGCACGAAGGCCGAAACGTCGCCGCCCATGCCGGCAATCTGCCGGACCAAAGTGGCGGTGATCGGGCGGACCGCGGGCGCGGCCGGCAGGAACAGCGTTTGCACTTCCGGCGCCATGGTCGCGTTCATCCCGGCCATCTGCATTTCGTAATCGAAATCGGTGGCGTCGCGCACGCCGCGCACCAACAGCGTCGCTCCGACACGGCGCGCGGCGGTAACGACGAGATCGGCAAAGGTCGTGCAGGCGATCTCGCAACCGGCGGCGCGACCGAGCGGTGTGCAAATCTCGTTTGCCATCGCCAGGCGCTCGTCGGCGGAAAACAGCGGCGTCTTGCCGGGATGGATGCCGATCGCAAGCACCAGCCGGTCGGCGAGCCGGACGGCTTTGCCGATCACGTCGAGATGGCCGTTGGTGATGGGATCGAACGATCCGGCGAAGAGCGCAATCCGCTGCATGGCGGCGGTCTAGCCCGCGCCGATGTCGACCGCAAGCCGGCCGCCGCAGCGGAGTGACCACCCGCCAATCACCGCGTCCGACGCAGCGCCAGTTCACTTTTGCGGGACGAAAATTGCGGGCGAAGGCCATAACGCATGTATTTAGACCGACATATCAATCGCTTACGGAAAACAGACAATTTGTGATGGCCAACAAGGAGAAGCTGAACCGTTTACGCAATATTAACGACAGATCAGAAGCAACCTCCGCGCCGACACGGCGTTATCAAAGACAAACGGTTGCCAACAGGGGCTAGGTGTCATGATCAAGACCGTTTCAGCCGTCGCGTTTGCTGCGATCGTTGCGGCTTGTTTCGTCGCATTCCCGAGTCTGTCGCCGCAAGTCGAAGCGAGTTCACCGGTGCCCGGTGCCAAAGGCGACCGGGCCGATGTCAGGCCGCTCGGCACCGATTGCGGGCAGAACGCCTGGCCCTATTTCGACGCCGCCTGCATGCGCGACCCCCGCAGTCCGCTCCTGCAAGTGCGCGAGGTCCGGATGGTCTCGACCGACCGGTTGTCCCACTAGGATTTTGTGTGAGCATGATCTTTTCGGAAGACCGGGGTCCACCCGCGGATCAAGTCCGGGGGCGGGCGTTTTCCGGAGCACGTTCCAAGCCGGCCGCTCACGTATCCCCCAAGTAATTTTGTCCCCCAAGTAATTTTGTCCCTCAAGTAATTTTGTCCGCCAAGTAATTTCATCCTCCAAGTACTTCCGTCCCCCAACCAAATTTTGCCGTGTGATTGGGCGGAAGGTGCTGTCCCCACCTTCCGCCCGAAATTTATTTCGCGCATGATCCGACCGCTCGCGAATTGGATAACCCCCGCTTTCGCGGAGAAGATCATGAGGAAGCGCTCGATGGTGCGCCGGCCCTTAATGGGGCTGACATTTGCGGTTTCATTTGCGGTCTTGTGTTTGCAGCCGGGTCGCGCCCAGCAGACAGCGCCGGTCTATCCGGACCGGCCGATCCGGCTGATCGTGCCGTTCCCGCCGGGCGGTCCGACCGATGTGATGGGGCGGCTTATCGGCGAGACGCTGACGAAGACGCTCGGCCAACAGGTCTTTGTCGACAACCGCCCCGGCGCCGGTTCGACGCTGGGCGGCAAGGCCGCCGCCAGCGCCGATCCCGACGGCTACACGCTCCTTCTCGGCAGCGCAGCCACGCTCGCGATCGGGCCCGCGCTCTATCCCGACACCGGGTTGGATCCCAAGATCTTCGTACCGGTCGCGGCGATCGCCAGCGTGCCTTTCGTGATGATCGCCGGACCCAAAGCGCCGGTCGGAAGCGTCGCCGCGGTGATCGCCTATGCCCGAACCAATCCGGGGAAGCTCACGCTCGGCGTTCCGAACGGCGCGCCGCCGCACATGCTGGCCGCGTGGTTCAACAGCCTGACCGCAACCGACATCCTGGTCGTGCCTTACAAGGGTGCCTCGCCCGAACTGACCGAACTGATCGGCGGCCAGATCGATCTCGGCTTCGAGCCGACCTCGGTCGTGCTGTCCCATCTCGGCGACGGCGGCATGCGCCCGCTCGCCACGACCACGGCGACGCGGCTTGCCGAGCTTCCGCAAGTGCCGACCATGATCGAGAGCGGCTACCCGGACTTCGTCGCCAGTTCCTGGACCGGCATCGTTGCCCCGCCGGGCACGCCGGGCGCCGTGGTCGACCGTATCAACTTGGCGGTGAACGCAGGATTGCGAACGCCTGAGCTGCAAGACAAGCTGAAAATGCTCGGCGCAACGGCAATGCCGGGCACGCCGGCGGAATTCGGCGCCTTCATCGCCTCCGAGGTGCCGAAATGGACCGCCATGGCGAAATTGTCGGGCGTCAATACGCAGTAGCGCCGAGCGGCTATTGCGCCGGTCGGTCGAGGCCGAGCGATTTGACGATCGGCGACCATTTGCCGAGTTCGGACTTCATCGTCTCGGTGAAATCCTGCGGCGTGCCGCCCATCGGCTCGTAGCTGAGCTTGGTCAGAGCCGATTGCAGTTGCGGCGTTTTGAGCCCCACATTGATCGCTGCATTGAGCTTGGCGACGATCGGTTCGGGCGTGTGCGCGGGCGCCAACAGCCCGGTCCAAGCGGTCGTCACGAAGCCCGGATAGCCGCTCTCCACCATGGTCGGCACGTCCGGCAATTCGGCGATCCGTTTGGCCGCGGTCACCGCGAGCGCACGCAGCCGGCCGGCTTTGATCAGCGACAACAGCACGCTGGTCGCCTCGAAGGTCATCTGCACATTACCGGCCACCACGTCGTTGATCGACGGACCGCCGCCTTTGTAGGGCACGTGCACGATGTCGACGCCGGTGCGGGCCTTGAACATTTCGCCGATCAGATGCGGCAGCACGCCGATGCCGCCGGAGGAGAAGTTCACTTTGCCCGGATTGGCTTTGGCGTAAGCCACCAATTCCTGCACCGTCTGCGCCGGCAGCGATGGATTGACCACCAGGATATTGGAGGTCGCGCCGACCAGCGCGACGGGCGCGAAGCTCGTGAGTGCATTGTAGCCGGCATCGGGGTGCAGGAGCGGCGCGATGATGAGGCCGCTCGCCGCCGAATAGAGGAGCGTATAGCCGTCCGGCGCCGCCTCAGCCGCATCCTTGGAGCCGATCGTATTGCCGGCGCCGGCGCGGTTTTCGACCACGAACGCCTGGCCGAGCGCGCCTTGCAGATAATTCGCGGCGATCCGCGCAATGACATCGACCGGACCGCCCGGCGGCGTCGGCACGATCACTTTGACCGGCCGGTCCGGATAGGATTGCGCCCGGGCGGCGCCGATGCTCAAGCCCACCGCCAGCACGGCCAAAGTGAGCATCGCATGGAGTGTTCGGTAGGGCTGGATCACGGCGTTTTCCCCTTTTGTCTCGTTCTTCTACCCAAGTTGCACTAATCTATCCGGATGCTTGGCATTTTGACCACTGGTGGCGGCGGTGCCGTGCCGGGGCCCTTGCCTTGACCCCCTTTTGGCTCGCGTCTAAGAGCCGCACGGAGAAGAACGGCCGCGTCATGATCGTACTGATCGACAATTACGACAGCTTCACCTTCAACCTGGTGCACTATCTCGGTGAACTGGGGGCCGAAGTGGTCGTGTATCGCAACGACAAGGTGACGAGCGCTGCGGTTATCACCGCCGATCCCGACGCCATCGTGCTCTCGCCCGGACCGTGCACGCCCAAGGAAGCCGGCATCTGTCTCGATCTGATCGCGCAGGCCTCGGCGCAAATCCCTATTCTCGGAGTCTGCCTCGGCCATCAGGCAATCGGTGACGCCTTCGGCGGCAAAGTGGTGCGCGCGCCGGTGCCGGTGCACGGCAAATTGTCCGAGATCCGCCATGAGGGCGCGGGGATTTTCCGCGGCATCAATGCGCCGTTCAACGCGACCCGCTATCATTCGCTGGTGGTCGAACGCCAAAGCATGCCGCGCGAACTCGCCGTGACCGCGGATACCAACGACGGGCTCGTCATGGGACTTGCCCATACGCGGCTGCCGATCCACGGCGTGCAGTTCCATCCCGAAAGCATTGCATCGGAGCACGGCCACCTGATGCTGCGGAATTTTCTCGACATCGCCGCCGCGTGGAATAGAGCGAGCGGCCGGCGCGCGAGGGTCAATTGAGGACGCAGCCGTGACGCTCGAATTCAAAGCCCTGATCGGGAAGGTCGCAACCGGCGCGAGCCTGAGCCGCGACGAGGCGGCAAGTGCGTTCCAGCAGATGATGTCGGGCGAAGCGACGCCGTCGCAGATGGGCGCCTTGTTGATGGCGCTGCGGGTGCGCGGCGAGACCGTCGACGAAATCACCGGCGCGGTCACGACCATGCGCGCGAAGATGCTGCGTGTCGCCGCGCCGTCCGACGCCATCGATGTGGTCGGCACCGGCGGCGATGCCTCCGGCTCGTTCAATATTTCCACCTGCGCCGCGCTGATCGTCGCCGGCGCCGGCGTTCCGGTCGCCAAGCACGGCAACCGGGCACTGTCGTCGCGCTCGGGCGCGGCCGACGTGCTGACCGCGCTCGGCGTCAATATCGATCTCAATCCGGAGCAGATCGGCCGCTGCATCCGCGAGGCCGGGATCGGCTTCATGTTCGCTCCCGCGCATCATCCGGCGATGAAGAACGTCGCCGCCACGCGCGTCGAGCTCGGCACCCGCACGATCTTCAACCTGCTCGGCCCGTTGTCCAATCCGGCCGGCGTGCGCCGCCAGATGGTCGGGGTGTTCTCGCGGCAATGGACCGAGCCGCTGGCGCAGGTCCTGAAAAATCTTGGCGCCGAAAGCGCTTGGGTGGTGCACGGTTCCGACGGCCTCGACGAAATCACGACTTCAGGCCCGACCACCGTTACCGCGCTCGAAGGCGGCGCGGTGCGCACATTCGAAATCTCGCCGGACGAAGTCGGGCTCGCCAAGGTCAAGCCGGAACAGTTGCGCGGCGGTGATGCGGCAACAAACGCCAAGGCGGTGGAGGAGGTGCTCCAGGGCAAGCCGAGCCCGTTTCGAGATGTCGCCTTGTTCAACGCCGCGGCTGCGCTTGTGGTCGCGGGCAAGGCCAATAGCCTGAAATCCGGCGTCGAACTCGCCAGCCGCTCGCTCGATTCGGGCGAAGCCGAAGGACGGCTCGATCGCCTCATCGTGGTCTCGACCGATGGCTGATATTTTGCAGGCTGATGTTTTGCAGAAGATCGCGGCCTATAAGCGCGACGAGATCGCGGCGGCAAAGCGCCGCCGGCCGCTCGTTGCGATCGAAGAAGAGGCCAAGGCTGAAAGCGCGCCGCGCGGCTTTCTGCGCGCCATCGAGCGCCGGCTCCAGGCGCAAGACTATGCGCTGATCGCCGAGATCAAAAAGGCGAGCCCGTCGAAGGGCCTGATCCGCGCCGATTTCGATCCGACGGCGCTTGCCGGCGCGTATCAGGCGGGCGGCGCGACCTGCCTGTCGGTCTTGACCGACGGCCCGTCGTTCCAAGGCGGTCTCGACGATCTGCGGCAAGCGCGCGCGGCATCGACGCTGCCGGCGCTGCGCAAGGATTTCATGTACGACACCTATCAAGTCGCCGAAGCGCGCGCTTACGGCGCCGATTGCATCCTCATCATCATGGCCGCGGTCGACGACGGCTGCGCCGCGGAACTCGAAGCCGCGAGTTTTGCACTCGGCATGGACGCGATCGTCGAAGTGCACGACGAAGAGGAACTGGAACGGTCGCTTTCCCTGAAATCGAAACTGATCGGCATCAACAACAGGAACTTGAAGACATTCGAAACCACGCTTGCCACCTGCGAGCGGCTGGCGCGGCTGGTTCCGCCCGGACGGATCATTGTCGGCGAGAGCGGCATCTTCGCGCCGGCGGACCTGGCGCGGCTCGCGCGAGCGGGCATTTCGAGTTTCCTGGTCGGCGAGAGCCTGATGCGGCAGAGCGACGTTGCCGCGGCGACCCGCGCTTTGCTTGCGCGGCAAGCAGCCCTCACCGCGGCCCGGTAGACGCCGTGGCGCGGCGGACAAAGACGCTGACCCATCTGAGCGGACGCGGCGAAGCCCGCATGGTGGATGTTTCGGCAAAGGCCGCGACCGAGCGCGAGGCGGTGGCCGAGGGCCGTGTGGTGATGACCCTAGAAACGCTCGACATCGTGCGCAAGGGCGACGCGAAGAAAGGCGACGTGCTCGGCACCGCGCGGATCGCCGGCATAATGGCTGCCAAGCGCACCCATGAACTGATCCCGCTTTGCCATCCCCTCCTCATCTCTCGAGTGGAAGTCGACCTCGCGCCCGACGCCAAGCTCCCAGGCGTCGTCGTCACGGCACGGGTCAAGGTCGCGGGCAAGACCGGGGTCGAGATGGAAGCGCTTACCGCCGTTTCGGTTGCCTGCCTCACCGTCTATGACATGGTGAAAGCGGTCGACCGCGGCATGCGCATCGAAGGCATCCGGCTGATCGAGAAACGCGGCGGCCGTTCCGGTCATTATCGCGCGCGGGAGTAGTGTCGTGGCCGTGCTTTCGGTTGCCGAGGCGCTCGATCGGGTGCTGGAACATGCGAAAGCGCTGCCGGCCGAAACGGTGCCGCTCGCCGACGCCGACGGCAGGGTGCTGGCGCGCGATCTCGAAGCCCTGCGGACGCAGCCGCCGGCCGATGTGTCGGCGATGGACGGCTATGCCGTGCGTTCGAGCGATGTCACGAGTGCTCCGGTGCGTCTGAGAATCATCGGCGAGGTCGCGGCCGGCCGGCCGTTCGCCTCGACCGTCGGCCCCGGTGAGGCGGCGCGGATTTTCACCGGCGGTGTGCTGCCGGACGGCGCCGATACCGTCGTGATCCAGGAACTGACTAGGCGCGACGGCGATTGGGTCGAAATCCAAAAGGCCACGACCAAAGGCCGAAATGTGCGCGAGCGAGGCCTCGATTTTCGCGCCGGTGCGGTGCTGCTCGCGGCCGGACAGCGGCTGCGCGCGCGCGATCTGCAGCTCGCCGCCGGGATGAACCATCCGCACGTCCCGGTGTACCGCCGGCCTAAAGTGGCCTTATTCGCCACCGGCGACGAATTGGTGGCGCCGGGCACCGAGCCCGGACCGGGGCAGATCGTTTATTCCAACGGCTATGCGCTTGCCGCGCTGGCGCGCCAGGAAGGCGCCACTGTGATCGACCTCGGCGTGGTCGGCGACAAGCTCGACGAGACGATCGCTGCGGTGCGGCGCGCCCGCGAACATGCGGCCGACATTCTGGTCACGACCGGCGGCGCCTCGGTCGGCGACTACGACATGGTGCAGAAGGCGTTCGCCGCCGAAGGCATGGCGTTGTCGTTTTGGAAGATCGCCATGCGGCCCGGCCGGCCGCTGATGTATGGCCGCCTCGGCGCCATGCATGTGCTTGGGCTGCCCGGCAATCCGGTGTCGTCCTATGTCTGCGCCTTCCTGTTCCTGGCGCCGCTCATCCGCCGCATGACCGGTCGCGCCGACGTAGCGACCGCAACCGAATCGGCGGTGCTCGGCTGCGACCTTCCCGCCAATGACGAGCGCACCGACTATCTGCGCGCCATCCTGAAGCCTTCAGCCGAGGGCACCATCGCGATGCCCTTCGAACTGCAGGACAGTTCCACGATGGTGCCGTTGTCGAAGGCCGATTGCCTCATCATCCGAGAACCTTACGCGCCGGCTGCCGCTGCCGGCAGCCGCTGCGGGATCGTTAAATTCGAGCGTTAAGCAGCCGTTGCCGCCGGCATCGATTTTATTCACGTCAAATTAAATGATTGCGGAACACATATGGAACGGATAGTGTCCGTTCATGATTTGTTTCGGACGCAAGCCGTTCTCGTTCCCGGGCTGATACCCGTGCGGCGGGACTTGCGGCTTAAGAGAGGGGGAGACACCCATGCTCACGCGCAAGCAAGCCGAACTCTTGCGGTTCATCCATGAGCGGCTGAAGGAAGCCGGCGTGCCGCCCTCGTTCGACGAGATGAAGGATGCGCTCGATCTACGCTCCAAGTCGGGTATTCATCGTCTCATTACAGCCCTTGAAGAGCGCGGCTTCATCCGTCGCCTGCCCAATCGCGCCCGCGCCATCGAAGTGATCAAACTACCGGACTCGATCGCGCACGGCCTCGCCTCGGGCCGCTCCCGCGGTTTCACGCCGAGCGTCATCGAAGGCAATCTCGGCCGCGTGCGCACGGCCGCGGAGGATGAAGGCGGCCGCCCGGTCGCGATACCGGTCATGGGCCGCATCGCCGCCGGCACGCCGATCGAGGCGATCCAGACCCGCAGCCACACCATCAACATGCCGCCCGATCTCCTCACCACGGGCGAACATTTCGCGCTTGAAGTGCGCGGCGACTCGATGATCGAAGCCGGCATCCTCGACGGCGACATGGCGCTCCTCAAACGCACCGATGCCGCCGATACCGGCGATATCGTCGTCGCCTTGATCGACGACGAGGAAGCGACCCTCAAGCGGTTCCGCCGGCGCGGCGCCTCGATCGCGCTCGAGCCCGCCAACACCGCCTACGAGGTGCGCATCCTGCCGCCCAACCGCGTGCGCATCCAGGGCAAGCTGGTCGGCCTGTTCCGTCGTTATTGAGGCGCGCGCGCCTCGGCATGACCGACCGGGGTCGCTCTCGAGAGCCCCGCTAAGCCGCCCGCGCTGCATCCTGCTGCAGGGTCTCGTCGCCTTCGCCGCCGATGCGAAAGAAGCCGAGCCGGTCGGCCATGGCGACGGCTTGCGACTCCAAGGTCTTGGCGGCGGCGGCGCTTTCCTCGACCAGCGCCGCGTTCTGCTGATTGACATCGTCCATCTGGGCCAGCGCCTTGTTGATCTGCTCCAGTCCCGTCGCCTGCTCGGCGCTGGCCTGTGCGATATCGGCGACGACGTCGGCCGACTTCTTGATCGAGGCGACGACCTCATCGAGCACGGTACCGGCTTGATTGGCGAGCGCGACGCCTTCCTGCACTTGGCTCGCGCTGTTGGTGATCAGGATTTTGATGTCCTTGGTGGCTTGCGAGGAACGCTGCGCCAGGCTGCGGACCTCGGTCGCCACGACGGCAAAGCCGCGGCCGACGTCGCCCGCGCGCGCCGCTTCGACGGCGGCATTGAGCGCAAGCAGATTGGTCTGCCGCGCGATCTCGTCGATGACGCCGATGATGTCGCCGATCTGGCGCGAGGATTCCTCGATGTCCGCCATCGACTTGATCGTCTTGGTCACCACCGCACTGCCGCGACCGGCGATCTCGCGGGTTTCTGCCGTGATTTGATTGCCGTGCTGGGCGTTATCGGCGTTGTGCTTCACCGCGGACGAGATTTCCTCCATCGAGGCCGTAGTCTCTTCGAGCGAAGCCGATTGCTCTTCGGTGCGCTGCGACAGATCGGTCGCGCCGTCGGAGATTTCCTTCGCAGCGCCGGCGACTTCGCGGGCGGCATCGGCGATGACCTGGATGGTTTCCTGCAAGCGCTCCGCCGCGACGTTGAAGTCGTGTTTGATCTGCTGATAAGTGCCGGTGAAGTTCTGGTCGATCCGGAATGTGAGATCGCCTTCGGCGAGCGATTTGAGCCCGGCGGCAATGGTGGCGACGACGTGGGCCTGCTCGCTCGCGATCTTGGCGCGCTCCTCGGCCGCCTTGGCCTGGACTGCGGT
>Ga0181539_1001115_pt1 | contig 30819 bp, 23 predicted proteins | sample PEATcosm2014_Bin_46_FD_119767 | JGI IMG/M metagenome (GOLD analysis project Ga0181539, IMG submission 119767) | Peatland microbial communities from MTU Mesocosm Facility, Houghton, MI, USA - PEATcosm2014_Bin23_60_metaG | ecosystem: Environmental > Terrestrial > Soil > Wetlands > Peat | place... | reverse complement strand
TTCTTTTCTTTTACCCTCTACCTCTACCTGCCTCTGCCTTTATGCCATTGTTACTACAGTCACACCGTTGCCGCCTTCACGGGGTTCGCCTCTTTTGAAACTCTTTACGAGAGGGTGGTTTTTGAGGTGTTCCCGTACCGCCTTAAGCAGGATTCCCGCCCCAATACCGTGGACAACAGTGACCTCGCTGAATCCGGCAAGGGAAGCGTGATTAAGAAATGGTTCAAGCTGGGAGAGAGCTTCGTCCACTCTCTTGCCCACAAGATTGATTCGTGAAACAGCCTCATCGCCGGGCCTGCTGATGTTGACAGTCTCCTGTCGCGCCTTTGCCTGTTTGCCCCGACGGTATTCTATGTCGGATGCGGGCACCTCGACCTCTTTGCCCGCTGCTTTTACCTTGATGCGGTTATGCTTTAAATTGATTTCCACAACAGGGGCGTCAGCAGCCAGTGATTTCACATATACCACGTCACCTTCCATAATTTCGTCTATCGAAGGAGCGCCTAAGTGTGCATTGCCTTCATATTCCCCTATTTTCAAGGCAAAGCCCTCCTGCGCCAGTTCAGCCTGTTTTATTGCCTCGCGGCTTTTCTCCCTGTCCATTTTCCTGGCCTCTTCCAGCAGGGCATGCATCTCTCTCTTTGCCTTCGCAACAATCTCAGCCGCCTCCTGATACGCATTTGCCAGCAACTGCTTCTGCCGGGATTCGGCCTCAGACAATGCGATGCCGAGGGCGTTGTTTCTTTCTTCTATCACTATCCGCTCCTTGGTGATTTCATCCAGCGCTTTTTCATAACGCTCCCTCTTTTCACTCAGGTCGGTGATAAGATCGTCAAATTCCGCTTTCATACCGCCGAGCATGGCCTTTGCCGAATCTACAATACTGTCAGGCAAACCGTATCGCCGTGCTATTTCGAGCGCGTGCGACTGCCCCGGTTCACCTATCCTTAACCTGTACAGGGGAGTCAGGGCTTCCTGATCGAATTCCATAGAGGCGTTTACCATGCCTTCGGTCCTGTATACGAATCCTTTTATGTCCGTAAGGTGTGTCGTTGCAAAAACGAGGGCCCGGCTTTCCTTCAGTTCCTTTAATACAGCGCAGGCGAGGGCGCCCCCCTCGTCAGGGTCGGTCCCGGTGCCGAGTTCATCAATCAGTACCAGTGCCTTTGCATCAGCCGCTTTCAGTATTTTGGAAATATTCGACATGTGAGCCGAAAAAGTGGAAAGATTGTTTTCGATCGATTGTTCGTCCCCGATATCGATCAGCAGCTTATTAAACAGCGGGAAACTGGAGGCTGAATCAGCAGGAACAGGCATGCCGGTCAGCGCCATGATCTGAAGCAGACCTATTGTTTTAATGGCAATGGTCTTCCCCCCTGCATTGGAACCAGTGATGACCATTACAGTGCAGTTGTCCCCGAGAGTGACATTCAGAGGAACAACCTCGTGCTGAACAGCGGCGCGCTGAAGCGCCATCATCAGAAGCGGATGTCGTGCGTTCACCAGGCTCAGACCGCCCGACTCGTTGATCAGGGGTACTTGCATGCGGAACATATCAGCAAACCTTGCGATACAATTCAGGGAATCAAGGTAAACAAGAATGAGATACTGGACACCTATCTCGCCTGCAGCCGCCCGGATTCTGGAGCTGAGCCTTCTCAGAACGCGTATCTCTTCGGCTTTTTGCCCGGCAACAAGGTTTTCAAGCTCATTGGATAGATTGATTATTGACAACGGCTCTATAAAGGCCGTCTCTCCTGATTTGGATACATCATGCACGACGCCCTGCACCTGTCCCTTGGAATCCATCCTTACCGGAATTACCCACCTGCCTGACCTGTTGGTAATAAAATCATCCTGCAGAAAGACGCTGACATCTCCATCCCTGACTACTTCCTCAAGCTTTTTCCGTATCCTGCTTTCAAGCCTGCGTATCTGCCCCCTAAGTTCAGCCAGTTCCGCAGAGGCGCTGTCAAGGATATTGCCCTCACTGTCAATCGACTGCTCCAGGACGCGGAGGATATCGGGAAAGCCGTTCAGAGTGTCCGCAAGTTCATTCAGTTGGAAGAGACCCTCATGCTGCCTTACCTGCAATGCAATAGCGCCTATATTGTCCAAAACAGGTGAGAATTGGGAGAGTTCAAGCGCATCGAGCACTGCTCCTTCAGGGGCGACCCTTGCAAGCAGCGGTCCGATATCGGAAAATTGGAGAATCGAGAGCGTGCCGCCTCCGTCATATATCCTCATAATCTCGCTGATTTGACCGAGCCTTTTTTCAATACTGCCCTTGTCGGCCAGAGGATGCATGGCTAGTACAGCCTTGCGTGACGCCTCACTGTGGGCAAAGTCAGCGATTATTCCGAGCAGTTTGTCGAATTCAAGAAGACTGAGGGAGAAGAAATCATCTGGTCCATTTTTCAGCAATGAATTTACTCAGGTCTGGTTACGCAAGACAGTATCATGTTGATAAGGCTGATGACCAGCGCACCCCATAAAGCAGGCCAGAAACCGGCAACCGCGAATCCAAGATCGAGAGCCCTTGATGCTGCGCTTGTAAGCCAGAGCATGAAGGCGTTCAGAATAAAAATAAAGAGTCCCAATGACAAAATAACAAACGGGAATGAAAGGAATTTCAGTACTGGCCGCACAAAAGCATTCAACACGCCGAAAACCAGAGCAACGAGCACCAGCCCGTACCAGGGCCCAGTATAGGTAATGCCTGAAATGACTTTGGCAGCTGCCCAGAGCGCAAAGGCGTTGATGAGCAGATTAAATGCAAAATTCATAGCGCCTCCCTGACACCCATATGTCTGAATTATAGCAGATTTTATAGGCTTATTATTTGATATGGGGCAAAAAATGATACGCGACAAGCGGGAATGACGTCTTGGCCGCCCCACATCCATGACGCATATCCTCCCCCAACTTCTACTCCCTGTTGCATTGAGTGGTGTAAGTATTTATAATTAACGGATGCGGACCATTAAACTGAGTATTGCACTGATACTATTCTCCCTTAAACTGAGTATTGCACTGATACTATTCTCCCTTCTTACTCTCGCGGCGCCTGCGCTTTCCGATCAAAATTCCGGTGTGCTCCGCGCCACCCTTAAGAACGGCCTTCGGGTGGTAATTGTGCGAAACAAACTCGCTCCCGTGGTCACTACGGAAATTAACTACCTTGTGGGGGCCAATGAGACACCGGAGGGCTTTCCGGGTATGGCCCATGCCACTGAGCATATGATGTTCCGGGGCAGTTCCGGGCTTTCGGCGGACCAACTGGCCGGTATTATCGCGGCCATGGGCGGCGATTTCGGCGCCGACACCCAGCAGACTCTGACGCAGTATTCCTTCACCGTGCCTTCCGACGACCTTTCTATCGCCCTCCATATGGAGGCAATCCGCATGAAAAGCCTTCTCGCGGAGGACAAACTCTGGGACCAGGAGCGCGGGGCCATTGAGCAGGAAGTGGCGCAGGACCTGTCTAATCCCACGTATGTCTTTTACACAAAGCTTCTCGATCGTATGTTCGCCGGCACAGCCTATGCCCATGATCCACTCGGCACACGTCCTTCTTTTGATAAAACTACCGGCGCGATGCTCCGGGATTTTCATGCGGCATGGTACGTGCCGAATAACGCCATACTGGTCATCTGCGGCGACGTGGAGCCGGAAAAGGCCCTCGGCGAGGTCAAGATATTTTTTGAGGATATACCCTCCCGGCCTTTGCCGAATCGTCCCGAAATCAGGCTTCAGCCCATGAAACCTGATACCATCACTATGGACACCGACCTCCCTTACGGGCTTGCGATGATGGCCTATCGCCTCCCAGGTTTCGACAGTCCTGACTATGCCGCAAGCCAGATACTGGCGGACGTGTTGGACAGCCATAGGGGAGACCTTTATGCACTCGTTCCTGAAGGCAAGGCCCTCGATACGGACTTCAGCGTGAACCCATTGCCAAAGGCAGCGTCGGCCTATGCCACTATCGTTTTTCCACCTGGTGGCGATGGACCTGCGCTGATCAGGAAAGCAAAGGAAATTATCGCGGGATATGTTAAGAATGGCGTGCCCGCCGAACTTGTAGAGGCTGCAAAATACCGGGAGGCAGCAGAGGCCGAATTCCAGAAAAACTCGGTGGCCGGACTTGCCAGGGAATGGTCCCAGGCTCTGGCATCGGAAGGGCGGACCTCACCTGAAGATGATGTAGAGGCAATAAAAAAGGTTACGGTTGAGGATGTAAACCGTGTGGCGCGTACCTATCTTGTAAATGACTCCGCCATAGAGGCGCTGCTTACGCCGCAACCCTCGGGAAAACCTGTGTCCTCGAAGGGGTTCGGAGGCAATGAATCCTTCATTCCCAAACACACAAAGCCTGTGCGCCTGCCGGGGTGGGCGAAGAAGGTAGAGGAACCTCCTGTAGAGCCTGTATCCAATATTAAACCGGCAGACATACGGTTGCCAAACAACTTACGTCTCATTGTCCAGCAGGTTGCGGCAAGTACGACAATAAGCATTTACGGCAAGATCAAAAACAATCCCGGCGTGCAGGAGCCGGCTGGAAAGGATGGCGTCTCTATCGTTCTTGACAGCCTCTTTTCGTACGGAACTTCCACTCTGGATCGTTTGGCACTCAGAAAGGCTTTTGACGACCTTGGAGCAGACGCCTCGGTAGGATCAAGTTTTTCCCTTAGGGTAACCAGTGATCATTTCGACGGGGGCGCGCAGTTGATGGCAGACAACCTTCTGCACCCGGCACTTCCCGAAACAGCCTTTGCGGTAGTGCAGGAGGAGACTAAGGGTATGCTCGCCGGAAAACTTCAGAGCCCTGACTACATTAGGAAGCTCACCCTCAGAAAGGGACTTTATCCGGCAGGAGACCCTTTTTTACGGCAGGCCACTCCCGAAACAGTGGGCAGCCTGACGCTCGAAGACGTGAAGAACTATTATAAAAATAATTACAGGCCCGACCTGACCACTATAGTTGTCATAGGCAAGGTCACCCCGGAAGAGGCCAGGGCAGTGATTGAAAAATATTTCGGCGGATGGAAGGGCGAAGGACCCAAGCCGGTCACGGAAGACCCGCCGGTGCCCCGCAACAGACCGTCCTTGGCCGCGGTGCCTGATACAAGCCGCGTTCAGGACGCTGTGATACTGGCCGAGACCCTGGGCATTACCCGCTCCCATCCCGACTACTATAAGCTGGAGGTGGGCAACCATGTACTGTCGGGGGCGTTTTACGCCACGCGGCTCTACCACGATCTGCGCGAACAGGCAGGGCTGGTGTACTCGGTGGAATCCTTCCTCGAAGCCAGGAAGACCCGCTCACTCTTCGGGGTCTTTTATGCCTGCGACCCGCCGAACGTAAACAAGGCGCGCGCGCTGGTTCAGCACAACCTTCGCCTTATGCAGACAAAGCCCGTTACATTTGCGGAATTACAGAGAGCGAAAACGCTTCTCATCCGGCAAATCCCTCTTTCAGAATCGAGCGTGGGAAACATTGCCTCAGGACTCATTGAGCGCTCGGTGGAGGGGCTGCCTCTGGATGAGCCTCTGCTTGCCGCCCGCCAGTACCTGAAGATCACTGCAAAAGAGGTACGCGCAGCCTTTGCACGCTGGATACGCCCCAAAGGCTTCGCACAGGTCATCCAGGGACCGGTCAACCAATAGCTTCTCATATATGTTGGGAAAATAAAGTTGTGTGCGGCAGGCCGGGCAGCGATGTTAGTTCAGTTCGGAACTCAACGACCAGTGGCTTGGATACTCATAAAAAGTAATTCTTCCAGAAATACTTGTCATCCGACTGCTCGTGAAAAAGGAATAGATTCCGATAGAGCGAGATCAGGTGCACTTGCTGATGCACTGATCAAAAAGGCGCTATAGTGAAAGTTTAGTGGGGGAAATCTTCAGAAAACATGGGCACGGCGACGCTTCCAGGCGCTACGTGCAAGCCTCATTTGCCAGGAGTCGAAACTGATGCGGACAGCAGAAGGAAATTATCCTTGCAACTTGAGTTCCTTTATTAATCCTTCTCCTGCTTCTTTCAACGCCTTTTTCCCTTTTAGCTCTTTCAGCGAGAACGGCAGCATTGCGACCGGCAATCCATTTGCCAATTTTATGAGTTGCGTCAGATATGTTTCCTGCATTCCCTGTAGGGTCCTTAATGAGTGACAGTCAGGATTTTTGATCATCCCATTTATAATCATGCCATGGAGAGTGATATGGTACCCCCTGAGGGTGTCAACTACCCTTCGGGCTTGCTTGACGACAAGCGCTTCGGGGTTGGTGACGAGGATGAACGCCGATCTCATGTGAATATATCGGGAGATCCTGTCCGATGCTGTAATCCATTCATCCATGATCTGAGCGATAGACCTTTTACCGACGATCTTTTTCCCGATCTTGTCAAGCCCCTCAAAAACCCTGGAGCCGGCGCTGAGATGCTTTCTTATATATGCCGGCATATTGAGGAGATTCAATGTTTCCCCGGCAGGCGCGGTGTCCCAGACAATACGATCATATCTGCCGGTCTCAGCCAGGTCTACAATGAGGTCGAGCATGGTCTCTTCCTTAAGAGAAGGCGCAGAACCGATATAATCCAGAAGTTGATGGCGTGACTCATTGTCCAGTCCTTCCACATCTATGAGATGAGAAAGTATCTCGTAAAAATCGGGCCCGAATTTTTCCTTCCATTTGATCAGGATCGCCTCATTACTTATTTCAACGGCGTCGAGCCTCTTTTCAATAGATCTGATGTTATCTCCTATCTCTTCTTCAAAGATGTCCGAAAGGGAAGGGGTTGCATCCGACGTTATAATCAACGTTTTGCGGCCAGAGGATGAGAGTTGCAATGCAGTGGCCGCCGAACAAGTGGTCTTACCTACACCGCCTTTGCCTCCAAACATGATCATAGGTCTGGAAATCAAATCTTTTTGCATAACAAAATTTTAGCTCACATTATCAGGAAAAGCGAGGCTGCCCAGTATCTCTTCCCGTGTTCTATCATCCAGGTTTTAGACTTATATATCATGGCACGAACTGCACAGTTTGCTGCCGCTGTCGCTCATCACCAGATAGTTCCCTTCAGAAGAGTATGGATCATGACATGAACCACAGCCAAGTTTCCCGTTGTAGAAGTGTACCCGACTGCTTATGTCCCCGATCGGCCTCAGACGCGCATTTGCCCTAAGCATGCGCACCACCTCGATGTTTACGCCTATTGGATGGTCCGACTTGTCGAACCGGCCAAAGTCTTTCAGCGTCCCTGACCCTATATTTACGGCAACCGCTGTTGCGACGGTCCCATCGTGGCACGACATACATCTGCGGGATGTGCTGTCCAGCGCCTGCTGGAAACCTCCGGGCGTGGGGTTGTCCGAAACAATATGTGCCCAACTGAGTGCTGATACGTGAGACCGCCCCTTCGTGGCCCCTTTATGACAGGTCCTGCAGAAGCCCTGTCCGACAGCAGGGCTCCGGAGATGATAGTCGTTGCCCCCGGAATCCGGATTGTGGGTGACGTGGCAGGTAATACACGTGATCAGACCCTTTTCCGAAAGAGGCATCTCAGACGGGATAGACGCGTTGCCCGGAGGCACATCGTAGGGGTGCATATATGTTTTCCCTGACAGCACCCCGGAATGGCACTGGCGGCAGGCTGCGAGAATATCATCGGTGGGCCTCTTCGCCATCTGACTATTATCGTCCAGCACGTGACAGAGCATACACTGGCTGAGCTTGAAGGCATGGAAAGTATCTGATGCCGCGTGCGCCATGCCATAGACTCCAGCCGTTAATAGTAGCAGAAAGACAACAATATTTACCGTTCTTTGCATCATCCGACCTTGCGGATTATTCGAAAACACTTTTCCAAATTTTGTAGACAACCTTATCGCCAATAACATATTTCTCGATTATGGCGCCGCTGAAGTTCTCGTCGGCTATCGGCTTCTTAGAGGCTGCCATGGCTATCACAACCTCCGGCCCGTTGTAGGCTAGCGTCACATTGCCGTATTCCGCTACGAACGCCGATTGCCCTTTTGCCCTTAAAAGTGCGACAACAGAATTGACGGGAGGCTCATTTCTGGCCGCATCTTTTTGCGCCGGCGCTTTGACTTCCGGCACACTGGGGACATGTGGGGCTTGGATTGGCTGATTTTCTGCAAGGCTGGCGGTCCTGACCGGCTTTGTCTGATGCGCGTTTACAGTCGTATTTTCTGCAGTGCTTTCATCTGTAAGCTCTGCGGAGCGCCGGTAGCCCCTGCTGCGAGACCTGCGGAGAGACCTGATTGTTGAACTCAACTCATGGTTTTCTCTTTCGAGTTTGGTCAGTCTACTATCGAACGAGTTAATCCGTATATCGAAGTTTGCGAGCCTTCTGCTCCAAAGGGCTTCTGTGTCCGCCATTAGGCTGCTGACATAGGACTTAATGTTTGCTTCCCAAACTCCTATAGCCAATACAAACAGAAAAAAAACGATGGCACATCCTATGAAACGGTGCACAAATTTCTTTGTCACAGCAACACGCTGAGAGTATTGCTCTGGGAGCATATTCGATACAACCGGCGTATGAATTTTACCTTCGATCATTGGTCACCCTGCGTGCCGTGACATCTGGAGCAAGTTTCAGCGACATTGCTCCGGATTTGGTATTTGTTGGAGGCCCTATGCGGGTCATGACATTGAGTGCAGCCGCGCTGATTAAGATGTGAATGTATTTCCGGACTATACGACCCCAGCATGTCGTGACACTTATAGCAGGTCTCAGCGATGTTGTCGGCGACAAGCTTAAATGTGTGCTGCCCGGTCGGCACATGACAAACCTCGCATTGTTTAACAGCCACAGGTCCATGTATGAATTTGCCCTGGGCAATGTCGCTATGACACTTTTCGGTCACACAAGATTCATCGGCGTACGCTACGGAAGCGAAAACTGTCAGTAATAAGAAAAGCAGTGCGGCTTTTTTGAACATACATCTTTCTCCTTATTGTTTGTTTTATTAGAAAAATAGATTTATTCCGATTGTTGTCCGGCTGGTATGCCTGAGTGTTTAATCACTGCCCTCCTTGTGAACTGTATATTCGATAGAGCAATTTTGATACCCAATAAGAGAGCAAATAAATTTGAATGATTTATATGGAAATAACACGAACTTCAGATGATCGATGCCATGTAAAAAATACAGCGCCTGTGCTTTTTACGGTGTAATAATTACATGTTCGGGAGGGGTGTCATAATAGATAAATTTGATTTTCTTCCCTATTCTCATTTGCCAAAGGGGCAAACGGGATATAAACACTCGTCACATTCCATGCACAGCCCGCCATGCCCAAGTGCCGCAAGCTCTCTTCTCCCGATTTTCTCCCCGGTAAGGACCCGTGGGAGTACGAGGTCAAAGATAGTGGTCTTGGAGTACATGCCGCAGGCCGGAATGCAAAGGATTGGAAGAGCGCCGAGATAAGCAATCATAAACATCGCTCCCGGAAGAACTGCCGAGCCGTAAGTGATATCCTCCACTCCAAGCTGCCTTATCGCAAACCTTGTGACATCGTCAGGATCAACAGACATGCCGCCTGTGGTGATTAGCAGGTCAGCTCCGGCCTTTATAAGCTCTCTCAGCCTTGCCTCGATGAATGATTCATCATCAGGAGCGTAGAATGTGCCGACGATTTCGCCCCCGATGGCGCCTATCTTGCTATTGATAATCGGTGCAAAGGAATCTTTTACACTGCCGAAATAGACCTCATTTCCCGTGATGACAACACCGACCTTCGGCTTTCTGATCGGTTTGACCTGGATGATTTTCCCGGCCTGCTCGCCGAAGTGGACTGCTGCCTCTACAATATGTTTCTTGACAATCAATGGGATCGCCCTTGTCCCTGCGACTGTTTGACCTTTTTTCACAATCGTGTTGCTATGGACCGTTGCGCACATGACATCACCGAGCATATTGAACGCAAGGAGCGCGTCTGTATTTATTTTGAGAAGGCCTTCTGTCTCAGCAACAATAGTTATTTTACCCTCTTTTGGCTCTCCCTTTATACTCACTCCCTCACCCATGAGCGCATATGCCAGGGCATATGCAGCATCGTCTTCGTGCATCTCATCGTCCGCGATATTCAGCACAAAGAGATTTTCCTTGCCGAGCCGTTGGAGATGGCAGACATCTTCCTTCTTGATAATATGCCCTTTTTTGAAGGCCCGTCCCTTAAACTCTTCAGAACGTATCTCTGTTATGTCATGCGCAAGCACAGTGCCTACGGCTTCGGAAACGGCCAGTTTTATTGTTCCCGGGTTATGCTTTTCCTGCAAGGAATCACACATCAAGACCTCCTCTATAATCCGTCATCTTTGAATATCCTTCCGAACTTCTCATCAACAATCTCTCTTATACCCATCTCAAGTTCCTCATACTTCTTGAGGAACTTTTTGGCCTCTTCGGTGAGTGTTGCGCCGCCTCCGTTTTTCCCGCCGGTCTGCCGCTCGATAAGTTTGAAGCCAAGCCTTTCTTCCATCGCCTTTATATAGCCCCATGCTTTTCTGTAAGAGATGTTGATCTTTTTTGCCGCCTGATTGATAGAGCCCTGTTTGTCAATGGCCTCAAGTAAAAACCTTCTTCCTCCGCCGAAGACAGGTTTTCCTCCCGACTCGATCCAAAGCTTTGACTTAATCTCCATTTGCATTGCTCATCCGTTATGGAATTTTTGCATATCGAACATCAAAAAATATCCTGCCCAGCAGGTTTATAATATCCGGAGGCGGCACAGGGCCTGCATAAGACCTTCCCGTCCATATGGACCTCCCGCATGTCCTGAACGTGTTCACCGCAGGAATCGCATCGGGTCCTTCTCAGAGGTCTCCCCGGCATATCTTCAGGCTTTACCTTTACCTGAACTTTCATCACATCAAAGAGATCGTTATCAGACATGATCTTGTATGCCTCAAGCTGTGCCTCATACTTATTTTCGATCTCCGGGAAATATTCCTTTGCCTTCTGCCTTGACTCCTCTCTTGCAATGACCCGTACTGCCCTGCCTGTCCTGAGGTTCAGGAATGTTGCGGCCATTTTCCCATAGTCCAGGAACTTCATTGTCCTGTGGCCAAGACTGCAGCCGGTGACAGACTGCACAGCATCTGTTGCACACCGGTCCATTTCGACGAAGACCATGATGCTCTTTCTGTCCATTCCTTTTGGATCTTCAATCCCTATCATACTGAGTCCAAGCAGGGACATTCTTACGCCAAGCACCTGTCCCGGGCAAAGATGGCCGTGTACCTTTACAGACTTATCCAAAAGTATTTCAAATTCAGACACGCGAAACAACTTATTTCCGCCTTTTATCGTAAACATATACTCAGATTATAACTTTTCTATCCTCACGGCGCACGACTTGTATTCCGGCGTTCCGGATATTGGATCGCGATGTTCAGAGGTAAGAATATTGGTAAGTGTATTCCTGAAATGGAAGGTCATAAAAATATTTCCCGCCTGTGAGCGATCGCTCACTGTGGCCTTCGCCTTTACTGAACCCCTTCTTGAAGAGACACTGACCATTTCGCCGTTTTTGATCCTTAACGCTCTGGCGTCTTCCGGACTTATCTCGAGCAGTTCTTCAGGGACCAATTCCATGATCCCCGGTACCCTGCCAGTCATGGAACCGTTATTGTAATGTTCCCGGATTCTTCCGGTTATCAATACGAACGGGTATTCTTTATCAGTCTTTTCGCCGGACCCTTTGTGGTCCAGTGCGATGAACTTCGCCAATCCTCCGGGCCGTGCGAACAAATCGGTATAGAGCGTGGTCGTGCCGGGATGGTCTTTTGTAGGACAGGGCCACTGGATTCCCTGCTTCTCTATACGCTCGTAGCTTATTCCGCCGTAGCTCGGTACCAGGCCCGAGATTTCGTCCATTATCTCAGAGGGGCTATTGTAATGCATTGGATATCCCATCAGAGTTGAAAGTCTGCTGATGACCTGCCAATCCGCCATTCCGGCGAGAGGTTCGATTGCTTTTCTTACACGCTGTACCCTGCGCTCGCCGTTCGTAAACGACCCGTCTTTTTCGGCAAAACTTGCGCCAGGTAGGATTACGTGGGCAAACCGTGTTGTCTCGGTCGGGAATATGTCCTGCACTACAAGGAACTCGATCGACTCCAATGCGCTCCATACATGATGAAGGTCAGGGTCTGTCTGTGCCGGGTCTTCTCCTAGTATGTATAGGCCCTTGAAATTTCCCCGCTTGCATTCATCCAGCATCTCAACGGATTTAAGCCCCGGTTTGGGGCTTATCTTAACGTTCCATGCCTTCCCGAACTTTTCACGCACCTTCGGATCGGTGACGGGCTGATAGCCCGGGAGCGTTGCCGGCAGCGGACCGAGGTCGGATGCGCCCTGGACATTGTTCTGACCTCTCAGCGCCATAATACCGGTTGAGGGTCTTCCGAGCTGACCGCAAACGAGCGCAAGATTGGCAATAGCCATACAATTTTCAACGCCTGTCTGGTGTTCGGTGACGCCGAGACCGTACACGATCATGCCCTTGTCAGCATGAGAATATATGCGGGCCGCTTCAATGATCTTCTCCTGCGATACACCGGTAAGTTTCTCCACGCGGTCAAGGTCATAATGCCGGACCTTGGCTTTGAGTTCATCAAAGCCTTCCGTCCTTTTGGCTATGAAATCCATGTTTTCCCAGCCGTTTTTAAGGATGACATTAATAAGACCGTTCAACATGGCGATATTGCTGCCTGGCTTGAGATTCAGCCAGACGTCAGAGCGTTTCGCCATCCAGGTCTTTCTGGGATCGCCGACAATGAGTTTAGCGCCGTTGCGCAAGGCCTTTTTAAGCCATAGAGAAATGATCGGATGGCCTTCCGTGGGATTTGATCCGAACAGAAATAGTGTGTCCATATCCGGCATCTGACTTAATGAATTCGTAGAAGCGCCTGCTCCAAGGCTTGTGGCCAGACCGGCCACAGTAGGGGCGTGTCAGACTCGGGCGCAGTTGTCGACGTTGTTCGACCCGACTGCGCATCTGGCCCATTTTGCAAGGAGATAGTTTTCTTCGTTTGTACACCGCGAGGACGAAAAACCTCCGACCTTTTCCGGTCCGTATTTGTCTATAAGTTCCCTGAATTTATGAGCGACAAGTTCAAGCGCTTCGTCCCAGGTAGCCTCGTAAAAGACCCCGTCCCTCTTGATAAGAGGGGTCTTCAGCCTGTCGTCGCTGTGAATGAAGTCGTACCCGTATCTTCCCTTGATACAGAGATTGCCCCTGTTCACAGGCGCATCGTAGTCGGAGGTCACTTTTACGACCTTCTCGTCTTTTACATTCAGATAGAAATTACAGCCAGTCCCACAATAGGAACAGGTTGTCTTCACTCTCTTCACATCATGGGAACGTCCCTTGCCCTTGCCTTTCCGGTCGGTCAGCGCACCGGTGGGACAGGTGGAGACGCACTGCCCGCAGAATTCGCAGTTTTCAAGTGTCCGGGGTTTTCTGTAAGCAGTGTCCGGCATCGCTTTAAAGCCCCTTCCGACAAGGTCTATTGTTCCGGCCATTACTACTTCATTGCATATACGTGTGCAACGTGCGCATAAAATACATTTGTTCGGCTCATAAGTTATGAAAGGATTGTCTTCCCGTATCGGCAGGTCCCATTTCTCGCCCTCGAACTCGCCGGGTCTGACGTTATACATATAAGCCAATTCCTGAAGATCGCAATCTCCCGCCTTTTCACAACACATGCAATCATTGGGATGGTTTGAGAGGATAAGGGAAAGATTGGTCCTTCTAAGATGGGTCAGCTTTTCGCTTTCAGTGGCGATCTCCATGCCGTCCTGCACAGGTGTCGTACAGGCGGCAAGCGGTCTGGCCATGCCTTTGATCTCGACAAGACAAAGACGGCAGCCTCCGTACGGCTCAAGTCGTTCATCGTAGCACAATGTCGGTATGAATATCCCTGATTCCCTGCAGACGTCAAGGATGGTTTTCCCTTCCTCGACAATTTTGTGAATGCCGTTGATAATGACCCTGATACTCACAAGTTACCTCCCGCCTATTTACAGATCGAGCTGACAACGTCAGCCTGGCTCATTAAAAATTTCTGAAATTTAGCATGGATTTTCCAGAACACTGCGATGGCCTTTTCACCCTCAGGGGTGACCCTCGTGCCTCCGCCCTTCCTGCCTCCGGCAGAGGTCACAACATAGGGTTTAGGCACTTGCTGGTTCATTGAATCAATAAGGAGCCAGGCCTTACGGTAGGGTATTTCCAGAGCCTTTGCCGCCTTCGTGATGGAGCCGTATTCGCGAATTCGCTCAAGGAGAGCTATCCTTCCATAGCCGAGGAATGTGCCTTCGCTTCCCTCGATCCAGATGTGGCCTCTGAGAGAAGGGGATATGGTTTCCTGTTTACGAGAAGATCTATTGCCCATGTCTAAATCGTAATATACATTATGGCCTAACGCTTTTGCAACAGTATGTGTCTGGCAGTTGAAGCTTAAAGGAGGTATAATCTTATTAAGAACGCCTGAAGGACCGTAAAACATGAAAATCTATATCGGTACAAGCGGGTATGGATACAAGGAATGGAAAGGCAAATTCTATCCTGACAAGATCCCGCCAAAGGAAATGCTTAGCTACTATTCGGGTCGCCTTGCATCCGTAGAGATCAACAATACGTTTTACCACATGCCCACAGAGGGCGTCCTTACATCCTGGGCGGAACAGGTCCCCGACGATTTTGTTTTCGCGCTTAAGGCGCCCCAGATCATTACTCATATGAAGAGGTTGAGAAATGTAGGAGAGGAAACAGAGTATCTCTTCAGGACCCTGTCGGTCCTGGAGAACAAACTGGGACCGGTCCTTTTTCAGTTTCCCAAGAGTTTTCACGCGGACCGCCATGCACTGGAAGATTTTCTCGATCTGGTCCCGGGTAATATCTACTGTGCATTCGAGTTCCGCCACCCATCGTGGCTCGATATGAAGATCCTGGACCTGATGCGTAAACGGGGATGCAGCCTCTGCAACTCGGACGACGATGAAAATCCTGCAAATGAGATCGTCAGTACCGCGTCGTGGGGTTACTTGCGCCTGCGCCGCTCCGATTATACGGTTTCTGACCTGTCAGAATGGATGGAAAGGGTCCTTTCGCAGGAATGGGACAGGGCTTTCGTTTTTTTCAAACACGAGGAAGAGGCCGCAGGACCTGAAATGGCGATGCGTTTTCAAAAGCTTGCGGATTCAAAGGTGAAGAAACTCCAACGAACATGAGGACTTTGCAAGTAGAACCTATCTCAAAATAGATTCTGCAGCGAAAGAGAGATGAAATCGTGGCAGACAAGGAAAAAAGGGGAAATCGCCCGGAGGCGCAGCAGCGTTGCGTTGAGGACGATTTTACCTTTATGACGCCGTATGCTGCGATTTCAGCCTCTTGCAGCCGGAAGCCATTTTGAGATAGGTTCTAATGTTCTTCCAATGCCCAGGACATTTCAAATAGCGCAGGTCGGTAAGCGGAAGATTGAGCTTTCAAATCTGGAGAAGGTCCTGTATCCTGACAGCCATATCTTGAAAGCGGAGCTGATTGAGTATTATCTCAAGGTCGCTCCGACTATACTAGCGCATTTGAAAGGACGCCCGCTTTCGCTCGTGCGCTATCCGGACGGCATTGACGGCGAGCGTTTTTTTCAGAAGAACAGGCCGGAATGGGCTCCGGAATGGATAGAGCATGTTGTGCTGCGGGAGCCTGCAGGGGAAGAAAAAATCGATTATGTGATAGCTACCGAGGAGTCTTCTCTTGTTTGGCTCGCAAATCTCGCATGCATTGAGCTCCATCAGATGCATTGCCGCGCTCCGCACTTCGATAAGCCCGATTACTTCGTGTTTGATTTGGACCCGCCTGCCCACTACAGGTTCGGGGAACTTGTCCGGATTGCCCTGGACATGAAAGAACACATCGAGAGCTTTGGCTACAGTCCTTTCGTAAAAACAACCGGCAGCAAGGGGCTTCACATCCTCGTCCCCATCGAACCCAAGTGGACATTCGATAAAGTCTTTGAGGCAGCTCATGAAGTGGCCAAACTATTCGTCGATTCACACAGCCTGACGACCACCCTGCACCTTAAGAAAGAGGCCCGCAAAGGGAGGGTTTTGGTGGATATCTATCGCAACCGGACCTCTCAGACTATTGTGTCGGCATACAGCGTGCGCGGACTTCCCGGGGCGCCTGTGTCGATGCCGCTGCGATGGGACCAATTGGCGGATATCAGCAGCGCCGCTGAGTTTAATCTGCGCAATGTGCCAGGGTCTATCATGCGTAACAGCGACGTATGGGAAGGGATCGCTGCATATGCCGCCGTTCTTCATACGGTGCGGAAGGGAGCCACTTCAACGAAGAGGACTGCGCCATCCCGGAAGCACAAGACTCCTGAGGAGCTCAGCGAATACGCCAAAAGGCGGAGTTTCGGGAAAACACCCGAGCCTCCGCCCGCAGTTACTGAAGGGGAAGGAGACAGATTTGTAGTGCACAGGCACCACGCAACGCGCCTGCATTATGATCTCCGCCTTGAAAAAGGGGGCGTGTTAAAGTCCTGGGCTGTTCCGAAAGGGCTTCCTCCCCGTCCGGGCATCATGCGGCTTGCCGTCTCTACTGAAGACCATCCGCTGGAATACATGAATTTCGAGGGCTCCATCCCCAAGGGACAATATGGCGGCGGCAAGATGTGGATCTACGCGCGAGGGAAATACGAAATTACGAAAGAGAAAAAGGACGGGTTCTATTTTCGGCTCCAGAGCAGGGAGATCAGCTCAGAATACAGGATGCATCGCACCAGGGAGAACGAATGGATGCTTGAGCGCATTGACAAGCCGCAGGTTGACTGGCTGCGCGAGCCGATCGAGGCGATGCTTGCCCGCCCGGCAGATGGGCCTCCTGACTCAGGAGACTATCTCTATGAAGTGAAATGGGACGGCATACGGGCGATGGTCGCGCTGGATGAAGGCGAAGTAAGGATTCGCACCAGGAACCAGCGCGATATAACTTCCAAGTTTCCGGAGCTCCTGGTTCCGGACCGGTCATTCAGAGCGGCTTCGGCATTATTCGACGCGGAAATTGTCTGTCTCGATGATGCGGGGAAATCGGTGTTCAGTAACGTAATACACAGGATCCAGCAAAACAGCGAGAGCGCAATTGAACGCGCCAGGGTCAGTTATCCGGCAGTCTGTTATATCTTTGATTGTCTCTGCCTCGACGGTCGGGCTATCGTTAATGAACCGTTATCCCGGCGGCGCGAATGGATGGAGGATGCGATCAGACGTGATACGACATACCGGGTCAGCGAGGCGGTTACTGACGGTCCCGGGTTGTTCAAGGCTGCGGTGAGTATGGGGCTTGAGGGAATTATGGCGAAGGAAAGAAGCAGTGTGTATCGGCCCGGCACGCGCAGCGCGCTGTGGTTGAAAATCAAGAAACGGCAGACAATGGATTGCGCGATAATAGGTTATACGAAAGGAAGGCGCGGACGTCAGGCGTTGTTCGGTGCACTGCAGCTGGCGCTGCGCGATGGCAACGAACTGCGGTATCTGGGTAAAGTGGGAGCCGGCTTCGATGAAAAATCGATGAAAGAGACATTCGCTTATTTGGAGAAAATCAGGCATATAAAGAGACCGATCAGCGAAAGGCCGCCTGACGAGGCACAGACAGTGTGGATCGAGCCGAGGGCGATCTGCGAGGTACAGTTCGCTTCGCTGACAAAGGATGGGATGCTGCGCGAGCCGGTGTTTATCAGACTCCGCCCGGATCTGGCTGCATAAGTACTTCAGTTTGATGGTTCCCTGTTCCTTGCTGCAGGGTTACCGGACGCGTGTATGAAGTGAGGCACTAACCGAAAAAAAGCGGTATAATTAATAAGACACCCGGAACATGAACTTGCTTGAGTATAGTATCCCGTAACGACCATTGGAGGTGAGATATGAGAGCAATCTGGAAAGGCCATATTCGTTTCTCGCTCGTAACGATACCTGTCCTCGTGTACAATGCTGTGGATACGGAACAATCAATCAGTTTTCATCTCCTGCACAAGGAAGACCACGGTCCTGTCGGATATGATAAGCGGTGCAAGAAGTGCAATAAGGTTATATCCTCCGAGGAGATTGTCAAGGGCTACAAATATGAGCCTGACCGGTACGTGATTGTCGAGAAAGAAGACCTCGATAAAATAAACCTCGAAAGCACAAAGATAATCGAAATCGAAGGATTCATCGATGCAAAAGAGGTGCACCCCACATTGTATGAGGCGCCATACTATGCAGGACCTGACGGGCCTGTCGCGGTGCAGGCATACTCCCTTTTAACTGCCGCTCTCGGGGAGACCGGGAAGGTGGGAATCGGCAAGGTTGTATTGCATGACCGTGAAGATATAGTGATGATTGCGCCTTATGAGAATGCCGTGGTGCTTTACAAACTCCGGACACCTAAGGAGATCAGAAACGTCCATGAGATTCCCCAGCTTGATGGAAAATCCTTAGACAAAGAATGGCTCAAACTTGCCAGGACCCTGGTCGATTCCATGAGCACGACCATGGATAAGATCGATCTGACGGATAAGTATCACGATGCTCTCAGGGCCATCATTGAGTCCAAGATTGCAGGCAAGGAGATCGTCACAGTGGAAGAAGAAGAGAAACCGGTGGTGGACATCATGACAGCCCTTAAGCTAAGCATCGAGCGGGCAAAGTCTCAGAAGAAGCCGATGGAAAAAGCAACAGGAAAGAAAAAAACAGTTGTCTCAAAGGAAGCAAAGGCCGGGGGGTGAACAGGGAGTATGGGTAAAATTATATGGTTCCCCGCGAAACAACCGTCTAAATTCGGTTTCGAGCGGGTAAAAAAACATAGGAAAGTGAACCTGGACCAGATGGACCTCTTCTCCGCAGGCTTGGGACAGATTATACGACTTCCGACTAACATCGGCCCTTTCGAGGAGGCTTTGCTGTTGGACGAGCGTGATGACAGCAGGGCTGAGAAGGCATACTTGAGGGCGATATCGGAAGGAGACCTTCCAGCCGACGCATATTGCAACCTTGGCATCATCGAATCCAAAGCAGGCAGGACAACAAAGGCATTCGACTGTTTTACGAAATCACTGGAGCACGATTCGAGGCATTTCGAATCGCATTATAATCTGGGAAACCTTTATTTCGAGGGAGATAACCTGCGTCTGGCGAAGATGCATTACGAGTTGGCTGCCGAAATCAACCCCGCGTTCCCAAACCTGTATTTTAATTTGGGGCTGGTTCTCGCTCTCCTAAAAGAAACAAAGGCCGCAATCGATGCTCTCTTAAAATATCAGTTGATGGCGCCTCCGGAAGAGCGCGGGAACGCTGACAATTTAATCAGCGGACTCAAGAAATCTCTGGCCATGGCAGGCCGAAATACCTTGTCATAAACGGTCTGTTTTTTCTCTTAGTGACTCATCTGCCAACGCGAAGGTTTCCGAAGCGCACCATATCGTTGAATGGAGCCGCTACTGTCCTGGACCATGAAGAAAATATAGCCCAGGGAAATTGATTCCTACTTGCAACTGACAATTCACGGCCAAATTGTACCATTTACTTGCAAGGCTCCGGGTAAAGATGTTAATTTGTTCTAGCCGGTAATAATGATTTATCGTTGCATTCGGCATGAATCGCTCAGGAACTGGAAACATGGATAATGAGGATTTAAATAAATACGAAGGGATGTCTAAACTGTCTCTTTCATTTGGACCAGAACTTTTTCCTGGAGACCTGATACATGAACTTTAAGACAGAAGAGTCTCCTAGAAGGAGGAATGAAGACCGCCTGTCCCGGGCGCAGGCGATATCCCATGTGGGAGACTGGGAGTGGGAGATTGCGACCAACGCAGTCAAGTGGTCCGATGAACTGTACCGCATTTACGGCTTCGAGCCGCGTTCCGTTCAGCCGGACTACGGCCTGGTCATGGCGCAGATGCATCCGGAGAGCAAGGAGGAGTTCCTGAAGGGGATAGACGCCGCGCTGAAAGAAGACCGCCATTTCGAGATGGACTATCGGTTCTTCAGGAAGGACGGCTCCGAGGCGATACTGCACACGATCGCCGAAGTCATCCGTGACGCATCCGGCTCACCGGTGAGTATGCTCGGCACCGTGCAGGACATTACTGATCGGGTGGAGGCCGAGCGACGGCTTCGAGAGTCAGAGGACAAGTTCCGGTCCATCTTCGAACAGGCGATTGACGGGATCATGATCGCCGACCCTGTGCAGAAACGGAACATCGAAGCGAACAGGGCCATCTGCGCCATGCTCGGATACACCCGCGACGAACTCATCACTCTCGGTGTCGAGGACATGCATCCGAAGGAGGCGCTGCCCGGCATCCTTGACCTCTTCGAACGGCAGCTGCGGGGAGAAATATCTCTCGGGTCGGATGTCCCCATGCTGCGGAAGGACGGCTCCGTCCTCTATGTCGATGTCAATGCGACCCACGTGACCGTGGGCGGGAAGCGGTGTCTCATGGGGATCTTCCGCGATATCACTGAACGCAAGCGTGCGGAGAAAAAACTCCAAAAGGAAAAGGATTTTTCCACGAGTATCATCAACGGGACCGCCGCTATAATTTGCGGAGTAGCTCCGGATGGAGCAACAACCTTCATTAATCCGGCTGGGGAGACAATCACCGGTTACAACGCAGAGGAATTGATCGGGAAAAACTGGTGGACGGTCTTCTACCCGGGGGATGAATACCGGCAGGTAGAGCAATTGTTCCGCGACCTTAACAAAGGTAACGTAAGAGATTATGAAATGACGCTTACAACCCGAGATGGGAACAAGCGGACAATTTCCTGGAACTCCCTGAACAAGTTCGACAAGAACGGAAATATCGTGGAGATCATCGGCTTCGGGAATGATATTACCGAGCGCAAGAAACTCGCAGAGCAGCTGCGCCAGTCACAGAAAATGGAAGCAATGGGAACGCTTGCAGGCGGTGTAGCTCATGACTTCAACAACATACTTTCGGCAATCATCGGCTTTGGGACCATGGCGCGAAAGAGGATCAAAGAGGATGATAGAACAAAAGAATTTATAGAGGAAATACTTGCCGGGGCAGAACGTGCGGCTGAACTCACCCACGGACTCCTTGCATATAGCAGAAAACAGACTATAAAGCTGATACAGCTGGACCTCAACGACATAGTCAAAAAAATTCATACGATGCTTGTGCGGATCATCGGAGAAGATATAGAGCTAAAAAGCATGCTTGCAAACACAAAGCTTCCTGTGCTGGTTGATCCGGCCCAGATAGACCAGGTGTTACTAAACCTCGTGACTAATGCTCGTGATGCAATGCCTGACGGGGGGTATCTGGTAATAAATACTGAAGAGATCTATATTGACAACCGTTATGCTGAGGCGAACCTCATTGACAGTCCTGGAAAGTACGCTGTATTGACTGTATCGGACACCGGGACCGGAATGGACCAAAAGACGAGGGAAAACATATTTGAGCCTTACTTCACAACAAAAGAAGTGGGCAAAGGGACCGGGCTTGGCTTGGCGATGGTCTTCGGGATAGTCAAACAGCATGGCGGCAATATCAAAGTATACAGTGAACCCGGCAGGGGGACGTCCTTCAGAGTCTATCTTCCGATGGTAAAGACAGCAGTTGGAGAAAGGCTTGAGACTGATAAGCCTGTTCCATCGGGAAGTGGTGAGACAATACTGATAGCGGAAGATGATGCCCAGGTCAGGAAGATAATCAGGATGTTCCTTCATGAATCCGGTTATGTGACCATAGAGGCGGAAAATGGAGACGAAGCAGTGAGGAAGTTTAAAGAGAATATGGAGAAAACTTCTCTTCTGCTTCTTGACGTGATAATGCCGTTAAAGAATGGAAGGGAGGCATACGAAGAGATACGGAAAATCAAACCTGAGGCAAAGGCAATCTTCATGAGCGGCTACACGGACGATATCATATCGAGAAAAGGCATACTGGCAGATGGGTTAGAGTTTATTTCAAAGCCGATAAGTCCTTATGCATTAATGAGGAAGGTAAGGGAAGTTTTAGACAGGGAGCGCCTGCCCGGATAGTATTCTGAGGCCGGAGAAAATTCCCTCGGCAGATTTCTTGTGGACATCGGCTCCAACCTATGCTACCTTTTTACATGGGTGTAAGACATCCGCCATTTATGCTATCAGGATGTTATCGCTGAACGCGCAGCCCAGATTTTTTGTGCCTGGAATCTGTGGCAAGCAGCAGGTCACACCCCACTATCTGCACATTATGGAGATCGACGATGACCACTTCGTTAGACCTAGGGTTAATCGGCAACTGCCAGATCGGCGCGCTGCTGGATGTTCGGGGAGAAATCGTCTGGTGCTGCATCCCCCGTTTCGACGGCGATCCCACCTTCTGCTCCCTTTTGCGGGAACACACGGCGGGTGGCGGACATGGATACTGCACCATTGAACTGGTAGATCAGGTAATGGCCGAACAGTCATATCTCCCCAACTCCGCTGTACTGGTGACGCGTCTGACAGACGCCGGGGGCGGAATTGTGGAAATCACAGACTTTGCCCCCCGGTTCCGTCAGCATGGCCGTATGTTTACGCCCATGATGCTGATCAGGCAAGTTCGTCGCGTACAGGGAAATCCGCGGATACTCAGCCGTGTTCGACCAGCCTTCGATTACGGGCAGGAGCGCTGCTGTACAACCTATGGCAGTCACCATATCCGCTATGTGTCCCCTACGTGGGCATTGCGCCTCACGACCGATTCCTCCATCACCGCAATCCTCCAGGAGATACCCTTTTTTTTGGAAGACCGGTTGACCCTTGTCTTCGGTCCCGATGAGTCGATTCCCGAGGCTATTGGGGAAATGACACGCAGGTTTCTGAATGAAACTCTCGCCTACTGGCATGAATGGGTGCGTGATCTGGGAATCCCATACGAATGGCAGGACGCCGTAATTCGCGCCGCCATTACATTGAAGCTCAATGCCTTCGACGATACCGGAGCAATCGTTGCCGCCATGACGACGTCGATCCCCGAGGCGCCAAATTCATCTCGCACTTGGGATTACCGGTACTGCTGGCTGCGGGATTCATATTTCGTTGTCAACGCTTTAAACCGCCTTGGCGCCACACATACCATGGAACGCTACCTCAGTTATCTCGTCAATGTGACAGCGGGCGCGACGGACAGGTGGATCCAACCCGTATACGGCATTGATGGCCATGCCAGCCTGGAGGAGCGGACGATCAACTCGCTTGCGGGCTATAGGGGTATGGGACCAGTGCGCGTCGGCAATCTGGCTTATGAACAGATCCAGCACGATGTATATGGTTCTGCGATCCTGGCCGTAACCCATGTATTCTTCGACCAGCGGCTCACGCAATGGGGTAACGAAGCTCTATTTTACCGCCTGGAGTTGCTTGGCTCGACGGCCGTCAGCGTCCATGATCAACCGGATGCCGGCCTCTGGGAACTGCGTGGCGTTAAGAGGGTACATACCTTTTCAAGTATCATGTGCTGGGCAGCTTGCGACCGGCTTGCGAAAATCGCAACCAAGCTAGGCCTGATGGAGCGTGCTGGCCACTGGCACGACCATGCAGAGCGAATCCATGCAACTATCTGCAAGAGGGCCTGGAATCCTCATAAAATGACATTTACAAGTACATTTGAAGGTGATGCACTGGATGCCAGTCTTTTGCTTATTCATGACGTGGGCTTTCTGACGGCTCATGATCCGCGATTTGCTTCTACAGTGGCAGCTATCGAACGGGAACTCAAACATGGAGATTATATTTTCCGTTACGTCGAGGCGGATGATTTCGGCGTTCCAGAAAACGCTTTTGTGGTCTGCACCTACTGGTATATATATGCACTGGTAGCGCTTGGACGCACCGTGGAGGCCCGCTCTTTATTCGAAAATCTGCTCTCGCGCCGCAACCGGCACGGGCTGTTCGCGGAACATATCGATGTGCGCACCGGTGAACAATGGGGCAACTTTGTGCAGACTTACAGCATGGTCGGACTGATTAATGCCGCCATTCGTCTCAGCGAGCGCTGGGACCATGCTTTTTAAGGTGGTCCCATGAATTCAATCAGTATCTTCACCTCTCTTCTCGCTTCGGCATACTGCTTGTTCATGTTTGGCAGACCAGGAGGACTACTGGAAAACGATTTACCGCGTTGACAGTATCTGATATTTTGATATGCTTTTAGTGAAAGCGGGTTTCGCAAACAGTAGGCAATCATGAACGCACTCCTCAAGGAGGAACGATTCTGAAACTGCAGAGACGATATCCGATCGGCGCCGAGGTGCAGCCGAATGGTGGCACACATTTTAGAGTCTGGGCGCTTCGCCCGAAGAAAGTGGAAGTGGTGCTGGAGGCGGGTCCCGGGGCGCCGGCGACTGTGGAACTAAAACCACAGGCAGACGGATACTTTGCAGGTCTGGTTCCGCACGCGGCTGAAGGCACTCGGTATCGCTTCAGGCTCGATGACACCGGTCACTTTCCGGACCCGGCGTCGCGGTATCAACCGGACGGGCCCCACGGAGCGTCTCAGGTGGTGAATCCTACGGGTTTCGCGTGGAACGACAGTCAGTGGCAGGGTGTTGGCCTCGAAGGCCAGGTCCTTTACGAAATACACATTGGAACCTTTACCAGGGAAGGTTCCTGGAAGGCAGCGCAGCGGGAACTTGCGGAGCTGGCAGACTGCGGCATCTCCGTGATCGAGGTGATGCCCGTGGCCGATTTCCCAGGCCGCTTCGGGTGGGGCTACGACGGAGTTGGTCTGTTCGCGCCGGTCTGGCTCTATGGTTCACCGTACGATTTCCGCCGCTTCGTGGACGAGGCCCATCGTGCCGGCCTGGGGGTAATTCTCGACGTGGTGTACAACCATCTCGGCCCGGACGGGAATTACCTTAGCCAGTTCTCGCCGGACTATTTCACCAGCAAATACGAGAACGAGTGGGGTCAGGCCATCAACTTCGATGGCAGGAACGCAGGTCCGGTGCGAGAATTCTTTCTCACAAACGCGTCATACTGGATTGAGGAGTTTCACATCGACGGACTTAGGCTGGACGCCACACAGCAGATTTTCGACTCTTCGCCCCGCAATATCGTGGCGGAGATCTGCGAACATGTACGGAAAGCAGCGCGCGGGCGAAAGACTATCATCGTTGCGGAGAATGAGCCGCAAAACACGAAGCTGATGCGTTCGCCCGAGGGCGGAGGCTTCGGACTGGACGCTCTTGTCAACGACGACTTTCATCACAGCGGCATGGTCGCTATGACCGGGCGCAACGAAGCCTACTACACAGACTACATGGGCAAGCCGCAGGAGTTTATATCGATGGTGAAGTATGGCTTTCTCTACCAAGGGCAGCGGTACAAGTGGCAGAAACAGCGCCGCGGCACACCAGACCTCAGGCTGTTGCCGGCGAAATTCGTAACGTATATCCAGAGTCATGACCAGATCGCCAACTCCGGACGCGGCGAACGTGTGCAGTTCATGACCAGCCCCGGGCGGCTGAAGGCCATGACCGCACTCATGCTGCTGGCGCCTGGAACTCCCATGCTCTTTCAAGGGCAGGAGTTTGCATCATCGAGCCCGTTCTACTATTTTGATGACCACAAACCTGATCTCGCTAACCTGGTGCGCGAAGGGAGAGCGAATTTTCTGGCTCAGTTCCGCAGTCTGGCCACGAGCGAGATGCAGCCATACCTGGTAGACCCTGGGAACCCCTTTACATTCGAGCGGTGCAAGCTTGATTTCAGCGAGCGCGAACGCAACCGTCATTATTACGATCTGCATAGGGACCTGCTGCGACTGCGCCGAGAAGATCCCGCCTTCAGTGCACAAATTACGGGTGGCGTGGACGGGGCCGTGCTCGCCGCTGAGTGTCTTATTCTGCGTTTTTTTGGCGAGGCTGGTGACGACCGGTTGCTGCTGGTCAACTTTGGAGTGGATCTGCATCTGGATCCTGCGCCGGAGCCTCTACTCGCCCCGCCGGACGGAATGACGTGGCAGACACTGTGGTCGAGCGAGGATCCCCGTTACGGCGGCGCCGGAACACCACGGCTCGATTCCGAAGACAACTGGCGCATCCCGGGGCATGCTGCGATAGCATTGCATCCAATATTAACAGGTCAAGAAAGACATGGCTGACCTTATTAGAGTTCTCAGCAAACCTGAGGTGCGAGATCCGGACTCGGACCCTCACTTGAGGGAAGAGTGGCTGGTCACTAACGGGCTCGGCGGATACGCTTCAGGAACCGTGACCGGCGCCATGACACGCCGCTATCACGGGCTGTTGATCGCGGCCCTGGCCAATCCGCTGGGTCGGGTAATGATGCTAAACGGACTATCCGAACGCCTGCGCCTGCCAAACCGTCGGGTGGTATACACTGGCGCGGAGGAACTCGCCGGCATCACGCCTGAGGCGACACTTGCACTAAGTGAGTTTCGACTGGAAAACGGATTGCCTGTGTGGCGCTACGAGGTGGATGGGTTCGTTTTCGAAAAACGCCTTATTCTTCCGTACCGGCAGAACACGGTGCACGTGACGTATCACCTGCTCTCCGGAAAAGGCACTCTGCGTTTGGGGCTTCGGCCGGCGATTCATTTCCGCTCACACGATGCGGCTGTCTGCCAGCCGCACTCGACGCACTACCGACTAACTGTTACCGAGGACCAGTTCGAGATTGCGGGCGCTCCTGAACTGCCGATGCTCCGGCTCATCATACACGGTCCTTCGACGGCATTCACGTTTGACCGCAAGGAAACCTCATTGATTCCTTATCGCACCGAGCGCGACCGCGGATACGAATGGCAGGGGTCATTATGGAGTCCGGGGTACTTTCGCTCCGATCTGGGCGAGGGGGACAAAACAACGCTCGTGGCATCGACCGAAGGATGGGACACGATTCGCGCGCTCTCGCCCGAGGAAGCTCTTCGGGTAGAGCTTGATCGTCGCAAGCAGCTGCTGGCCGCGGCCCAGCCTCAAGCGCAGACGGGACCGGCGGCGGAACTGGTGCTCGCGGCCGACCAGTTCCTGATCACGCCCGTCGGCCGTGTGGAAGACGAAGCGCGCATGCACGCCTCAGGCGATGAGATTAGGACCGTTATCGCGGGGTACCACTGGTTCACGGACTGGGGCCGCGATACCATGATCAGTCTGGAAGGGCTCACGCTGATGACCGGGCGTGAGAACGAGGCGGCCTGGATACTGCGGACGTTTGCTCAATACGTGAGGGATGGGCTGATCCCCAATATGATCCTCGAAGGCGGGAAGGACGGCCTCTATCATACCGCCGACGCTACGCTGTGGTTCTTCCACGCCATCCATCGATACGTGGAGATGACCGGCGATCGCACAACGCTGAGGCTTCTTCTGCCCAAGTTGGTGGATATCATCGAGCACCACGTGAACGGCACCCGGTTTGGCATTCGTATGGACAATAATGATGCGCTGCTGCTTCAGGGGCAGCAGGGATATCAGCTGACCTGGATGGACGCCAAGGTGGACGACTGGGTGGTGACGCCGCGCCGTGGCAAGGCGGTGGAGATCAACGCGCTCTGGTACAACGCGCTGCGGTTGCTCGAGCGGTGGTTGAAGGAAGAGGACCAGGAAGGTAGCGCGAGCTACATGGGCGACATGGCCGATCGTGCAAGAGATTCTTTCAACCAGCTGTTCTGGTATGAACAGGGGGGCTATCTCTACGACGTAGTTGACCCGGAAACCGGCCACAGCAACGATGCATGCCGTCCGAACCAGGTGCTCGCGATCTCGCTCGATTGCCCGGTGCTCGATGAAGCCCGATGGAAACCAGTAATGGACGTGGTGACGGACCGCCTGCTCACTCCCGTCGGCTTGCGTTCTCTCTGCCCCGGGCAGCCGGATTACAGGACTAAATATTACGGCGACCTGCGCTCCCGCGATGCCGCGTATCATCAGGGCACAGTGTGGGCGTGGCTCATCGGGCCTTATGTGGATGCGTGGCTCAAGCTTAACCCGGGCAAGGAGGCGGAGGCCCGACGATTCTTAACAGGCTTCGTGCCACACCTGAGCGAGGCCTGCATCGGTTCGATCAGCGAGATCTTTGATGCCGAACCGCCGTACACGCCTCGAGGTTGCGTGGCGCAGGCATGGAGTGTGGCGGAGGTGCTGCGCTGCTGGGTGAAAACCGCGTGATATTGCAAAAGGAGTGCTATTGATGGAGCGATTTATTTGTATACATGGGCATTTTTATCAACCTCCCAGGGAAAGCCCGTGGCTGGAGGCAATTGAGATTCAGGATTCTGCATTCCCGTACCACGACTGGAACGAGCGTGTTTCAGCCGAATGCTACGCTGCAAACGCAGTGTCGAGAATCTGGGACACAGAAGGACGAATCGTCCAGATGGTGAACAATTATATCGACATAAGCTTCGACTTTGGTCCAACTGTCCTGCTCTGGATGCAGAAGTATGCCACTGAAGCCTATGAGGCCATTCTGGAGGCTGACAGACGGAGCATAGAAAAATTCTCGGGTCACGGATCAGCTTTGGCCCAGGCTTACAATCACATGATCCTGCCGCTGGCCAACACCCGCGACAAGAAGACCCAGATTATCTGGGGGATAAAGGATTTTGAGTATCGCTTCGGACGCAAGCCGGAAGGGTTGTGGCTCCCGGAGACGGCGGTAGATCTAGAAACTCTGGACATAATTGCACAACACGAAATCAGGTTTACCATACTTTCCCCCAGTCAGGCACGGAGAGTCCGGTCCATTCACGGTGATAAATGGCAAGATGTGAGCGGTGGAAAAATCGATCCCGGCATGCCTTACAGGGCAGTTCTGCCCTCAGGCAGGGTCATGGACTTGTTCTTTTACGACGGCGCCATTTCACATGCTCTGGCATTCGAAGGCTTGCTCAGCAGCGGAGAGGCCTTCGCCAAGAGGCTATTGTCCGCGTTCCCGGACGGCCATTCCTCTCCTCGCCTCGTTCACATCGCAACGGATGGCGAAAGCTACGGTCATCACCATCGTGGCGGCGACATGGCCCTCGCTCACGCGCTTCATTACATTGAGTCCAACGGACTTGCGAAGTTGACGAATTATGGCCGTTATCTGGCGGACCATCCGCCAACGCACGAAGTGGAAATTTTTGAGAACAGTTCGTGGAGCTGCGCTCACGGAATAGAGCGTTGGCGGTCGGATTGCGGGTGTAACAGCGGGGGCCACCCGGGTTGGAACCAGGCATGGCGGGCCCCCCTTCGTTCGACGCTGGACTGGCTGCGAGATGCCGTTGGCCCGGCATATGAACAATTGGCCGGCCGGTTTCTGTCCGACCCGTGGGCGGCCCGAGACGACTACATCGACATCGTCGTGGACCGGTCGACCGAACGAGTCAGTCAGTTTTTGAGTCGCCACTCGACCCGCCCATTAAGCTATGATGACGAGATAACAGTCCTGAAGCTCATGGAGCTCCAACGCCACGCAATGCTAATGTACACAAGTTGTGGTTGGTTTTTTGACGACCTTTCCGGGATTGAAACAGTTCAGATCATACAATATGCGGCAAGGGTCCTTCAGTTGGCCGACCAGCTTTTTAACGACCTCTTTGAACCTGCCTTTCTCGAACATCTTGAAGTTGCCAGGAGCAATATACCTGAGCACAGTGACGGCCGGAGAATTTACGAGGTATTCGTCAGGCCTGCGGTGCTTGGCTTGACCGCTGTCGGCGCCCACTACGCCATAAGCTCTCTGTTCCAGGTCAACGGTGAACGTAACTCGATCTATTCATATTCTGCTTCCATGGAAGACTCCCGCAATTTTCAGGCAGGGAGCACAAAGCTTGTAATCGGCCGCGCAAAGGTCACATCAAAGATTACGCGGATATCTATAAGTTTATGCTTTGGCGTTTTACATCTTGGCGACCACAGTATCGCCTGCGGCACCGGTGAATACCAGGGAGCGCAGAAATATGAGGCCCTCGTAAAAAATATTTCAGCTGCTTTCGCCGGAGCTGACTTCCCTAAGACGATACTTTTAATGGGTCAGTACTTCGGGACGTCTACGTATTCCCTGACTTCGTTGTTTGCCGATGAGCGGCGAAAAGTCCTGGACACTATCATGGAGCCTACTTTGAGAGAGGCTGAAGCTGCATATAGCTCGATTTACGAACACCATGCTCCCTTGATACGCTTTTTAAACGGCTCCGGTACGCCACGGCCAAAAGTCCTGTCTGTCGCGGCAGACTTGTGCTTGAATGCCAAGCTTCGCAGGGTATTTCAAGGAGATGGACTTGATCCCCAGGTAGTGAGACCGCTTCTGGAAGAAGCTCGTTTGGCCGGCGCAGTCCTGGATGAGGTTGCTCTGGGATTGTTACTTAAAATCAACATTGAGCGTCTCGCCCAGCAGGTCCTCGAACAATGTGAGGACCTTTCTTGCATGGAGAGATTGAACAAGGCTGCAAAACTAGTCCGGACATTGCCGTTTGAGGTCAATCTTTGGCAAATCCAGAACATCTGTTACAAAATCCTTCACACAAAATGGGCCGGCTTCAAGGAGAAAGCCGACCAGGGCGACAAAAACGCTCAGGAATGGCTACGCAATTGCACTGAAGTATCCGAGAATTTCAAGCTGCAGACGCCCCAGGCATAGTAAATTGCAAACCTGAGGGTTGATGAGCGTCCACCGCAGAAAGCGCACAGATAAATGAATAAGGCTACAAGATTTTCCGGCGCTCGTTTTGTCTCCTGTTCATAAGGGCTTCCTTTCTGGACCCGAAATCCATTGTTCCTTCGAGCA
>Ga0181539_1001111_pt1 | contig 30850 bp, 29 predicted proteins | sample PEATcosm2014_Bin_46_FD_119767 | JGI IMG/M metagenome (GOLD analysis project Ga0181539, IMG submission 119767) | Peatland microbial communities from MTU Mesocosm Facility, Houghton, MI, USA - PEATcosm2014_Bin23_60_metaG | ecosystem: Environmental > Terrestrial > Soil > Wetlands > Peat | place... | reverse complement strand
GTCCATTTTGAAGGAGATGACCATGGCAACCGAACTTCTCAATCGCGGCGACGCGCCGTTCAGCGACAAGGTCTGGGCGGCGATTGACGCCGCCGTCGTCGGGGCGGCCAAGAGCCAACTGGGCGCGCGGCGGGTGCTGCCGGTCGAAGGCCCGTACGGCCTCGGCCTCAAGTCGCTCCCGGTCCGCGACGCGCCGGCTGCAGAGCCGCTGACGCCCGACAGCGCGGTCATGATCGGAGTGGCGCCGCCGCCGGTGGTCAGCATCGCCAGCGGGTTCCGGCTGGCCGCGCGCGACATCGCGGCGTTCGAGGAGCGCGGCATACTGCTCGACCTGGGCGAACCGGCCCGCGCGGCGATCTCCGTGGCGTTCCAGGAAGACGCCCTGCTCTTCAACGGGTCGAAGGATTTCGGCGCGGAGGGACTGCTGACGGCGAAGGGGGTTCAGTCGGCGAAGCTCAAGGACTGGGCGCAGATCGGGACGGCGGCGACCGACATCATCGAGGCGGTGACCAAGCTCGATGCGGCCGGCTTCCATGGCCCGTACGCCCTGGCGCTGGCCCCGGAGCGCTACAACCTGCTGCTGCGCCGCTATCCGCAGGGCGCCGGCACGGAACTCGAGCACCTGCGCCTGATCGCCTCGGAAGGCGTCACCAAGGCGGCGGCCATCCGCGCCGGCGGCGTGCTGCTGGCCTCGGGCGCGCAATATTCCTCCATCGTCCTCGGGCAGGACCTGATGGCCGGGTTCGTCGGACCCGCCGGGCGCGACTACGAGTTCACCGTTTCCGAGAGCCTGGCGCTGCGTCTATTGCAGCCGGCGTCGGTGGTCGCGTTGAAATAAAAGCGGCGCGCCGCAAAGAGGAACGCGCAAAAGCCCGACGGCTCGTTTTGCCGCGAAGAGGCGCAAGAGGCGCGGCTTAACCGACAGTAAAATCGCCTTCATTTCTTGCGCCTGCTGCTCTGCGAAGCAGCGGCTTTTCGCTACGCAGCAAGAGTATTTTCGGCAAAATTCGTTGCTGTTTTAAAGTTGCCTTTATTTCTTGCGCCTCTTTGCGGCAAAAATATTAAGTAGCTTCCTGCGCCTCTTTGCGGCAAAACATCCGCTGCCGCTTTTCGCGTTTTCCTGGTTATCCATTCCGATGCGGACCGTCTTGCGGAAAGTGACGCGACCGTTCGCCGCGTTTCGGGATCGGGCCGACGCCGGGCGCGCGCTGTCGCGGGCGGTCCCGCCTCTTCGGGGCGCGGAGCCGATAGTGCTGGCGGTGCCGCGGGGCGGCGTGGCGGTGGCCGCGCCGCTGGCGGAGGCGCTGGGGGCGCCGCTCGAACTGATGCTCGTCCGGAAACTCCCGGTACCGCATTCTCCCGAAGCCGGCTTCGGCGCCGTGGCGCTCGACGGCCAGGTCGTCCTCAACGAACCGCTCGTCCGGCAACTCGGCCTTTCGCCGGAGCGCATTGACGCCATCGCGGAGGAAGTGCTCGCCGAGGTGCGCCGCCGCGCGAAGGAGTACACCGGTCGCGACCGCCCGCCGGAGGTGCGCGGGAAACAGGTCTATCTCGTGGATGACGGGCTCGCCTCGGGCTTCACCATGATCGCCTGCGCGCGGATGGTCAAGGCGTGCGGACCGAGCCGGATGACGCTCTGCGTGCCCGTCTCGCCGCACGATTCGCTGCGCGCGGTCGAGCCGTACTTCGACGACCTCTGCTGCCTCATCGAGCAGGCGCACCCGCCCTTCGCCGTCGCCTCGTTCTACGAGGACTTCCACGACCTCACCGACGATGAAGTGCGCGCGATCCTCCGCAAGCCGGAGAACCCCGCCTGACCGGCTATTCGCACCCCCGTCCGCTGCGCCCGCAACCCGCTTGCGCGCCGCGCGGCAAGGCCGTAACATGAGAAGGCTTTCCAGGCGTTCCTTTGCGAGTGAGGTCCGGATGGACCGGGGAGAGATCGAGGCGCTGCTGGCTCTGCCGCTGGCTGAACTGCTGAACCGGGCCGACACGGTGCGGCACAACGAGGCCGGCGACGACATTGAGCTCTGCAACATCATGAACGCCAAGTCGGGCCGGTGCGGCGAGGACTGCAAATTCTGCGCGCAGTCGGCCCGCCACGCCACCGGCGCGGCCGAGTACCCGCTCAAGAGCCGGGCCGAGATGCTGCAGGCGGCGCGCCAGGCCAAAGAGATCGGCGCCGCGCGGTTCGACATCGTGACCAGCGGCAACCGGCTGACCGACGACGAGATCGCCCGCGTCGCAGAGGCCGTCTCGGAGATCACCTCGACCGTGGGCATCGCCATGTGCGCCTCGCTCGGCCGCCTCGGCGAGAAAAGCCTCACGCTCCTGAAGCAGGCGGGCCTCTCGCGTTACCACCACAACATCGAGACGTCGCCGGCCTTCTACCCCCGCGTCGTCACCACGCACCGCTTCGAGGAGCGGATCGAGACGATCCGCGCCGCCAAGCGCGCCGGGCTTGAAGTCTGCAGCGGCGGCATCATCGGCCTCGGCGAGAGCTGGGCCGACCGCATCGAGATGGCGCTCCTGCTGAAAGAGCTCGGCGTCACCTCGGTGCCGATCAACCTCCTCGTGCGCATCCCCGGCACGCCGTTCGAGAGCCTTGCGCCGATCTCCTGCGTGGACGCGATCCGCACCATCGCGCTGTTCCGGTGCGTCCTGCGCGACCGGATCATCAAGATCGCCGCCGGGCGCGAATCCGTGCTGAAGGACTTCCAGGCGATGGCGTTCATGGCCGGCGCCAACGGGATGCTGATCGGCGGCTACCTGACCCTGCGCGGCCGGGAGGCGCAGGAGGACCGCGGACTGCTCGAGGAAGTGAAGAAGGCATGGCGGCGATAGAGGAGTTCCTGAACGCGAGGCGCAGCGAGGGCTTGCTGCGCGAGCTGCGGCCGATTTCCGCCCGCCGCGAGGGCCGGGTCCGCGTCGGCGCGCGGGAGTACCTTGACCTCTCCTCGAACGATTACTTGGGCCTGGCGGGCCATCCGCGAATGGCGCAGGCGGCCAAGCAGGCCCTCGATGAATTCGGCGCGGGCGCCTGCGCCTCGCGCCTGATGGGCGGCGACCTCGAGATCTTCCGCCGCCTCGAGGAGCGCGTGGCGAAGTTCAAATCCACCGAGAGCGCGCTGGTCTTCAACTCCGGCTACCAGGCCAATGTCGGCATCTTCAGCGCGCTCCTGGGCCGCGGCGACGCCGCCTTCTGCGACCGCGCCGCCCACGCCAGCATCCTGGACGGCATCCGCCTCTCCGGCGCGCGGCTCTTCCGGTTCAGGCACAACGATCCGGCGCACCTCGAATCGCTCCTGAAGAAGGAGCGCGCAAAGTTCAGGAACGCGCTGATCGCGACGGAGACGATCTTCAGCATGGACGGCGACCGCGCGCCGCTGCGCGAACTGGCGGACCTGAAGGAGCGCCACGGTTCCCGGATGCTCGTGGACGAGGCGCACGCGACGGGAATCTTCGGCGCGACCGGCTCGGGCGTGGTCGAGGCGGACGGACTGGCCGCACGGATTGACCTCATCCTGGGGACGTTCAGCAAGGCCCTCGGGAGCTTCGGCGCTTACCTGGCGACATCGCGGCCGATCGTGGACTATCTGGTCAACACCTGCCGGAGCTTCATCTACTCCACGGCATTGCCGCCGGCGGTCATCGCGTGCAACCGCGTCAGCCTCGACCTCGTGGCCGAGGAACCCTGGCGGCGCGAAACGGTCCTGGACCGTTCCGCCCGGCTCCGCGACCTGCTTCGGGAGCGGGGATTCCAGGTCCTCGGCGCTTCTCAGATCGTGCCGGTCATCCTCGGCGAGAATCGCCGGACGCTCTCGTTCGCGAAGGCGCTGGAGGAGAAAGGCTACTGGGTCGTGCCGGTCCGTCCGCCGACCGTGCCGCCGGGGCAGGCGCGCCTGCGGCTCTCGCTGACGGCCCTGCACTCGTGGGATGCCCTGCGGAAGCTCGCGGATGACATGTCCGACATCGGAATTTGAGTTTTTTCCGCGCCGCGGGTTCGCGGAAACGCTCCTCCTGCTCCCCGGCTGGGCGACCGATCACCGGATCTTCAGGCCGCTGGACCTGGAGTTCAACTATCTCGCGGCGGTGTCTTTGTCGCCGCGCGGTTTCCAGGAGGGCCTCCTCTCCGCCCTGCGGAGACATCGGCTCGACCGGGTCGCCGTGCTGGGCTGGTCGCTGGGAGGATACCTGGCGCTGGAGTTCGCCCGCGCGCATCCGGAGCGAGTGATGGCGGGCGCCCTCTTCGCGGTCGGGATGCGGGAACGTTATGAGGCAGAGGTTATCGAGGCGGCCCGGGAGCGGTTGGCGCGAAACAGGGCGGCGTATCTGCGCCGGTTCTACGAGGCGTGCTTCTCCCCCGGCGAGCGCGAGGCGCGGGATTGGTTCGAGCGGGAGTTGCTCGAGAGCTACCTGGATCAGATGGAATTGGAGTCGCTGCTGGACGGGCTCAGCTATCTCGCCTCCGCGTCGCTGGCCGATGCGAAGGCCCGGTTCATCCACGGGCGCGACGACCGGATCGCCCCGGTCGGGCAGATGCTCGCCATGAAGGAGCGACTGCCGGGCGCGCGGCTGGTCTGCATGGAGAGCGCCGGCCATGCGGCGTTCCTGAACCCGGAGTTCAAGAAGGTGTTCCATGCCCTCCTCGGATAAGGCGAAGATGGTCCGCGACTTCTCGCGCTGCGCGCCCCTCTACGACCGGTACGCGAACGTCCAGTTCAGGGTCGCCGATGCGCTGCTCGCGGAATTGCCCCGCTCCGCGTGGCGGAGCGGGGAGAGCATCTTCGAGATCGGCTGCGGCACGGGCCACTACACGCGCCTGCTCCGGGAGCGGTACAGGACGGCGCGCCTGAAGGCCTGCGACATCTCCGCGCGCATGATTGAGGTCGCCCGGAAGAAGCTGCCGGATGAGGCAATCGAGTTCCTCGTCGCCGACGCCGAGACGCTGGCCCTGGACGAGCGGTTCGACCTGGTCACCTCGAACGCGGCCCTGCAGTGGTTCGAGGACCTGGAGGGCGGGCTGAAACGTTGGCGCAATGCCCTCAACGACGGCGGCCTGCTCGCCTTCTCCATCTTCGGCCCGGAGACGTTCCGCGAGCTGGACCATTGCCTGCGCCTGGCCCTCGGCCGCGCGGAAGGCGGCGGGCTTGCCCGCCCTCCGTCCGACGGGCTGGTCCGCTCGAGGAGGTTCCTGGGGAAGGAGCGCATCGCCGAGATGCTCCACGCCTCTTTCGGCCGCGTGACCGTGCGCGACGCGACTATCCGCGAAGAGTACCCTTCGCTGCGCGCCCTGCTGGAGAAAATCAGGTTCACCGGCGCGCGCGGCGGCGGGCTGCCGGGCGATTCGCTCGCGCAGCCGAGGCTGCTCGGACGGGTGGAGAAGCTCTTCGAGGCGGAGTTCGGCGGCGTCGAGGCGACGTATCAGGCATTCCTTTTCCTGGCGGAACGATGAACGCGATCTTCGTGGCCGGGACGGACACCGGCGTGGGCAAGACCGTCGTCACCGGCCTGCTGGCGCGCAACCTGTCCCTGCGCGGATACCGCGTGGCGACTCAGAAATGGGCCCAGACGGGCCGCACGAGCGACCTCGACGCGCACCTGCGATGGATGGGCCGCCGCCGCGCCGAATTCCGCGGCTTCCTGCGCGCGATGGTTCCCGTGGCGCTCGCGGCGCCGGTCTCGCCGCACCTCGCCGCGGAACTGGGCGGCGCGCGGGTCTCCGCGAGCCGGATCCGCCGCGCCTTCCTGCGCCTCTCGCGGCATTTCGATTTCGTGATCGTCGAGGGCGCCGGCGGATTGATGGTTCCGTTCAGCCGGAAGAAACTGCTGATTGACCTGGCGCAGGAACTCGATCTACCGGTCCTGCTGGTGGCCGGCAACCGGCTCGGCGCGATCAATCACATCTTGCTCAGCCTAGAAGCGCTGAAGGCGCGGAGGATGAAGCTCCTCGGAGTCGTCTTCAACAACGCGCCCGCCCTCCGTGTGGCGGGCCTGTCCGAGGCGGTGAACAGGATCGTCCTGCGCGACAACCCGAAGATCATCGAGTCCCTGAGCGGGCAACGCGCTCTCGGCGTCCTGCCCCGGACACGGCGTCCGGGGGAGCTGATGAAGCGTTTCGCGCCCATCGCGGAGAAGGTGCTGGCCGCCTATGAACGACTGGATCGCAAGAGACCTGAAGCATAACTGGCACCCGTACACGCAGATGAAGGACTGCCGGCGCTTCCCGCCCATCCTCATCGAAAAGGCCCGCGGCCTCAAACTCTACGGCGCCGGCGGAGGCTGGTATTACGACACCATCTCAAGCTGGTGGTGCAACGTCCACGGACACAACCATCCGCGCATCCGCGAGGCGATCCGCAGGCAGACTGCCTCGCTCGACCACGTCCTCTTCGCCGGGTTCACCCACAGGCCGGCCATCCTCCTGGCCGAGAAGCTCACGGCCCTTGCGCCGCGCCGGCTGACGAAGCTCTTCTTTTCCGACGACGGCTCGACCGCCGTCGAGGTCGCGCTGAAGATGTCCCTCCAGTATTGGCAGAACCTCGGCAAGCCGGAGAGACGGCGGTTCGTCTCGCTGGATCGGGGGTACCACGGCGACACGGTCGGGGCGATGAGCGTCAGCGGGGCGGGCCCCTTCAACGAGCGGTTCGCGCCGCTCCTGTTCCGGACGTACAAGGCGCCGTCGCCTTACTGCTATCGCTGCCCGGAAGGCCGGGAACCGGCGAACTGCGCGATCGAGTGCGCGCGCCCGCTGGGACGGCTCCTCGAGAAGCACGGCCCGGAAATCGCCGGAATCATCCTCGAGCCCCTCGTCATGGCGGCGGGCGGGATGATCATCTATCCGCCGGCGTATCTCGACCGGGCGGGGAAGCTGGCGCGGAAGCACGGCGTCCACCTCATCCTGGATGAGGTCGCCACGGGCTTCGGCCGCACCGGGAAGATGTTCGCCTGCGAGCACGCGCACGTCCAGCCGGACTTCCTCTGCCTCTCGAAGGGCATCACCTCCGGCGCGCTGCCCCTGGGCGCAACGCTGACGACGGAGCGCGTCTACCGGGCGTTCTACGCCGACTACGCGCAACGCAAAACCTTCTATCATGGGCACACGTACACGGCGAACCCCGTCGCGTGCGCCGCCGCCCTGGCGAGCCTGCGGGTTTTCGAGGAGGAGGATACCCTCGCGCGGGTGCGCGGGCTGCTGCCGCAATTCCGCGACGGGCTGGAGCGGTTCCGATCGCTGCCGATCGTCGGAGACGTTCGGCAGATCGGACTGATCGGGGCGATCGAACTGGTCAAGGATCGCCGCACGAAGGAGCCGTTCGGCGCGCGCGAGCGCGTCGGGCTGAAAATCTACGGCGACGGACTGAAGAGAAACCTGGTCTTGCGGCCGCTTGAGCACATCGTTTATCTGTTCCTGCCCCTGTGCGTCCGGGAGCGGGAATTGCGCTTCATCCTCGACAACGCCTACGCAGTGGTTCAGGCGCAATCCGGCGGCAAGCGGGCCAAGATTTTCTGACGATCCGGCGCCGGCGATGCCGGCACTCACCCCGAGCCCGGTCACAGCCGGTTCTCCAGGGCAAATTCCGGTTCACTTCTTTGCCGGCGCGGAGTCGCATCGCGACGATCCACTTCGGTTCAAAGCTGTTGCAGCAGAACCCGCAATTTTGGCATAATCCCGTCCGTTCGGGAGTCCGCGGCTGTCAGTCCAGTCATGACTTGAGGCTGTCCACCGGCCGCTGAACTGGCAAGTTCGGACGCGAGCAGGAGGGAGCGCAGGATGGCGAGCTATGGAGTTGGTGTGGAAACCCAGGACACGCAGACCTTGTTGGAAAAGGTCTGCAGCAGCAAGACGCTGCCATCGGTTCCGGTTGTGGCGGCCAATATCCTGACGCTCTGCAAGGACCCGGACGTGGATTTTGCGAAGCTGGAGGAGATGACCTCGGCCGACCCGGCGCTTGTGGCCAGACTCTTGCGGATGGCCAACTCCGCGTTTTTCGCCGGTTCCCACAGGGTCACCTCTGTCAACGCGGCGGTCGTGCGAATGGGGCTGAAGGTGACGCGCATCGCGGTTCTCGGGTTCAGCCTGGAGACGGAAATCAGCGAAAAGGTGCCCCCGGAGTTCAAGATCGAGCGGTTCTGGCGCTACGCGCTGACGACCGCCTGCGCCGCCCGCGTCATTGCGGAGACCGTCTGCCCGGCCCAGCGCGACGAGTGCTTTTCCGCTGGAATCCTCCAGGATATAGGAATGGTGGCCTTCCAGTGCGCGCTGCCGGAAGAGTACGCAAAAGTCCTCGCCGAACACCGGCTCCATCCCACGATGGAGATGCACGACCTCGAAAGCCGGTTGCTGGGCGTGACGCACACGGAAGTGAGCAGCCGGCTTCTGCGGCAGTGGAACCTCCCCGAAGAGGTCTACGCGCCGATCCGCTACCACCACGCCCTGGACCAGGCCAAGGCGGATGGCCTTCCGGCCGAGCTGATCCAGGTGGCGCGGACGCTCGTTTTGGGCAGCTTGGTGGCTGCGCTCTTCCAGGGCAAAGCCAAAGGCATCACTTATAAACGGGTCACTGACATGGCGCAGCGCCAGTTCGGGCTGGGGCCGGAAGCCGTCGAGCGGATGTTCGGAAAGATCGAAAATGTCGTGCGGAGCACCTGCGACCTGTTCCAGGTTGACCCGCGCTCGATGCCCGCCTATGAGGAGATCCGGGTGCGGGCCACGCACGAAGTGGGCCGGCTGGCCGTCGAACTGGGGCAAGAGGCGCGGACGGCCGAGAACCTCGCCGAGCAGCGCGCCGACGACTTGCGCCAGCTCAAGCAGGAAAGCGATGAACTGAGAAGGCTCATCTCTCTCGACGACCTGACCCTCTTGCTGAATCGCCGGGAGTTCCTGAAGAGGTTCGTGGCCGAGATCGTGCGCAGTCGCCGCCACGAGCATGACCTGGCGGTCGTGATGGTGGACATTGACGACTTCAAGTCGGTCAACGACACCTACGGTCACGCGGCCGGTGACGAAGTGTTGAGGCATCTGGGCGGTTTCCTGCAAGCCGAAAGCCGCAAGTCGGACGTGGCCGGCCGCGTGGGCGGGGATGAGTTCGTGGTGCTGCTGCCCGAGACGGACCTGGACGGCGCGATCGCTAGCGCCGAAAAGCTGCGTTTCGGCATTGCCGCGGCCTCAAAGGGATGGACCCCGAGAGTGCCCGGCATCACCGTCAGCATCGGCGCGGTCCACTCCCGATACAACTCGCCCAACTTCGACGAGGCCGTCATCCTTGATGAGGCGGACAAGTGCATGTACCAGGCAAAGCGGGACGGCCGAAACTGCACGCGGTACGCCACCGTCTAGCCGCGGACCCCAAAGTGATGGGGCCGCGCGTGCTCAACAGGTCCCTCAATCGAACGACACATCCTCCGCGTCCGCGACGGTGTTGGGAGCCTGCCGACTGCGTTTGACAGCGAACGGATTCCTCATCTCCCCAAGCGCGCAACTGCCATGGCGGCTTGCCTTTGCAGACGCGAATGCGCTGCCGACCGTTCCGCGACTGCCCCCCTTCCGCCGGTTTGAGCTAAAGAGCGCCTGTTTCCTTACGATGATTCTTATGGAGTTTGTCGGCATACCGTGGAAGCGTCGAGGGGATACTGTGGGCAGGCTTGCAGCACCAACTACGCCGGAAGGCGCCAGCGTCGCCGGCGAGTCCCTATCCAGGATCTTCATCGCCCGGCAGCCCATCTTCGACCTGCAGCAGAAGGTCTACGGCTATGAACTCCTCTTCCGCTCCGGCCTCGAGAACGTCTTCGGACACGCGGAACCCAACCAGGCCAGCGCCAAAGTCATGGCCGACAGCACTCTGATTCTCAACATGGGGGCGATCAGCGGGGGAAAGCTCGTCTTCATCAACGTCACGCGCGACATCCTGCTCAACAACTTTATCAGCCTTCTGCCCCGGGGTCTGACCGCTGCGGAGATCCTGGAGACCATCGAGCCGGACCCGGAGGTCGTCAACGCCTGCAGCAAGCTCAAGAAGGCCGGCTACCTGCTCGTCCTGGACGACTTCGTCTACGGAGAGAAGTACGCCGACCTCATGAACCTGGCGGACATCGTCAAGGTGGATTTCCTGTCCACTTCGGGGGAAGAGCGCCGGCAGGTTCTGTCACGGTTCACATCGCCCAGCGTCCGTTTCCTGGCCGAGAAAGTCGAGACGCACGAAGTCTTCAACGAAGCGATCGACAAGGGATACAGTTATTTTCAGGGGTACTTCTTCAGCAAGCCTGTGATCATCTCGTCCCGGGACGTGCCGGGCTTTAAGCTCAATTACCTGCAGATGCTCCGGGAGATTCAGTCGCCCAACGTCAACTTCCATCACCTGGAAGGGATTATCAAGCGCGACATGGCGCTCTCTTTCAAGCTGTTGCGATACATCAACTCCGCGTATTTCGGCGTGAAAGACAAGGTCAGTTCCATCATGCATGCCATGATGCTGCTGGGGATGCGGGAGTTCAAACAATGGGCCTCGCTCGTCGTCATGGCCAGCATGGGCAGCGACAAGCCCGACGAGCTCGTCGTCCATGCGCTCATTCGCGGGCGATTCTGTGAGTCCCTCGCCCCGATGGTCGGCATGAAGCAGCGCTCGCAGGAGCTCTTCCTCCTGGGAATGTTCTCCGTGATTGACGCGATCCTCGACCGCCCGCTGGAAGAGATCCTCAAGGACCTCCCCTTGTCCGATGAGATCAAGGACGCGCTCTCGGGAAAGCCGAACCGCCTGCGCGCCGTCTTTGACTACGCCCTGGCTTACGAGAAAGGGGACTGGGACGGTTTGAGCGCAAAGGCCGACGCCCTGGGGCTTGACGAGTCCGGCATCCCCGCGGCCTATCTGGCTGCCGTGCGTTGGGCACAGCGCAGCTTTGGGGAAGTCAGTGCTACCAGGTGAGGCAGGGACCTGACGCTCGCTTGCCCAACGGAGGAGGACAGGCAGTGAGAAGCCGTCACCTTTTTGTTCCGGGCAGCGCCCACAGTCTGCGCGGCGCGAACCTTGAAAACTGCCTGAATCCTGTCGCCTTCTCAGAGCGTCTGCCGTCCCGCCTTGCTACACGCGCTACGCCTCGGCCGAAGTGATGCCGGCCTGTCAGACTTGCCTTCATGCTATTTTGGGGACGACAATTTCAGTCCAACCCGCGCAAGACCATGGATTCTCCTGCGAACCGCCTTCGCTGGCGGCCGAATCGCCCCTTTTCTCGCCACCAATGGCACGAAAGTTGCTCTGCCTTATGGCGGTGGCGATAGAAAGGCAACCGGTGCGGCCATACGCACGACCCGCGGCGGGAGTTTGTGCCGCATGGGAAGACTTTTTGCGATCGGGGTGCTGGGGATTTTCAGGAGTGTTCGTCGGAGCCGCAGGAACGCAGAGGGAGGGAAAGCCATGAAGCTTATCGTTCGGGGGATGGCGGGGGTCGTGGCGCTTGGGCTATGCATGCTTCGCGGACCGGCGCCGGCCGGTGTCACCGCGCACGGCCAATTCTATTTGAGGGCGATCCCCGCGAGCGCGGCGCATCATCTCCAGGCGCCTCACATTCACCTCCGCGAAGGCACCAGCCTCAACTGGAGCGGGTACGCCGTCGAGACGAGCCTGTCGAACCCGGCATCGAACGCGGTGAGCGGCGTCGTCGGAAGCTGGACCGTGCCCACCGCCGCAAAGTCCTCCAAATACACGTATTCCTCCGCCTGGGTCGGAATTGACGGGTACTCGGACAACACCGTCGAACAAATCGGCACGGAGCAGGATGGGACGCCGAGGGGGGGAAGCTACTACGCCTGGTTCGAGATGTATCCGAACTACAGCTATGAGATCGTCGGTTTCCCCGTCGTTCCAGGGGACGAGATTACCGCCCAGGTTCAGTGCCTCGGCAGCGAGCTGATCGTCGTCAAGGATCCCTCGGAGCGGAAGAACCGGGATCGAGAGGCCGGGAAGAAGAATATCGGCCGGGTCGTCCAGACCTTCCAACTGACGATCGCCAATGTCACCGAGGACGTCGCCTTCACGATCAGTGAGCAGACGCAGGGCGCGGAACTGCAATCGGCGGAATGGATCATGGAGGCCCCGTCGGAGTGGAGCGTGCTGCCGCTGGCCGATTTTGGAACCGTGGATTTCTACGGTTGCGAGGCCACGTTCAACGGAGTCACCGGACCCGGACCGATCAGTGACGCCGCCTGGCAGTACGACGCGCTGACCATGGAGACCAACGGCAAGACGCCGGTTACCAAGGCCCTGCCTTCGGCGTTGGGGTCGGGCGGCGAGGCCTTCTCGATCGCCTGGAAGCACCAGTAATCCATAGGGCCGCGGGCGCGGCGATGCAGGCGCGCCGATTGCCGAATGACGAAGGCGAATGGAGCAGTGGCCGACCGCGCTTTTCCGAGCCTTTTCTTTCGCGCCGCCCATCAGCATGGCATGTTGGCGGACTACGGCAACCTGTGCTGCCGCGTCCCTTCGGAACGGATAGCCCGAGGCGCCCCGCCACGTCGCCGATCTCAATCAACCGCGTTTCCATCTCAGCCCACCTCCAGTATCACTTACGTCAGCGCAAGCGCCGTTGCGATACTGGAAGTTTAGAGCACGATAATGGCAAGAGGAAGAAGGGAGTTGGCAGGACTGCCAAGATACAAGGAAGACGTTGGAATGACGGGCAGATTCTTATTGGCAGAAATTGGCAGGGGTTCTACTTTGACTGCCGATATTTATTGTAGGCGCGCGCCTTCTGCAAGACGTGTTTCAAGTGTTGTTCTGATATACCCTTCGATTGTGCAAAAGCTTTCCGCCCCATGCTAGACGATCTGGCATTGTATTCTTTTGCTAGTCGTTTTTCGTTTGCCGTCGGGCGCGGAACCTTCGCCGATTTAGCCGCGCCGCGCCCCTTTTGCTTCAGGTCATCGTAAACGAAGCGGTCCATTATGTCTCTTTCCAAAACGCTCAGGGCGATAACGGCGTCATCCAGGAGGGCCGAGAGCTCATGCGTTGGCGGCTGTCGTGCGCCGTGTCCGAGGGCGTGTAAAGTCGAAGCGGCCTTATAAATCTCTCGTAACGGTGTGGGGTCAATCTTGGGGAACCGTGCGCCGAGAACACTCACTAAGAGGCGCGTCTTGCCCCAAAAGCCTGCGCGCATGTCCCCAGGACTTGCGGCGTGGTGTGGGTCGTAGCGCCCGCCCTCAATTTCGCTCAACTCTTCTAGTGCATCGGTTATCCAATCTTGAATGGCACAGTGGATTCTCTCGTCTTCTTTTCTTCCGTACCCTGGCATTTGTTGTACTCGCCTTCCACTCTCGCAGGGAAAACAGCGGGGGCGGCAGGCCGTGCGAGTGCGGCCCTGTTAGCTATCCATTGCCGCCCGGTGCGCTACGCAGTCTAGTCATTGATCGGCTTCAATGGCGACTCCCAGGTTTTTTGCCCGGGCAGTCACGGGACCAGCTTGCACCCGCAATGTCCGCAAATACGTGCTTCCTTGTGAATCAACTCGTAACAATCGGGACATTGCACATGCGTAGCAGGCGAAGCGTTCGCCAGTTTACTGACAAGGAAGGAGCCGGTCCAGAGCACGGCGCAGCTCAGGGTAAGCGCATGACCGGCCTCAGCCTTATCGCGAAAGAACTCCACGACTGCGAGGTATCCCATGAAAGCAGCGGCCACGCTGAGGCGATTGATTCTCCAGGTGCAACCCACAGCAATGAGCGTCGCTGTGAGAATAAGAAATCCAAAGGCAAGCCCCGCAAGCTCAGCAGGGCTGATATCCGAGTTGTAAAAAAATGAAATGGTCCATACCGCGCCAAAAGCACAAAGGAAAACACACAGCAGCCAGGGCGGAGCCGCCGCAACACGTTGGGAATTCGATTCCTCAGCTTGACTTCTTCGCCGGGGGATGAGCCAGTGATAAAGCCGGTAACCGCCGTAGACAACTGCCGCAAAAAACGTCAAGCTAAAACCTCCACTGATGGCCTCCGAAGGGGCGTATGACTCAAGAAAAACTGACCCCAGACACATTGTCCCAAAGAGCCCGCCCGAGCATATTGCCACGATGCCCAGAGTGCGCCCAAGCTTTGCCGGGTCAGTCGCATCGAGGCGACGTTGCCTGTTGGCGAGAATCACCGCCGCGATCCCCGGCAACACCCCTAAACCGAATATGAACCCCGTCGCCAGCCCCACTATTCCAAGCCCTATGCTCAATCGCCTCATCGCAGCCGCGCTTACCGTTTGCCGTTGCGCATCTAAGGGCCGTATCCGCTCCGCTTCCGCTGCCTCGGCTTCGCGTCGAAATTCGCGCTTTGTCCGCTCCAATTCTTCAGGGCGCAGCTTTTCTTCTCTCTGGCTAATGCGCTCGGCTTCCTCCTGTCGGCGCTCTTCTTCCTTGCGTATTTGCTCGGCTTCTTTCCGCCGGCGCTTTTCTTCCCCCTCCGTCTCCGCCTTCCGCTTCAGTTTCTCCCGCAAGGAAGCGTCTTGTTCCCTTGTCGGTACAGTGAAAGCAACCCCGCACAGACTGCACTTACTCACCTTGCCGATGCCCTCGGCCGAAATGCCCACCTCTTTGTAACAACTCGGACAAAGAAATTTGTGCCAGGCCATAGCCCGCCCTCCATTCAACCGTGCGGCCCCGGTTGCAATCCGTTGCCGCCCCGTGTGCGCTCAGCGCTTCCTTACTTCCACTCGCCAACCTTATAGCCAAGCTCCTGAGCTATACCGACGTGTTCATGGTCAAAGTGCTCAAGAGCTTGCATGGCTTCAGCCGCTTTCTGCCGCGCCAGGAACGCCGGCCTAAATGTGGGGAGTGATTTCTGAATCTCTTCGTCCGCCGCAGCCTGTGCTTGTTTATACTCCTGGCTGTCCTTGCTGTGGCCAAACGCCGTGACGGAATGGATATTGAGTTCCGCAATCACGCCACGATCTAGAGCGGTCTGATAAGCCGGGTCATTCGTCGCCGCGTCAAGCTCCGCAACGGCGATCTTACACTGGTCCATAAGGCGCAAGCGCTCTGCCATCAAGCCGCGATGATATAGAATGCAGATAACCGTTGTGACCAATGCAACCGCGGCCGTCGCCGATAAAATCACCCATGGATTCTTCCAGGGCGCGGCCGCTCCCGGCGTCACGAATGCCTTTATAGGTGCCAGCATTTTTTCGTCTCTTGCGGCGTCGGCTTGCTGTTGCTCCTCTAGGCGCTTCCTCCGTTCCGCTTCTTCCCTTTTTCGTTCCTCTTCTTGAAGACATAGCTTTTCTTCCTTCTGGCGAATGCGGTGGGCTTCCGCCTGTCGGGGCTCTTCTTCCTTCCGTGTTTTTTCAGCCTCTTTCCGGCGGCGCTTTTCTTCCGCCTCCGCCTCCCCGTGCCGCTTCAGTTTCTCCCGCAAGGAAGCGTCTTGCGCACTTGTCGGTACAGTGAAAGAAACCCCGCACAGGTTGCACTTACTCACCTTGCCGACGGCCTCGACCGAAATGACCACCTCTTTGTAGCAATTCGGACAAAGAAATTTGTGCCAAGCCACAGCTTGCCCCCTCCTTTCTGGGAAGAAATCGGGAGCGTCAACCGGCCCGCTCCCGTCAAGCAGGCCCGCTACAGCCCCTTAAGAGAAAGCAGACACGGCGCCGCTGCCGAAAAGGGTAGCACCGGCCAGTGCCTTGCTATCTCTCTTAAGTTCCGTCCATAGGGCCGGAAGTAGTTGTTTGCTTGACTAGACACCAAAGCTCTGAGTCGAGCTTTTCAGCATGTTGTCATTGCGTTACGCTCTGTCGAAAAGCTCTCCTTCAGCAGTGAGCGAAGTCCAACGGCTCTTCGTGTCGTCGTGGTGAGCGCGCGGCCTCTTGAGGAAATCTCCGGCTCTGCGCTGTACATGTTTCGACTTGTTCAGGCGTTCGGGGCGGCTTTGGGCGGAGAGAGGACTATGGCTTCGGACGCCTCAGCCGACCAGACGCACACTCGGTTGCGCCCTTGCCGCTTGGCGCAAATGAGCCCTTCATCGGCGCGCACAGCCAGTTGTTCCTCGTTCCGAACCTCCGGCGTCAGGACCGCCGCCCCGATGCTGACGGTGACCCGGATCGCCGCCTGGCCGACGCTGAAGTCGGCGGCGGCCACGGCGTTGCGGACGTTCTCAGCGCATTTGGCCGCGCCGGGCGCGCCGGTGTTCGGCAGGATGATGCCGAACTCCTCGCCGCCGTATCGCGCGAGGATGTCCACTTCGCGCACGCTGGAGGACATCGTCCTGGCTACGCGTTGCAGGACCTCGTCGCCCGTGCGGTGGCCGTACTTGTCATTCACGTCCTTGAACCGGTCCAAGTCCGCCATGAGGCATGAGAGCGGCTGCGCGTAACGGATGCTGCGGACGTATTCGTACCGCAGCCGCGCCCAGAAGTAACGGACGTTGTAGACGCCGGTCAGGTCATCCGTAATCGAGAGGTACTTCAGCCGGTCCACCAGCCGCTGCTGCTCGGCCATGTCGCGGACGTAGAGGATGGAATATGCGCCGGCTCTGCCGGAATGATCCGCCGCCCGCTGGACCTCGCCCGGAGCCGGGGCCTTGCCGAAGTCCACGCACGAGAGGAAGAGCAGCGCCGGGAAGGTCGAGCCGTCCTTTCGCCGGGCGACGCCTTCGCCAAACCAGGTCTTCCGGCTCGCAAGCGCCCTGACCACCTCCTGGTCCCCGCCATTGGGCCCGTTCGAGGGAAAAAGCGCCGCCGCAGTCAAGTGGAGAAATTCGTCGGACGAGTACCCGAAAGTGCGCGAGGCCGCGTCGTTGATGAGCGCCGTCCGGCCGAGCTCGTCCACCGTCAGGATGGAATCCATCGCGCCGTGGAGGATTTGACGAAGGAGGGCGTTCTGGCCTTGAAGGGTCTCGATAGTAACGGCCGCGTCGTCTGCCATTCGACGGCCCGCTTCCTGACGATCTGGCATGAACGTCATCGCGGGCGTCACTATACCGCCGCCGCCTTCAATCGTCAAGAAAGATTTGCCGCCGGGGGAATGCTGCACTTCCAGAATAAATCGGAATGCGGCGCCTCGATCAGTGCTCGGTCATCCTCTCCAGGCCGAGGTTCAGGAAGGCGCTGACCAGAGCGGGGTCGCAACGCGACCCGGCCCACTCGGCGATCATGCTCCGCGCCGTGGCGAAATCCATCGCCGCGCGGTAGATGCGGTGGGAAACCAGCGCGTCGAACATATCGCAAATGGCTACAATGCGCGCCCCGAGCGGGATCGCCTCGCCGCAAAGGCGGTCCGGATATCCCCGGCCGTCGAAGCGCTCATGGTGATGGCGGATAATCGGAGCGAGTTCGCGCAAGTGAACCGTGTGGGCGAACATGCGCGCGCCGATCACCGGGTGCGCCGCGACGATCCCGGACTCCTCCACGGTCAACGGACCGGGCTTGGAGAGCAGCGTGTCCGGGATGCAGATCTTGCCCACGTCGTGCAGGAGTGCTGCGTCTTCGATGAGGAAGAGTTCCCTCGGTGTGGTGTTGAGAGTGCGCGCGAGCTGGCCGGCGTAGGTGCGGACCTGGCGCGAATGGCCGTGCGTGTCCGGACAACGCGCGTCCACCATGTCGGCGAAGGATTCCAGGGTCTCGTGGTACGTGAGCGAGATGCGCGAGAGCGCCTCGGCGTTGTCGGCGGCGGCGGAAGCGCCTTCGGCCAGGGCCGAGAGCCTCCGGGCGTCCTCGGCGGAGAAGGCGTGTGGCCTGGAGGAAAAGGCTGCCAGCAGGCCGAACGGCTTATCACCGGCGATCAGCGGCGCGCTGAGGCAGGAGACCAGCGCGCGGCGCGCCTCCAACGCAAAACGGCCGGGCGTCCGCGCCGGGGGCGAAACGGCTCCGGCCTCGGCGGCGGCGTCCATGCGCAGCGATGCGGCCATCTTATCCTGGATCGCTTCGAGAATCGGCGAACCCTCGGGGACGGCCGGCGAGGTCTTGAGTTGGGGTTCTTTGTCCGTCAGCAGCAGCACGGCGCAGATCTCCGCGGCGGTCAGACGCGCCGCGCTGTTGAGGAGCTGCCGGCACATGTGGTCGCGATCCGCGTTGAGTGAAAGGCTGCGGCTGACTGTGACCAGTTCCTCCAACTCAGCCACCTGTTCGGCGGCGGTCTCGTAGAACCGGGCGCTCTCGAGGGTCACCGCCAGGTGTGCGGCGAACATCTCCATCAACTCGATGGAATTCTCCTGAAACCGCGGCCCGTCCGCTCGGCGCAGACAGAGCGCACCGAGGGGGCGGTCAGAGACGAACAGCGGCATGAAGGCGTACCAGTCGCCGGAAGGGACATCGGCATCGAGGAGAACGGTCTTGCGCCGGATAGCTTCAAGGCACTGCTCGATCAGCGAGTTGGTGCGGCACCGCCGCGTCAGGGACCGGCCGGAATGCGCCATGACGAAGAGCGCCTGCTGCGGCGGATCATAGTGGAAGAGGATCGCGCTGTCCGCGCCGAAGTTTCGGCAGGCCAGTTCGAGGGCTTTCTGCGGCAAGGCGTGCGGGTCGGTGGTTTTCGACAGGTTCCGGGCCAGATCGAGCAGGGCGGCGGTGTCGTTCAGGAAGGCGCCGCAGCGCTGCGTGTTAACGGCGCCGAGGCAGCAAGCGACGGTGCGCTGCAGGGAGCGCGACTCGAACGGCATGGGTATGAAATCGGCGGCGCCGCGGCGCATGGCCTCCATGGCATCGCCGATCGTCCCGCCGGAGGACATGACCACGACACAGGTGTCCGGATACATCTCCTTGAGGTTCGCCAGGAGCTGCATACCGTCCATTCGCGGCATTGCCATCTCGGTCAGGACGAGATCGGCCGGGCGCTGGCGCATGAGTTCGAGCGCCTCGATGGCCGACGAGGCCGCGCGCACGGCGTAACCGGCCTCCTTCAGGGCCGAGGTACAATGTTCTGCGGTGTCCGCCTCATGATTCACCACCAGGATTTGCCAGAGTCCGTTCTTGCGCTCCGATGCCGACCTGGGCAGTTGCAGCATGATTCCGACCGCCTTTTCGATATGAAGTCTCCGCACTCTGGCCGGTTACTGTCGCTGCCTCACAGGAGATAGCGGCAACCCGGCTACTGGGATATTCGTGGAGAAGGCAATGAACTTTAGCAGAGGGCGGGGGAATTCCGGCGGCGACGCGCCGAGGGCGCAATGATCGCCGGGTTCAGGCCTCGAAGTCCAAGAGTCCGGCGACGTCGGCGGGAGCGGGCGAAGCGGAGGATTCGGGTTGCGTCTCGGCGTCCTGGGCATCGGCCGGTTCCTCGGCCTTAGCCTTGTGATCGGGCTTCTCGGAAGATTTCCGCTCCTTCGAGAGTTGCGCCTCGAAGCGGCGCGGGTTGCCGGAACCTCGCTCGCGTTTCGACGCCGCGGCGACTATGCGGTCGGTCTGAAGGTTCTTCGGGATCGAAATATCGCCGTCCATGGCAACCTCGGCCTTTTTCCTCAGATCAAAGCCTTCGACCCGTTCGAGAGGCTCACGGCAAAGTCCGCTCAGTGCAGCCTTTCGCAAGTCCGCACGGGCTTCTGAAATGCTGTACTCAGGCCGAACCGAGCCCGGCGCGGGTCAGGGCGCGCTTGAGCCGCTGGAGGGCTTGCGTATGGAGCTGACATGCGCGCGAGGCGGTCACGTCGAGCACCTTGCCGATCTCCTGCAGCATCAGGTTCTCGTGATAGCGGAGGATGATGACTTGGCCTTCGCGCTCCGGCAAGTTTCGGATCGCCTCGGCCAGGACGCGTTTCTGATCGGTGAACTCGGCCTGCTCGTACGGATTCCGAGGCGCGCGCAGGCCCAGTTCAGCGGAGAGAAGGCCCACTTCCGCGTTCAGTGTCTCTCCTTCGTTCGAGCTCCTCCGGTCAGCCTTCGATAGCGCGAGCAGCCGCGTCAGGCGGTCCGCCGACAGGTGGAGATCCTCGGCCAGTTCCTCGGCGGTTGCCGCCCGGCCCTGTTGCCGCGCGTCGTCCACGCTCTTGCGGAGGCGCTTCACCTGGCCGCGCAGATCCGCGGAGAGCCAGTCATAGCGGCGCAGTTCGTCGAGCATCGCTCCCCAGATGCGCGGGATGGCGTAGCTGTGAAACGGGACCTTCCGGACGACGTCGAACCTTTGCGCGGCCTCAGTGAGCCCCAGCAAGCCGGCCGCGAGCAGGTCGTCGCGGTCCACGTGCGGCGGCAGGTTGCGCGCGACTTTGCTGAGCACGTATTTGACCAGCGGCATGTTGCGCTGCACGAGCCATTCAACGTCGCCCCCGCCGGCCGCGCGCGCGCAGGCGCCTGCTGAGGAGAGGTTGAGGGCGCCAGCGTGCGCTTCATTCCCGGGGGATGAAGCGCGCTGCGCATGAGGCGCTGCCTTCGAGCCCATTGTTCACCTCCGCAGACTCAACAGGATTCGTTTCGCGCTCAAGCCTTCGGCCGCCGCGCGGAAGCGCCGTTGCCGTTTCCGCCTTGCTGATTTTTGGCCCGCTGCTGAGCCAATTGTTCGCCGATGGCCGCGTACACGCATTTGAGGAAGATCTTCCCCACGCCGAGTCCGAGCAACCAGAACGCCGCCGCCGCGGCCGTCGCACGAAGCGCGATGGCGTGGGCCGGCACGTCGGAGGCCAACCCGACCATCCACGCGACGGCGAACGCGCCGACCGACAATAGGACTGCGAACATCGGCGGAATCAATTCCAGATTCATACGGTCACCTCAAATGGCCAGGTCTTGCCTCCGCGTCACTCGTCGAGCGACACCGTCGCGCGGCCCTCGAGCCGCATGGCCGGGACCAGTTCGTCGTACGCCAGCACGGGCAACTCGGGAACCGCATTCTGCACCATGCGCCGGACATGCCGGCGGATGGGGCTGGAAGTCAGCAACACCGCCTCGAACCCGCCGGCGACCGTGTCGCGGACCGCGGCGGCGACTTTGCGTATCAATTGCTCCGTGCGGCTCGGCTCAAGAATGACGGCCGCGCCGCTGCTGCCTTCGTGGACGCACTGGGCGATGAGCCGTTCCAGCGACGGGTCGAGCGTGATGGCGCCGACGTTGCCGCGGCTCTCGACCGTTGCGCAGATCGTCCGCGCGATGGATTTGCGCACGAGTTCGGTGAGCTGCGCCGGGTCCTTCGTGGTGGCGGCATTGTCGGAGATCGCCTCGAGTATGCCGCCGAGGTCGGTGATAGGAATCCCCTCGGCGAGCAGGTTTTGCAGGACCTTCTGCACGCCGCCGAGCCCGATGACGGCCGGCGTGAGTTCCTCAATCACGGTCGGATAGACCTCTTTCAGGCCGTCCACCAGCATCTTGACGTCATCGCGGCTGAGGATTTCGGGGGCCTGCTTGCGGATGATCTCGGTGAGGTGGGTGATGAGAACGGAACGCGGGTCGGCCACGGTGTAGCCGGCGGCCTCGGCGTCGTCTTTCTGCGAGGGGGTGATCCAGAGCGCGGGCAGGCCGAACGCCGGTTCACGGGTGTCCTGGCCCTTGACGGGCTTCTGAACCATGCCGGAATCAATCGCCAGCAGGTTGTTGGCCAGCAGCGTGCCGCGCGCCAGTTCGTTGCCGCGGAGGCGGACGAGGTACTCGTTGGGCTTCAACTGCAGGTTGTCGTGGATGCGGATCGGCGGCACGATGATGCCGAGTTTCTGCGCCATCTGCTTGCGCACCGCGCGGATCTTGCGGAGCATCTCGTCGTTCTGGCTGGGGTCGAGCAGCGGGATCAATTGATATCCGACTTCGATGGACATGCGGTCCACGCGCAATGCCTTATGCAGCTCGGCGTTCTCGTCGGCCGCCTTCGCCTGGGAGGCGGTCTTCGGCAGCGGCTTGGCGGCCTCCTCGGCGGAGCGGCGCACCACCCAGGAGAGGCCCATGAAGAGGGCGGCGATGGCCAGAAAAGGAGCGGTCGGCAGGCCCGGGACGAGCCCGAACAGCGCCATGATGCCTGCGCCGATGGCGAGCGCGCGCGGGTGGGTCAGCAGTTCGCTGCCCACGTCGCGGGCGAGGTTCGTCGAGGAGGAGGCCTTCGTCGTGATGATGCCCGATGTGGTCGCGATGATGAGCGAGGGGATCTGTGTGACCAGGCCGTCGCCTACGGTCAGGATCGAATAGGTCTGGATCGCGTCGGCGATGGCCATGCCGCGGAGCTTGCCCATGATGATGCCGCCGACCAGGTTGACGACGATGATGATCATGCCGGCCACGGCGTCGCCGCGGACGAACTTGCTCGCGCCGTCCATCGCGCCGTAGAACTCCGCCTCCTGCGCGATCTTCTGTCGGCGGTTGCGGGCTTCCTGCTCGTTGATCAGGCCCGCGTTCAAATCAGCGTCAATCGCCATCTGTTTGCCGGGCATCGCGTCCAGCGTGAACCGCGCGGCCACTTCCGAAATGCGGCCCGCGCCCTTGATGATGACGACGAATTGGATGATGCACAGGATCAGGAACACCACCAGCCCGACCACCATGTTGCCGCCGACGACGAAGTGACCGAACGCGTTGATGACCTGCCCGGCGTAGCCGTTCAGCAGCACCAGCCGCGTGGAGGCCACGTTCAGCGCCAGTCGGAACAGCGTGGTGAAGAGCAGCAGAGACGGGAACGTCGAGAACTCCAGCGCCTTCGAGGCGCTCAGGGCGACCATCAGCAGCAGCAATGAAACCGCGATATTCAGGCTCAGCAGCACGTCCACCATGAAGGTGGGAATGGGCACGATCAAGACGAGCAGCACGCCGACCACGGCGAGGGCCAGGACCACGTCGCTGTTGTGCGCCAGCCTCCTGATGTTCATCTCCGATGCCATCGTCTATCTCCGAAGAAAGACCGTGGTTCAACCCGGGCGCGCTGCGCGCGGTGCACGCCCACGGTCGTCAGCGTGCGCCCGGCGGATTCTGTCCGCGCAGCTTGTACACGTACAGCAGCAGGCGGGCCACGGCGCGATACAGCTTCGCCGGGATCACTTCGCCCACCTCAACCGTCTTGTAGAGCGCCTGGGCCAGCGGCGCGTCGTGAACCGTGTGGACGCGGTGTTCGCGCGCCAGTTCGATGATCCGCAACGCCAGGTAATCCGCGCCCTTCGCCAGGACGATGGGCGCGGAGGCCTTGGCCGGGTCGTACTTCAGCGCCACAGCGTAGTGTGTCGGGTTGCGGACGACCACGTCGGCCTTTTTCACGTTGCGGAGCATGCGGCTTCGCGACAGGGTGATTTGCATGCGCCGGATGCGGGCCTCGACCTCGGGGTTTCCTTCCAGGAGTTTCTGCTCCTCCTTCACCTCGTCCTTGCTCATGCGCAGGTCGCGCTCGTACTGCCAGCGCTGGTAGCCGTAGTCGGCCGCGGCGATGAGCGCGAGCATAATCCCCACCCGCAGGCCGAGGTCCAACGTCGCCGTGCACAGCGTCTTGAACATGATCGCCGGCGTGGCATGGTGCAGGCCGAGGATGCTCGGAAGGTGCGAGCGGATCGTCAGGCACCCGACTCCGAGGATGGCGATGACCTTCAGGGATGACACGATCAACTGCGTGACGGAGCGTAATGAGAAGAAACGCATAATGCCGTTGACCGGGTCGAGTCTTTCGAGGTTGATTTCCAACACCTCGCCGGTGAGCTGAAGTCCAACCTGCCCATAGCCGGCGAAGGCGGAGACGGCGGCCATGCCGATCAGGATGGGCGCCATCGGGACCAGGACGCTGATCATGGTGCTCGCGATCAACTGCGTCGCGGAGCTGATGCTGAATTCCGGATGGACCAGCCCGCCGAAACTGCTGCGGCAGACGCCCAGCAGCGCCCCCGTCAGGCTGGGACCGGCCGCCCAGAGGATCAGCATCGCCCCGAGCAGCACGGCGGCGTGCTCGATCTCCGCGCTCCGCGCCACTTTGCCCTTCTTGCGGGCCTCGCTGCGGCGGCGCGGTGTTGCGGCTTCGGTCTTATTCTCCATGCCTCATCCGTTCACAAAGCCCGCGACAGGACGATCAGTTGGGCATGCAGATCGCTGAAGGCGTCGTGCATCACCGGCCAGGTCAGCGGGAACGTCAGCGCCAGGGCCAGCACGCCGACGAACACCTTGACCGGATAGCCGACGACCAGGATGTTCATCTGCGGCACGGCCTTGGCCATCAGCGCGAGCATCACGTTCACCAGGAACATGATCCCCATCAACGGAGCGACGCCGCGCAACGCGTAGAGGAACAGGTTGGAGAAACTGGTTTGCACGGCCGCGGCGATCGCGGGGGAGAAGTGCGCCTGGCCCAGCGGGATGTCGCGATAGCTGATCGCCAGCGCCTGGATGAACCAGTGGTGGCCGTCCAGCGCCAGGAAGACGAGCAGGCAGAAGATGTCGAAGAAGGTGGAAATCTCGTCGGTGGTGTCCTCTTCGTCGGGCAGGGACACGTCGCTCATGCCCAGCCCGATCGTCTGCGCGGCCAGGCTGCCTGCGGCGCGCATCGCGCCCAGCACCAGGCCGCCGGCAAATCCCATGAGCAGACCGAGCCCGAGTTCCCTCAGAACCAGCGGGGCGTAGCCGAGTACGCCCGCCGGCAGGGCGCCCGTGTGCCGGGCCGCGAGCGGATACATGATCAGCGACAACAGGCATGTCAGGCCCACTTTCACCCGGTCAGGAATCTCGATGCTGCTCAGGATCGGCGCGGTCAGCATGATGCCGCTCGCCCGGCACAGCACCAGCACAAAGACCGGCAGGTTGAGCGCCATTCCCAGCAAGTTGTCCACGAAGGCCGTTCCCTTGCGCCATCCCCGCGACCGGGCAGGACGGCGCTCACATGGAAAGTTTCGCCAGGTTCGTCAGGAGCGTTGCGGTGTACTGGCAGATCGTCTGAAGCATCCAGGGCATCAGCAGCGCCAGGGTTATCAGGACGGCGCCCACCTTCACGACGAAGGTCAGTGTCTGCTCCTGAACGCTCGTGACCGTCTGAACCACGCTCACCAGGAGGCCGACGACGACGGCCACAAGGAGCAACGGCGCGGTGAGCATCGCCGTGACGGCCAGCGTGTCGCGCCCAAGTTGCATGATGATCTGTTCGTTCATGGGCCTGTCCTACGAGAAACTCTGCGCCAGTGAGCCGATCACGAGATGCCAGCCGTCCACGAGCACGAAAAGCAAAATCTTCAGGGGCACCGAAACCGTCGCCGGCGGCAGCATGAACATGCCCATCGAGGTCAGCAGCGTCGCCACGACCATATCCACGACCAGCATCGGCAAATAGATGATGAAGCCCATCTGGAAGGAGGTCTTGATTTCGCTCAGCGCAAAAGCCGGCAGCAGGACGTGCGTGGGCACGTCGTCGCGCGTCCGGGGCTTCTCCATCTTGGCCACGTGCAGGAAAAGCGCCAAGTCTTTTTTCCGGGTCTGCTTGAACATGAACTCACGCAACGGTCCCAAGGCTTTCTCGAACGCCTGCATGTCCGTGATTTCGCCGCGGACGTCGGGCTGGATCGCGACTTCGTTGATCTTGCCGAAGACCGGGGCCATGATGAAGAGGGTCAGGAACAGCGAGATGCCGATGAGGATCTGATTCGGCGGCAGGCCCTGCACCGCCAGCGCGCGGCGGACGAACGACAGAACGATGACAACCCGCGTGAACGCCGTCATCGTGAGCAGCAACGACGGAACGAGCGTCAGGACGGACAGCACCAGGACGATTTTCATTAAGTCCGAAAGCTGCGCGCTGCCGGCGCCGGTGTTCAGGTTCAGATTGAACTTGATATCCGCCGGCGCCGCCGCTGCCGGCGCCGTGGTCGCCGCGGCCGGCGCGGTCTGCGCGCCGCACGGCGCGGCCGCCAGCGCCGCCAGAATCAGCAGCGCGGCGCACAGGCGTTTCGCCGAGTCCCGCCGCGGCAAGGACATTCGCCGACCCGCCGGTTTCGAGGGCAGGATCACCATCTCAGTTGACGCTCCTCTTCTCCGGCCCGGCGGACGGGCCGGCCGTTGCAGCGCCCGCCAACACGGCGGCGAAATCGTTGGGCGCGCTTTCATCGCCGGGAAGCGTGACTTCCGTGAGGACGTTGATCTCTTTCTCCGTGACGCCGATCACCAGGTAACGCCCGCAGGCGTTGAGGAGGCAGATATGGGTCTTGGCGCCGAGCGAGACTTTTTCCACCACGCGCAACGGTTTCTCGGTTCCGCCGCGGGCGAACTTCAGCGTGCGGGCGGCGAACCGCTTGAAGAGGATCAGCCCGCCCAGCAGCAGCGCGCCGATGAGCACCAGAGCGCCGACCAGGCGCGCCAGTGTAACGCCCACATGGGGCACCGCCGAGCCGGCCGTATCGGCGCTTTCGGGCGAATCCATGAACGACGTCTCCGGCTTGGCGGCCGGAATCGCGGCGGAATTGGACACCGTGGTCACGGTCGAGCCGGCAGTGGTGGCGGCGGTCGAGCCCGTGCCGGAATCCGCGCCGGCGAGCGCCCCGGCGCACAGCAACACGGCGACCGTCATTACGACAGGCAGCCATCGGCACTGGGCGGCGATGCGTTTCACTTTCGGCACTCCTTCCGTTGTTCTTCGCCATTCGTCCGGCATTCGGCAGTCCGCCTTCGCCCCTTCGGCTGCGCTCAGGGCTCCAGCGGACAAATCGGCCATCGGCGCTATCCTTCCTTGTCGTTCCGACTCACGATCTTCGTCACGCGGATTCCGAAACTTTCGTCCACGATGACCACTTCGCCCTGGGCGAAGAGTTGGCCGCGGACGAAGAGGTCCACCGGCTCGCCGGCCAGCTTGTCGAGCGCGACCACCGAGCCGGGCGTCAGCCGAAGGATTTCGCGAATTCGCATTTCCGTGGATCCGAGTTGCGCGACGACCGGCACCGACACGTCGAGGAGCAGGTCCATGTTCCCGGCCTCGCCCGCCGCCGAGGCGGGATTCAGCGGCGCCAGGTCGTGCGGCCGCACGGCCGCCTTGGGGCGCTCATAGCCGGGCGCGGCCGGTTCCGGCTTCGGGGCAGCGGCCGCCGTGTCGTTCACGCTCTGAGGCTGTCCTGCGGTTTCCGATCCCATCGCCCTTTCCTCCATCAAAATGATCTGTCAGCCGTCCTTGGACGACTTCTCCAACCGTTCCACGATCTGCACAGCCTTGGCGCGGCCGCGAAGTCCCATCCGCGCCAGAAATGCCGGCCTTCCGCCGATGGAGAGGAGCACGGGCCCATCGGCCGGCTGGTCGAGGCGGACGATGTCGCCCGCGGCGAGCTTCACCAGGTTGCGCAGCGGCACGTCGGCGGTGCCGACCGTGATCGTGATCGGAAGGCTGGCTTGCTCGAGCGTCAGGTTCAGCGCGGCGCGGATGGTGGCGGCCTTCTCCGGACCCGGGCGCACAGCGATGCGGGCGGAGTCGCCGCCGACCATCGCCTTCAGACTGCCGACGGGGACGCAAAGCTGAATCCGTCCCTCGCCCAGGTCGCCCTTCAGCAGGAGCGCCGCGGTGAGCACCGGCTCGCCCGCGGTGACGAACGGCACCTGGTCGAAGGCCGGCCGGCGGTCCACCGCCGCCATCTTCACAGGGCAGAAGTCTTTCCATCCTTCGCGGAAGCAGCGGAGGATCATCTCGATCACGCCCTCCACGGCGGCCTGGTCAATCGGGGTGAGCGGGCCGGGCGCCGGCGGCGTCTTGGAGCGGCCGCCGAGGATCCGGTCCACGAAGGCCAGGCAAAGCCGCGAGTCGAGCAGCAGCAATCCGCGATCCTGCAGCGGTGCGAGGTCGAGCAGCACCGTGTAGGTGTGTTCGGGAATGCTCTCGGCCAGGAGCCCGAACGCCAGTTCCTCACTGCCCTCCATTCGGACGTCCACGTCCGCGCCCATGAAACGGGTCAGCCGCTCCCGGATCAGATCGGCCACGCCGGAGTGAATGCGGTTGAGATTCTTCATCTGCTCGGCTGACAGGTACTTCGGCCGGCGGAAGTCGTAAGGGCGGACCGCCTTCTTCAATGCCGACGGGCGATCCGCCTTCGCAGGCTTGTCCTCCGCAGCCTGGGCGGGGGCGGAAGCTGCGGCAGACAGGTCGCCGGCGGCCGAACCGTTGGCCGGCGCCTGGACTTCGGTCTTCTGTTCCTGGGTCGTCTCGGTCATTTCTTTACTCCGCAGTCCGAATTACAGCCGGTTTATTGAACCACGAACTGGGTGAAATACACGCGCGTGATGCCCTGGTCCAGATCGAGTTTGGCGTTGGCGGTCTCCTGGATCTCCCGGCCGAGCTCATTGGCTGCGTCCGGGTCGTCGAGCTGATCGAGCGTCTTGCCTTTGAGGATTCCGATGAGGATGTGTTGCAGTTCCGCCTGATTGGCCTTGACCTTCTCCATCACCGCCGCTCCGGTCAGGACGAACACCGGTTTGACGGAAAGGTAGCGGCGTTCCTGGGTCTGGTAGACGTTGACGATCAGCGGGTTGTCAATCGTGTACTCGCAAGGTTTCTGGATCTTGTCGCCGGCAGCGGCCTTTTCGGCGGGCTGGGTTTTTTCAGGCTCCGCAGCGGCGGGCGTGTTGCGCAGCAGCAGCGAGGCCACCACCAGCGCCGCGCTCGCGGAGCCGATGACCATTCCGACCAGCAGGGCCGCCGCCATCAGCGGCGAGGGGCCGGCCTTGGCCGTTTTCTCGCCGGGCGTCTTGGCTTCCCCGGCGCCCGCTGATGTGCCGGCAGGTTTTTCCGCGGGCGCGGCGGCCTGCGGAGCGTCGTTCTTTTTCGCGTCGTTCTCAGCCATGCCTGGACTCCATTTCTAGCGGACCACTTCGTACTGTGTCACCGGTTTCTTGTGCAGCGGCCCGGCTTCCGGAAGCGGCGAAGTGTCGTAGACAACCTTCGGGCGCATTACGAGCGTCACGGAGGCTTCGCCGGCCCTGCCCTTGGGATCGGGCATGGCGACGCGGCCGATCGCCACGAGGCGATCAGCCGGAATTTTCTCGCTCTCTGCCAGGTGCCGTCCGACGAATAGCGCCCACTCGGCGGCGCGGCGCAGCACTTCGTCCGGAGGCCGGCCTGAGTTTTCCACCGGCAGAGTCGCACACACCATCACGGTGTGGTCGGTCTGGCGAATCAGGCGCGCGGCCGCAGCCAGGTTGGCGCGAGCCGGCTCGTCGAGCGGCTCCGGGCTCCCCGCCTCGAGGCCGGCGGGCAGGCTCAGCGGCAGCGGCAGAACGACGTCGTTGGCGGACTTCACCAGGTGGCTCAGCGCCTGCTTCAGGTCGCGCTCGGGCATTTCGATCAGCCGGCCGGTGAAAACCTCGCCCTGCCCTTCGGGCGTATCTTCCGGAAGGAACTTGTCGCTCCAGGTGAAGAAGTCTATGATGCGCCGCGCGCCGCGCAGAACGCCGGCTCTGCCATGGTCGTTGAATCCCTGCCTGAACATCCCGCTGCCAGGACCGGCGTAGCCGAGAGTGCGCGCCGAGCTCATGCTCGCCCCGTTCACCGTCAGTATGATGAAGAAGGTCATCAGGATCGTGGTCAGGGTCGAGAAGCCCACGTACCAGCGCGGCGCGCCGTGCGGTTCCGGCTGATGGACTTTAATTCCTCTGCTCACGGCGCATTCTTCCTTGAAATCGGGAGTACGGTAATCGTCACCTGCGAGCGCCGGTCAGGCGTCCACGCCGCGGCGTGCGGCAGGACCATCGTCGCGACGGAGAGTTGCTCCATCGGCAGCCGCGCTTTGCTGTGCAGGAAGTCGCAGACTACGGAGGCGCGCTTGAGCGCCAGGGACTCCTCGGTCGCAAAGTTCTCGTCCGGGACGAACAGGTCGTCGGCGTACGCCTGGACGCGAACCTGGTGCGGCAGGTTGCGGCAGGCGTCGGCGATGACGTTCAGTATCCGATTATCCTTGCCGCCGCCTTTGAGCTCGGCGGAGTTGTCCTCGAAGAGCGTGCCGCAGAGGATCTCGATTTCGAATCCCTTCTCCGTCAGCTTGTACTGCAGCGCATTCGAGAGGACCGAGGCGCGCACCCGCAGGTCCAGGCCCTGATAGACCGTGCTGAGATTTCCTGCCTGCTGCTCGGAGACGCTCTCGTATCCGCTCATCTGGACGCGGCCGCCGGCGGTGTCGGGGTGCTCGATGAGGCTATCGTTGTCAACGCGCGACGTCTCCGAGACGCCCGCGTACCCGCTGAGCCCGCCCGGTCCCTTGCCGTAATTGCCCTTGTCGCCTCCCGAGAACCCGGCCAGCAGGACGAAGAAGCACAGCAGCACAACGCGCATGTCGGAGAACGTCACCATCCAATGCGGGACCAGCGGCGGATGCGTTTTCCCCATCTCGATCTTTTTGCTCATCCGGTTTCTTCACCTTTCGTTCGGCAGTCCGGATCGGCTACGCCGCCTTCTTGGCATGTTCCAGGCGCAGGCTGACGCGCTGCTTCGGCTCGAGGAACGACTTGAGCTTCTCCTCGACCAGGCGCGGGTTGAGGCCGGCCTGAATGGCCGAGATGCCCTCGATCACCAGTTGCCGCGAGAGCGTCTCCTGCTTGCTGCGCAGTTCGAGCTTTCCCGCGAGCGGGATGCAGACCAGGTTCGCCAGGAGCGAGCCGTAGAACGTGGCGACGAGCGCCGTGGCCATGCCCTCGCCGATCGCCGTCGCGTCCTTCATGTTCGACATCATGCCCACCAGCCCGATCAGCGTCGCGATCATGCCGAAGGACGGGAACATCGCGCCCATGTGGTCGAGCACGCTTTTGCCGACCATGTGGCGCTGGCGCAACTGCTCGACCTCGGTCGTGAGCACCTCGTTAAGAACGTTCGGGTCGGTGCCGTCCACGACCAGCTGGATCGCTTTCTGGACGAACGGGTCCTTGACCTCGTCGAGCGAATTCTCCAGCGCGAGCAGTCCCTCCGAGCGGGCGACGCGCGCGAGCTTGACCATCCGCGAGATTTCCTCCGTCGGCGAAGGGAGTTTGTACAGGAAGGTCTTCTTGACCACCGAGAACAGGCC
>Ga0181539_1001110_pt1 | contig 30858 bp, 31 predicted proteins | sample PEATcosm2014_Bin_46_FD_119767 | JGI IMG/M metagenome (GOLD analysis project Ga0181539, IMG submission 119767) | Peatland microbial communities from MTU Mesocosm Facility, Houghton, MI, USA - PEATcosm2014_Bin23_60_metaG | ecosystem: Environmental > Terrestrial > Soil > Wetlands > Peat | place... | reverse complement strand
GCCAGGCGCGAGTCTGGCAGAAACGGTCGGTATAAGTGAAGGCAAAAACATTGAACGGTAATCATGGGTTATTTAGTTTGTCTCACGATAGGGGTTCATGCTACTGACCGTGGGCTTTTCTCAAGCCTCGTGCCCCAGCGGCAACCGCTCGTAGTCAATCTGGACGGCGACACACCGCCGCCGGCGCGATGTCCAAACCAATACTGTTATAACTCCACCAGCACCCATATTCCAGCCACTTCGCCAGCCCTTGGCGTAAGGGATTTGACTATTAAAATGGGCTATTCATTCGCCATCAAGGGAAGAGCCCACGGTCAGGACGGCACTGGCCGTGGCTGCCCCTGCCCAGGATTTTGAGGGTATTCTCATCTCGCAGCTTTTGGGGGATTTTAAGATGGGTTCTTCGTCGCTCACGGGGGATGCCCCGCTGGCCGGGTCAGATACTTTGAACTCATTGGCAATTCAGACCTTATCGTCCGCCTTGGCCCGCCGCGGAGGGCTGGGAATTGGGCAAATGCTGGTTCATCAGCTCGAGCCGAGTTTGGACCGGGGACAGCAAAATCAAGGAGGGGGAAAGATTAAAACGGTATCAGAGGGCTAAAGTTTCCCCGGAAACCACCGATAGGACAGTTGTAGTCTTTAGGAGGCAGTATATGCGAATTGATGGTTCTTTTCCGCTTCCCGAGAGCCTGCAATCTGACAAGGTTGCACGCTCAGGGTCGCAGACCCAGCAGAGCAGCTCCGCCCCCGTCAATTCCGGCCAGGATCAGACGCAACTTTCTGTCGGTGGGCAAACGATTCAACAGTTGAAATCCAGTCTTTCCCAAGTGCCGGAGGTTCGGCAAGAGCGCGTCGACGCTCTTCGCCAAGTGGTGAGCAGTGGCAGTTATCAAGTTTCGGATCAGCAATTAAGTGATGCCATCGGATCGGAACTGCTCGGAAGTGTGATCGGGTGATCCGGTGATCCGATGATCGGATGAACAAGGAGGCGCTGGGCAGAAAAATGGTCTTTCGTTCGTCAGATCACCCGATCAACCGATCAACTGATCGCCTGATTCCCTGGAGGGGTCATGGACGACTTGGCTCCTGCCCCAGCACAGCGGACCTCCGATAACGGAGGGCGGACACCGGGAGAAAACTTCGCGGCGCGCAAGAAGGCCGTGAAGAAGGTACAGCCGACGCCTGCCCAAAAGCCAGATCCGGAACCTGAACTCGCGCCCGAACCGGAACCGGAAGCGGACCACCAGCTCGACCTTTTGGCTTAATTATGAAACGCGAAGTGCAGCTCTACTTGGATTTGCTCGAACGGCGTTTGGCAACCCTTCGTTTGCTCGCTGCCGACCTCGAGGAGAGCCGCTCGGCCTATGTCACGCTCGACTTGCGCTCGATGCACCAGCATATCTCGCGGCAAGAGAACCTTTGCACGGAAATTCGTATGCTGGACGCTGAGCTTCAAAATATGAAAGAGAGACTCCGAGGCTTGGCCGCCACGGGCGAAATGCCCTCCACGCTTTCTGAACTCGAGGCGCAGCTCGACCCCATGTCAGCGCGACAGCTTCATTTATTGCTGGGCGGACTCAAATTCATTCAGGCCGACGTGCGCAGGCTTAGCCGAGTCCATTCGGAATTGCTCCGTCGTTCCCGGCGAACCGTAAACGTCTTGCTGAATTTCTTGGCGCACTATTCGGGCAAGTACCCGCTCCCTATTACTCGATCCAAGGGGATGCCTTTTGCCTCGATGGGGAAATAGATCATGTCGAGTCTTTTCGGTACCATGTCCGTTGCCCTCCAAGCCATGCTGGCACAGCAGAGCGCTTTGGAGGTGGTCGCCAACAACGTTGCCAACGTCAACACCCCGGGCTATTCGCGTGAAGTAGCGGTCATGGAAGAGAGTCCCCCAATTCTCAGCGGGAATACCCTGGTGGGGACCGGCGTGACCATGTCCAGTGTGCAGAGTGTCAGGGACAACATCCTGAATCTCCGTATCGACCAGGAAACCTCCCAGCAATCCAGCCTGAATTCCTACGTGGATTCGATGAACCAGGTGCAAGCCCTTTTCAACGAGACCCAGGGCACCGGCCTCCAGACCTATTTGAGCAATTTCTTCAATAGTTTCCAGTCCCTCGCCACCAACCCGACAAACTCCTCCCTGCGCCAGTCGGTGATCACCGCGGGTCAGGACCTTGCCGGCGCGTTCAGCCAAACCAGTAATAATTTGGCGACCATCCAACAGGGTTTGGACCAATCTGTGGTGCAGACCGTTCAGCAAGTTAACCAGCTCACCGCGCAAGTGGCCAACCTGAATCAGCAAATCCAGGAGGTTTCCAATTCCGGGGATAACCCTGGCTCGCTGGAGGATCAGCGCGACCAAGACTTGACCAACCTCTCCAACCTGATCGACACGGCGGTGGTTTATTCCAACAACGGTACCGTGTCCGTGACCACCACCAACGGCGCGCTCCTGGTATCCGGCAATCAAAGTGACGCCTTGACCACTCAGGTCAATAGTTCCACGGGAATGCACGATGTGTTTGCCCAGGGAACCGACATTACTTCCAGCATCGCAGGGGGGGAACTCCAAGGTTATATTAGTGCCCGGGATGACAGCATTCCCTCGACGCAGTCTTCTCTCGACAATCTGGCCGCCGGTCTAATCTCGGCCGTGAACACGCAACAAAATGCCGGTTACGACCTGAATGGCTCAAGCGGTGCGGATTTCTTCACGCCGTTTACGCCCTCTACCCCGGGTTCCAATGCCGGCGCGGCGGCCAGCATGACCGTGGCGCTCACCAATCCTGACCAAATTGCCGCCAGTTCCGACGGCGCCCCGGGAGACAACGGCAACGCCACGGCGTTGGCCAACCTCCAGAATCAATCGCTCGTTTCCGGCCAAACGGCGGGAGATTATTATTCCAACCTGATTGACCAGGTCGGCAACGACGTTTCCAACGCCACCTCCGAGCAGACCGCGGTCGGTCTGGTCTTGCAGCAACTTACCAACCAGCAAGGGTCTGTTTCCGGGGTCTCCCTGGACGAGGAAGCCACCAACTTAGTCATGTACCAGCAGGCTTACGAAGCCGCCGCGCGGGTCATCTCCACCGTCGATGAACTCAACGGGGCGACCCTCGATATGTTTACGCCGAGCTAGGAGTAACATGGGCATGCGCGTCAATCCCGATGTCTACAGCGTCATCCTGAGTGGATTGCAGACGAATACGCAACAAGAGGATCAAGCCTTGCAGGAGATTGCAACCGGGCAAAAGCTGAATTCCCTTTCCGACGACCCTGCCGCTGTAGCCAGCTTGGTGGTCCAGCGGATGCAGTCAAGCTCCGACACCCAATACTTGCAAAACATTACGTCCTTAACCGGGTCTTTGAATGTAGCGGACTCGGCGATAAGCTCCGTCGTGGAGGCCTTGACGACCGCGCAATCCGTGGGAGTGGAGGGGGCGGATTCAACCCTCAACGCGTCGAACCGGCACGCCCTTGCCCAGCAAATTCAAGGTATCCAACAGGAAATAATGGGTCTGGCGAACACTTCTTATAACGGCGAGTATCTTTTTTCCGGTACGGCCACGACCACGCAACCCTATGTGGCGGACTCCTCCTCCGCTTCCGGGGTGACCTACAATGGAAACGATAGTACCAACAGCGTGGAAATTTCTGAGGGCCAGGCGATGCCCATCAACCTGCCGGGGAGCCAGTTGTTCAGCAATGCCACCACCAACGTCTTTCAATCCCTCCAGGATCTGTCCAACGCGCTGAACACGAACGGCGATATCAGCGGCGCCACCACGGAAGTCCAGAACGCCCTGAACTATGTGAGCGCCCAACAGACCTTCTATGGAAATTCCGTGGCCCGGCTGAACAACGCCCAAACGTTTCTTACCCAGGAACAAACGCAATTGACCGAGACACAGAGCAACACGTTGGACGCCAACATGGCCACCGCGGTTACTAACCTGAGCCAAGCTCAAACCACCCAACAAGCTTTGGTGGAAGCCGGCGCACAGGTCTCGCAGGTGAACTTGTTCGACTATTTGCCCACGACTTGAACTTTCCCTTCGATCCTTCCCTTGTTCTTCAGGGGGTCGTGTCCTAATTTGAATTTAGCACCGCCCTTTAGGGCGGCACGTGCCGCGCTGAAGCCCGGCGCTCCACCCGAAATTAGGACAGCACTCTTCAGGGATTGGGCTTGCGGAATACGACGCAGTAGTGGTTGTCGGGCCAGTCGTTCTGGACCTTCACGATCTGAAAGCCCGCGGCGGTAAGTTCCTCGATCAGGATTTTCTGCGGCACGCCGTGCCCGCCGCGGTTTTCGGGCACCCCCTCCACCTTTGAGGATCCAGGCCGAGGTTCTTGGTCAATCACGGCCAACAGTCCGCCGGGTTTGAGCGACCGAAAGAGGCTCGCGTCCATTCCCACCGGTTTGGTGAGGTGATGATACACGAGCCGCATGAAGATGGAATCGCAACACTCGGTCGGAAGACTCGTCTCCGTCTCGGCAGCTTTGATCGCGGTGATGTTCTTTTGCTTTCCCGCCAGCTCTTCCAGGTGAGCCAGCTTCTTCGTGTCCAGTTCTGTGGTGTAGACCCGGCCTGCCGCGCCCACCTGCTTGGCGGCAGCGACCGTCAATTGGCCCTCGCCAGCGCCGATTTCCGCCACCACGCCGGCCGCCTGCCAGTTCAGCAGCACGGCCAGGCGGTCGGCTTCCTGCTGGTAGTTGTCCTGGGCGAGGCATGGGGCGAGCGTGAGCGTCGCGAGAACCAGCGCAACCCCGAAGGACCTTCGCCACATTTAAAAATACCCCAGGGAAGATGATAGCACGGATGTCAGTTGTCAGCTCCCCCTCACAAAGGAGTTGACATTCTACAGCCACGGATGTAGATTGCCTACAACCATGAAACCCAAAACCGAACGCTATCAAAATCGCATTGAGTTATTGCAGGGTACACTTGACATGCTCATCCTCCAGACGTTGCAGTGGGGACCACAGCACGGATACGGGATCAGCCAGTCGATTCGGGGACGCTCGGGCGAAGTCTTGCAGGTTGAGACCGGGTCGCTCTACCCCGCGCTCCATCGCCTGGAGAGGCAGGGATGGGTCACGTCGCAGTGGAAGCAAACGGAGAGCAACCAGCGCGCCAAGTTCTATCGCTTGACTCCGTCCGGCAAGAAGCAGTTGCTGTCTGAGCAGGCCCGCTGGGCGCAGATTGTAAGCGCCATCGCGGGGATCATGAACCCCGCACCAGACGAGGGGTAGCCATGAATCTCTGGAACTGGCTGTTTCACCGCCGCCAGCGCGAAGAAGAATTGGACGAGGAAGTCCAGGCTCATCTGCGCATGGCTGCGCAGGAGCGCATGGAGCAGGGCGAATCGCCCGAGCAGGCGCGCGCCTCAGCCGTTCGCGAGTTCGGCAACGTCACCTTGGTCAAAGAGGTCACGCGCGACATGTGGGGCTGGAGGTGGCTTGAAACCCTGCTGCAAGACCTCCGCTACGGCGTGCGCATGCTGCGCAAAAACCCTGGCTTCACGGCGGTGGCCGTCATCACCCTTGCTCTCGGCATCGGCGCCAACACCGCCATGTTCAGCGTTGTGAACGCCGTCCTGCTGCGTCCGCTGCCGTTCAAGGATCCCGGGCGCCTCGTAGAGGTCGAAGGGGCTTACGCAAAAGATTTCGTCGCCACACCAAAGCCGCACTTCGAATGGGCAGATTGGGCCGAGAGGCTTAAGACCCTGTCTGACTTCTCTCTTTACGAAAATGGCACGATCAATTTGGCTGGAGAGGGAGAGCCAGACCGCGTCGCCACGGCCGAGGTCTCGGAACATTTCTTTAGCTTGCTAGGCATTAATCCGGTTCGAGGCCGAACCTTCCTCCCTGCCGAAGAGGCCGCCGAGCATCCTTTCGCGGCGATCATCAGCTACGAACTCTGGCAGTCGCGTTATGGCTTGGATCCCGGCCTGGTCGGGAAGACGGTTCATCTCAACGGCAAGCCCTTCACGATGGTCGGCGTCATGCCTTCCGGATTCGAATTCCCCGGCCAGACGCAAATCTGGGTGACCCTCCCCCGCAATTTTAACGACGAGATGTTCGGAGGAATGGCCCATATGGGATGGCAGATTGCCCGTCTGCGTCCCGGAGCAACTCGTGACCAGGCGCGGGCCGAGCTTGAAGTCATCGCTTACCGCGATATGCCGGTAGGTGCGAGGGCGGCAAATCCTGTCTCGGTGATCTCATTACATCAATTCATAGTTGGGGATATCCGCCCGGCCTTGCTCCTGTTGTTGGGGGCAGTGGCCTTTGTTCTGCTGATCGCCTGTGCAAACGTCGCCCATCTCTCGCTCGCTCGCAGCGTGGGCCGATTCCGGGAAGTAGCGCTTCGCGCTGCCCTCGGTGCCGGCCGTGCCCGCTTGGTTCGGCAGCTCCTGACCGAGAGTGTATTGCTAGCCCTTACCGGAGGCGCGTTGGGTCTGCTGACCAGTGTATGGACTTTGCAGGTGGCCAAAAAGCTGATTCCGGCTCAGGACATCCTCGCACGAGGCATCAAAATCGATGGGTGGGTTCTCGCCTTTACCTTCACCGTGGCGGTGCTCACCGGCATTATTTCCGGACTTGCCCCGGCATTGCAGTCCGCGAAGCTTGACTTGACCGAAGCCTTAAAGGAGAGCGTGGGATCCCACACGGGTCTCATCGTAGGTTCTCGCCATCGTTTGCGCGCTCTGCTGGGTGTCTTTGAAACCGCGGCAGCCCTAGTCCTGCTGATTGGCGCCGGCCTGCTGATCCGCAGCTTCGGAAAGCTGCTCGAGGTGAATCCGGGGTTTCGGACCAGCGACCTGGTGGCTGCCAAGCTGAGCCTCCTCGAGCCAAGCTACAGCGCACCCGAAGGCCGCCTAAACTTCTTTCAGGAGGTCTTGTTCCGCGTCAAGGCGCTGCCGGGTGTTCACGACGCGGCCTTCGCCAACGTGCTGCCGTTCGGGGGAGGGGCAGGTGTCGTGCTCGGCTTGAATGTTGGGCGCGGCCCGAAGTTGGAATGGGGAAGCGGTGATGGCGCCTTCTACCTCGTGGTAAGCGACGGCTATTTTCAAACCATGGGAATTCCACTTCTTGCCGGCCGGAATTTTACGGAGCGCGACACAAAACCCTCGACTCCCGTTGCCATTGTCAGCCAAAGCCTGGCGCGGCGACAGTGGCCCGGCCAGAATCCGCTCGGCAAACACTTCAGCTTCGCAGGAAACGAGCAGCATTCATTTGAAGTCGTGGGTATCGTCGGTGACGTGCGGGCCTTTGACCTGGGCGAGCAGCAATGGCCGCAGATGTACTTCCCGATCCTTCAGCACCCTCTGGATGCAGCATTCCTGGTGATTCACGGCACGCAAAATTCCACCGCCACCATCGCCACCTTGCGGGGGGTGATTCGCTCCGTGGACAAGAACGAACCCATCGCTTCCATCGGCACCATGGAGCAACTCATTTCGCAATCCGTTGCTGCCCCACGTTTCCGAACCTTGTTGCTGGGGGTTTTTGCAGGTCTGGCGTTCCTGCTGGCGGTGGTCGGGATCTACGGCATCATCTCCTATTCCGTCAGCCAGCGTGCGCACGAGATGGGCATCCGCATGGCGCTCGGCGCGGAACGGCGGGATGTCGTGAGGCTCGTGGTTGGTCAGGGCATGAGGTTAACTCTTATCGGAGTGGCTATAGGGCTTGTGGCTGCCCTCGGCTTGACTCGTCTGCTGGCGAGTTACCTTTACTCTGTCCGCCCCACCGATCCCGTAACCTTCGGGGTTGTCGCGATGGTCATGGTCGCCGTGGCGCTGCTCGCCTGTTATATCCCCGCCCGCCGGGCGACGAAGGTCGATCCCATGGTGGCGTTGCGGTACGAATGAGGAGGGCAGAGAGGAGTCTCTGGAAGTGGTTGCTTCGCCGACATCGGCGCGAAGAGGAATTGGACGAAGAGGTCCAGTCTCATTCCTAAAGACCGGCAAATGGGTTGATGGTTTTGAGCCCCGCAAACCGGCTGAAGTCGCGGTCTCCGGTGATGAGCTCAGAAACGCCGTGTTCGAGGCACAGGGCAACAATGTGAGCATCGTGAATCAAATTGCCGGTGGCGCCCGCTTGTCGAAGCGCTTGATCGAGCACGGAAGCGTGTCGTCCCGTTTCCGCGAGCAGAAGGAGCGATGGCGAAGCCAGCAGTTGTTCCAAGTCTTTCAACACAATGTCCAGAGGAACCGGCGGATGGAAGACCCGAGGATGAGTGACAACCCTGAGGAATTCGTAAACGCAAGGCCAGGGGATCGCCCAGGGCAGGGTTCCTTCGGCGAGATTTTTCAGGATCTTACGAGCCGGGCCATGGTGTTTGCTCGACTCAATTTCAGCATAAATGAGGATGTTCGTATCGACCGCTTGCATCGCCTAACGCCCATCCATGAGATTGAACAGGGCATCCCGATCAAGCAGGTCAACCCCGGGCAGTTCAGAAGCTTTCCAGCCCCGCAGCCGCAACTGGTAGGCCCCCTGGGGGCGGGCACGCAAGGAGCGGCGAAGAAGATCATTGGTCACCGACTGGAGAGTGCGGCCTTCTTCGGCGGCTTTTCTCTTCAGTTCGCGAAGAAGTTGGTCATCGATCGTCAAAGTGGTTCGTGCCATGTGCAAAAGCATACGTTATATGCATCAAGATGTCAACGAACTGGGAACGCGGGTTTGGAGGTGAGTGCGGGATCGCAATCGGCCTCGCGGGCGCACTCGCGCTTAGCCGTTTCCTATCGAGCCTGTTATAGGGCGTAAAGCCCATCGACCCGCCGACCTTCATAACTGCTTCGCTGATCCTGGCCACAGTGGCGCTGCTGGCCAGCTACCTCGCGGCGTGGCGGGCGACGAAGGTTGATCCCATGGTGGCGTTGCGGTACGAATGAGGAGGGGCAGCGATGAGTTTCTGGGACTGGTTGTTTCGCCGTCGCCTGCGCGAAGAGGAACTGGACGAGGAAGTCCAGGCTCATCTCCGCATGGCCGCGCAGGAGCGCATGGAGCAAGGCGAAACCGCCGAGCAGGCGCGCGCCTCAGCCGTCCGCGAATTCGGCAACGTCACCTTGGTCAAAGAGGTCACGCGCGAGATGTGGGGCCATCGCTGGCTTGAAACCCTGCTGCAAGACCTCCGTTACAGCCTGCGCCAGTTGCGCCGCAATCCCGGGTTCACGGCGGTTGCCGTGATCACCCTTGCCCTCGGTATCGGCGCCAACATAGCCCTGTTCAGCGCTATGAATGCCATGCTGCTCAGGGCGCTGCCGGTGAGGAATCCGCAGGAACTCGTGGAGTTCGTCAGGTTGGCCCCGGACGGGGCCATGATGGGCAACCTCGAATATGCGATGTTCGAGCAACTGCGCAAGAACACCTCCGTACTCTCCGGCATCTTCGCTTTTTGGTCGGACACCCGCGTCCTACGTTCCAGTGGCGGGTCGGAACGTGTCTCGGTTCATGAGGTGTCCGGCTCGTTTTTCCCAACACTCGGAGTCAAAGCGCTCTTAGGGCGTACGATCAACCCCACTGACGACCGTCCTGATGCCGAACACCAGGTGGTGGTGCTGAGCTACCGTTTCTGGAGCAGCCAATTTGGACGCGACCCGTCGGTGGTTGGCACAACAGTGCGCCTGAACGCTGCGCCATGTACCGTGATCGGGGTGATGCCTCCGGATTTCTTTGGCGTGGACCCAAGCCAATATCCAAAAATGTGGGTTCCTCTGGCCTCAGATCCAAATCCAGGTGAGGTCTGGGTGCTGGGGCGTCTAAAGCCGGGAGTTTCAATTCCGCAAGCGCGTGCACAACTCCAGCCGCTATTCCAACAAGCGCTGGAGTCATTCCGGGACAGCATGAAGGATTGGACAGAGCACGAACGAGAAGAATTCTTAGGGGAGAAACTGCTGGTGAACCGCGCCACAACCGGCACCTCTGGCCTGCGTTGGGATTACTGGGAATACTCCAACACCCTGAAGATCCTCATCGGGATGACCGGACTGGTGCTGCTTATCACCTGCGTGAACGTTGCCAACCTGCTTATGGCCCGGTCCGCCTCCCGCGCGCGGGAGATCGGCATCCGGCTGGCGATCGGAGCGGGCCGGCTGCGCATCTTTCGCCAATTGCTTACCGAGAATTTACTCCTGGCATTGCTGGGGGGTGTGGTTGGCCTGCTGGTGGCGGCCTGGGCACACCGGGTTCTGGTTACCTTGTTGGTGGGCAGCCCGCAAGGTTTGGCGCTCGACTTCCGGCTGGACGAGAGGGTCCTCGGCTTCAGCCTTGCCCTATCGATCCTGACCGGACTCCTTTCCGGAGTGTTGCCCGCCCTGCACGCCGGGTTTTGGGGTCGCGTTCCGGCGACTGGTGACGCCCTACAGTTCCGGGGCGCCACCCGCCTGCCGTTTGCCAAAAGGCTGCTCACGATACAAGTGGCGCTATCGTTAACGCTGCTCATCTGCGCTGGGCTGTTTGTGCGCACTTTGAGGAACCTTGCAAGCACAGATCTGGGCCTGACGCGCGAAAACCTAGTCTTGATGAGCGTTGACCCATCCCTGAGCAAATCGATCCACGACCGGCGACAATTCTGGAGGCAGTTGACCGAGCGCCTTGCCACTCTGCCTGGGGTAGTCTCCGTAAGCCTCGCGGGGGACGCCGTCTTCGGCAACGGCGGATGGAACGCTGCGATCTGGGTGCGGCAGCCCGATGGAACGGAGCTCGCTTCGCAAGTACCGTTCAACGTGGTGGGCCCCGGCTTCTTCTATACCGTGGGAATTCCCCTCTTCGCCGGCCGCGAATTCGGAGCCCTGGACCAAGCAGGCTCTCCGCCCATCGCCGTGGTGAATCAGGCTTTTGCCCGGAAATTCTTCGGTGGGGATAACCCGGTCGGCAAACGCTTCGGCAATGCGGGCGCGGATTCGAGCAGCCAAATCGAAATCGTCGGCGTCATCGGGGATGCCAAGTACGGCGGCCTTCGCCAACAACCGACCCCCATGTTCTACATGCCCCTCTTCCAGAATTTCCAAGAGCGTCCGTACTATGTTCATGTCCGAATGGCAGGGAACCCCTCGGCGGTGATCGCGGCCGTGCGTCGCGAAATCCAGGCAATGGACCCTGACATTTCTGTTTATGATGTTCAAACCATCCACGAAGTCATTGACCGCTTGCTTCAGCCCGATCGCATGTTCGCGGTTCTGGCGAGCGTGTTTGGAATACTGGCGCTGTTGCTGACCTCGATCGGGATTTATGGCGTGGTGGCGTACCAGATTACTCGCCGCACCGGTGAAGTTGGCATTCGCATGGCACTCGGTGCACAGCGCGGCGACGTGCTCTGGATGTTCATGCGCGAGACCCTGCTGGTGTTGGCAGCGGGCGCCGCCATCGGGCTGCCCGCAGCCGTCGCGGCGGCATATGCCTTAAGAAGTCTCCTATTCGGTCTGGAACCATGCGATCCGGTGACGATCATCTGGGCGGCAGCGACTTTGTTTGCGGCAGGCGCCCTAGCCGGCTTTTTGCCTGCCCGCCGCGCCTCTCGATTGGAGCCCATGGTGGCGCTGCGGCAAGAATGAGTGGTACTCATGAGTGTTTGGGACGGGTTGTTTCACATGCGCCGGCGAGAAGAGGAATTGGACAAGGAAATCCAGTCCCATCTTCGGATGGGTACACAGGAGCGTATGGAACAGGGCGAAATCACTGAGCAGTCATGCACTTCCGCGGTTCGCGAGTTCGGCGTCCTTTTCTGACATCATAGATAGCCGGTTTGGTGGTGGGTCAATTTGCCGTAGCGGCGGCCTTACGCCGCCATTTGGCGAGGTAAACTCGCCGCTACAACGTCAAAATGACCCACTACCGCCGCTTACGGCTATCCATGCTCAGGAGATTTCGCGCAGGGACGTGGCCCAGGCGCACGCCGCCTGCAAATTTGCGCGTACGTTCTCCAGGCGAGCCTTTTCCGCCAAGAGCGAAAACTGAAGTGTTTCCATAACGTTCCGAAGGGTCTTCAGGTTCTCTCGGTACTTCAGGACCTCGTACGCAGCTTCCGGCGCTTTTGCCGCGGACCTGGATTCCGCCGCGAGGTATTGGGCGACTTGCTTGAGTCGGAGGTCGACCTTATCCAGTCGACGAGCTGCCCCACGGGACTCCACCACTTTCGGGCCGTTTTGTGCAACCTGATCAATAAACTCTTGGAATTCGCGACTCGCCATCCGAAGGATGTCCAGCAGCTCATTGTTCATCGAGGTTCCCTCGCCTCTCCCTAACTAAATCGGCATGTGACCTCCTGTTCTTTAATCCGCGTTAGTTCTTCCCGGCCAATGGTTTGGCAATGTCGTCAAGCAGATCGGGTTTCCCCTCTACGCGCACCAAGTGGGGGTACCGTTCACCGCCGTGATAGTTGACCGAGACGGTTTTGTAGTAATCGTCGTTCACCACCAGGAAGCGGATGGACTGATCATCTTTGGTGCCGGCCTTCAGCGCGTCGTGGAGCAACTCCGGCGTGAAAGCGCGATCATTGATGGCCACTACCCGCATCCCCGGCTTGATCCCTGCCAAGAAAGCCGGTCCGCCCACCAGCGATTCCTGAACGGCCCCGTCCGTCCCGATGCGCAAGCCCAAGGAGTAGATGGCGTTCGCTCCCCCTCCGAATCGTCCACCCCCGCCTCCGCCCCCTCGGGAGCTCGGCGGCCGGTCAGTGTAATCCACTTTCCACCCACCCGCCTCAATCCCGCCCACCGGTGCTTGCGCGGAAAGTGAAGTCAAACGGTCATGGAAGTATCCCGCCCAGTCGTAGGGCGCAACCGCCTGCAAGGCTTGGACGAGATCGTCAAAGGTGTAAGGTTTCACTTCCGGGCCCTGGTTGGGGCCGCCATAAAATGCCCGGCAGAAATCCTCGAAGGATTTCTGGCCATGGGTCTGGTCGTGAATGAGGGTCGCGACCTCCAACCAGATCAGGTCACCTTCGGGATAATAGTCAGCGCTGCGCCGCCAATCTGCCCAGCCGCCGCGGCCGAAGGATTGGCCGGCGACCGCGTCTGCGGTGTCCTGGAGAGGCCGCCAGGTGCGGCCCGGGCGCCCCGGACCCATGTCTGCGGCTGTCGTCGCCAAGTCTTCACGATATTGCTCGGGAGTCCACATACCGCTGCGCACCGCGAGCAAAGGACCCAAGTAAGACGTAAGCCCCTCGTAAACCCAGAGCAGATCGGTTTTCATCGGGGCTTCGAAGTCGGGGGTGCTCAGATCGGCGGGGCGGCGGAATTTTCCGTTCCAGGAGTGAACGAATTCGTGCCCGAGCAGACCTGCCACCTCGCGCCTTCCCTCCGGTGTCAGCAGGCTTCGTTCGCCGGTGCGGCTGTCGTCGCACTCGTTGTGTTCGAGGCCGAAATGCGCCACGTGGTCGCTTAAGGTGAGCAGGAAGTGGTAGTCGCGATAATGGCGCGCCCCAAAGACCTTTGCGGTTTCCGCCACCATGTTCGTGAAGTCCTTCTGTGCTTCGGGGGGCATCTCGAGCGCCGCAGCGCTGTCCGCCACCAAGTCAATTTCGTGATGGATCGGTTCATTGGGGGGCGTGACATCCACAGCGCGGTAGTACTCGCCGGCGATGACGGGCGAATCCACCAGGCGGTCGAGGGAGACGGGCTTGAAAGTCACCTCGTCGCCCGCCGCGTTCTCCACCGGCAAAGGCGTCCCGAATTTCCAGGTCAAGGGCAAGCGCAGGGTGGGCTTGAAGGTGATCTTCTCCGCCGGAATCCCCGCGGGATAAAGCACGTTTTGGTTCCAACTGACGATCACCAATTTGTCGGTGGCTGATCCGCCCGCGCTAAAAGCCCCGCCGCTGGGCTCGATATAGTCGAACGCCACCTCCAAGCGTTCCACACCCGAGGGCACATCCACATGGAAGGTAAATCCGTCGAGCAGGTCGCGCCTCCAAGGAAGGGTCTTGCCATCGGCCGAGAACGTGAGCCCGGCCACGTTGCCCACTGGACCCGAGGGCGTATGCTCGCCGGGAATCCATTTGGGGTAATAAAGCGCGAGAGGTCCGGGTTTCACAGGCATGACCAGGCGGGTGCGAAGGATCTTTTCCGGCGCCTGGGTGGCATCGACGGTCAAACTGATCGTCACGGAAGACTGGGCGAGCAAGGAAGCCACGCCCCATACTACGAGCTCAAGCAAAAGGATGGGTAAACGTGCACGGATCGAATTCATCAAATTGTCCTTTCAATCGGAGGGTCACGACCACAAGCTGGGCTGCCAAGCCGAAAAGATAAAGACGGAAGTAAACATGCGGAGTTTCCGCTCGCCCCCGGTAAGGAATGCTACCCCCGGCGCGCGTCTGCGTCAACGCCAGCCCATGGAAATTCTTGACCCCGCCTATCATTGTTGTTAGGGTAGCCTGTTCGGCGCCGCAAATGGGTCGCGAGTGTTCATGCAAGATTTTCCACGGCGAGCCAAAGGCTGTCTGCCTGCGGAGATTCCCTGCGCTTGTTCGGCGATGCATCGTCACTTCTCTTCCCAAGGAGGGCTTATGGAAAGCGATTCAAAGGTTAACCGGCGGGAATTTCTGCGGGCGGGCATCACCAATTCCGCAAGCCTGGCAGCCCTCGGTGGCATCAGCATTCTCCCCGAGAAGGTTTGGGGGGCGAACGACCGAGTCAGAATTGCGGTGGTCGGTGTGCGCGGACAAGGGGGCAACCACCTTCAGGGATTCGGCAAGGTCCCCGAGGCCGAAGTTGCCGCCATTTGCGATGTCGATGACAGCGTCATCAGCAAACGATTGGGGGACATGGCCGGTTGGAGTATGCCCAAGCCCCAAGTCTACAAGGACATTCGCAAGCTCCTGGAAGACAAGTCCATCGACGCGATTTCCATTGCCACTCCCAACCATTGGCATTCTCTGATGGGCATCTGGGCGTGCCAGGCGGGTAAGGATGCTTATGTCGAGAAGCCCTGCTCGCACTGCTGGTGGGAGGGCCACCAATTGGTTGCGGCCGCGCGCAAATACAATCGCATCGTCATGCACGGAACGCAGGGCCGCTCCGCCGAAGGCTACATCGAGGGCGTGCGCAAGCTTCGCGAAGGGGTGATTGGAGACGTTTACTTGTCGCGCGGGCTTTGCTTCAAGTGGCGCGATACGATCGGCATCGCCAATGTGGAGCCGGTTCCTGCCGGCGTGGATTACGATTTGTGGACCGGCCCGGCTCCCCTCAAGTCTTTTACCCGCAACCGCTTTCATTATAACTGGCACTGGGTCTGGGACACGGGCAACGGTGACGTGGGCAATCAAGGCGTGCATGAGATGGATCTGGCGCGGTGGGCGCTGGGCGTAGGGTTCCCCAACAAAATTTCGGCCCTCGGCGGCCACGTCATGTTCAAAGACGATCAGCAAACCCCCAATATCTTGAACTGTTTGTTCGAGTACGACATGCCGGATGGAACCCGCCGCGTCCTAGAGTTCGAAGTCCGCCACTGGATGACCAATACGGAAGCGGCCATCGGCCTGCCCGGCTTTGGAGAAGGCGCGGCAAACCTACCGGAAACGGCGGGCCACACCCACATTGAACAGCCCAAGGCCATGTGCGGGAATCTGGTTTACGGGTCAAAGGGATATATGGCCATGACGGGCTACGAATCCTATCGGACTTTCCTCGGCGAGGATAATGAGCCCGGCCCCAGCGCGACGCGCTCCGGAAACCGCTGGGCGAATTTCATCCGCTGCGTCCGCACGCGCAAGAAAGAGGATATTCCGGCGCCCATCGAGGAAGGCCACATCACTGCTACCCTAATTCACCTTGCCAACACATCCTACCGGCTGGGACGCACCCTGAAGTTCGATCCCGTGAACCAAAGGGTGATCGGCGACGAAGAAGCCAACCGTTTCCTGCGCGGCGAGGACCGCGGCTTCCGCAAGCCGTTTACGATTCCGGAGAACGTGTAGGAGTAGACCTCTGAACATGCGGAGAGACTTGAGCGCATTGGCGGGGCGAACCTACGATCTCGCCATCATCGGCGGCGGGATCAACGGGGCGGCGACGGCGCGGGAAGCGGCGCTGCGTGGCCTGAAGGTGGCGCTGGTTGACGCGCGCGATTTTTCCAGCGGCACCTCCAGCCGCTCGTCGAAGCTCATCCACGGCGGGCTGCGCTATCTCGAGCAGTTCAGTTTCAAGCTGGTGCACGAATCCCGCACGGAGCGGCGTACGCTGCTGGCCCTGGCGCCGCACCTGGCGTGTCCCTTGCCTTTCGTCCTGCCGATCTATCGCGGCGACCCTTACTTTCCGCTCAAGATTCGTGTGGGGCTTACGATTTACGACCTGCTCGGCAATCTGGGCCGCGCCGACCGCCATCGGATGCTGAGCCGCGAGGAGGCCCTGCGGCTCATTCCCGCGCTGCGCTCCGAGGACCTGCGCGCGGCAGCGGTTTACTACGACTCGGAAACGGATGACGCGCGCCTGACGCTCGAGATGATCCTGGCCGCCGCCGAGCGCGGCGCCACCGTGGCGAATTACGCGGAAATCCGCGCGCTCCGGACTTCCGCGCCCGGGCCATCTCCCGGAATCGTTTCGGCGGAAGTCGAGGACCGCCTCACCGGCCGCCGCTACGAGCTCGCGGCACGCTTTTGGGTGAATGCCGCCGGGCCCTGGGTGGATCACGTGCGCGCGCTGTTGCCCGGGTTTGATGGCGCCAAGACCGTCCGGCTCACCAAAGGCACGCACTTGATTCTGCCGGGAGTGGACCCGGATCACGCGCTCTTTGCCGCCATTCGTCCCGGCGACCGGATTTTTCTGATGCTGCCCTGGCACGGCCACGCGCTGCTGGGAACCACCGACACAGACTTTGACGGCGACCCCGCGAGTGTGCAGCCCGACCGGGCCGATGTGGATTACCTGCTCGCCGCCGTGAACCGCGTGCTGCGCCAGCCGCTTACCGGCCGCGACGTGCTGGGCAGCTTCGCGGGGTTGCGCGCCCTGGCGATTGAGCCCGGCCGCAGCCCTTCCGCAAACACTCGCGAGTATCGCTTTCACGAAGAAACCGGGATAAAGAACTTCATCTCCATTTGCGGTGGAAAGCTGACCACCGCGCGCGCCCTGGGCGAAAAGCTGGTTGACCGTATCGCCGCGCAACTGGGCGTTGCCACCGCTTCTGCCCAGGCCAGCCGAACGACTCCACTGCCGGGTGGGAACACAGGGCCTTTCGAGGATTTCGTCAGAAAAGCCACGGACGAGGCCGGGAAGAATTTCGGCGTGCCGGCGCCCATCGCCGAGCGGATCGTTCGGACTTACGGCAGCCGCTGGCAACAGGTGCTGGGGCCGATTCGCGAAAGCCCTGCACTCGCCGAGCCGCTCGCGGGGAATCCCCCTCTACTCACGGCCGAGGTCCACTTCGCCATCCGTCACGAAATGGCGGTGAACGTGGAAGACTTCCTGGTACGCCGCTCCGGTCTAAACTGGCTGGCGGCGTGCTCGCTGCGCGAGGCAGCGCCCGCCGTCGCGGACATCTTTGCCCATGAACTGGGCTGGAGCCCCGAGCGCCGGCAAGCTTCCCTCGCGGCCTTCGCGTGTTGTTGCTATGCGCCGACAAGTTCCTAGCCCCGAAGGGGCGGTCTATCCCCGCCCAAGCCATCGGCGCAATAGCATTTTTCTTGGGCTGCCGCGCAGGCGTGGCGGCGTAAAATCGCCGCGAGGATTCGTCCTTTTTGTTTTTCCTTTGCCGCTCCGCCCCACCGCACACCGGACTTTGACTTTTGTGCTTTGCGTTTTGACTTTCTCTTGCGCCTCCGCGTCCCCTGCTCCTGCTTTCCCGCTCGCCACTTGTCACTTGTCATGCCCTGTATGCCGCGCTTGCCTTTTCCTGTCGCGTCAAGTAGGATGGCAAGAACTTCAGGTCATTCTATGTCATCGGATGGTTCGACCAAGATAGATGTGTGGCTGGCGGTGGGATTTGGCGCGGGGCTGTACTACTTTTACCAAGGCTTTCGCACCTTTCGCGAGTATCGCGTGCTGATGGACACTCCCGAAATCCCGATTCGCAGTGTCGCCATGGGCCTGGTGGAAATCCACGGCAAGGCCACGGGTATCCCGCCCATACCCAGCCCTGTCACCCAGACCCCCTGCTACTTCTACAAAGTGGATATCGAGCATTGGGTTCAAAACAAGAACGGCGGAAGCTGGGTACACCTTGCAACCGATGCCGACGGAAAGAGATTTTATCTCGCGGATGCCACCGGCAAGGTACTGGTGGACGCGCACCAGGCGGAATACGATTTGATCCAAACCGCCAAGGTTGAAACGGGACGAAGCTCCGGATTGGGCCTCGGGCGACTCTTCTCGGGCGTCGGCGGTTCCACCCGGGCTGCGGGGCCCGCGCTGCCTAGCGCCGACCTCTGGTCCTACGCTTCCGCGGCGGTCTCCCGCCGGAAAAGCGGCAGCTTTCTTGAGTGGGGTGGAGGTGCGGGGGAGCGCTACCGGTTGAGCGAATATTTGGTTATCCCTGAGCACTGGTACGACCTCACGGGAACCTGCGTGGAGAATCCCCAACCCCAAGACGAATACGACCGCAATATGATCGTGAAGGGAACGAACGAGCCAACCTTTCTGATCACGTGGCGAAGTGAGAAGGAAATCAGACGAACGCTCCGCAACCGCGCGGCTCAGTATATTTTCGGCGGTGCGATTCTGGCCGTGGCTTGTCTGGGCATCTTTCTGGCAAAGCACGGTGCGTTCTAAAGCCAAAGGAGGAACCATTCGATGGGTATAGCAATTCTGGTGGGTCTCGTCGTAATTCTCTTTGTGGTGGGGATTTTCGTTTACCTCATTACCATTTACAACAGCCTGGTGCGTTTGAAAAACGATATCGACAAGGCCTGGGCGAATATCGACGTCCTGCTGAAGCAACGGCACGACGAGCTGCCCAAGTTGATCGAGACTTGCAAAGGCTACATGCAGTATGAACAGAAAACCTTTCAGCTTATCACTGAGGCGCGGACGGCATTCATGAAAGCCACTTCCGTGGGGGAGAAGGCTCAGGCCGACAACATGATTTCCGGCGCGCTCAAGAGTTTGTTCGCGGTGTCCGAGAACTATCCGGAATTGAAGGCCAACAACAACTTCATGCAACTCCAGAAACGCATCTCGGAGTTGGAAGAAAAGATTGCCGACCGGCGCGAGTTCTTCAACGATGACGTCAACACTTTCAACATCCGCATTCAGCAGTTTCCCGACGTCTTCATCGCCGGCATGATGCACCTGCAGCATCACGACCTGTTCAAAGTGACGGAGGAAGATCGCCAGGACGTCGATGTGAAGATGACATAAGCATCGGTGATTGGCAAATTACCAATCACCAATGAAGAAGGGGGCTGGATATGGTACTCGCGGTTGTGATCATCGCCATATTGGTGGTCGTAGCGATCATCGTCATTGGGCTGATCATGTACTTCGTCGGCATTTACAACGGCCTGGTCACGATGAAGAATGACATTGACCGCTCCTTCGCCAACATTGACGTGCTGCTGAAACAGCGGCACGACGAACTGCCGAAGCTCATTGATACCTGCAAAGGCTATATGCAGTACGAGCAGAAAACCTTGCAGGCAGTTACGGAGGCGCGCACTGCCTACATGCGCGCCACCACTCCCGCCGAGAAGACGCAAGCCGATGGCATGGTCAGCGGCGCGCTCAAGACCTTGTTTGCCGTGGCGGAGAAGTATCCGGACCTGAAGGCCAATACGAATTTCATGCAACTGCAAGGGCGCATCACGGAACTCGAGGAGAAGATCGCCGGACAGCGCAGCCGCTTCAATGAAGACGTCAACGTTTTCAATATCCGCATTGCCCAAATTCCCGCCAACTTTGTGGCCGGCTTCATGGGGCTGCAACCCCACGCGCTCTTCCAAGCTGCGGAAACTGATCGCGAGGATGTGAAAGTCAGCTTTACGTAACAGTTAATCCCGGCATGGTGATTTGTGGCTTCCGCGGACGCCGGCGGCGGAATGATCAGGGCTGCAAACAAAAAGGCCCGCTTGGGGGAGCGGGCCTGGGGAAAGGAGGAAAACCTTGAACGGGTTCTTTCCTTATCTCTTCTTTTTCTTTGCCTTCTTTGCTGCCATATTTTTCCCCTCCTTTGCTGGAAGTCTTGGGATCTGCGTGTAGAACCACAATTTGTGGTCGCACACTGCATTACCACAATATGTAGTAGGTTTTAGCCTTTTTGTCAAGAACAATTTTGCGACGTACCGATTTTGCCCCTGATTCGCAGAGATCCGCCATCCATTCGGGGTAAGAATTCGCGCCGGCGATCATGAAGGCAAGGCGACGCGGTTTATGGCACCCCGACGCGGGGTGGCGTAGCGGCTTCAGGTTCGGTACGATGCGTTGATATCGATATAGTCCCGCGTAAAGTCACAAGTCCACACACGGGCGGTGGCCATTCCGGCGTGAAGATCCACGTGCAGCAGAATTTCCTTCCGGTCGAGCTCGCGGTGAGCCGCCGCTTCGTCGAAGCCGGCATCGACACCTTTGCGGCACAGCACCAGGTTGTTCACGCTAACGTCGACCTTGTCGGGATCAAATTTCGCGCCGGAGTAGCCCGCGGCGCAGAGGATGCGCCCCCAATTCGGGTCGGCGCCCGCCAGCGCCGTTTTCACCAACGGAGAGTTGGCAATGGCGCGCGCCACGCGGTCAGCATCGAGGGGAGTCCGCGCCCCTACAACTTCCACGGTGACCAACTTGGAAGCACCCTCGCCGTCACGCGCAATCATGCGCGCGAGGGTCTGGCAAACCAGTGTCAATCCCTCCGCAAACCATGCGCGGCTGTCGTTTCCAGGAATCACCGAAGTTTCCGAAAGACCGCTGGCCAGCGCCACAACCGTGTCGTTGGTGGAGGTGTCGCCGTCCACGGTGAGGCGGTTGAAGGATTCATCCGCGGCCGCGATCAGCAGATTGTGCAACATGCGCTCGCCCATGGAGGCGTCGGTGGTAAGGAAAGAAAGCAGGGTGGCCATGCGCGGATGAATCATCCCCGCCCCTTTGGCAATGCCGGCAATGTGCACGGTCTTGCCCCTTGCTTCCGACCGCACCACGCAAGTCTTAGGGACGGTATCGGTGGTCAGGATGGCGTGGGCGACTGCTTTGGCGTTTTCCTGGGAGAGCCTTTCTTTCAGATGGGGGAGTTGGGGAAGAATAAGGTCCGCGTTGAGCGCGACGCCAATGACTCCCGTCGATGCCACCAGGACTTGCCAGGGCTCGATTCCCAACAGCTCGGCGGTGGCGCGGGCCGTTTCCTCCGCCGTGTGCATCCCCTCCCTTCCGGTGCAGGCATTGGCATTTCCGGAGTTGACGACGATGGCGCGACAACGTCCCCGGCTCTTGACCAGGTTTTGCCGCGAAAGCACAACCGGTGCCGCCGCAACTCGATTGGTGGTGAAAACCCCGGCGGCCGTCGTCTCGGGCGAATCGGAGAAGATCAGCGCCAAATCCAATGCATCGCGCGTTTTCTTGATTCCGGCGGCGACCGCCGCCGCCCGAAATCCTAATGGCGTAGCCAGATCGCCTTCGATGGATTCCCACTTTGGTATGGCTCGACTCACCGACCCTCCTTGACCACTCAAGACACGACAGGTTACGGTTTCTCAGAGGCCCCCCGAACACCCGAGGGGCCAGAGATCGCGGACGGTGGTTTGGCGCGTTGAACTTTGCCAGCCCCGACGAGAGCAAAAATCTGCTTCGCCCACCTACGCTAATGGTTCGCGGGCGGCGGGTTCGGACCGATTTCCTCAACTCCCGGAACGGGGGGTGGCGGAGATGGCGGCCCTGCCACTTTGATCGTCCGCACACTCTCATCACAAGCCTGCATGTAAAGATCTTCGTCAGCGTTGCCGGGCGTGCAGTTCGCCTCCACAATACGGTCCGGCGAAATGATTCGCGCTGTGAGCAGCATCGCGCGATTCTTGTACTGCCAGATCAGAACCGCGTCGCGATCATTGATCCGGGTGTGCTCAAAATGATAGCGGTAAAGTTCGTGAAGGACGCCTTCGGTCTCCCACTTGGCCAAGTCCTGGGGTGTGAACTCGACGCTCTGATCGGGATTGGGCTGCGAAGTGATGGTGATGGAAGGTCCCACGCTCCAGAATCTTGGTGAAAAAATCCGGACGCCACCGGAAAAGATTTCGACCTTCTCGTCAATGCCCGCCGCCACCTGCATCTCAAATCCCAAACCATCATTTTTGTAGGAGGTGGGCACCAGCGTTTCCTTTTTCACGGCTTCTTTGTGCGCCGGATACCACTTCACGAGAAAATACTCGCCCCCGACGATCCCGCCGCCGATCAGCAAGATCCCTAAACCGACGATTAATTGCGTAGGAATTTGTTTCTTCATCGTGGCCATATTAACCCCTGTGTGGGGGAAGGCGCAATGCAGGTTTAAAGGATTGTTTCATTGAGCCATCGGGTCATTGAATTATTGAAAAAATGACCTAACGGCCAAATCGCTTGATGCTTCAATGGCTCCCTGGCTCGATTACTCGGCTGGGTCATCCCACGTGAATGAGGGGGTGAGCCTTTTCGATGACTTCCCCCACTTGCTGCGCGTCCACTCCGTTGGCGCGCAGAGATTCCAAGAGCCGCGTGGCATCTTTCGAAGCTACCGAAAGCAAAAGCCCGCCCGAGGTCTGCGGGTCGAAAAGCAGGTTCCTGACTTCTTCCGGTACGCCAGGGGCAAACTCCACGCAGCCGCCGATGAATTCCAGGTTGCGCTGCAAACCACCGGGAAGAAAACCTTTTTGCGCGAGCTCGCGCGCTTCCGGCAGAAACTCGATTTGCGCAGAGTCGATGGCGAAGCTCACCTTGCTGCCCACCGCCATTTCCCGCGCGTGGCCGAGCAGGCCGAAGCCCGTGACGTCCGTAGCGGCGTGCACTTCCAAGGGCAAGGCCAACTCCATGCTGGCGCGGTTGAGCGTGCACATGGAAAGGATCGCCGCATCCACCGCAGCTTTCGCCGCACGGTCTTTCTTCAAGGCCGTGCCGATCACCCCGGTGCCAAGGCGCTTGGTTAGAATCAGCCGGTCGCCCGGTTGCGCGCCCACGTTCTTCAGCACTCGCTGAGGATTAATGACGCCGGTCACGGCGTAACCGAATTTGATTTCGTCGTCGCCAATGGAGTGGCCGCCAATCACCGTGCAGCCGGCTTCCTGCATCTTGGCATGGCCGCCCTGAAGAATTCTTTCGAGAATTTCGACATTCCGGCCAGTGTTGGGGAACCCGACGATGGAAAGCGCGGAAATCGGCCGGCCGCCCATGGCATACACATCGCTCAGAGCGTTGGCGGCGGCAATCTGGCCGAAGGTGTAAGGGTCATCCACGATGGGGGTGAAGAAATCCACCGTCTGCACCAGCGCCAGCTCGGGCGAGAGTTGATACACTCCCGCGTCGTCGGCAGTGTCGAAGCCTACCAGCACGTTGGGGTCGAATTGTTTCGGCAACTTAGCGAGCACCGAGTCCAAAATCCTTGGACTCAACTTGGCCGCTCAACCCGCTGCCTTGACCATCCCGGTCAACCGTGTGTGTTCGTCCATAGGGTTTTGATTATATTCTGTCGCCGGATTATTCCCAAATCGCTTGCGGCACAGGGCCTTCGCGGCGAGAGTTTGATCCCTCAATGGTTTGCCGTGGATCACTTTGCTTTACAGATCGCGTGATAGCTCGCGCGGACATTTCATCTGCCAACGACCCACCCCGGTTGGCTCCTTGACCCAACTTCGGCCGCCCACTAAAATGCTGGCTTGCTGATCCCGGCTCGCCGGGACTGGCTGCGGTGGTAACTTCCATCCGGCCGCGCTTTACCAGGCAACCATGTCCTCACGAAAACTTCGCAGCCCCTTTATCATTGGAATCGGAGGCGGCACCGGAGCCGGAAAATCGACTCTCGCGCAACGCCTCGCTCATCAGTATTCGGACCTGGGCGCCGCCGTCGTGGACCAGGATTCCTACTATCGTGACCAATCGCACTTGCAGCTTGAGCAACGCATCCTGACCAATTATGACGAGCCCGCCGCCCTGGATTACGAACTTCTTCAGAAGCATTTCGAGCAGCTCGTGGCCGGCAGGCCGATCGCCAAACCGCGATATTGCTTTGTCACGCACACCCGAACGGCGGAAACCACGGAGATTCTTCCTGCCCCGCTGATCATTTTCGAAGGGCTCCTGGCACTGTGGGATGAGCGATTGCGGGCGATGATGGACTTGAAGATCTTTGTCGAGGCCGACGCCGACGTCCGCCTGATGCGCCGCCTGGTAAGAGATGTGCATGAGCGGGGCCGGACATTGGACTCCACCGTGGCGCAATACCGCGATTCCATCCGCCCGATGCACCGGCGCTACGTGGAGCCAACTAAGGTCTATGCCGACCTCGTGGTGGACACCACGGAGGTGACCCTGGATGGATGGATTGCGTCCATCGACCGGCTCTTTGTCAAAATGCGCGGAACCTTCGGCCACGCCCGAGGGTAGGGCCGATGGGCCTTCGGCTTTGCGTTGGGCCGAACGGCGCTCGGCCCCGGGAAAGAGCGAAGGCCGAGCGCCGCTCGGCCCTAGAGTCGCGCACAGGAGGAACTCATGTTCGCTTTTCGCGGAGTGGACTACCTGGAGATCGATTCCCTGCTCAATGACGATGAAAAGCTGGTGCGCCAGATGGTGCGCGAGTTTGTGGAGAAGGAAATTATCCCTCATATCGAGGGATGGAACCGCGAGGGCAAGTTCCCGCTGCATCTGGTTCCGCTCATGGCGGAATTGGGATTTTACGGCGCCAACCTCGAAGGCTACGGCTGCGCGGGCATGTCGAACGTGCAGTACGGCCTGATCATGCAGGAGCTCGAGCGCGGCGACAGCGGCTTGCGCAGCTTCGTGAGCGTGCAGGGTGCGCTGGTCATGTACCCCATCAACGCCTACGGCTCCGAGGAACAGAAAGATCGCTGGCTGCCTGCCTTGCAACAGGGCAAGGCCATCGGCTGCTTTGGACTGACCGAACCGGATTTTGGCTCCAACCCCGGGGGCATGCGGACGCGCGGAGTGAAGGACGGCGATGACTACATCTTGAACGGTGAAAAAGCTTGGATTACCTCCGGCACCATCGCCGACGTGGCGCTCGTGTGGGCGCGCACCGACGAAGGTGTGCGGGGATTTCTGGTGGAAAAAGGCACGCCGGGCTACTCCGCCAAAGACATCAAAGGCAAGTGGTCGCTGCGCGCGTCGGTGACCTCCACCTTGGCTTTGCAGGACGTGCGCGTGCCCAAGCGCAATATGCTTCCCCAGGCGCAAGGACTGAAGGCGCCGTTAAGCTGCCTGACGCAGGCGCGCTACGGGATCGGCTGGGGCGCCATCGGGGCCGCCATGGCGTGTTACAACGAGGCACTGGAATACGCCAAGGTGCGCAAACAATTCGACGACAAGCCCATCGCCACTCATCAGCTCGTGCAAGCGAAATTCGCCGACATGATCACGGAAATCACCAAGGCGCAGTTGCTGGCCATCCAGGTGGGCCGCCTAAAAGACCAGGGCCGGGCCGACTTTGCCCACGTTTCCATGCTCAAGCGCAACAACGTGAAAATAGCGCTCGACGTGGCCCGAGCCGCCCGCGACATCCTGGGCGCGAATGGCGTCGCCGACGAGTACCCCATCTTCCGCCACATGTGCAATCTGGAATCAGTCTTTACCTACGAGGGCACCCACAATATCCACACACTGATCATCGGCGAGCGCGTCACCGGATTGCCGGCATACAAGTAGAGGTCGTAGCGCTGGCATCTTGCCGGCAACTTCACGGTGGTACAATTCGTTGTTTAGTGAGGATCTTGCCCAACCGTTAGGATTGAATGGCAATGGACGTGACAACAATCATCAAGCAGTTCCAAGACTACTTGGCACCAAGGCTCGATACTTATGAGCAGGCCCTCTATCTATACATCTTCAGACATGGCCGCCATATGGGTAATGCGGAGGTGACAGTAGGATTCAAGTCTGCCCGTCGGAAGATGGCGTTCGGAATAGGCGAGAAGGGGAAACCCATGTCCGAGGGAGTGTGTTATGACAAGCTCCGCTCTCTCGAATCATAGGGCTGCATTCGTATCCTGGGAAGCGAACGACATGGCACCAGAATACATCTCAGTCTCCCATCTGAAATTGAAGGAGTAATCCCGGCAGGGCGAGCAGCGGTTTCGTTGACTCTTGAGGAAATTGACTTCTTCAACGTGGCCGAGAATCGCCCTTTTATCCTTCAAAGAGAAAGCAACAAATGTTTCTATTGTCTCCGAGAATTGGATTCCTCGAATTATGTGATCGAGCACGTGGTGTCTCGCCCGGAGGGGGACAACACATACCGCAATGTTGTCGCTGCGTGCCGCGACTGCAACAATCGTAAAGGCGACATGCCTGCTGAGGACTTCATCCGAAGCCTTTACCGCGGAGGCTACTTTGACGCCAAAGAATTCGAAAGTCGGCTGGCTCGCTTAAAGCGTCTCAAAGATGGCGAACTCAAACCCAGCCTGGTTATAACCAAGAAATAGGGCTTGGAGGCGAATGTAATGACCTTGCAGCGCACGATTAAAGTCGTGATTCGTCGAGGCGACCAATCTGGTTACGTCGCCGAGTGTTTGGAGATTCCGGTGGTGACGCAGGGGAGGACCTTCGGTGAAGTCGCGCGCAACTTGCGGGAGGCGGTAGAGCTTCACCTGGAGGGAGAAGACCCCGCTGGGTTGGGTGTGCGCGAGCGTGAGTCGGTCTTAGCCACCCTGGAAATTCTTGCCGACCGGCATCTCACCACACGCTTGCGCAAGCTCGCAAAGCGGGTCGATGCCGATGTCCGGACCGGTAAGCTTCATGCGATGGAAGAGGTCTTCGGCAAAGGCTGCGCGGCTGCGCCCAAGCGACGAAAAGCAGCAAGGTAACCCTGCTCGATGCCAGATAATTCCGCGCCCGTTCCCCACTTGCCGGAACTAACCCGCGCTTGAGGCCCTGCCAGGAGTCTGTTAATCTTCCTCCGATGATCAAGGACAGAGCTTACTGGGAAGCATGGGAAACGCAGGGGCCTCTCCGCGAACCTCTGGACCCCCAACGCGCGCTCAAGCTTGCCGACGCGATGTATGAATACGCAAGATCATTGGGAGTCTTTCCACCGGCTGATCCGCTGGCCGGGCTTGAAACGAAAATAGCTTTGGCGAGAATTGTGAATGTTCTCTCAACTTCTGGAACAGATCGCTCTCGGTCTTGAGGAGCGCCAAATCCCTTACATGATCATTGGCGGCCAGGCGGTGCTGATTTATGGAGAGCCCCGCTTGACACGCGACATAGACGTAACACTGGGTGTAGGACCAGACCGCCTTGCGGACCTTCTGGCGTTGGCACATTCATACTCGTGGCGTGTGCTTGTCGAAGACCCGGAAGAGTTTGTCCAAAGAACCATGGTGCTGCCTTTGGAGGATTCGCGAAGTAGCATCAGAATTGACCTCATCTTGTCGTTTTCCCCTTATGAGCGGCAGGCTCTGGAACGCGTGCACCGGGTTGGCATTGGGAAAGCGACGGTCCGCTTCGCTGCCCCTGAGGACGTCATCGTGCACAAGATCATTGCCGGCCGCCCGCGCGACCTGGAGGACGTGCGGAGCATTCTCACTAAAAGAACGAATCTTGATCGGGCATACATTTGTCACTGGCTCGCAGAGTTTGATCGTAGCTTGGGCGGGACCTACCTTCAGGCATTCGAGGATCTGGCGCAATCCTTTCCGTAAACAGTCAGGGAGCCCATGACTTTTGCCCCACGATTCACGATTACCCACGCCATCACGGCGGCGCTGACCCGGATCGAGCGGACGCGCGGCTTTCTGGATGCCGCCAAGTTGTCAGAGGACTGGATTGCCAAAACGCAGAAGCGCGCCCTCGTGCTGGAAGCTCACCATACGACACATATCGAGGGCACGCAGCTAACCCTGGGGGAATCGGAACGCATTCTCGCCGGTCAAAAAGTTGTGGGGGTGAGACCCGAAGACGCGCAAGAACTCTTGAACTATACGAAGGCTTTCGAGTTGGTTGCGGATTACCTGGAGGCCGGCGACCCCATCACTGAGGCGCTGAGCCGTGAAATCCACAGACGCCTGGTCCAGGGAGTGCGCGGCAACCGGGCGTCACCGGGAGAGTACCGGAGGATTCAGAATTACATCGTCAATTCGCGCACGGGAGAGAGGATCTACACCCCCCCGCCGCCGCTCGAAGTCCCCCAGATGATGACCGAGCTTGTCACCTGGCTGCGAGGGGAGACACCCATCAATCCCGTCGTGGGGGCGGGGATTGCCCACTTTCAGCTCGTTCACATTCATCCCTTTGTTGACGGAAATGGACGTACGGCCCGTCTACTTTCAACTCTCTGCCTCTACAAGACAGGGTACGATTTCAAAAGGTTATTCACGATCAGTGAGTACTACGACCGGGACCGGCCCGCTTATTACCAGGCCCTGCAAAGCGTGCGCGAACACGGCATGGACATGACAGGGTGGCTTGAGTACTTCACCGAAGGCTTGGCCGCTCAAATGCGGGAGGTACAGGTTACCGCCGAACACGCCATTCGCCAAGATCGGGTCCTCGCCACGGCTCGAAAGAAAGGGCTGAAACAAAGGCCCCTCGCACTCCTCGCATTCCTGCTGAGCGTCGGCAAAGCCACGGTAGCGGATTGCGAGAGGGAATTGAAAGTCAACCGAAGAACGCTCCAGCGTGATCTGAAGCTATTGGTCGAGAAGGGCCTGGCGCGCGAGGTGGGGACAGGGCCCACCGACCCCACCAAATACTACCAGCCGGAGCTGTGACAAGCTGTGACAGTTTACTGTGACAAGCAGGCAGCGCGGAGTTGTGCGCCCAGCGCACTGCTCCGCGGTTCTGAATACGATAAACATTGATAAACCTTCCCACGCTTGTTCATAGGCGTGACGAAAAACCGCGGAGTAATCCCGCTCGATGCGGGACAACTCGGCGTTACTTGCTCAAGGCGCACGCCTCTCCTTTGGACAAAAATTCTTCTTGACTCACGAACCGTTATAGGCTACTATGAAAGGGTAAGGAAGGGCGCCGGTTCCGCCCCGCGGAGGGCCGGTGCGATGGCGTCCTCGGGCGCTTGACGGGCAAGACGCCGCGCCCACCCCAAGGCTATGAAGGTATCGCCACAAGGCGCGTGGGGTCCGCCGAGCGGGGCTAGGAGAAACGGATGAGGCCACGGCTGAACCCCGAATTACAGGACGACTCAAAGTCCGCCAGGCGGGCCAAAGTCCCAAAGCTGAGAACTTCTTGAAAACAAAGGGGAGAAAGCGAGAGGTTTTGCAAAACGAAGCTGAGAACATACTGAAAACAAACCCACTTGCCAATTCCATCGGAAACAGAATATCATCCAGACAAAATGTCTGTAACCAAGCGCACACCCTACGGAGAAGCGTGCCGCCGCAAGCGTGTCCGGATAGATAATATTATAGCGTATGTTTACCCCTGAGTTGGAGTGACGTTTTACGCGCAAGTTGCTGCATGCTAACGAGGTTTGCGACGCTCGGGCAGTTTCTTGCGCGTGACTACAACAATCTTCCGGTGCGGTAGTGCCTCCGGCAGGCGGAGGTCGGCGGTTTTGAGCAGCACCCGGCAGGCGGGGCTGGGCTGGGGAATCCGCAAGCAACTGCCGCCTCCCTCGATCTGCATTTCCATCGCGCACAACGTCTGTAATTGATGCAGCCCCTCTTCCACGGTGATATCCAAGTCGGCCCAGGCCCGGCTCAGTTCCCGTCGGATCAAGTAGGCCAGCATCACCACCAGCACGTGCGCGCGCGTATGTTCGGCGGTGCGTAGGTGAATCGGACGGGTCTCCAGGTGGGCCGTTTTACCGGTGCGGAAGGCCTGCTCGACTTGCGCCAGGTCCTTGTAACGGTCATGCACGAGCTGCGGGGAAGCCACGCTCTCGGCCAAATCCGTCTTGATCACGTAACACCCATCCAAGCGTGTGGCTTCTTCCCGCGCCGCGGAGTTGACGGCCACTTGCACGCGGCGATCTTGCGCCTTGACCTCCAGCCAAGGCGCGATTTTCAACTGGGCGATTTTGGCCCGCACCCGCTTCTCCGCTGTCGCCACCCGGGCGCGGGGATGCTCATGCAGGTAGCGGTTCCGCTCCGCACACAGACGCTCGACGCACGCTTGTTTGTCCGCCCGCGTCGCGGCCAGTTGTTCGGCGCGCAGAGGATTCCGCCGCAGCACATAACGTACGCCTTCCTGCTGGACCTCGCAGATCTCGGCGGCAAACAATTCCATCTGCAGCACGCCCGCCGCCAGCAAGGTCTCGATCTGGGGTTTGGTGATGGCGGTAATGTAGTGGAAGCCTACGGCGGAGAGATCCTTTACTGGGCCGCTTTTAATCATCCCCCGGTCACCCACAAACGTCACCTGCTCACAACCCAAACGCTCGCGGGCTTTCTTCACTTGGGCGGCGAAGGTCTTGGGGTCTTGCGTGTTGCCCCGGAAGACTTCGGTGGAGAGCGGCGCGCCTTGCTCGTCGCACAACAGCCCGATGACCATCTGCGGCTTCCCCTTCTTGCCGTCCCGGGGGTAGCCATAGGCCCCGTAGGCATTCTTTTCCCCTTCCAGATAACTGCTCGTCACGTCGTAGAGAAACAAGGCCGGTTTCTGCTGGCCGCGCCGGCGGGCGAACAGCCGGTCTTCAATCCGCTGCTGGTGCTGGCTGAGCCAAGTCAGGTTGGCGTAGAGGTCGTTCTCATCGAAGCCGCGCTCCAAGCCCAGCACATCGCCGGCGGCATGGACTTGCGCCAGCCGCACCGCGGACAAGCGCGAGCCCTGGTCGAG
>Ga0181539_1001106_pt1 | contig 30907 bp, 28 predicted proteins | sample PEATcosm2014_Bin_46_FD_119767 | JGI IMG/M metagenome (GOLD analysis project Ga0181539, IMG submission 119767) | Peatland microbial communities from MTU Mesocosm Facility, Houghton, MI, USA - PEATcosm2014_Bin23_60_metaG | ecosystem: Environmental > Terrestrial > Soil > Wetlands > Peat | place... | reverse complement strand
CAGGGGCTTCGCCCCTATGGCGCTCCAAGACGCTCCTTCCCGTCGCGTCTTTCCGCTGTAACCCCTTGGAGGGCCTTGCGCGGCCCTCCAAACCTCCCGCGCCGTACAGCATTTCAGAAGTCCCTACGGACTTCTGAAATGCCGTACTTAGCAGCTTGATTTCAGCGGCGCGTGCGGCTAACATCGCTGGTATGAGGCGCGCGTTTCCACGGTTACTCTTCGAGGGAGGTCACCATGGCCGGCAAGACAAAACGCTCCGACGCGCTGGGCATTGCGATCCGGATGGAAGAAGAGGGCATTCGGTTCTACTCGAAAGCCGCCGGGCAGGCGGAGAACGGACTCGTCAAGAAAATGTTCGCGTCCCTCGCCAAGGACGAGGAGCGGCACCGGGCGATCTTCCAGGAGATGGCCGCGCAGGAAGGGGTGCGGCCGAGCCGCGCGAACGAGCTGGATGAATCGAGCCCGGCGAAACGGATCCAGTCCATCTTCAAGGGCGCCGCCGCGAAGGTCAAGAAATCGCTCCGGAGCACCGACGAGGTCCAGGCGATTGACATCGCGCTCGGGATGGAACAGAAGGCCTATTTCTTTTATTCCGGGGCCGCCAAGACGGTGACCGACGCGCAGGAGAAACAGATCCTCCTCAAGATCGCGGAGGAAGAGAACGAGCACTTCCGCATCCTCAACGACACGCGCCTCTACCTGACCTATCCGGAGATGTGGCACATCATCCAGGAGAAGCCGGTCATTGACGGCGCGTTCTGATCGCGCCTGAAAGAGGACGCAACGTCTTTGCCACGGATTTCACGGATTACACGGATTAACGGCAAGGACCGGAACCTGACCCAGAGAGAATCTTCTTTTCGTTTCCTTTAATCCGTGGCCATCCGTGAAATCCGTGGCAAGAATGTTTCTTGTCTAATCCTTTCATTCCTCATCGCGGACCGGGGGCGCCGGGCCGACGCGGGCGATGTCGAAACCGAACCGGTCTCGCAGGCGGTCCAGCCCGCGGTAGAACCGTCTCCGCCGCTGGAATTCCGTCTCTGCGAACAGGTCGCCCTGGCGCTTCTGCAACGACACGAGCGCCGAGAGCGTCACGCCGACCAGCCGAATCCGCATCCGCCGCGCCAACAGGCGCTCGACCTGCTCGAGCGCGATTTCGTAGAACACCTTGTCCTGGTCGGTCACCGTCGGCAGCGTGCGAGCGGCGGTCACGGTCCGGAAATCGGCGTAGCGGACCTTGACCGTCACGCAACGCGCCAGCAGGCCCTCCTCGCGGAGTTGGCGGGCCGCGCGCTCGGTCAGAGAATAGAGCATCGCGCGCACCTCGGCGCGGTCGGAAGTATCCTGCGAAAAAGTGCTCTCGCGGCCGATGGACTTCGGCCGGCCGGCCTCGGCGACCACCGGCGAGTCGTCGCGCCCGCGGGCGCGCTCGGCGAGCGCGGCGCCCCAGGCGCCGAACATCTGTTCGAGCGATGCCGGCGGGATTTCCGCCAGTTGGCCGATGGTCACCAGGTTGAGCTTGCGCAGGGCCTCCTCGGCGCTCGGGCCGACGCCGGGCAATCGGCCGACCGGCAGCGGCCGCAGGAACGCCGCTTCGCATCCGCGACGGACTTCGAGGAGGCCGTCCGGCTTCGCCAGGTCCGACGCGACCTTGGCCAGGAGTTTGTTCGCGGCGACCGCGGCGGTGACGCTCAGGCCCGTCTCCGCGCGAACCATCGCCCTCATCCGCTCCGCCGCCTGGAGCGGGGGGCCCTGGAGCGGACGGCAGCCGGTGAGGTCGAGGTAGAAGTCATCCAGCGAGGCCGCCTCGACCAGCGGCGTAAACCGCAGCAGGAGTTCATGCACGCGCTCCGAGAATTCCCGATACGCCTTGAAATTGCCCGGCAGGAAAACCGCGTTCGGGCAGAGCCGGCGCGCCTGCGCGATCGGCATCGCGCTGCGCACGCCGAACGCCCGCGCCGGGTAGGAGGCGGAAGCCACCACCGACCGGTCATTCGGGTTGCCGCCGACGATGACCGGTTTCCCCCGCAGTCGCGGATCGAGCACCTGCTCGACCGACGCGAAGAAGGCGTCCACGTCCACGTGCAGAATGTCGCGACTCTCAGCCATGCTCTTCCGCCCAGGACCATAACTTCATACTAACAGTATGGCCTGAAAACCGGCGGCTGTCAAGCTTCAACCGCGCCGGAGGCGCTGAAATTATTTCGATATTTGTGTCGCAAGAATGCCCCTCAGTGCACTATATTACGGAAGCGCTTTCCGAAGAGGCTGGAGAACATCGTTGGAAACCGACGCCGAGTGCATTAGGGCGAGCCTGGACGGCCATCCGGAGGCCTACGGACATCTCGTCCGGCGGTATCAGGCGCCGCTGATGGGTTATCTCGTGGGACGGCTGCGCGATCGGCAGGAGGCGGAGGAGATCGCCCAGGAGGTGTTCGTGCGGTCCTACGCGGGGCTTGCGACACTGAAGAAGACGTCCGCGTTTGTGCCCTGGCTCTTCGGCATCGCCAACCGGGTCGTCAAGGAGAGCCACCGCGCCAAAGGTCGGGAAAAGCGCCTTCCGTTTTCCGATGACGTCCCGGCCAGGACGCCGGTTGAGCCAGCGGTTCCGGACGAGACTCTCCAATCGTCCGTCGCTGAACTGAACGAGCGTTATCGGCAGGTTATCGTCCTCCGGTACCACGGACGGATGACCTGCGAGCAGGTCGCCCAGGTCCTCGATCTGCCCCTGGGCACGGTTACCAAGCGTCTTTCGCGTGCGTACGCGATGTTGAGGGAGAAGTTGAACTCCCGGGAGGCGCGGACATGACATGCAGGCAATGCCGCGAGTCGCTGGTTGCATTTCTGGAGAAGATCCCCGGCGCGCCGGTGGCCGAGATTGAGCGGCATCTGGCGGAGTGCGACGCGTGTCGCGGCGAAGCGGCCGCCGTCCGCGCTCTTCGCGACCGGATGATTCAACTCGGCGAAACGGCAGGCGCCGGGCCATCCATCGAGCAAACGGTCATGGACCGGATTGCGCAACACGTTCAACAGAAACAGGAGGTTGGACCAATGATGACGATACGGGAACGCTTTTTCGCGCATCCCTGGCGGCTCAGCGCCGCCTCGATTGTTTTCGCGGCGCTCATCAGCGCGGCGCTGATCTTCGTCGGCCGGGGCAACCGGTACTCCTTCGCGCAGACCGTTGAGGCGCATCGGAACGTGCGCACCGTCCACGTGCTGATTGAGAACGGTGCGCGGCTGACGATGGGCAAGGACGGCGCTTTCACCTATCCGCCCGAGTCGGGGGCGACGGAAATGTGGATCGAGGTCGGCGAGGACGGCAAGCCGGTGCGCGTGCGAATGGACATGGCGTGGACTGACGACGGGCCGAAAACCGTGTTCTGGCGGGACGGCAAGGCCAGCGTCTGGTTCCCGAGCAAGAACGTGTTCTTGACCATCAACGATACGAGAGTGCTCAGCCAGATTCCCAAAGAGTTCCTCGATCCGAACTCCATGGTGAAGGCGCTCGATCAGCGCGTATCGGCGGGAAAGGTCCAGGTCTCTCAGATCAAGCTGCTTTACGAATCGGATTTGAACCCGAAGGTACTGGTTGTTAATCCGCCCGAGCCCGAAGGAACGGTCGAAGTTTACGTCATTGACCCGAAGACCAAGCTCCTGCAGGAGTATGAAAAGTACAAGAAGAAGGGAACCGAGCTCGAATTCGCCGCACGGTTTCGCTTCACGGAATACAACGAGCCGATTCCGGCCTCGGTCTTTGCAACGGCGCTGCAAGCGGACGTGACGCGCGTGGACTGGAGCAAACAGGAAATCGGCCTGGCGCAGGGGAAGATGAGCGACTCCGAAGTTTCCGAGGCGGTTGTGCGGCATTTCTTCGAATTCATCATCGCGAAGGACTATGACAAGGCGGGTGCTATTTACAGCGGTTTGCCGGGCGACAAGCTGAAGAAGGCCATCGGCCCAATGGCGCCGAAGGTCATCTCGATCGGCCCGGCCAAGCCCGATGATCGGCCAGGCCGCAAAGGGACGTACTGTGTCCCGTTCGAGGTCGAGTGGAGCCCTGGCGAGCCTCACAAGAATGGCACGGCTTACGTGCGGCCCGTGGAAGGTCAGCCGGGCCGCTGGATGCTCGACGGCGGAATATGACGACATCTGACGGGGCAGTCAATCGCTTTTCAGAGGCTGGGGTTGTGCAATGGGGCTGGGAAGCGCCATGAAGCAGATGAAGAGAAGGCTGGGCCATAGTTGCAGGAAGAGCCTGTCACACGCAGTCGTCACTTGAAATACGAGGTCGTGCGGCGTCAACAGGAACACGCAGAAATAGCCTGCAAGGGCCAGAATCAGCGCGAGGAACGACGTGGCCACTCCGGCAGCTTCCCTCGGGCGCAGGCTGATTCCAAAGCAGAACAAGTAACCCGCCAGCAGGGGAACCGGGTTGAACGGAACCGGCCCGAATTCCTGCCACTGGCCAAAGGTGAACGCCCGCCGGGCGAATTCCTTCGCAATGTAGTAGTAGCGCGACGGGGTTGCCAGACCGGCGAGATTATGGCCGAGTTGGAGGTCGTTCGGGCCGGCAAAACAGGCCTTAAAGCAGATGATCACCGCCAGGACCGGGACCAGGCCCGCCAGAAAGCAGGGCGTCTCGGAGAGCCAGGATCTCCAGCCGCGATTCAGCGTGACGGTCACCAAACGCGCAAGGAAAATGCATCCCAGAAACAGGAGTCCTTCATTCTTGGTCCAGGCCGCCAGGCCGCAAGCTACGCCGGCCATCGCCACGGGCGCGAAACTGCGGGTTGCCAGTCTGTCCTGAAGGCAGAAGAGAACGGTCGCCGCCAGGATGAAAAAGGCCAGCGGCACGTCAGCCAGTTGCCGGGCGCCATGGATAATGAAGAATGGCGTGCCCATCAAAACCGCGCTTGCCAGAAAGCCGCGAACCTGATTGCGCAGGAATGATAAGGCCGAAAACAGGAGAAGGACCGAGCCGAAGGTAAAAAATATTCCGATAGCGATGGGCACAGCCGCCGTTTCGACCCCGGCGGCGTGCCATCCCCTGGCCACCGATAACGGCAGCATCAGCGGGTAGTCGGTCTGATGCGGATAACCGTACTGGGCAAGGTCATTCCAGTTCGGACCTCCCCGGAAGAGGAACCTTGCCCGAAAGTTCCAGGTGCCCCAGGCGTCGGCGTCGCCGCTCGGCTGGCCGACGGCCTCGATCAGGCCGGCGGCGATTCGGCTGAACATCAAGAGCAGGAACGCCCCCAGGATCAGCAGCCGTGTCCGCGGCGTCGGCGAAGGCGCGGCGTTCGGATGCCAGACTGGCCGGTCGTCCCTCTTCCTCGCGCGCGCGATCAGGAGGGCGGCCGACAAGGCCAGGAGCGCGCACTCCGTCGCAAAGTAAGCGGAATAATGCGCGTTCCCGGAGCAGAGCAGCCAGATAAAGAAGAGGCAGGAGATGATGCCGTAGCCGGCGCCGACGGCCAGAGAGGTCTTCAGCGCGAGATTCTCCTGCCACCGGCGATCCGGCCACAGGAGCGACACAAAGACAAGCCCGGCCAGGATCGGAAGGACGAAAGCGATGAGGGATATCAAAATCACTGGCCGCCCTTGCGCAGCAAACAGACGCCCTGTTCGAACCAGCGAGCGACTACCAAGTGTTGCCTCGCGATCACCTGCGCGCCCGATTCCATGCTGGAGAAGTCGCCGACGATCATCTCCGGCTCGGTCGAGTTGACCACGATCAGAGGCGCTAAACAGTACTGGGTTATCTGAAAAACGGAGTGCACCCTGCCGTCGCCGAGCGGACGCACCAGCGGGCCGTCGGTAACATAGCCGACCGTGCCCCGTTTGGGCAGCGCGTCGCGCAGTTGGGCGAAGCGCCGATCGCGCGACACGATCGAGTCCTCCGGCCTCACCCGCTTCCACTCGCCGGGTTTTGACACGATCTGAGGAAGCCCCGGAAGCAGCACAAGCAAGAACACGAGCACAAGCCCGACCTGGATGCGAGCAGGATAACCGGCGTTCATAAGGGATTCTCCCTCCGGCATGGAGGACGGGCCTCGCGGGGCGGACATTCAGATTTCACGCCGCTCCTCCGGTCTCCGAGGCCATGTCAAAATGCTATGGTCTGCAGGGGCCAATGTCAACCAAAGCTGATTGCCCGGTCGCGCGACCGCTGATTCTTACAGGATATCGGGATCGCTCAGAGCGACGATGACGAGGCAGCAGGTTCTGGTTCGAGTCCTGGGTGGCCAGCCATCATGGGCCTTGGGCGAACCGCTTCGGCAGCTCGCCCAAGGCCCTCTTAATTGGGGGAAGGAATCACCTATCGTTTCCCAGGAACGTCGGATGCGCCGTTCGAAGCGGCGGAAAGCTCCTTGTCGGATTGCCATCCGGTCATGATCCCGCGCCAGCCCCATCGCCCATACTGGAAGCAAATAAGGAAGGGCGAAAGCAGCTTCCCATTCTCCGGCCCGGATGGAAACCAGGCTCCAGATTGCGAGTATTGCCAACGCCGGGCCGATGAACCGAAGCAGGAATCGCTGTCAGCGAAATGCGCGCTTGCCCTTTCTGCGACTTGAAGCAAGGGCAACATGTCATGGTTCTATGGCCGCAGGCTCCTGACCGTTGCGATCGTCTTGTAGAGTTCTAAGACTGCTCCGTCAACGGGGGGCAGATAAGGATTGCCTGACCCCGTCCACTCAAAATAGGTCTCCTTCTCCAACTCAACCCAGTAGGGGTGTTCTGACACACCGGGAGCGCACTCAATCTCATCCATCAGCGCTTGCAGCAGACGCGCGTCCGCTGATTGTGGTTCCTTACAACTCCAGATGCGAGGATCTACAAAGTAATAGCAGAGATCGAAGGTCGCATCTGACTCGTACTTGTGATCTTTGACTTCTTGGTTAAATGCAGCTTTGGCTTCAAGGAACCTCCGAATTCCCCCGCTGCGATAGACATCTTCCAGCCCCTTAATTCTTGCTACCCAATTGATTCCAGCAGTCCCGGTGCGAGGCGCATTAACTGCCTCGCCCTTGCAGCTAGTAATCAAGAAGAGCAGCAAGCAAACAAGCACAATCCGGCGTTTGTGTTCCGTTGTAGCCATATTCCCTCGCATAGCCTCCAGCATCTCCTGCAGAGCCGAGAATCTTCTCAACGTAACCTTGTGTTTCCAGCGGAGCAAACTGCGCGACTTGAATCCAAAAGATATTCTTGATACCTCGAAGATTGGCTTTGTGCTGTATAACCCCGTTGACCGCGCCCCGCCCGGCATTATACGACGCCAACGCGAATCTCCAACGCTCCAAGTCATCGCACGCTTCCGCGAAGTCATCATATAGATCCTTGAGGTATTTTGCAGCCGCGGGCACTGCTTTGGCCGGGTCATATCTTTCGTGGCTCTTCAGTCCCAATCCGGAAGCGGTCCTGGGCATCAATTGCATCAGCCCCGCTGCGCCTGCAGAACTGACTGCATTCGGATTCCAGCCCGACTCTTGTTTCACCAAGCCCTTCAAAATTCCGGGCGGTACGCCGTTGTCTTCGGCCGCGTTCTCCACGAGTTGCTCCAACGCGCGGTCTGCGAATAGAATACCGCCGCCTGTCTTGTGCACAAGAATGCCATCGTCGCCGGTCCGGTGAACAAGAATGCCGTCGTCGGCATTCCGGTGAACTAGAATCCCGTCGTCGGCGTTCTTGTGAACAAGAATACCATCGCCGCTGCCGCCATCAGTTAAAATACCGTTACCCATTTTTATTTACTCCAGTTTTCGGTATCGAGGAGCGCCATACACAGAGCGCCTTACACATTTCTTGAGTCCGGTTTCGGAGCCTGTTGCTCTCACGCACCAACTCCTCACTCAATTCCCCCGTTTTACCCAATCCTCTGTCGGGCCGAAAGCAAGTTATACCATAAAATTTCTGGTTTGTCAAGCGGCACATGCTCTTTTGACGGGTAAGCCGTGTGCGCTGATTTCGTAACATGCAGTGGCTAAATAGATTGTGACATTGTAAATATTCTTACTGTTGTCGCCCGTTCACCTCTCGTCCTGGCCGCGCGATGGAGTTTCGGGCAATGGGCCGCCACAAGCGGTTGCGGTGGGTTGAGTCAAGTGCATGTCCTTAAAATGCTATGACCTGTGCGGAGGGATGTCAACCAAAAGCTGAATGCCCTGGAAGTCCGGCGCGGCGGATTCTACAATGGCGCCGATTGGATGCAAGGACAATGGCCTGCTTGGGAGGGCGCGAATGAGTGCGGTTCAATTCGAGCGGCGGGACTGGTTCGATATCTCGGGGAAGGTGGCGCTGGTGACCGGGGGGCGGCGCGGGCTCGGCCGGGCGATGGCGCTGGGGCTGGCGCGTGCGCAGGCGAAGCTGGCCGTCGCGGCGAGCCACGCGGACTCGAAGGGACTCGAGGAGGAGGCGGGCGCCGCCGGCTCGGAGCTGCTCTACGTGCAGGCGGATTTGGCCGATCGCGCGCAGCGGGCCAGGCTGATCCCGAAGGTCATCGAGCGTTTCGGGCGGCTGGATATCCTGGTGAACTGCGCGGGGGTTCAGCATCGCGAACGGTCGCTGGATTTCCCGGTCGAGAAGTGGGACACGATCCTGAGCCTGATGCTGACCGGGGTCTTCGAGCTGTGCCGGGAGGCGGGGCGCGTGATGGTCAAGCAGGGCGGCGGGAAGATCGTCAACATCGCCTCGCTGTCGAGCTTCCAGGGCGGCTGGACGATTCCGGCGTACACGGCGGCCAAGCACGGCGTGGCCGGGATCACGAAGGCGCTGGCGAACGAGTGGGCGTCGAAGAATATCAACGTCAATGCCATCGCGCCGGGGTATTTCGAGACGGAGATGTGCGAGGCGCTGGCGCGCGACCCGGTGCGCGAGCCGAAGATCCGCGACCGTATTCCCGCCGGGCGCTGGGGTCAGCCGGAGGACATGGTCGGGCCGCTGCTGTTCCTGGTCAGCGACGCGGCGCGGTATGTTCACGGTCACCTGCTGGTCGTGGACGGGGGATGGATGGCGCGATAATGCCGATCCGCCTTCGCTAGAGCTACGGCGGACAAGTTGCCGAATGCCGAGCTTGCCCGCCGGAGGGGGTGCCGAATGCGGAATAGTAGAATCGTGAAGGGGAAACTGATACAATGCCGCCGTTTCTGCGGCGGCGGAGGGCTATGAAGACAGAATTGGTCGCGCTGAAGGGGCAGGTTTACACGAGGCCGTTCCAGCTTCGGAACGGCCAGAGACTTGTTCTCGGGCGCGGGGAGGATGCGGATATTCAGGTCCTGGATTCGGGGCTTTCGCGCCGGCACTGCTGCATCGAGAAGGCGGGCGAGGATTATTTCCTCAGCGACCTGGCCAGCACGAACGGCACCTGGGTCAATGATCAGCGGATCGAGCGCTGCCGACTGAACGCCGGTGACCGCGTCCGCATCGGCGGGGTCGAGTTCGAGTTCCGCTGCACTCCGGAGCAGCGCCGGATGGAAGCGGATTTCATCGTCCAGGTGCCAGGCCCGACGGAAGAAGTCCCGAAGGATGTCAAGCTCGAGGACAGCAGCCTAATGGATCTCTCCGGGAAGGCGGAGAGCATCGAGAACTACCGCCGCGTGCAGCGCGACCTGGCGGCCATTTACCACGTCGGCAACCTCCTCGGCGCGGAATTGCGCCTGGCCGACCTTTACGAGCGCATCATCGAGGAAATTCTCAAAGTGGTCAAACCGGATCGCGCGATCCTCCTCATCGCCGGTCCGGAAGGCCGCCTCGAGGCCATCGCGCAGAAAGAGACTACGCCGTCGGTGGGCGGCCCGCGCGGCTTCAGCGCGACGATCGTCGAGGAATGTTATCGCAACCGCACGTCAGTCCTGAAGTCGAACGCGCTCCTGGATGAGCGCCTGAAAGGGGTTGAAAGCGTCGTCGCGCAGAACATCCAGTCGGTGCTCTGCGTGCCGGTTGAAACGCGGGAGCGCGCCATCGGCATTATCTACGTGGACTCGGTCAGGCAGTCGGAAGCGTTCCTGGAGTGCGACCGGGAATTGCTGCTGGCGATCGGCAGGCAGGCGGGACTGGCCATCCAGCGCACTCAGTTTTCGGACCAGTTGCGGCAGATGCTCAGCGGCGCGGTCAAGGCCCTCGCGGACGCCATTGAAGCGAAGGACCCATACACGCGGGGGCACTCGGAGCGCGTGACCCAGTTCGCGCTGGAGATCGCCAGGAGGATGCGAGTGGAGGAAGCCAAGCTGGACACGCTCGCGCTGGCCGGCTTCCTCCATGATGTGGGCAAGATCGGCGTGCCCGAAGAGATCCTGCGCAAGGAGGGCCTGCTGACCGAGCCGGAGTACGAGATCGTCAAGGTGCATTCCCGCAAAGGCAGCGACATCGTGCGGAACATCAAGGGTGCCGAGGAGATCGCCGAGATCGTGCTTCATCATCATGAGCGGTGGGACGGCACGGGCTACCCGGATGGGTTGAAGCAGGAGGAGCCGTCGCTCCTGGCGCGGATTCTGGCGGCGGCGGACGCCTTCGACGCGATGTGTTCGACGCGGCCTTACCGCGACCGCCTGGCGCTCAAGAAGGTGATCCAGACCCTTCAGAAGGAGGCAGGCCGGCAATTCGATCCGCGCGTCGTCGAGGCCATGCTCGGGGCGATCAACGAGGGCGGGATTCTTCCGGGCGGCTCACGAAAGACGACGGAGGCGGCAGCTCCGCCGAGGAAGCGGCAGCCGTCATCCTGAGCTTCCGAGCCTCATTTCTCGAAAACGATTCCGGGCTGTCGAAGAAGCCGGACTCGCCGTGCGGAGCGATCTTCAGCAAGCCGCAAGTCGGCGCGGCGCAGTCGGACCCCGGGTCTTGCGGAGCGGGCGCGCCGTTTTCAGCGACGAACGACCAGGACGGCACTGGGCAGACCGATGCAGAGGGTTGGGACGCTGTTTTTTTGCCTGCTGTTCGCGGCCGGAGCGGCCGGGGCGGATACCGCCGAGGCGCCTCGCCGGCCGTTCGGCGACGGGAAGAGCCCCGTCGGGATCTCGGCGAAAAGCGTGCTCCGCTGGGAGCAGAACGGGAAGACGGTGCTGGACCTGCAGGGGGACGTGAAGCTCTTCCAGGGAAATTGCCGGATCACCTCTCAGCGCCTGCGGGTCTGGCTCAGCGAATCCGCGCAGGCCGGCGGCAAGGCCGGTATCCTCGAGGTGTACGCTGAAAAGGGGACCGTGCTTCTGGAGGACGGCAAGCAGACGACCCTGGATAAGGCCGAGCTGATCCGGCTCGCCGCCTCCGGCGGCCTGGTGCTGAGCGGCGAGGGGATGGTCTCCGGCGAGCCGCCGGCGGCGGATCCGTTCCGCCTGCGGGCCATGGCCCTGCACGGCGATACGGCCGCGGGCGCGGCGGAGGCCGCCGCGGCCGGACTCCTCGGACCGATGCGTCCCTCCGCGGAACGCACGACGGTGACCGACGTGAGCGAGGCCGGCGCCACGGTGACGCTGCTGGGCAACGCGGCCGTCGTCACCGATGACATGACTCTTCTGGCCGACGCCGTGCGCGTGCGCATCCAGTTCCGCGAGCCTCGCTACGAATCGCCCCGACTGCAGAGTATTTACGCGCAGGGCTCGGTGGACTTCCGCCGCGGCGACCTCCACCTGACGTGCGAGGCGCTCTATATTGACGGTATCACCGATCAGGGCCTGGCGGTCGCCGCCCGCATCCGCACGCACGAGCCGGTGCGGCAGCTTCCGATCCAGTTCGTCGCCGACGCCATCCGCGAGCAGAGCCTCTATCGCTTCACCACCGAGGGCAAAGGCTACCTCACCACCTCGACCCTCGCCGTGCCGCACCTGAAAGTCGAGAGCCCGGAGACACAGGTCCTCGTCGGGCCGGAGACTCCGCCGGTGCGAGGAAAGGCCGCCGCGCCGGCGCCGGAAGCTCAACCGGAGGCTCAGGTCGAGGCCGCCGGCGCGCGCCGGAGCATAGTCGTATCCTCAAGTGACAACACGTTTTACGTTGATGATGTCCCGATATTCTACTGGCCCTACATCGCCAAAGACGTCCGTAACGGAACATTTCTGATCAAAGACCTCGAATTCGGCAGTTCCAGCAATTACGGCACCTTCATGCGAGTGGAGTGGGACCTGTATGACTTGGGCATTTACCACAACGACTGGAGCGACCTGCTGCTTCGGACGGACTACTTTTCAGCGCGCGGGGCGGGCTTCGGACTGGAGTTCCCCTATAAGGACGACGCGCGCTACGGTTTCGCGCGGGTGTACTACATCCGGGATTACGACGACTGGGACGACACCGGCCTGCCCACGCCGCGCGAGGACCGCGGCGAAGCGACCCTGCGAGACCGCGAATTGCTTGGCGATGGATGGAAAGCCGACCTCGAACTGGGCTACTTGAGCGATCGGCGCTTCCTCTACACGTACGACCGTCCGGCGCTGGACGACGACATGGACCGGGACACGGAGGCGTTCCTGAGCCACGTCTCGGGGAACACGATGTTCACCGTGCAGGCGCAGACCCGGATCAACGATTTCCAGAACGTGCTCGAACAGGACTCGGTGGGGTACCACGTCATCGGCACGCCGATCGGCGATACGGGGCTGCTGTGGACGACCCACTCCGACCTTTCGGAAATGCGCATGAGATTCGACCCGGCCACCGGGCTGCCGAATCCGGAATGGGTGACCCGCTTCGACACGGCCCACGAAGTCTCCTACCCGCTTCAATTGGGCTTCGTCCGGGCGGAGCCGTTCCTGTGGGAGGACCTCACCGGATATAACCACGGGGAGGACAACGAAAGTCCGTCGGGCCGCGGGGCCTCCGCCTACGGCGTGCGCGCGGCCGCCAATTTCTACCGCACCTTCGAGACCCAGAGCGGCCTGTTCGGCGTGGACCGCCTGCGGCATATCCTGACCCCGACGGTGGAATACGGGAACATTTATTACGTCAGCCGGGACTCTTCGCACTACGTCCAGAACGACGAGATTGACGCGCTCGACGAGGCGCACTTCGTCACGTTCGGCCTCCTCAGCCGGCTTCAGACCTACCGCCAGACCGATACCGGCCGGGAGCTCGTGGAGCTGCTCCGGGCCGACGTGAAATATCACGTCCTCATCCACGGGGCCTCGATCCCCGGCGCGCGGGGCGACTTCCTCTCGGCGGATCAGGGGATCTCGCCGTTCACCGGCGATTTCGTCGAGGCGAACGCGCGCTGGATCGTGAACGAGAACATCGAACTGTCCAGCAACGACGACGACTACAACACCGACAGAAAGCGGCTCGAGGCGCTCAACGGCGCAGTGACGCTCAAGTACTGGCGGCCGGTGCAGGTCACTTACAGTCACACATACTACCTCGACCCGACGGACGTTGACGGGTCATGGCACTCGATCAGTATGATCGTCTTCTCTTATCAGCCGCGCTACAGCCGATGGCGCGTGGATTTCAGCATGTCGTACGATTTTATGGCCGAGCCGGTGCCGAACGAGTTGCGCAACCCGCGCAACCTCGGCGGCGGGATTTACTTTACCCGGACGATGGAAGGCTGGCAGTTCAGCATCGGCGCGGGCTTCAACCAGGGCACGAGCAACTCAACGGAGGTGATGTTCCGCATTACGCCGCCAGGCGCGACGCCGCCGTTCCGTCCGAAAGGGGCTGCGATCTGAGCGCCAGGTTGAAATCAGGAGGCCGGCCATGCGCACGGCGCTGTATCCGGGCACTTTCGACCCGGTGACTATCGGGCATCTGGACGTGATCGAGCGCGCCAGCGGGATCTTCGATCGGCTGATCGTGGGGGTGGGCGACAACCCCGAAAAGGCCTGCGTCTTCTCGCTGCAGGAGCGCCTGGCGATGGTGCGGCGCGAGGTAGGCCATCTCCGGAACGTGGAAGTCAAGGCGTTCCACGGCCTGATGGTGGAGTTCGCGAAGGCTGAAAAGGTCTCCGTGGTCCTGCGAGGCATCCGGACCGTCTCGGACCTGGAGTACGAAATCCAGATGGCGTTCACCAATCGCAGGAGCGCCGGGGTCGAGACGGTGTTCATCGCGCCGAAGCCGGAGCACGCCTTCATTAACGCGCGGTTCATCAAGGAGATCGCGCGGGGCGGCGGGCGCGTGGACGGCATGGTCTCGCCGGCCGTGGAAGCGGACCTGCGGGCGCGGCTTGCGCCGTCGCGCCGGGCGCGGGGCCGGCCGGTAAAGGGAAGAAAATGACGATGCGCGCGCTGCTGGTGGGGGATGTGGTCGGCGGCCCCGGCCGCGACATCCTCGTCCGAAAACTCGCCGCTCTCCGCCAGAAGCGCCAGGTGGATTTCTGCATCGCCAACGTCGAGAACGCCTCCGGCGGCTCCGGGCTGACGATCGCCAACGCGCGCGAGATCCTGGCGGCCGGGGTGGACGTGATGACGATGGGCGACCACGTCTGGAAGCGCAAGGAGATCGTGCCGTTCATCGAGCGCGAGCCGCGGTTGTTGCGGCCGCTGAACCTCTCGCCGCTCGCCTCCGGCGCGGGCGTGGGGATTTACACGCTGCCCGGGGGAGTGCAGATCGCCGTGCTGGATCTTCTCGGCCGGGTGTTCATGAAGCCGGCGGACGACCCGTTTCGCGCCGCCGACGAGGCGCTCCGACAGGTGGGTGTGCACACGCAGAATATCTTCGTGGATTTCCACGCCGAGGCCACCGCCGAGAAGATCACCCTCGGCTGCCACCTCGACGGCCGCGTGACCTGCGTCTTCGGCACGCACACGCACGTGCAGACCGCCGACGAGCGGCTGCTGCCGAAGGGCACGGCGTTCATCTGCGACCTGGGAATGACCGGGCCGCACGACTCGATTCTGGGCCGGCGGACCGACCGCGTCCTGAAGGCGACGCTGACGCAGATGCCGTTTCCGTTCGACGTCGCCAAGGGGGATGTCCGGATCTGCGGGGCGCTGGTCGCCTTCGACCCGGCGACCGGGCGCGCCAGCGCGATCGAACGGCTGCAACTGCGCGAGGACGAGGAGCCATGACCGCGCTCTTTCCGGCTTCGGGCGCGCCGACGACCGTCCCGCCGCGGCCGGCGGCCGACGGCTCGCCGATCTACACCGTCTCGCAGTTGACGCGCCGGATTCGCGAGACGCTCGAACGGCAGATCGGCCTCGTCTGGCTGACCGGCGAGATCAGCAACCTGCGCGTTCCGGCCTCCGGCCATTGCTACTTCACGCTGAAGGACGAATCGGCGCAGATCGCCGCGGTGATGTGGCGCACGCTGGCGGAGACGCTGAAGTTCAAGATGGCCGAGGGTCTCTCGGTGCTGGCGCAGGGCGAAGTGACCGTGTACGAGCCGCGCGGGCAGTACCAGATTTCCGTGCGGCGGATCGAGCCGCTGGGGGTGGGCGCGCTGCAACTGGCCTTCTTGCAGATGAAGGAACGGCTGGAGAAAGAGGGGCTGTTCGATCCGGCGCGGAAGCGGCCGATCCCGATGTTCCCGCGCGCCGTGGCGCTGGTCACCTCGCCGGCCGGCGCGGCGATTCGCGACATGCTGCGGGTCATCCGCCGCCGCTGCCCGTCCACGCGCGTCATCATCTGCCCGGTGCGCGTCCAGGGCGACGAGGCGGCCGGCGAGATCGCCGAGGGAATCGCGCTGGTCAACCGGCTGGCGGATGTCGAAGTGATGATCGTCGGCCGCGGCGGCGGGAGCCTCGAGGACCTGTGGCCGTTCAACGAGGAGGCGGTGGCGCGGGCGATCGCACGCTCGCGGATCCCGGTCATCTCGGCGGTCGGCCACGAGACGGATTTCACGATTGCGGATTTCGTCGCCGATCTCAGGGCGCTCACGCCGACGGACGCCGCCAATCAGGTGGTGCCGGACGCCGGGCAATTGGCGGAGGATCTCGATTCCCTGCGCCGCCGGCTGGGCCGGGCGTTGACCGCGAGCGCGGCGTCGGCGCGGGAGCGGCTGGCCGGGCTGGCGCAACGCTGCGAGCCGCGCCGGTTCGACGAGCGCATCCGCGCGCGCGAGCAGCGCGTGGACGAACTCTGCCAGCGGCTCGTCCGCGGCGCGCGGCGCGCGGTGGAGTTCCAGGGCGGGCGCCTGAGCGCGCTTTCGGGGCGGCTTGAGTCGCTCAGCCCGTATGCCGTGTTGCGGCGAGGCTACAGCATCACGCTCCGCGAACCGCAGGGCGCCGCCGTCCGCGACGCCGCCGAGTTGCGCGCCGGCGACCTCGTCCGCACGCGGCTCCATCGCGGTGAATTCCGTTCACGCGTGGTCGCCACGGATTAAAGGGAACGGCAAGACTTTGCCACGGATTACACGGATTTCCACGGATTACCGGAAAAGAAAAATGGAAGTCGTTCAAGTATTTTGCTGTTCGTAGCCCGTAATCCGTGGGTATCCGTGAAATCCGTGGCTAAAAATTCGTCGCCGTACGTTGCCGTGGCTTTGCGTGAGAAATCGGAGGTGGCGACATGGCGAAGAGCAAGCCGAAATTCGAGGAGCACCTCGCGCGCCTCGAGAAGATCGTCGAAGAACTCGAAGCCGGTGACTTGACCCTTGACGACTCGCTTGCTAGATATGAGGAAGGCGTCAAGGCGCTGAAGAGGTGTTACGAGATCCTCCGCGATGCGGAAAAGCGCGTCGAGATCCTCCTGAAGAGCGACGACGGCGAACTGAAGACGGCGCCGTTCGAGCCGGAAGAGGAAGGCGAACCGCCGAAGGAAGAGTGACGGGATCGCGCGGTTGGTTTACAGGATGATGAGCCGGTGAAACTCCCGAAGGTGTTGATTCTGGCGGACTTGAACAAGCCGGAGGCGCGCGAGGCGATGGCGTCGGCGGAGGCGCAGTTGCGCGGCCGCGCGCGGATCAGCCGGCGCGACCTGTTCGAGCGGGTCGAGCACGAGCGCGTCCGGGCCGACTTCGCGCTGGTGCTCGGGGGCGACGGGGCGATCCTCGCGGCGGCGCGGCGCCTCTCGCGCGCGGGCATCCCGCTGCTGGGGGTGAACCTGGGCAAGCTCGGGTTCCTCGCGGAGATCAACCCCGACGAACTCGGCGCGACGCTCGACGCGCTGATGGAGCGCGTGCCTGAGCCGGTCGAGCGCATGATGATCCAGGCGGAAGTTCTGCGGCCGAACGGGCGCGGCCTCCGGAAAATCCGGCAGTGCGTCGCGCTGAACGACGTGGTCATCTCGCGCGAGGCATTCTCGCGCATCATCGAGATGCGGCTCTTCATCAACGGCGAGCAGGTCAACACGCTGGCGGCCGACGGGCTGGTCGTCTCGACGCCGACCGGTTCGACGGCGCACTCGCTCGCCTCCGGCGGGCCGATCATCCCGCCGGACGTCTCGGCGATGGTCATCTCCGCCATCTGCCCGCACTCGCTGAGCAACCGGCCGCTGGTGGTGGACGCCGGCGCGCGGGTCGAGGTCGAGACGTGGTCGAACGGCGTCGCGTTCGCCATGACCGCCGACGGCCAGGTGCTCGTGCCGCTCCGGAACGGCGACCGCGTGCGGATACGCCGCAACCCGTGGCCGGTGCGGCTGCTGAAAGTCTCCCGCCGGAGCTTTTTCCAGACGCTCCGGGCCAAGCTGCTTTGGGAAGGCTCGATCCAACATGCCTGAAGTCCGTGTTCACGAGAACTACTGCAAAGGCTGCGGCCTGTGCGTGCCGGTCTGCCCGAAGAAAATCCTCTACCTCTCCTCCGCCGTGAACCGCCGCGGCGTCCGGATCGCCGAAGTCCACGAGGAGATCGCCTGCACCGGCTGCACCTTCTGCGCAGCGATGTGCCCGGATGCGGCGATCGAGGTGGAAGGAGATTGAGGGCGAATGCCCACGATTCTCAGGCGCGGGCCGTACCGGTTTTTCTTTTACGCGAGCGACCGAGATGAGCCGCCGCATATCCATGTCGAGTGCGGGGACAAGGTTGCAAAATTCTGGCTCCGGCCCGTAAGATTGCAGAAGAGCGGCGGATTCAGCCGGTCGGAAATCGCTCGGATTCAGAGAATGGTCGCCGACAATCAAGAGGAGCTATCGGAGGGTTGGAATGAGTATTTCCACGGTTGAAATCGAAATGCCCCGGGCCCAGAACGTGAAGGTGACGGAGGACGGCTTGAGCGTCGACTTGAGCGATGGGCGGAGCATATGCGTGCCGCTGGCATGGTATCCCCGTCTGCTTCATGGCACGGCGGCGGAGCGGGCTAAATGGAGATTGATCGGCAGGGGAACCGGGATTCACTGGGCGGACCTTGACGAAGACGTCAGCGTAGAGGGGCTGTTGACCGGAAAGCCGTCGGGCGAAAGCCAGGCCTCTTTCGCGAAGTGGCTGCAACGGCGCAAATCACGCGGCCATCGAGGTGGATGATGGACAGAAGGATGAAGACATCTCGTAATGAGATGCGTCCTTCGGGCGTGCTTCTGCCTTCATCTTTCATCGTTGATCCTTAATCCTGATCCATCCTTTTGTTGACAGTTTTCCGCGCCGCTGATATCATCGAGCATAGGGAATCCGGCCTTCACGCGTCCTTTCCGAGGCCACTTTGCGGCCCTGCGCGTTCTCAGGATATTTCGAAGCCGGATGGCTCGACGGAGGTTTTCCCGATGAAGTACCGGGCGACGATACGATTCGGCGCGATGAGCCACGTGGGCGGTTTCCGGGCCGATTTCAGCGGGCTGCGGATGGGCGACCGCTGCGTGATCCGGAGCGAACGCGGCGTCGAGTTCGGCGATATCCTCAATCCGGTCGCGCCGTACGCCGGCGAGGACGCGCAGAGCGCCATCGTCGGCGAGGTCATCCGCAAGCTGAACGGCGACGACCTGAAGAAGCTGGGGACGCTGCGCGACGTGGACCAGCCGAAGGAGTTCGAGTTCTGCAAGAAGAAGATCCAGGAGCGCAACCTGCCGATGAAGCTCGCCAGCGTCGAGCACCTGCTCGGCGGGTCGAAGATCATCTTTTACTTCCTGGCCGAGGGACGCGTGGATTTCCGGGAGCTGGTGAAGGACCTGGCGCAGGAATATCACACGCGCATCGAGATGCGGCAGATCGGCGTGCGCGACGAGGCGCGCCTGCTGGCCGATTACGAGCACTGCGGGCGCGAGCTCTGCTGCAAGACGTTCATCAAGAACCTGGAGCCGGTGACGATGAAGATGGCCAAGAACCAGAAGGCCACGCTGGACCCGGCGAAGATCTCCGGCCGCTGCGGGCGGCTGATGTGCTGCCTGCGCTTCGAGGACAGCGTTTACGAGGACATGAAAAGCGGCCTGCCCGGCGTGGGCGTGCTCGTGGCGACGGCGGAAGGCGAAGGCGAGGTGGTTGCGCAGGACGCCGAGAAGAAGCTCGTCACCGTCGCGCTGGCCGCCGACAAGCGGCAGGTGACCGTGCCGGTGGCGCAGGTCAAAACCGTCTGCCCGCGCGAAGCCGCCGCAAGAGCCGATGCGGCCCAGGAGCCGGAGGAGCGGCTGCCGGATGAGTAAGCCCGGTTTCTACGTCACCACGCCGATCTACTACGCCAACGCTCCGCTCCACGTCGGCAGCGCCTTCGAGATCGTCGGCATTGACGCCCTGGCACGCTACCGACGTCTTTGCGGCGAGGACGTGTTCTTCCTGACCGGTCTGGACGAACACGGCGAAAAGAACCAGCGCGCCGCGGAAGCGCGCGGCATTACGCCGAAGCAGCACGTGGACGAGATGGCGGCCGGTTTTCTGGACTTCTGTCGGCGGTTGGAAGTCTCGGCAGACGACGTGATCCGAACGACCGAACCGCGCCATAAGCGCGTCGTCGAGATATTCTGGCGCAAAGTGCGCGAGCGCGGTGATATCTACCTCGGCGAGTACTCCGGATCCTACTGCTCACGCTGCGAGAGCTATGTCCGCGAGGCTGAGTTGAAGGAAGGGCACTGCCCGGCTTGCGGAGACGCTACGCGCAACCTGAGCGAGCCGGCGTACTTCTTCCGACTAAGCAAGTACCAGGAAGCGCTGAAAACCCTTTTTGTCGAGCATCCCGAGTTCGCCCAGCCCGCCTTCCGTCGCGCCGAAATGCTGCAGATCATCGAATCGGGCCTCGAGGACGTCTGTGTAAGTCGTTCGAGCATCCACTGGGGAATCCCCGTCCCCGATGCGCCCGGCCATGTGATCTACGTCTGGTTTGACGCCCTCGTGAACTATGTCAGCGCTCTGGGGTACCAAGGGGACGATGGGCGGTTCCAGCGGTACTGGCCTGCATCACTTCATGTCGTCGGCAAGGACATTCTCCGCTGGCACACCATTCTCTGGCCGGCGATGCTCATGTCCGCAGGCTTGCCTCTCCCGAGGAAGGTCTTCGGCCATGGGTTCATCTACGTCCGGGGCGCCAAGATGAGCAAGTCGCTCGGGAACGTGGTTGATCCCCGGGAGATTGCGGAAAAGTACGGCGCCGACGCCCTGCGTTATTTCCTTCTGCGCGAAACCCCCTATGAGAACGATGGCTCCTACAGCGAGGACAATCTCCTCGAACGTTACAACGCTGACTTGGCCGATCAACTCGGCAACCTTGTTTTTCGCACGCTCTCCATGCTGGACCGCTACTTCGGCGGCGTCATCCCCGACCCCGAAAGCGAGCCGCGCGGCGCGCTGGCCGAGGCGGCCGCTTCGCTTTTCCGGGACGTGGATGGGTGCATGGCCGAGCTTCAGTTCAGCCGCGCGCTGGAGCGCACCTGGGAGTTCGTCCGCCGCGCGAACCAGTACGTCGAGGAGCGCAAGCCCTGGTCGCAGGCGAAGGACCCCGCGCAGCGAGCCGCGCTGGCGGCGACGCTGTATCACCTGGCGGAGGCGACGCGCATTCTGTCGCTGCTGATCGAGCCGACGATGCCCGCCTCGGCGCTGGCCATCCGCCAGCAGTTGGGCATCGCGGAGGAGAGCCGCACGCTGGCCGAAGCGCTGACCTGGGGCGGCCTGAAGCCGGGCACGAAGATCCGACGCGGGCAGCCGCTGTTCCCGAAGAAGGAAACGTAGCGGCGAACGCGGGAAAACCCGCTTCAACACGGAGACACGGAGGACACGGAGAAACACGGAGAAAGAGGGAGAAGAAGTCAGGATTTTTTGAATCCTGGGAAAGTTCCTCAGTGCTTCTCCGTGCCCTCCCTGTCTCAGTGTTGAATTGAAAACCTATCCGTCTTGGAAGGCGAGCCGATGAGCGAGGAAAAAACTCCGCCGAGTCCTGGAGATTTGGTTCCAGGACCTTCAGTGAAGCCGGAAGCGGTGCCCGTGGAGACCGCGATCCGGGAACAGATCCTTGCCCGCGATCCGCGCTACGAACTGGCGGCGTATATCTTCATCTACGAGGCGCTGGCGTATACGCAACGGGCGCTCGGGCGCGATGACCCCAACCTGACGCCGGCGCAGCGGCACGTCACCGGGCAGGAACTCCTCAACGGCATCCGCGAGTACGCCGCGCAGATGTTCGGACCGCTGGCGCCGACCGTTTTCCGGAGCTGGCGGGTCCGGCGCACGGAGGATTTCGGCGAGATCGTCTTCAACCTGGTCGCCCAGGGGCTGCTGGGGAAGACGGAAAGCGACGCGCGGGAGGATTTCGCGGGCGGTTTCGACTTCGACCAGGCTTTCGAGGCGCCGTTGAAGACGGAGCCGCAATGACCGCCGAAAAGGGGAAGACGCTCATCGTCTCGGCGCCCTGGCCGGTCCGATTGTTCGGCGACCTTCAGTATTTCCTGGGCCTTCCGGCCATCACGCTTGCGCTGGACCTGCGCACCGCCGTCGCCGCGACGCCGCGGGGCGACGGACGGTTTTCGGTGAGCGCGGCGTGGATTGCCGAGCCGCTGCCGTTCGAGCCGGATGAGGCGGCGAAAGCGTTCTCGCAGATGCCGGCGCTTTCAAGGGCGCTGCGGGCGGCGCCGCCGCGAAAGGAAAAACTGCAGGACGGGTTCGATTTTCACGTCCTTTCCCGCGCGCCCTGGACGGAGGCGCTTCCGGACAGCCCGGCGCTGCTGGCCGCCTGGACCGTTGCGCTGCTCTCGCTGGATGAGCAACTGGCGGACCTCTCGGCCAATGAGACGGCGCAGGCGGCCTGCCGGGCCTATCGAGACGAGCAGCCCACGGCGCGGTGGATTCCAGAGACGTATGCCTGCATTCTCGGCGGGATGTTGTTGCTGGACCCCCGCTCAGAGAGCGGGGCGCTCTCGGCGGCGAAACCGGCCAGGGTGGCGCCGATTGACCGCGCGCTGCCGGGCATCGTGAGCTGCTGCGCGGGGCCGGGCGGGCGGAGCCGCGACCGGCACGCGCAGGCGGTCCGGGGCACGCTCTCGGCGCTGAGTTCAATCGTGAAACTGCAGGAAGGGTTCAACCTGCGCGACGCCTCCGACGACGAGGTGATCCCGCGCCTGAGAGAGCTACCGGACGCGGACGCCGGCGTCGTGTACGCGCACCTGGCGATGCGTGATCTCAGCCGGCAGGCGTTCGAGTTGCTGGAGAGCGAGTATGGGATTGACGACGACCGGTTGGCCGAGATGATGGACAAGCAGCACGAGTTGCTCCGGGATTACCTCGGATACAATGTTCCGGAGATCGAGGCGCTGATCCGGGTCGCCACCGGCGGCGGGGCGCTCGGCAGCAAGATGGTGCTGGGGACGAACAGTTTCATCTCGGTCGCGCCCGGTCGAGAGAAGGAAGTCATTTCCTCCTTGAAACAGGCCGGCGGCGACGCGGTTTCCGTCGCGGTCGCGACCGGAATGCGCGCGGAGACGGTTCCCGCGCGGCGGTTCGATGTGCCAAAAAAGCCTTGACAATTCTCCTTTCAATCGTTTAGCCTGTCGGTGAGGACACAGTGGGCCCGGGAGCAGAAGAAAGGGGATGCTTTATCATGTGCCAGTCATGCGGTTGTACGCCGTGCAGCAAATGCGGGGCTGCGATCAAGGACGGAGTGTGTTCAACCTGCAAGAAGCCCTCCTCGAAGTGCACGTGCAAGAGGAAATAGCCGCGAGGTTGGGGCCGGTTGCGATCGGCTCCGGACGTTGAGTCTGCGCAAGAGCCCGCGCCACTGTGTCCTGACGTTTCTTCGCGCGGGCCCCATAGTGCGCTTTCGCCTTCATCCTTATCCGCACACCTGACTGCCTTGATTCTCCGGGCCAATCCGTGTAACGTTCCGGTTTGCGGCCCGCATTCCCCATTCGGCAAACCAGGAGAAAACGGATGCGACTTTCGGTCGCTCGCAAAATCCTCAATGAACACAAGCTCTCCGGAAGCCTGGAGCCCGGCCGGGAGCTGACGATCCGGATTGACCAGACTCTGACGCAGGACGCGACCGGGACGATGACGTATTTGCAGCTCGAGGCGATGGGCGTGGAGCGGCTGCAGACGGAACTCTCCGTCAGTTACGTGGATCACAACACGCTCCAGGACGGCTGCGAGAACGCCGACGACCAGGCATACCTCCAGACGGTGGCGGCGAAGTACGGCATTCTCTACTCGCGCGCGGGGAACGGCATCTGCCACCAGGTGCACCTGGAGCGGTTCGCGCGTCCGGGAAAGACGCTGTTAGGCTCCGACTCGCATACGCCGACCGCCGGCGGCATCGGATGCCTGGCCATCGGCGCGGGCGGCCTGGACGTGGCCGCCGCGATGGCGCAAGGGACGTTCACGCTGGCGGCGCCGAGCCTCTGCCGCGTGGAGCTGGTCGGAAAACTCGCGCCGTGGGTCTCGGCCAAGGACATCATCCTGGAAATGCTGCGGCGGCTCACGACGAAGGGCAATGTCGGCTTCATCGTCGAATACGCCGGGCCGGGCGTCCGCGCGCTCTCGGTCCCGGAGCGCGCCACGATCGCGAATATGGGCGCGGAGCTGGGCGTGACCAGTTCCATTTTCCCGAGCGACTCCGCCACGCGGCGGTTCCTGGCCGCGCAGGGGCGCTCGGAACAATGGATCAAGTTGAAGCCGGAGCCGGGCGCGACGTACGAGAAGCGGATGGAGGTTGATCTCTCGGCGCTCGAACCGCTTGCCGCGACGCCGCACAGCCCCGGCAACATCGCCAAGGTGCGCGAGATCGCCGGGACGCCGGTGGACCAGGTCTGCGTCGGGAGCTGCACGAACTCCTCCTACAGCGACCTGATGACCGTCGCGAAGATGCTCGAGGGCCGGCGGGTGCACGCGAACGTCAGCCTGGTCGTCGCGCCGGCGTCGCGGCAGGTGATGGAGATGATCGTGGCGAGCGGGGGGCTGGCGGCGCTCGTGGCGGCCGGCGCGCGCATCAACGAATGCGCCTGCGGGTTCTGCATTGGCATCGGCCAGGCGCCGAGGAGCCATGCCGTCAGCCTGAGAACCAGCAACCGGAATTTCCTCGGGCGGAGCGGAACGCAGTCGGCGGACGTCTATCTCGTCAGCCCTCAAGTCGCGGCCGCCGCTGCAATCACCGGCGTCATCACCGACCCGCGCGACCTCGGCTCGGCGCCGCCGGGGATCCGGCCGCCGAGGAAATTCCACGTGGACGACGCGATGATCCTCCAGCCGCCGGCGGACCGCTCGAAGGTCGAGATTTACCGCGGCGCGGGGATCGGAGTGCCGCCGGTCGCGGAGCCGCTCAAGGAGCGGATCGCGGGCCAGGTCGCCATCAAGGTCGGCGACAAGGTCACGACGGACCACATCATTCCGGCCGGTTCGCGGATGAAGTACCGGTCGAACGTCGCGAAGTACTCCGAGTTCGTGTTCGAGAACGTGGACGCGACTTTCGCCGGCCGGGCGGCCGCGAACCGGAAGAGCGGGGTGGACAACCTGATCGTCGCGGGCCTGAGCTACGGGCAGGGCTCCAGCCGCGAGCACGCGGCTTTATGCCCGATGCACCTCGGCGTCCGGATGGTCGCCGCGAAGTCCATCGAGCGCATCCACCGGTCCAACCTCATCAACTTCGGCATCGTCCCGGCGACGTTCGCCCGCGAGGCGGACTACGACCGACTTGAACAGGGCGACCGCGTCGAGGCGCCCGATCTGCGCGCGCGGATCGCCGGCGGAAAGGACCTGGAATTGGCGGTCCCCGGGAAGAACGCGACCATCGCCCTGCGCTGCGAACTGGGCCCACGGGAGCGCGAGATCATCCTCGCCGGCGGGATGCTGAACTACGTCAAGGCGGGGCGGAAGGCCCTTGAGCCTTAAATCCATTCCGGCTCGGACGCCCGGAAGGATACGACGCCCTCTTGGAAGCGCGCCTGGGCCAATTCCGCGCGGACGAGCATGGCCACGGCGTGCGCCGACTCTTTCATGCTGCGCCCCCGGTCCTGCAGTTCGGCGAAAGGAACCCATGTTCCTGAGGAAAGAAGGGCGCCGTAAATCTCCGCGGCGGTCCGGGCCATATCGGCGGTCGGCCACTCGACCCGCCGAAGCTGCCGGATTCCCCAGAAGAAGAAGCGCGGCGCCACGAGGAGCACTTCCGAGATGCCGTACGCGGCTTGAGCCGGCGTATACATGGAAGTCCCGATGACGGTTGTCGCAAGCAGCGTTTCGCCCTTCGTGAAAGGATTCGGCGGCGGCATACGCGCCGTATACCGGTAGCCTTCCCGGAGCAACGCGGCGACGAAGAGCAGGTCCCAAACGTAAATCCAGGTTTTCGCGTGCGCGCCGAACAGAATAAGAACGACCACCGCGGACCAGTGCCACATGGTGACGAAGAGCGCGCCGAGCGCCAGACCGGCCGTCAATCCGCCCAAGCCCAGGGCCAGTCGAAGCAGGCCCAGTTGCGCCCAGGGTATCTTCGATGCTGCTATGGGCCTGTCGCTCGCGGCGTCGGAGGAACTCGAGCTGTCTCCGCCGAAAATTCCTTTGAAGATGCCCGCGATGAACGCCGCACAGGCGACGAACGTTGTCAGCGTGATCGCGACCGTGCCGAACTGCCCCTCGATCAGGGAAGCCAGCGAGTACAAGATGACCATCTGGAACACAAACAAGCCGAAGACCTCGTACAGGCCCCAATCCTCCATGTGCCCAAGCTTGTATATGATGGCTACGGCGGCTGCCGGAATGATCGCCAGGCCGCGACTGGTGGATATGAGTGATAGAGCGGCCCATAAGCCGGCGCCCTGAAGCAGGGAAGCTATCGCAGCTATCCAGAACTCTTTTCCGATGGTTCTCAGGCCGAGGTCGGAGTCGAGCAGGCGGTAATAGGCGGCCAGCAGGACGAGCGCCGCGCCGAGGGTGGCGAAGGCCAGCGCCCAGTAGATGAAAAACACTGCCAATGGGCGAAATTCCATCCGTCTCTCACGAAGCGAAAATCTTGCCCGGATTGAGTGCAGCATTTCGCAAGTCCGACTGGACTTGCGAAATGCCGCACTTCCACAGGGGCTTCGCCCCTATGGCGTTCCAAGACGCTCCTTCCCGTCGCGTCTTTCCGCGTTGCCAGTACGCGCTCATACTCTTCGCGCGGCACCCCCTTGGAGGGCCTTGCGCGGCCCTCCAAACCTCCCGCGCCGTAGAGCATTTCAGAAGTCCGGACGGACTTCTGAAATGCTGTACTTAAATCCACTCCGGCTCGGACGCCCGGAAGGATACGACGCCCTCTTGAAACCGGGCCTCAGCCAGTTCCGCGCGGACCAGCATGGCCATGGCGTATGCCGACTCTTGCTTGCTGCGGCCGAGGTTCCGGAGTTGATCGTAAGGAACCCACGTTCCGGCGGCTTGAAGGGCGCCGTAAATCTGCTCGGCGGTCCGGGCCATGCCGGGTGACGGCCGCTCGACTCGCCGGAGATTGCGGATTCCCCAGAAGAAGATCCGTGGCGCCAGACAGAGCAGTTCCGAGACGCTGAACGCGGCTCGAGCCGGCGTGAGCAGGGGCATCCCGATGACGGCCGACGCGAGCAGCGTTGCGCCCTTCGTGAAAGGATTCGGCGGCGGCATGCGCGCCGTATAGCGGTATCCTTCCCGGAGGAGCGCGGCGGCGAAAACCAGGTCCCAGGCGTAAATCCAGCCGTGAGGCTTCACGCCGAACAGGAACAGCACGCCCACGGCGGCCACGTGCGCGAGGATGACAAAGAGAGCGCCGAGCGCCAGGCCGGCCGTTACTCCGCCCAAGCCCAACGCCACTCGGACCAGGCCGAGTTGCGGCCAGGAAATCTTTGCCGGAGCCAGGGTTGGGCCTCCTCAAGAAGCGAAGATTTTTCCCGGATTGAGGATGTTGTTCGGGTCGAGGAGTTTCTTGATGGAGCGCATGAGCGCGAGCTCGACGGGGGCGACTTCGAGCGGCAGGAACTCCAGCTTGGTCAGGCCGATGCCGTGCTCGCCGGAGAGGGTGCCGCCGAGTTCGAGGGCGGCTTTCATGACCTCGGCCGAGGCCGCCTCGGCGTCGGCGCGCGCTTTTTCGCCGTGGGGGTACATGATGTTCACGTGCAGGTTCCCCTCGCCGATGTGGCCGTAGTTGGCGATGAGGACGCCGTGTTTCGCGGCGATGCCGCGGGTGCGACGGAGCATCTCGGAGGTCCGGGTCGGGAGGACGCAGATGTCCTCGTTCAGCTTGTTCGGGAAGGCCGCGAAGAGCGCGGGCGAGGCGGCCTTGCGGAACGCCCAGAGGCGCGCGCGGTCGGCGGGCGTGTCGGCGCGGCGGGTCTCCAGCGCGCCGTTCTCGGCGAGAACGCCCGTAATCAACCCGATGCCGGAGACGCAGGCGGCCTCGTCGCCGTCGAGTTCGACGATGAGGGCGCCTCGCGCGGCGGCGGGGATGTCCAGCGGCTGCTTCTTGCGGATGCACTCGATCGTCGCGTCATCTATGAACTCCAGGGCGGCCGGGAGAATCCCGGACTTGAGGACGCGCGTCGAGGCGGTTGCGGCGGCTTCGGGGGACTCGAAGAGCGCCAGCAACGTGCGCCGCGCCGGCGGGAGCGGGATGAGGCGCAGGTGGATCTTCGTGAAGACGCCCAGCGTGCCTTCGGAGCCGACGAAGAGGCGCGTGAGGTCGTAGCCGGTGACGCACTTCAGCGTGCGCGCGCCGACGTGGATGATGTCGCCCTGCGGGAGGACGACCTCGAGGCCGGTGACGTAATCGCGCGTGACGCCGTACTTGACCGCGCGCAGGCCGCCGGCGCATTCGGCGACGTTGCCGCCGAGCGTGGAGAAATCCGCGCTGGCCGGGTCGGGCGGATAGAACAGGCCGCGGCGCTGCACCTCGGCCTGGAAGTCGCTGACGGTGACGCCCGGCTCGACGGTGGCGACCTGGTTGTCGTCGTCCACCTCGAGGATGCGGTTCATGCGCCGGAGGTCGAGGGCTATGCCGCCGCCGGTGGGGACCGCGCCGCCGGTCAGGCCGCTCGCCGCGCCGCGCGGATAAACCGGCGTCTTCTCGCGGTTCGCCCAACGGAGCAGGCGGGAGATTTCCTCGGCGGTGTGCGGGAACGCGACGATATCCGGCAGCGCGGAGAGGCGCGTGCCGTCGTACGAGGCGAGGATCCGCTCCTCGATCTGGGCGGAGGCGTTTTCCTTGCCCACAATGGCCTGAACGTCAGCCAGAAGTTTCTCTGCAATGTCGGTCAAGATTGTCGCCTCATGGCCGGAACCCGCCCTGTGCCCGGAAAGGTCGTCCGTGCGGGTGCGTTGCGAATATAATGCGGGGGAGGCGCGAATGCAAGTGCGCGATGACCAGCCGGCGCGCCTTGGCGAACGGAGTTGACATTAGAGAAAATGGAAGAGAAAGGGCCGGCCTCGGCTGAACCAACGCACGAGGGGTTCATGCGAAGGCCATGGGGTAGCGCCGAAACCGGCCCAATGCAATTATCCGTTATCCGCGATCCGTCCGCAATGGGCCATCGCCGATTCGTCGGGGATCATGGGCCATTGACACCGGATCAGTCCTTCTTCCAGGGCGGCCGCTCGGGCAGCAGGCGGTCGAACTGTTCGATGAGTTTCTTCTCGTACGCGCCGGCGTAGCTCCCCGCGAAGAAGCGGTCGAGGCCCTCCTCGTAGAGCACTTGCCAGGAGGCGTCCTCCCTGCCCGGATCAATGGGGAAGAACAGGGCGTTGTTGTCGCGCGCGGCCTTGAGGTCGCCGGGCGCGTCGCCGATCATGAGGATCTTCGAGGGCGGGTATTTGCCGCCGGCGGCGAACCGGATGTGCTCGGATTTGCTGCCCATCTCCTGGCCGGCGATGAGGCTGACGTGCCCTTCGATCCGGTGCTCCTTCCACTCGCGGACGAGCGCTTCGGTCGGGGTCTGGCTGACGACGATCATGTCCGCCTTCTTGAAGGCCTTCTCGAGGCACTCGCGGACGAACGGGAAGGGGGGCACGTCGTGCACCATCTTGGCGATGGACTCGTTGACCGCCTTCGACCAGGCGAGCGCCTCCTCGAGTTCCTTCCTGGCCGCCGGATCTTTGGCGCGCGCGATCGCTTCCTTGAGGGTGTCGTTGCTCAACACCTTGTTGGACTTCACGAACTCCTTGATGGCTTTGCCCTCGGTGATCTTCGCGTGGCGGCGCTGGACCTCGTCACGGTCGTGGAGGAGGTCGAGGACGCGGACGACCGCCTGCCAGCGGTTGCAGCCGCGCCATTTCGAGTAGAGGTTGACGAAGTCCCAGGCGTCGCGCGTGTACTTGCTGACCGCCTGGCAGTGAAAATGGTCAATGAAATTCGGGCAGAAGCACTCCTTGTGCTTGATCTCCATCGTGTCGAATGCGCAGCCGTCGGAGTCAATGCCGATGAAGAACTCGTGTTTCGGCTCGAGCGCTTTGAGCGGGGCCTGGGGATCGCCGGCCATGTCTTTTTCCTCGTTCGAGATCAGATGTTGAACGCCAGATACGCGCCGTCTATCGGCAGCGTGACGCCGCTGACGAAGCCGGCGGCCTTGTCGGAGGCCAGGAACAGCACGGCGCCGACGAGCTCCTGCGGCTCGCCGAACCGGCCGGCCGGCGTATGATGGATGACCGCCTGTCCGCGCGGGGTGAGCGAGCCGTCCGGGTTGAGCAGCAGCGCGCGGTTCTGGTCGGCGATGAGGAATCCCGGCGCGATGGCGTTGGCGCGGATGCCGAACGGGGCCAGTTCCTTGGCCTGCGCCACCGTCTGGTTCATCACCGCCGCCTTGGCGGCCGAGTAGGCGTAAACGCCCGAGAGGGGGTTGAACGAGGCCATCGAGGCGATGTTGATGATCGCGCCCTTGATCTTCTTCTCGATCCAGTACTTCGAGAAATGCTTGACCGGCAGGATGCAGCCGGCGAGCAGGTTAAGCTTGAGGACGAATTCGATATCCTCGACCTTGACCTCCTGGAGCGTGGACTTGCCGCGGTTGCCGCCGGCGCCATTGAGGAGGATGTCCACCTGGCCGGTGAACTTCACGGACTTCTCGATCGCGGCGCGGATGGAATCTTCGTTCATCAGGTCCACCTGGACGGCGTTGGCGCGCCGGTCGTCGCCGAGGGTCTTGCGGATCTGGGCGACCTTCTCATCGAGCGCGTCCTGGCGGACGTCCCAGAGGATCACGCTCGCGCCGGCCTGGGCCAGCGCCTCGGCGATGCGGCTGCAGAGCACTCCGCCGCCGCCGGTGACGACGGCGGTGCGGCCTTCGAGGCTGAACATGGACTCGAGGTACTCCGTCAACGGGCTGCACATGGAAGGCTCCTTACGGGGACTGGTTTCAAAACTTCGTAATCGTAATCTTACTCGTCATCGTCATCGCCGTCTTCCGTTTGCGTCGGAGGAACGGCCGATTACGATTAGGATTACGATTACGAGGGTAAAAAGTATTCGTGATCGTAATCGCCGTTTTCAGTTTCCGTCACACGGTGTAAGTGGAGGCGCTCGTCGTTCCGCCTTTCCCGGTCCAATTCGTGTGGAAGAACTCGCCGCGCGGCTTGTCCACCCGCTCATACGTATGCGCTCCGAAAAAGTCGCGCTGCGCTTGCAGCAGGTTCGCCGGCAGCCGTCCCGCGCGATAGCCGTCAAAGAACGCCAGCGCTGTCGAGAACGCCGGCGTCGGCACTCCCAGCTTCACCGCGTGCACCAGCGCCTT
>Ga0181539_1001104_pt1 | contig 30946 bp, 26 predicted proteins | sample PEATcosm2014_Bin_46_FD_119767 | JGI IMG/M metagenome (GOLD analysis project Ga0181539, IMG submission 119767) | Peatland microbial communities from MTU Mesocosm Facility, Houghton, MI, USA - PEATcosm2014_Bin23_60_metaG | ecosystem: Environmental > Terrestrial > Soil > Wetlands > Peat | place... | reverse complement strand
TCTTCATGGTGGTGGTCCCCTTGCTGTCCGAGTGACTTGGTGGTCGCCCGAACACCTACCAGAAGGCAGGCGTCAGGCGGGGGACCGCCACCTCAAATTCCACGACGAACGGGACAACCTCGCGCAACATCGACATCGTCCCTTCCGGACCGACAGCTTGGCGAGCGTACCTACGCGCGCTCGGACCTGGACTGGTCACCGGAGCTTCGGATGACGACCCGTCGGGCATCGCCACATATGCGCAAACGGGTGCGCAATTCGGCTTTGGGATGCTTTGGGTGGCGCTCGTCACCTTTCCGCTGATGGCGGGCGTGCAAGAGATCTGTGACCGCACCGCGCTCGCGACCGGAAAGGGCCTCGGCGAACTCATTGTCGCAAGGTTCGGTCGGGCATGGCGCGCCGCTATTGGATTGCTCATCGGGGCGCTCATCGTTGCCAATGTGCTCAACATCGCGGCGGACCTCGTTGCAGTCGGTGCCGGGATGCACCTGCTTCATGCCGGACCAATCGCTCTCTGGGCGGTCTTGGCGGGAGTCATCATCATGGTCCTGCTCGTGAGTGGCTCGTTCGCCACGATTGCTCGCGTGTTCAAGGTGCTGTGCGTCGCGCTCCTTGCCTACGTGGGGGTGCTGTTCTTCGTCAAGATCCCCTGGGGTGCGGTCATCTTCAACACCGTCGTGCCGCATATCCGGTTCAGCCGCGAATACGTTGCGCTTCTTGTCGGCGTTCTCGGCACGACCATTTCGCCGTATCTGTTCTTCTGGCAAAGCATGCACCGTATCGAGGACATGCGCGAGGAGGATGCCGGAGGAACCCGCCCGTTGCCCTTGCGCCGTCGCTCTCGCGTTGACGCTGCCGGAAAGCAGTCCAGGAGCCGTTTCGACGTGTTCACCGGCATGGCCTTCTCCAACGTCGTCATGTTCGCGATCATCGTTGCGACAGCTATCACCTTGACCCCGAAATCCGGCCAGCACCTCATCATCTCTTCGCCAGCCCAGGTTGCGTCAGCCCTTCGCCCCGTGGCCGGTCGCTTTGCCGCGCTCATCTTTGCCCTCGGATTCATTGGCTCCGGGATGTTGGCGATTCCGGTCCTTGCGGGTGCCGGGTCAGCAGGGATGGCAGGGCTGCTCGGCAAGCGAACGGGCTTTTCTAATTCACCGCGCCGCGCGCCTGTCTTCTACGGACTCTGTGCGGTCGGGACCGTCGGCGGAATGGCCCTCAGCCTGTTGTCCGAGAATCCAATCAAGCTCCTCGTGCTCGTCGCCATCATCAATGGTGTCGCCGCCGCTCCGTTCATCGTCGTCACCATGTTCGTCTCTTCTAATCGGACGATCATGGGGGAGTACGTGAACGGGCGCGCAGCAAAGTGTCTCGGATGGCTGACGGCTTCCCTGATGGCAGTCGCTGCGATCGCGCTCTTTGCAACCGGCGGCGTTTAGTGTGATCCCGTGTTCACGTCGATGTTGCGCACGCCGTTCCGCCACGGACCCTTCTTCGGCTTCTTCTTTCCGCTCGCGTGGGTCGCTCCGGTCGCTGCCACTGGCAAAGGCTACGCCGCCCCTCGCCCCAGACGCGGCAAAATTAGGTACGGCGAGGGGGTTTCTGAAGGGATTTCCAGCGTATGAGTGAAGCGGCTTAACGCTATTACCAGGGAATTTCCTCGTCGGGCTGCCGGGATTTGAACCCGGGACCTCTTGACCCCCAGTCAAGCGCGCTAACCAAACTGCGCCACAGCCCGTGACCCACTCCATGACCGTTTTCCCTGGTCAGGGGGTGGCCAACTAGATTCCACCCTAGTTCAAGCAGCGCGACCGGCTTCGGGCAACCGCGCCTGCAACAGTCGCCCCTTCGGCGGATTCACCACGTCGGCCAGTCCGATGGCAAAACACCGGTGAACGGGTGATTCTGCGGAACGCCCCCTGGAGCGCCGAGGGACACGAGTAGCTCCGAAAAGTTCGCCCCGAACGCCGTCGAGTTCCAGCCATAGAACTGGGAGGCGTCCCTCGCCATCGTGTCGCCCGTGCCGTTGTCTGCCCAGCCGGTCTCGATGCCATCGGGTCCTTCGTAGACGGTGCCAAGAACCGTGTTCGGCGTCACCGACTCCCCGACCTGAACGAGCGGCTCGATGTCCTCCGCGGCGTAGACGACGAGGCCCGCCGCCGGCCCGTCGCTCAGGCGGTACGTGATGTACGTCCCTCCGGGCCAGCCGCCGTTCACCGTGCTGAGCACCGTTCCGTCGCCGACCGCGTAGATCGGCCCATAACCGGCGTAGTCGACTCCCTGGTCGATCCGCTCGGGATACAGGCCGGCGATTCCGCGCAGGGGGTTGACGTAACCTGACGGCCCCGACGACGGCGTGGCGGTGGGAGTCGGGACGGGGTTGAGGGAAGAGGCGGCAACGGGAATCTTCTGGTTGGCGAGCTTGTCCTCTGCGGCCGCGTCGATCGCGGCATCTTTCTTGGTATCCACGGCGAGCGCCCTGCGGACATCACCCCGAGCGCTCTGGAGAAGCGCCTCGTCCCGAGCCACCGCCGCTTCCGCGGCGACGCGATCCGGCAGGAGCGCGCGCAGAGTGGCCTCGACGGCGCTCTGTTCCTTCCGCAACCGGGTTTGGTCCGCGGCCACGAGGTACTCGTCGGCCTCGTAGCCCGTCGCCGCAGTGCTGAGCTCGTTCGTCGCGAGCTCCGTGTAGACCGCGGCGACGCTCGACAAATCACTCGGCACGTCGAGCACGTCCGCCACCGCCCCTGAGCTGTCGGAGTTGATGTAGGACTCGATGGCGATCTGGCGGAGCTTCCGGGCGAGCATCGCCTTGGCGGCACGACCGCGAACGAGCTCGCGGCCGACTTCCACCAGTTGCCTCTTGATCGCGGCCTCCCGGGCCTCGTCTTTGTCGTAGCGGGTGACGAGCTGCTTCGCGGCGAGGCCGTCGGCGGCGATCCGCTGCTCGAGCGCGGTGATCGTGGAGCTCCCGCCACCGGATGACGACGCGGCGGCTTGTCCGACGCCACCCACCGCGGCGGTCACACCGCCGAGCAACAGCGCGAGAACGAGCGCACGGAGGCGAATCCGGGTTCGCGCACGCGACCCGCCCGGCATCAGGCGCTTTCCCACAGGGACACGACCGTAACCAGAACCGCGCCGGCGCGTCGAGTGCACCGCCAAGAACCGCCCGCGGCGCGTCCGACCGTTTCGTCGACCGCGCACGCCGGGCAAGTCCACACGACGGCAACGACTCGCCGGATCGACCGCCCTCCCCCGCTTCAGTCCGCTCGGGACGCCCGAACACCGGTCGGTGACGGCTGAGGGGAGCCAGCGAATCCGGGGCTCTGCCGCCGTCTCGGCGCGCCACCCCACGCCTCCCACCGGGCGCGCTGTCGACGGCGAGCGCCGGGCGTCAGCGCGTCGCGGAAAGTCGGCAGACGGACCGACCCCCGACCTGTTCCGTCCTCGCGCGCCGCCGGTTCAGCCACCCTGAGGCGCAAGTTGTGTTAGCGCCTTATGATTCATATGAGATCACTGAAGTGCCCAGGGAGGCTCTGGGCCTCGGCCCGGCGATTCCCGGCGCGGCGATGAATTCGCCGTGTCATCAGACAGGATCACCGCGTCACGAAGCCGAGGAGTTCTCCAGGTCTCCGGACGCCGAATTCCCCACATGACGACGCTCGCGACACCGCGGTCATCGTTCATCTCATCACTACCCACATCACTCATATCTGCTAAATTCAATCATTCGATTGCGGTTCTATTGAAAGCGAACAGGACGTTCCGTCGTTAGGGGACGACGAGATTTCAGAGAGGGCGGGCGCGAATGGCCGAAGCCCAGCTCGACCTGCTCGGGGCGATCGCCAGATCGTATGAAGAGCCGTACGTCCTGCTCCTTCCGAACGCAACGATCGGCGGTTGGAACCCGGCCGCCTCAGCCCTTTTCGGCTATTCCGCGAAAGAGATACTCGGTCGCGACGTCGCCGACCTCTTCGCCGCCGCAGGCGGTTCCCGACTGCGCTCCACCTTCGAGCGGTTCGACGGGCACCGGCATGCGGAGCACCTCGAGACCTTCGGACGGGCCAAGGACGGTCACCGCTTCAAGACAACGCTGACGCTTTCCCCGGTCCACGATCCCGACGGCGCGTTGGTCGGCGCGTCGCTCGTCGTCCGTCCGAGTTCGAATGGCGTCAGGCCGACCGGTGAAAAAGCAAGTTTCCGCGCTGCGGTCAATGGATCGAACGGGTCAGCGCCGCGCGGTCCGAGGCGCGCCGTCTTCGCCACGTGGAATGTCGCCGCCGAGGAACTGTTCGGTTATGCCGATTTCGAGACGGTCGGCGACGACGTCGCGCTGCTCGTCGCGCCCGACCGGAGTCCGCGGTTCCGCCAGGAGATCGGAAGGATCCTCACGGGAGCCGAGGTGAGCGCCTGCACCTGCTTCCAGCTCAAGAAGAACGGGCAACGGATCGAGACGTCGTTCCGGCTCACCCCGATCCGCGACGCGGCCGACCACGTGGTCGGGCTCGCGGCCGTCGCGGATGCACCGGCTTCGTCTCCTCCCCGGCGGCACAACGGTGCGCCCCGGCGGACACGACGACGCGACGGGGGTGCGGCGGACGCCGGCGTCGACACGGTCACCAATCCGCGCCGGGCGGTGGCACAGAACCTGTTCGAGATCCCAGACGCGCACGACGGGATCACACGCTGGAAGTTCGCGTTCGCCCGGAGCTCAATCCCAACGGCGTTCACCAGGACCGACCGCCGCCCCGTCTGGGTGAACAGCGCCTACGCCCGCCTGCTCGGCTACGACCTCCGGCACCTCACCACCATGAAGTCGTTTGCCGACGTCACCCACCCCGACGACATCGCGCGCGACGACGAGCTGTACGCCGAGCTGCTCGCGGGCACAAGGGAAGCGACCGACCGCGAGAAGCGCTATCTCCACGCGGACGGGCACGTCATCCCCGTCCGCGTCTTCACCGCGGCGGTACGCGACGAATCGGGCGCTCTCGTCTCGCTCCTCGCACAGGCCGTCGACCTCACCGACGAGAAGCGCGCCGCGCTGCAGGAACGCCGCGAGAAGATCGCCTTCGAGCACAGCTCGATCGCGACGGCGATCCTTGACGCCGACCGCCACCCGATGTGGGTGAACGACTCCTACGCCCGCATGCTCGGCTACCCGAGAGAGCACCTCCTCGAACTGCCCAGCCTCGATGAGGTCACCCACCCCGACGACGTCGGCCGCGACAAGGAGCGCTTCAAGGAGTTCGTGGCGGGCGCGCGGAACGACTCCGACCACGACAAGCGGTACGTGCACGCCGACGGACATCCCATCCCGGTGCACGTCTTCCTCGCCGCGGTGCGCGACGAGTCGGGCACACTCGTGTCGTTCCTCGCGCAGGCGATCGACCTGACGGAGCAGAAGCGCGCCGAGATAGAAAGGGAAAGGGCCGCCCGGTTCGTGCACGCTCTTTTCGAGCAGAGCGCGATCGGAGCAGGGGCTGTCGACCTACAGGGCAAGATCACGGCGGTCAATGACACGCTCGTCCGCGTCTCCGGCTACGCCCGCGATCAGCTGGTCGGTTCCGCATTCGCGGACTTCGTCCACCCCGACGACCACGGCGCGCTCGCGCAGAGATTCGCCGAGCATTTAGAAGGCCTCCACGATACCGAAATCTTCGAGATACGCCTCCTCGACAGCGAAGGCCGTGACGTGCCGACGCGCGTGTTCACGGCAGGACTGCACGACGATTCCGGAGAACGTGTCGGTATCGTCGGACAGTTCGTCGACCTCACCGCGCAGCGGGAAGCCGAAGCGGAACGCCGACGAGCGGAACGCTTGTCCCAGGCTCTCTTCGATAGCAGCGGGATCTCGGCCGCGGCCATCGACATGCAGGGCCGGGTCGTGGAGGCAAACAAGACCTTCCTCCAGCTGACGGGATACTCGAAGAACGAGTTCATCGGCACCAACATCGCGGACCACGTCCATCCCGACGACGTCGGCCGTCTGGTGCAAGGACTGTCTGAATTCGTCGCCGGAACCCGAGAGAGCGACGATCTCGAGCTGCGCATAGTGGACCGCGATGGCACCGTCATACCCACCTGGATGCACTCCACCGCGCTGCGCGACGAGGAAGGCACGATGATCGGCGTCATTGGGCAGGGTCTTGACCTCAGGGAACAGAAGCGGATGGAGGAGGAAAACGCGCGTGAGGCGCAGTTCCGGCACCTCCTTTTCGAACAGAGCCGCATCCCTGCTTCCATGCTCGACCTCGAGGGCCGGGTGAAGTTCGTCAACGACGCGTTGCTGGGACTCTTCGGGCGCACGCGTGAGGAGTTGGTCGGGACCAGGCTCGCCAAGATCATGCACCCCGACGACATGGCGTCCCACAGTCAGATCTTCACCGAGATCGCGGCCGGGACGGCTGAGCGCTGGGTCCACGAGAGGCGATTCGTCCACTGGGACGGACACGTCTTCCGCGGACGTGTGTACGTCTCGGCGATCCGCGACGCCTCCGGAAACGTGGTCGGCGTCCTCGGCCAGTTCCTCGACCAGTCCGAGCTTTACCGCGTCGAGGAGAAGCTCGAATTCGAAGAACTCCACGACACGCTGACCTCGCTCCCGACACGGTCGCTGATCGCCGACCGGGTTGGCCAAGAGGTCCAGTGGGCCCGGGCGCGTCACCGCAGCGTCGGCCTCGTGATCGTCGACATCGATCGCTTCGACGCCGTGAATGGGACCTTCGGCCGCGATCTCGCCGACAGGCTCCTCGTCGAGCTCGCCCAGCGCCTCGTCGCGTGCAGCGAGAGCACCGACACCGTCGGCCGGCTCGAGAGCGACACGTTCATCGTCCTGCGCGGGTCGATCGCCGACCCGTTGGAGATGATCGATTTCGCCGACGAGATGAGGAAGGCGATCAACGAGCCCTACAACCTCGACAACGAGCAGGAAGTCATCACCGCAAGCATGGGCGTCGCGCTCAACACCCGCGACGAGCCCCCCGAACGGCTGATGCGCGACGCCGAGCTCGCGCTCGCCCAGGCGAAGGAGAGCGGCGGCAACTGCACGGTCGTGTTCGACGAGACCTTGCGAACCAACGCGCTGAACCGGGCGGCCGCCGAAGCCGGTATTCGCAGGGCGCTCGCCGAGAACGAGTTCGTCCTCTATTACCAGCCGATCATCGACCTGCAGCTCGGCCGGTTCATCGGAACCGAGGCCCTGATCCGCTGGGCCGACCCGGCGCGCGGCCTGATCCCGCCCGACGAGTTCATCCCGATCGCCGAGAAGACCGGGCTCATCGTGCCGATCGGCGAATGGGTGCTCGGCGAGGCCTGCCGCCAGACGAGCGAATGGAACCGGGCGCGGCCTGATCGGCCCTTGGAAGTCTCCGTGAACGTCTCGCCCCTCCAGATCCGGGACGGGGCGCTTCTCGAGGCGGTCCTCCGGGCACTCGACTCCTCCGGCCTCGACCCGAGGTGCCTGACGCTCGAACTCCTCGAGACCGCCTTCATGGAGAACGTGGAAACCGTCCACAAGGTGCTCGACCCGCTCCACGAACTCGGGGTGAAGGTCGCGATCGACGACTTCGGTACCGGGTACTCCTCGCTCGGGCGGATCCGGCGGTTCACGATCGACGTGTTGAAGATCGACCGCAGTTTCGTGAGCGGCCTCGAGGAGGACGAGTCGGCGCGTCGGCTCGCCACGACCATCCTCGAGCTGGGGCGCTCCCTCGGTGTAACCGTCATCGCGGAGGGCGTCGAGACACGGGGCGAGCTCGAATGGCTGGGCCGGTTGGACTGCCACTACGCCCAGGGCTTCCTCTTCGCACGACCGGTGCCGCCGAAGGACTGTCTCGAACTCTTGTCCGGCGACTGACCCCCTGGGCCGGCGGGGAGCCGCCGGGACTCACGAACCGCGCAGCCGGACCCGGAGCTTCATCGGCGCCGGGCCGAGGTCGAACCGCTCCCGCAACGAGCGTTCCACGTAGCGCAGGTAGCCCGGCTGGAGCCTGCGGCTGGCGAAGAGCGTCACGGTCGGCGGGTCCACAGCACCCTGCACCGCGTAGAGGATGCGCGCCCCGGCCGGCGCCTGCGCCGACTGGATCGCCCGCATCGCCTCGTTGAGCGCTCCCGTCGGGATCCGCCGGTGGTAGGCGTCTATCGCCTCCCGCAGCGCCGGCAGGAGCCGGTGCACCCCCCGACCGGTGAGGGCGGACAGCCTCAGCACCGGCGCGTAGGCGAGGAAGCCGAGCCGGTCGGCGACGTCCGCGACGACGGCCTGCCGGCGCTCGGTCGCGAGCAGGTCCCACTTGTTCAAAACGACGACGATCGGGTCGCCAGCCGCGTCGATCCGTTCGGCGAGCCGCTGGTCCTGGTGCGTCACGCCGTCGGTGGCGTCGATGACGAGCAGCGCCACGTCGCTGTGGTCGATCGCCGCGAGCGAGCGGACGAGCGAGTAGTACTCGGTCCCCTCGTCGATCCGGGACTTGCGGCGCAGCCCGGCCGTGTCGATGAACCGGACCCTGCCCTCGGCGGTGTCGACGATCGTGTCGACCGCGTCACGGGTCGTCCCCGGCACGTCGTGGACGACGACCCGCTCGGTCCCGACCAACCGGTTGAAAAGCGTCGACTTGCCGACGTTCGGGCGCCCGACGATCGTCACCGAGGCGACGACGGCGGACTCGCCGGAGCCGGCGTCGATGTCCGCGGCCTCCCCCGGCTCGTCGACGGGAGCCACGATCCCGGACCCTGCGGCGAACCGCGCCACGACGAGGTCGAGCAGGTCCCCGACGCCGCGTCCGTGGAGGGCCGAGACGGGCACCGCGTTCCCCAGGCCGAGGCCCGCGAGCTCCCAGGCACCCTCCTCGCGCGCCGCGGAGTCCACCTTGTTCGCGACGACGAGCACGGCGGCCCCGGCCCTGCGCAGAATCTCGGCGACGGCGTCATCTTCCGAGGTGATTCCGGTCGTCACGTCGACGACGAAGAGCACGACGTCGGCCTGGGCGATCGCAGTGCGGGCCTGGTCGGAAACGAGTAGGTCGAGCCGGGCGCCCCGCGACACGACTCCGCCGGTGTCGATCAGGCGGAACGCTCTGCCGGCCCACGTCGCCTCGAGCTCGAGGCGGTCGCGGGTCACCCCCGGTCGCTCCTCGACGATCGCGACACGCCGCCCGACGATCCGGTTGACGAGCGTCGACTTGCCGACGTTCGGGCGCCCGGCGACGACGACCGTGGGCACGCCGTCCGATCGGCGGGGTTCCCCGGTTCCCGACCCGACGCCGACCGGTGCGCCCGGTTCGCCGTTCATCGCGCCCCCACCCCGCGCCGCGCTCCGGCGGCCACCGGGTCGGGGGCGAGGACGCGGCGCAGCGAGGCACCGTCGGCGGGGACGAGCTCGACGGCGCGGGGCAGGTCCCCGGGCACGCCCCCGTCGAGGAACCGGCCGTTCGACAGGCACACCTCGGGCACGAGGACCCGCCGGTCGGGGGGGACCCCGGCGAGGGCGCGGGCGAGATCGGCCGAGGTGAGCAGCCCGGTGACCCCGATGTTCCCGCCGAAGAAAGTGTTCTCGACGGCGATGGTCTCGACGTCGCCGAACCCCGCCGCGTCGAGCAGCGGGCGCAGGACCTGGGAGCCGTAGGCGCCGGTGAGGATCACCACCCGTGCACCGCGCTCCGCCGCGGTCGCCGCCCACGAACCGTCGCCCGTCCCGCCGGCGTGCGGTGCCCGGTAGCCGAGCGCCGGGGCGCCGTCGACGGAACGGAAATAACCCCCGGACCGCCCGCCCCGGCGGGGGACCCCGGCGGCGAAGGCCGCGGCGAAGGCCGCGGCCATCCCGATCCCGTTCTCGTGCTGCGGGAAGCCCTCGTAGCAGGCGGCCGCCGGGAAGGGGCGCCCGGCGAGCAGGTAGTACTCGTCGGCGGCGAAGACGAGCCGGCGCTGCAGCGCCCGGGCGAAGTGCCCCTGCCAGGTCTCGACCGAGTCGAGGACGGCCGCGACCTCGTCTTTCGTGAGGGCCCGCATCGACTCCTCGCGGGAGAACCGGCTCACGCCGAGCGGCACGACACCGACCGAGGCGAGGCGCGGGAACCGCTCGAGGATCCCGGCCATCGTGTCGTCGAGCACGGCCCCGTCGTTCACGCCCGGGCAGACGACGATCTGGCCGTGGACCTCGATCCCGTGGTCGAGCAGGCTCGCCAGCCAGCGCAGGCTCGTCGCGCCGCGACGGTTGCGGAGCATCGCGGCGCGCACCCCGGGGTCGGTCGCGTGGATCGAGACGTAGAGCGGCGAGAGCCGTTCCGTGACGACCCGCTCGAGGTCGAGCTCCGTGAAGCGCGTGAGCGTCGTGAAGTTCCCGTAGAGGAACGACAGCCGGTAGTCGTCGTCTTTCACGTACAGGCTGTGCCGCAGGCCCTTCGGGAGCTGGTAGATGAAACAGAACGCGCAGTGGTTGTCGCACGTCGTCACCCGGTCGAAGATCGCCGTCCCGACCGAGATGCCGAGCGGCTCGCCGGCGTGCTTGGTGACGACGACCTCGAACGTGCCGCCGTCCCGGCCGATCTCGACGGTGACGACCGCGTCGTCGGCGAGCACGTGGTAGTCGATCACGTCGCGGAGGCGCGCCCCGTTGAGGGCGCGGATCTCGTCGCCGGCCCGGATCCCCGCCGCCCCCGCCGGCGAGGCGGGCGCGACGCCCTCGACCTGCGGAAACGCCATGCACCTAGCGTACCTGGCGGGCTCGCTAGCCTGAGAACGTGGACGTCGACCGCGTGCTGCTCGCGGAGCCACGCGGTTTCTGCGCCGGCGTCGAGATGGCGATCAAGGCGCTCGCCTGGATGGTCCGGGTCTTCGAGCCCCCCGTCTACTGCTACCACGAGATCGTCCACAACCGGCTCGTCGTCGAGGAATTTTCGCGCCAGGGCGTCGTCTTCGTCGACGACATCGACGAGGTCCCCGCCGGGGCGCCGCTCATGCTCTCCGCCCACGGTTCGGCCCCCGAGGTCGAGCGAGCCGCCTCGACGCGCAACCGCCCGGTGGTGAACGCCGTCTGCCCGCTCGTCACCAAGGTCCACCACGAGCTGAAGGTCCGGGCCGCCAAGGGTTACACCGTCGTCTACGTCGGCCACGCCGGCCACGAGGAGGCGATCGGCACGATGGCCGTCGCGCCGGCGGCCGTGCGGCTCGTCGAGTCCGAGGACGACGTCGACGCCCTCGCCGGCGTCGACACCCCGGTCGCCCTGCTCGCCCAGACGACCCTCCCCCACGACGAGTGGTCCGGGATCGCCTCCCGGGCGGAAAGGCGCTTCCCGGAGCTGTGGATGCCCGGGCGCTCCGACCTCTGCTACGCGACGACGAACCGCCAGGCCGCCCTGCGGGCGATCGCCGGGCGCTGCGACGCCGTCGTCGTCATCGGCTCGGCGAACTCCTCGAACACCGTCTCGCTCACCCGCGTCGCCGAGGCGACGGGTTGCGGCCGCGTCCTGCGCGTGAACGCCGCCGACGAGCTCCCCGACGACCTCACCGGCGTCGTCGGCGTCACCGCCGGGGCGTCCGCCCCGGAGTGGCTCGTCGACGAGGTCCTCGGCCGGCTGGCGCCGCGCCGCGGCGTCGAGGTCGTGCGCGCCGTCGAGGAGGAGGAGTACTTCCCTCCCCCGCCCGAGCTGCGTGACCTGTTGGGAGCCGTGTGGTCCGCCGCCTCGGTCGCGCTCGGTCGACGGCCGTCGGGACGCCCCCCGGCCGCCGAGGACCGCGAGGTGCCCGCCGCCCTCATGCTCGCCGGGCGCGCCGCCGGGCCGGGCGGGCTTGACTAGCCTGCACGCTCGGGCTGCGCCCCCCGACCGAAAGGCCCGATCGATGAACGCCCGGGAGACCCGCCGCCGCGCCGCCCTCGACGAGCTCGTCGACTCGGTCGCGCTCGAGGAGTTCCGCTCCGCCCACGGCGACCCCCGGTTCGCCGAGGTCGTCATCGTCGCCGCGGCGTACCACGAGGTCGACAACATCGGCCGCGTCGTCGACGCGCTGCCGGCCGAGCTCTGCGGGAAATCGGTCACCTTCGTCGTCGTCATCGACGGCGAGGAGGACGGGACGGCCGAGATCGTGCGGAAATCGGGCCACTACGCCGTCGTCTGCCCGGTGAACCGGGGCCAGGGCGCCGCGCTGCGGCTCGGCTACCGCGTCGCCGCCGAGCACGGGGCCCGCTACATCGTGACGGCGGACGCCGACGGCCAGACCGACCCCGGGGACCTCGCCGTCGTCCTGGGACCGGTTCTCGAGGACGAGGCCGACCTCGTCACCGGCTCACGCCGGCTCGGCCGCACCGAATCGTCAGACATCGTGCGCAACTTCGGGATCGTGTTCTTCTCGGTCGTCATCTCGCGGCTCGCCGGCACACGGGTGACCGACGTCGCCAACCCGATCCGGGCGATGCGGGCGGACCTGCCGGAGCGCCTCACGCTCGCCGAACCGCAATACCAGTCGTCCGAGCTGCTCATCGGGGCCGTGATGCGGGGGGCGCGCTTCGCCGAGCGCCCCGTCACCATGCTCGCCCGCACCTCGGGCCATTCGAAAAAGGGCGGCAACCTCGTCTACGGCTACCGCTTCAGCCGCGTCGTCCTGCGCACCTGGTGGCGCGAGCGCCGGGCGCGCCGCCGCTAGGGAGCCCCTCCGCCGCCGTTCGCGACGAAGTCCTCCCAGGTCGCTGCCAGTCCCGCGGCGAGGTCGTAGGCCGGCGCGTAGCCGAGCCGCCCGGCCCGGCTCGTGTCGACGACGACGGCCGGCATCTCACCGGGCTTGGAGGGGATGTGGTCGGCCGGGATGGCGACCCCGGTGACCGCGCACGCCGCCTGCCACAGCTCGTTCATCGAGACCGACCGCCCGGCCCCGATCGTCAGCGTCTCCGGGCGGCCGAGCCCGAGCCCGATCTCGATCGCCGCGACGGTGTCGGTGACGTAGACGTAGTCGCGCCGCTGCTCGCCGTCGCCGTAGATCTGGATCGCGCCACCGCCGAGCGCGCAGCGCATCAGCCGGGCGATGACGCTGTCCTTCGTCTGCATCCCGGCGCCGTAGACGTTCGTGAACCGCAACGCGACGGTCGCCATGTGGTAGCTCGCGGCGTAGGCGGCGAAGAGCATCTCGGCCGCGGCCTTCGTCGCCCCGTACGGCGTGAGCGGGTGCGGCAGCACGGCCTCGTCGATCGTCGCCGCACCGACGTCCCCGGCGACGGCGTTCGTCGAGGCGAAGACGAACCGCTCGACGCCGAGGGCGCGGCAGCGCTCCAAGAGGAGCTCGGTCGCGTCGACGTTCGTCTGGAAGACGGCGTGCGGGTCCTTCGCCGACAAAAGCACCGACGTGATCGCCGCGAGGTGGACGACGGCGTCGGTGCCGGGGGCGACGGCGCGCTCGACGAAACTGGGATCGCGCAGGTCGCCGACGCGGCAGTCGACCGACGGCGACGGGAACGGCTTGAGGTCGGCGACCACCACCTCGTCGCCACGGGCCTGTAGGGCGGCGACCGCGTGGCGCCCGATGAACCCGGAACCTCCTGTCACGACGACGCGCACCGCGTCTCCTTTCGCTCGCAAACCCGTCCCGATCCTCCGGGCCGGGGCGAGACCCTAGTGGCCGGCGACGATCCCCGCAGCTTCGTCGCTCAGCGCCTGGATGGCGCCGCGCAGCTCCTCGGTGAGGGCGTGGACGGCGGAACGGGGCACGCGGGGGCGGTCGTCGGCGGCGTGGTGCTCGGCGCCGGTCATGATCGGCTTGCCGACGACGCAGGCGACGCGGGCCGGCCTCGGGATGCGCCTGCCGCGCGGCATCGTCCGGTCGGTCCCCGCGATCCCGACCGGGACGAGGGGCACGCCGGCGCGCAGGGCAAGGTAGGCCGCGCCCTCGCGCGTCGGGCCGATCGTCGGTCCCGCGTTGCGGGTCCCCTCCGGGAAGATGACGAGCGGCTCGCCCGCGTTGAGCACCTCGAGGCAGCGGTTAAACGCCTCGCGGTCGGTCGCCGAACGGTTGACCGGAAACGCGCCGAGGGTCTCGATCAGCCAGTTGAAGGGACGGTTCACGAAGATCCCCGACTTGGCGATGAACCGCAGGCGCCGCCGCGTGATCCGGGCGACGATCAGGAAGTCGATGTCCGAGCGGTGCAGCGGCGCGATGAGGAACGGTCCGGAGCGCGGCAGGTTCTCGGCGCCGACGATCGGCCCGAGCAGCACGAGGCGGCCCGCGCCGACGGCGATGCCGCGACACACGGCGTAGAACCAGCGCACCCGCCGCGAGATCGGCCGCACCGGCCGTCGCCCGACGTCCGGGGCCGGGCGTGGCCCCGGCGCGACGAGGCCGGCGATCTCATCGACGATCGAGTCGATCGACCGCCCCGTCGAGTCGATGACGACGGCGTCGGCGGCGGGCACGAGCGGCGAGACCGCCCGGGTCGAGTCGAAGCGGTCCCGCGCCCCGATCGCCGCCTCCACCGCGGCGAGGTCGGGGGCTCCCGACGGCGTCGCCTGGTCGGCGGCGCGCCGGCGGGCCCGCTCGGCCGCGCTCGCCGTCAAAAAGACCTTCACCGGGGCGTCGGGCAGGACGACCGTGCCGATGTCCCGCCCCTCGACGACGCCGGACTGGTGGGCGGCGACCCAGGACCGCTGGCGGGCGACGAGGGCGGCGCGCACCGCGGCGTGGGCCGAGACCTCGCTCACCGCGACGTCGACCTCCGGCGTCCGGATCGCCTCGGTCACGTCCTCGCCGTCGGCGATGACCCGCCCGCCGACTTTGAGGTCGAGGTCGCGGACCAGCCCGGCGAGGGCTTCGGCGTCGGACATCGGGATGCCCCGGCGCAGCGCGCCAAGGGTGACCGCCCGGTACATCGCCCCCGTGTCGAGACGTTCGATCCCGAGCCTGGCGGCGAGCGCGGCGGCGACGGAGGACTTGCCGGCGCCGCCCGGGCCGTCGATCGCGATCACCGGCACGCGAGGCTCCCGAGGTCGTCGGAGAACCCGGGCCAGGTCACCGCCGAGGCGGCAAAGTCCTCGATCCGCACCGCACCGGAGGGGCCGAGCCCCGCCACGGCGAGCGCCATCGCCACGCGGTGGTCCCCGTGCGAGGAGACCGTGCCGTGCGGCGTGAAGCCGCCCTTGATGACGAGGCCGTCCGGGAGCTCTTGCACCTCGGCCCCGAGCCGGGCGAGCTCGGCGGCCATCGTGGCGATGCGGTCGCTCTCTTTCACCCGCAGCTCGGCGGCGTCCGTGATCGTCGTCACCCCGTCGGCAAAGGCCGCGGCGACGGCGAGGATGGGGAGCTCGTCGATGAGCGACGGGATCTCCGCCCCGCTGATCGTCGTGGCGTCGAGGGGCGCGTGGCGCACGAGGAGGTCCCCGGTCGTCGCGTCCCGGGGGATGACCTCGATCGACGCCCCCATCCGCCGCAGCACGTCGACGAAGCCGAGCCGGCCCGGGCCCCGGTAGACGTGCTCGATCCGCACCTCGCTGCCGGCGACGAGGCTCGCCGCGACGACGATGAAGGCCGCCTGGGAGGGGTCGCCCGGGATGTCGATCTCGAACGGGACGAGCGTGCTCCGCCGCACGTGCACCGCGTAGCCGGCGGGGCCCTCCTCGACCTCGATCGCCGCGCCGCAGCGGGCGAAGAGCTCCTCGCAGTGACGCCGTGTCGGCACCGGCTCCCGGACCACGGTCTCGCCCTCGGCGTCGAGACCGGCGAAGAGGACCGCCGCCTTCACCTGGGCCGAGGAGACCGGTGGGGTGTAGTCGATGCCGGTGAGCGCACCGCCGCGCACGTCGAGCGGGGCGTGCAGGCCCCCGTCGGCGCCGTCGATCACGGCCCCCATCGCCCGCAACGGCGCGACGACGCGGTCCATCGGGCGCCGGCGCACCGACGCATCGCCGTCGAGGACGCTCCGGAAGGGCAACGTGGCGCAGGCTCCGGCGAGGAGCCGCACCGCGCTCGCCGAGTTGCCGAGGTCGATCGGCCGCTCCGGCTCGCGCAGGCGCTCCCGCCCACCGACGATCCGCTCCCCGTCGAAGTACACGCCGAGGCATCCGAGCGCGGCCCTCGTGCGGGCGACGTCATCGCCCCGGGGCAGGCCCCGCAGCCGCGACTCGCCGGAGGCGAGGGCCGCGCAGATGAGGGCCCGGTGGGCGATCGACTTGTCCCCCGGGACCCGCATGACGCCACGCAGCGGCCCCGACTCGGAAAAACTCGCCGTCTCCGGCGTCGCCGCGCTCACGCGGTCCGGCCGGAAGGGTCGGCTCCGCGGGTTCGACCCGCGGAACCGTCGAGGGCCGTGGACACCGGGGCCGTCCCTAGCTGACGAGGTCGGGACGGAGCGATGCCGCCCCCTCGAGGTAGACGTGCTCGATCGCCTCGCGGGCCCGGTCCGTGTAGCAGTGGACGAGGACCCGGATGCACAGCGGCACCGCGTCGATGACCGCCATCTCGCGGCAACCGAGGAGCGGCACGTCGGCGAAGCCGGGGATCGTCCGCGCCGCCGTGGCGGGGAAGGCGGAGGTGACGTCCTCGGTGGCGGTGAAGATCGCGCTCACGAGGTCGCCGGGCTCGAGCCCGTTGCGCTCGAGAATCGCCGCGACGAGCGCGCCGACGCGGTCGTGCATCTGGACCTCGCTGTCCTCGTCGAGCGTCGTCGCACCCCGCACGGCTCTCAGCACGGCCCCCATCGTTTCGAGCCTACTCAGTGCCGATCCCGCCACCCTTTTCGGCGCGACTGGCCGCCTCGCGCAGCGCCCGCACCTCCTCCGCCGTCAGGGCGCGGCACTCGCCGGGGGGCAGCCGGTCGTCGGTGAGCGGCCCGAGCCGCGTCCGCACGAGACGGCGGACCGGGTGGCCGACCGCTTCGCACATCCGGCGCACCTGGTGGTAGCGGCCCTCGTGGATGACGATCCGCACCAACCCGGGGCCGCGGCGCGCGACCTTCGCCGGCGCGGTCACGACGCTCGGTTCGATCTCGACCCCCTCGCGCAGCGCCCGGAGCGCCCCGGGCGGGGGGTCGCCCTCCAGCTCGGCGAGGTACTCCTTCTCGATCCCGTGGCTCGGGTGGGCGAGCAGCTGCGCGAGGTCGCCGTCGTTCGTGCAGATGATGAGCCCCTCGGTCGCGAAGTCCAGCCGCCCGACGGGGAAGACCCGCGGCTCGGCGGGCACGAGCTCGAGCAGCGTCGGGCGCCCCTCGGGGTCGCGCGCCGTCGTCACGACGCCGGCGGGCTTGTTCACCAACCAGTAGACGAGCCCGGGCAGGATCCCGACGGGGACGCCGTCGACGGCAACCCGGTCGCGCTCGGGGACGACGCGCCGTCCGAGGAGCGCGGCCTCGCCGTTCACCGTCACCCGGCCCGCCTCGATGAGCACCTCGGCGGCCCGTCGCGAGCCGAAACCCGCCCTGGCGAGCACCTTCTGCAGGCGGACGCCCTCGGGGGGGTCGGTCGTCACTCCTCCGGGCCGGCGCGCAGCGCCTTCTCCAGGCCCTCGACGATGCCGGCGTCGGGCACGAAGGCGTCGAGCGGCGGCAGGTCGGCGAGCGAGTCGAGCCCGAGCCGTTCGAGGAAGGTCGTCGTCGTCCCGAACAGGATGGCGAGCCCCGGACCGTCGTCGCGGCCGACCGGCTCGACATAGCCGCGCAGCGCGAGCAACCGCAGGACGCCCTCGCAGTTCACCCCGCGGATGGCCGCCACCTGGGCCCGGGAGATCGGCTGTTTGTAGGCGACGATGGCGAGCGTCTCGAGGGCAGCGGGCGAGAACCGGTGCGGGGCGTCGTCGAGGATGAAGCGCTCGACGTAGCCGCGGTAGGCGGGGTGGCTCTGCAGCCGGTAGCCGCCGGCGACCCGGACGAGCTCGAAGCCGCGCTCTTCTTCTTCGTAGGCCAGCCGCAGCGCCTCGCACACCTCGTCGGCCCGCTCGACCGGCACCTCCAGCAACTCGGCGAGCAGGCCCCCCGGCACCGGGTCGGTCGCGACGGTGAGGACCGCCTCGATGGCGGCCGCCTCGGGTCGCCACTCCTCCGGGAACGGGCTCACGGCGTCCGCTCCAGGTCCGCTCCTCCGTACTCACTCAGCGCCGCGGGAACCTCGGCGACCTGGCCCGGCTGGCCGGTCCAGCGCACGGTGAGGGCGCCGAAGGTCGACGGCTGGTCGAGATCCACGAGCTCCCGCTTGTAAAGCTCCAAAAGGGCGAGGAAACAGGCGACGACGTGCGCCGTCGTGGCCGCGCCAGCGGTGAGGTCCCGGAAGGAGGCCTCGCCGCGGCGGGCGAGCTCGACGGCGAGGTCCTCGAGGGTCGCGGCGACGCTCACCTCGTCGACGAGCACGTGGGCGTCGCCGATCACCGGGACCGGCCGTTCGGCGAGGGCCCGGCGGGCGACGTCGGCGAGACGCCCGACGGTCACGCCCTCAAGCAGGTCGGGCACCACCCCGACGAAGCGCTCGTCGGCGCCCGCGCGGCGGGCGACCGAACGGGAGGCGGCCTGCTCGAGCGCGGCGAGCGCCGCGGCGGCCGCGTTGAAGGTCTTGCACTCGACGAGCCGGGCGAGGAGGTAGTCGCGGGCCTCGTAGAGGGCGAGCTCGTCCTCGAGGTCGAGCTCGTCCTGGCCAGGAATGAGGCGGCGGCACTTCAGCTCGATGAGGGTCGCAGCGATGAGGAGGAATTCCGTCGACGCGTCGAGGTCGATCGACTCGGCGGCTTTCATCTCGGCGACGAAGGCGTCGACGATGTCGGCGAGGCGAACCTCGTAAATCTCGACCTCCTGGGCCGAGATGAGCTGCAACAGCAGGCTGAAGGGCCCGTCGAACACGTCGAGATGGACCTCGTAGGCCACGTCTGCACGCTACCGTCGGCGGCGCGCCAGGTGTTGAACGGTCCGGAGGACCTGGCGGCGGCCACTAAGTTCTTGCCATGGCACGGATCTTCTCGGGCGTCCAGCCCTCCGGCTCGCTCCACCTCGGCAACTACATTGGCGCCTTCCGCCAGTGGGTCGATGGCCAGCGAGCGGACGACGGCATCTTCTGCGTCGTCGACCTCCACGCCCTCACGATCGAGATGGCACCCGAACAGCTGCGGACCCGCACCCTCGAGACGGCGGCGGGGCTGCTGGCGGCCGGCCTCGACCCCGGGCTGTGCACGATCTTCTTGCAGAGCCACGTCGCCGAGCACGCCGAGCTCTCCTGGCTGCTCGAGTGCACCGCCTACGAGGGCGAGCTCCGCCGGATGACGCAGTTCAAGGAGAAGTCCCGCGGCCAGGCGGCCGTGCGCGTCGGCCTGTACACCTACCCGACGCTCATGGCGGCCGACATCCTGCTCTACGACACCGACCGGGTCCCCGTCGGCGACGACCAGCGCCAGCACATCGAGCTCACCCGGGACCTCGCCCTGCGGTTCAACACCGCCTACGGCGAGACCTTCGTCGTGCCCGAGATCGAGCTGCCCAAGGTCGGCGCCCGGATCATGGACCTGCAGCACCCCGCCCAGAAGATGGCGAAGAGCGCGACCTCGCCGGCGGGCACGATCTCGATCGACGACCCGCCCGAGGAGATCGACAGGAAGATCCGCCGCGCCGTGACCGACGCCGGGACCGAGGTTCGCTTCGATCGGGACGACAAGCCCGGGGTCTCGAACCTGCTCGAGATCCTCGCCGCGGCGACCGGCGCGTCCCCGGAGGCGGTGGCGGCCCGCTACGACAGCTACGGCGCGCTGAAAGCCGACGTCGCCGCGGCGGTCGTCGAGATGCTGCGCCCGGTGCGCGAACGCTATCTGGAGTTCACCCGGGACCCCGGCACGCTCGCCGGGATCCTCGAGACGGGGGCCCAACGGGCCCAGAAGATCGCCGCCGCGACCCTGGAGCGCGCCCAGCGCGCCATCGGTCTCGTGCCCCGACGGGGGTGACGCTGCGCCGCGTCGGTCCGGTCAGGCGATCGTGACCGGCCCGATGCCGACGATGCGCCCCCACCACTCCGTCCCGAAGTTGAACAGGCCGTCAAGGGCGCTGGGCGCGACGAGGACGAGGAACAGGACGAAGACGAGCGACATCATCCGCAGCCGGTAGTACTGGGGCAGCCACTCCCGGGGGAGGAACCACTCGACGACCGCCGAGCCGTCGAGCGGCGGGATCGGGATCAGGTTGAACACGGCGATGATCACGTTCACGATCCCGAAAAGGAACAGCACCTCGTCGCCGAGCGGCCAGGCGGTGATCGGCAGCGCGGCGAGCTGCGGGATGTTCGCCACGGCGCGGAAGGCGAACCCGGCGAGGAGCGCGAGGACGATGTTCGTCGCCGGACCGGCGAGCCCGACCAAGACGGCCTGGTTGCGCGGGTGGCGGAGCCGGTCGACGCGGACCGGGACGGGCTTGGCCCAGCCGAACGCCAGGTGGGTCGTCACGATGAGGAGGATCGGCAGAAGCACGGTCCCGATCGGGTCGATGTGGCGGATCGGGTTCAGCGAGAGACGCCCGGCACGCTTCGCGGTGTCGTCGCCGCACCAGTTGGCGACGACGCCGTGGCTCACCTCATGGAGGATGATCGTCGGGATGAGGACGACGAAGAACAGCACCTCCTCGCTGTGGAGCGCATGGTGCCGGTCCGCCTCGACGACGATGAGGACGAGGATGGCGGCGATGGCGACGGCCCACGGGCCGTTGCGATGGAAGCGTGCCCGGCGCTCCTCGCTGCTCAGCGACACGTAGGGGGCGTCAGCGTCGGGCGTTCGCGCAGGCGATGCAGGTGCGGACCGCCGGCTTCGCCTCTAGGCGCGCGGGCGTGATCGGCTGCCCGCACTTCTCGCACTTGCCGTAGGTGCCATCGTCGACCTTGGCGAGCGCGTGCTCGACCTCGCCGAGCGCCAGGCGCAGCTCCCCGACCAGCGCTTCGGCCTCGCCGCGCTCGGCGGTGACCTGGCTCGAGTCGGCGAAGTTCGAGTCGTAGGACAGCCCCGTGCTCGTCTCGGTGCCGAATCCGAGCTCGGCGAGCTGACGCTCGAGCGACGCGCGCTCAGCTTCGAGCAGCGTGCGGTAGTCGATCGTCGGGGCCTCGTTGGTCACGGCAAACAGACTAGTTCGCGCCGTGCCGACCAGGTACACGAGCTGCCCGCCCAGCCCCCGCTGGGTTCCCACCTCCCCCGGCGCGCCGCCGGCGGGCGCGGGGGTGGGCGGCGAGGTACACCCGGCGGAGGTGCTCCTGGGAGACCTTCGTGTAGACCTGGGTCGTCGTGATCGAGGCGTGGCCGAGCAGCTCCTGGACGACCCGGATGTCGGCGCCGTGGTCGAGCAGGTGCGTGGCGAACGAGTGCCGCAGCACGTGCGGCGTCACCCGGTCGGCCAGCTCGACCCGCCGTGCCGCCGCGTTGACGACGGTCCAGACGGCCTGCCGGCTCATCCGGCGGCCCCGCGTCGAGATGAACATCGCCTGGGCGTCGCCGCGCCCCCGGGACCGCCCCTCGGCGAGGCGGGGCCGGCCCGCCGGCCCGAGCCAGGCGGCGACGGCCGCGAGGGCGTACCGTCCGACCGGGACGATGCGCTCCTTCGAGCCCTTGCCGAGGACGCGGACGACACCCCCCGGGCCGTCGAGGTCGGCGATCGAGAGCCCGGCGAGCTCGGAGATACGGATCCCCGTCGCGTAGAGGAGCTCGAGAATGGCACGGTCCCGGAGCGCCCGGGGCTCGTCGCCGGCGACCGCGGCGAGCAGCCGGGCGACCTCGGCCTCGGTGAGCGCCTTCGGCACCCCCTCGGGCACCCGGGGCCCCTCGACATCGCCGGTCGGGTCGCGGGCCGCACCCCGCTCGTCGAGGCAGAAGGCGTGCAGGCCGCGGATCGCGGCGAGCGCCCGGGCCCGCGACGAGGCGGCGAGCCCCGACGCGGCGAGCGAGGCGAGGTACTCGTCGACGACGGCGGCGCTGACGTCACCGAGGGCGATCGTGCGCCCGGCGAGGTAGCGCTCGTACGAGGCGAGGTCGCGGCGGTAGGCGGCGATCGAGTTCGGGGCGCGGCCCCGTTCCACCGCGAGGTACGACAGGTACTCCTCGGCGTCGGCGCTGAGCGCCGGAGCGGGCGCCACGTCGACGCGGCGCGCCCGGCGCCTAGCCGGTGCCGCCGCCAGCGGCGCGGGCGCGGGCGGCGAGCGCGCAGGCGATGATCGTCTTCGCGTCGACGAGCTCGCCGGATTCGACGAGATCCCAGATCCCGTCGAGCGCGACGTGCTCGACGGTCATGAAGTGCTCCTCGGCCCCCTGGGTCGCGCGGTCGACGACGGAGAGCTCCTCGGCGAGGTAGCACCTCGTCAGTTCGTCGTTGAAGCCCGGCGAGTTGTAGAACGAGCCGATCTCGGTGAGGCGGCCGGCTGTGCGGCCGACCTCCTCGGCGAGCTCGCGGCGCGCGCACTCCTCGGGGGGCTCACCGGGCACGTCGAGCTTGCCGGCGGGAACCTCGAGGATCACGCGGCCGAGCGGCCCCCGGAACTGGCGGATCATGACGACGGTCGCGTCGGCCTCGACCGGCACGATGCAGACCGCCCCCGGGTGACGGACCACCTCGCGCTCGAACGGCTTCCCGTCGGGGTCGACGAAACCTGCCGCCACGACGCGCAGATACGAGGTGGCGAGGAGCTCACGTTCGTTGACCTGGCGGAAACCTCCGTTAGGAAACGGCATCGAGCCCGACCTCGAAAAGGTGCGGGTTGCGCGCCCGGGCCCGCTCGACCGAGGCCCCGATGAACTCCCGGAACAGCGGGTGCGGCCGGTCCGGACGGCTCTTGAACTCGGGGTGCGCCTGGGTCCCGACATAGAAGCGGTGCCCGGGAAGCTCGATGAACTCGACGAGCCGGCCGTCGGGCGAAGTTCCCGACAGGCGCAGGCCACCGTCCTCGAGTCGCTGGCGGAAGCGGTTGTTCACCTCGTACCGGTGGCGGTGCCGCTCGCTCACCGTCGTCTCGCCGTACATGGCGGCGACCTGAGAGCCCTCCTCGAGCCGGGCGACGTAGGCGCCAAGCCGCATCGTGCCCCCGAGGTCGGTGACCCGCGTCTGGTCGTCCATCAGGTCGATCACCGGGTACGGGGTCGCCGGGTCGAACTCCCGGGAGTTCGCGCCGGCGAGCCCGAGGATCGAGCGGGCGTAGTCGACGACCATCACCTGGAGCCCGAGGCACAGCCCGAGACAGGGCAGGTCGTGCTCGCGGGCGTACTTGGCGGCGGCGACCTTGCCCTCGGCCCCGCGCTCGCCGAAGCCGCCGGGGATGACGATCCCGTCGAGGCCGCCGAGCGCCGCCCCGACGACCGACTCCTCGACCGTCTCGGACTCGATCCACTCGATCTCGACCCGCACGTTGTGGAAGAAGCCCCCGTGACGGAGCGACTCGACGACGCTCAGGTAGGCGTCGGGCAGGCCGACGTACTTGCCGACCATCCCGATCCGCACGGTGTCGGTCGCCGAGGCGATGCGCTCGACGATCCGCTCCCAGGCGGACAGGTCGACGCGCACCCCCGGCCCGTCGAGCTTCAACGTCTGGCAGACGACCGTGTCGAAGCCCTCCGCGTGGAGGAGGAGCGGGATCTCGTAGATCGACTTCGCGTCGACCGAGGAGACGACCGCCTCGATCGGCACGTCGCAGAGGAGGGAGATCTTGCGTTTCAGCCCGTCGTTGAGCTCATGGTTCGAGCGGCAGACGATGACGTCGGGCTGGACGCCCCGGCTGCGCAGCTCGGTGACCGAGTGCTGGGTGGGCTTCGTCTTCAGCTCGCCCGAGGGCGCGAGGTACGGCACGAGCGTCAGGTGGACGTAGCAGACGTTCTCCCGCCCGACGTCGTGGCGGAACTGTCGGATCGCTTCCAGGAACGGCACGATCTCGATGTCGCCGACGGTCCCCCCGATCTCCGTGATGACGACGTCGATCTCGTCGGTGGCGAGCCGCTTGATCCGCTCCTTGATCTCGTCGGTGATGTGCGGGATGACCTGGACGGTGCGCCCGAGGTAGTCGCCGTGACGCTCCTTGCCGATGACCGCGGAGTAGATCTGGCCGGTCGTCGAGTTCGAGATGCGGTAGAGGTTCTCGTCGATGAAGCGCTCGTAATGCCCGAGATCGAGGTCGGTCTCGCCCCCGTCGTCGGTGACGTAGACCTCGCCGTGTTCGAACGGGTTCAGCGTGCCCGGGTCGAAATTGATGTACGGGTCGAGCTTGCACATCGTGATCCGCAGACCACGGGACTTGAGTAGACGACCGAGAGACGAGGCGGCGAGCCCTTTCCCGAGGGAGCTCGACACCCCCCCGGTCACGAACACGAACTTCGCCACATCACCCTCCGCTGGTTGGCCACACCAACGCTACAGGCCGCGCGACAACCCGTCGCGGACTGGGCGGCACCGCTCAAAGAAATCGGTGCACACCCACTTTCTCCAGCAGTTCTGCGGCATGTTCGTGGGCGGCCTCGCTCTCGGGGTGACCCGAGAGCATGCGCGACAGCTCGATCACACGCTCGTGACCAGCGACGGGGCGCACTCGAGCGATTGTGCGCGCGCCCTCCACTCGTTTCTCGACGACGAGGTGGTGGTCGGCGCAGGCCGCGATCTGCGCGAGGTGGGTGACGACGAGGACCTGGTGGTCAGCACCGAGCTCGGCGAGCGCCGCGCCGACGGCGAGCGCCGCCTCCCCGCCGATTCCGGCGTCCACCTCGTCAAAGACGAGCGTCGGCGGCATCGCGGTGAGCACGAGCCGGAGCGCGAGCATCGCCCGGGCGAGCTCGCCCCCGGAGGCGACCTTGGCGAGCGGCAGCGCCGCCTCGCCGGGGTTGGCGGCGAGGAGGAACTCGACCTCGTCCCCGATCCCCTCGGGCGGCACCGCGACGGCGAGGCGCGCCCGGACGAGCCCGAGGTTGTGCAGGTGACGCTCCACGGTGGCGGCGAGCTGCGGGGCCGCGGCGCGACGGGCGTCCCCGACGACCGCCTCCGCCGCGGCGAGCTCGCCGCCGAGGCGCTCCCGGCGGGCCTCGATCTCGGCGCGCCGGGCGTCGGTGTTCTCGAGCTCGGCGATCCGCCCGGCGATGCGGACCGCCGCGGCGAGCACGTCGGCGAGCTCGTCACCGTGCTTGCGCACGAGGATGTGCAGCAGCTGGCGCCGCGCCCGCACCTCTTCGAGCCGAACCGGGTTCTCCTCGAAGCCCTCGGCCGCCCGGCGCAGGTCCGACGACAGGTCGGTGAGCTCGGCGACGAGTCCGCGCAGGCGCCCGGCGTAGGCGACAAGCAGCTCGTGGCGACCGAGCGCCTCGAGCGACCCGCCGAGGTCGGCGAGCGCTCCCGGCCGGGCGCCACCCTCGAGCGTCTCGTAGGCGAGCGTCGCCGCCTCCCGCAGCGCCGTCGCCGCCCGGAGCGTCTCCTCCTCCGTGGCGAGCGCCGTGTCCTCGTCGGCCGACGTGAGCTTGGCCGCGGCGATCTCGTCGGCCTCGAACCGCAGCAGGTCGAGCTCGCGCTGGCGCTGGCGGGCATCGCCGCCGATCGCCGCGAGCTCCTCGTCGCAGGCGGCGATCTCGTGCCGAAGCGTCCGCACGAGCTCGAGGTCGACCCCGGCGAACTCATCGAGGGCGGCCCGCTGGGTCGCCGGACGCAGCAGCGACTGGTGGGCGTGCTGGCCGTAGAGGTCGACGAGGTCCCGGCCCGTCTCCTCCAGCGCGGCGAGGGGCGCCATCTTCCCGTCGATCTCGGCCCGGGAGCGGCCGGCACGCGGGACCGTGCGGGCGAGGATCACCTCGCCTTCCCCTTCGGTCGCGGCGAACCGGCCCTCGACGGTCGTCTCGTCCGCGCCACTACGCACGATTGCGGCGTCGACGCGCCCGCCGACGAGGAGCTCGAGCGCCTCGACGACGAGCGTCTTGCCCGCGCCGGTCTCCCCGGTGATCGCCGTCATGCCCGGTCCGAAGACGATGTCGACGTCCTCGATGACCCCCAGCTCGCGGACACGCAGTTCGCCGAGCACGGTCGCGGCTAGCGCTCCCCGAGCCCGAACTTCGCCCGCAGGATCGAGTGGAAAAGCGGCGGCCCGAACCGCACGACGTGGGCCGGCCGGTCGGCGCCGGAGACTTCGACCACGTCCTCGGGGCCGACGGGCACGACCGTCGAGCCGTCGACGACGAGGACGGCGAGGGGCCCGTCCTTCGGCTCGATCCGCACGACCTCGGACGGTTCGAGGACGAGGGTGCGGTCGAAAAGCATGTGCGGCGAGATGGGCGTGACGAGGAGCAACCGCAGCTGGGGCGAGACGATCGGTCCCCGCAGCGAGAGGTTGTAACCGGTGGAGCCGGTCGGTGTCGCGACGATGATCCCGTCGACGACGTAGCTCAGAAACCGGTGGCCGGCGACGGCGACGTCGAGACGGATCGTGCGCCCTGGCGTCGTCTTCACGACTCCCGCTTCGTTCAGGGCGAGCGCCGTGACGACACCGCCGTCGGCCTGCAGCACGCGGACGTCGAGCACCATGCGCTCCTCGACGACGCAGTCGCCGGCGACGAGCCGGTCGAACGCCGCCTCCATGCCCGCCGGCTCCACCTGGGCGAGGTAGCCGAGACTGCCGAGGTTCACGCCGAGGACGGGGATGTCGCGACCCGCCGTGAATTGGACGGTCCGAAGCATCGTCCCGTCTCCGCCGAGGCTGACGGCGAACTCGAACGGGCCGGTGGGCACGGCGTTCGCAGCTTCCGCCTCGGCGATGTCGACGACCTTGTAACCGCGGTCCTCCCACCACTTCCGGGCGAGCGCGGCGATCTCGTCGGCTTCGGGGCGGAACGGGTGGACGACGAGCGCGATGTTCCCTTTGACGGCGGGAGACGGAACCTTTCCCATGGTGTCATCCTCACGGCGGATCGGTTCTTGCGGCGACGCGCTGGCCCGCGCACCGTAGCGCACCGCCTTCCCGGACCGGCAATGACCACCCGGGACCCGGACAAGGGGACCTGGGGTGCCCAGAAGGCGCGAAGGCTCAGACCCTCTTCGCCGCCGCCTTCTTCGCCGCCGCCTTCTTCGCCGGCGCCTTCTTCGCCGCCGCCTTCTCGCCCGGTGTCGTCTTCACCGCGGACTTCCTCGCCGGGCCGGCCTTCGTGGCCTTCTTGGCGGCTTTCTTGGCGGCTTTCTTGGCGGGAGCCGCCTTGGCTGCCCGCGTCGCGCCTGGACCGGCGCGCCGCGCCCGGTTGGGCCCGAAGTACTCGCCGACGAGCGCGACGAGGCGCTCGAAGAACTCACCGATCTCGTCACGGCGCGACGCCGGGAACGAGTCGAACTCCCGCCGGACCTCGGTCCGAATGAGCTCGCTGAAGCGGTCGACGCTTTTCTTCGAGCGGGCGCGCAGCTCGTCGAGGATCTCCTCGACGCGCTCGCGGCCTTTCCCTTCACCGTGCAGCAAGTCGCTGAGGATCCTCTCGAGCTCGGGTCGGCTCATCTTGGAGAACGAGATCGTCGAGTCGACGCAGCGCCGGACGCTGTCTCGCAGTGATTCTTTCCCACCCGTGTCAGATTCCATATTCCCAGCGTACCGCCGGGCACTGGGAAAAAGGTCGCAGATCGGGTGGCTACCCGATCAGCTCGTCGACAAGACGCGCGAGGTGCTCGGCCTCCCGGTCCGGAGCCGGGTCGAGCGGTCCGTGGTCGGCGGGCGTCACGCCGGAGAGCACGAGGCCGAACGCCGCCCCGAGCCGGCGGGCGAAGGCACCGTCCGTCGAGAGCCGGTCGCCGATCATCCAGTCGACCCGCCCGAGGCGCCGGCGTACGAGCACCGCCGCCGCCGCCTCCGGCTTGCCCGCGACGACCGGGACGGCCCCCGACGCCGCGGCGACCGCGGCGAGGAGCGACCCGCCTCCGGGCAGCTCGCCGATGGGCGTCGGGTAGGTGGCGTCGCTGTTCGTGCCGACGAGCCGGGCCCCGTTCCGCACGGCGGCCATCGCCCGCGCCAGCCGAGGGTAGTCGAAGGCGGGATCGATCCCGACGACCACGAGGTCGAAGCCGTCGCTCGGACCCGGCCCGGCACACGTCACGGCGGCGAGGCCGGCGGCCTCCAGGGCCTCGACGATCCCCGGGCCCCCGACAACGAGGGCACGTTCACCCGCCACGCCGAGCGTGGCCGCGGCCTGTGCCGAGCTGAGCACGAGCCCGGCGTCCACGTCGACACCCATCGCCCCGAGCTTCGCCCGGTTCTCGGCGACGGTCGGAAACGAGTTGTTCGTGAAGCAGGCGAAGCGGTGGCCCGCCCGACGCAACCGCGCGAGCGCGTCCGCCGCGCCCTCGACCGGCTGCTCGGCGCGCCACAGCACGCCGTCGAGGTCGATGAGGATCGAGAGCGGCCCGGACACGGCCGCCATCATCCCATCGCCGCGACCCGGTCGCGACCGCCCCGCCGACCCGTGTGCGACGCTGGTGCATGCCCCACTTCGAGCCGTTCCGCGGATTGCGCTACGCGCCCGCCACGGCGCCGCTCGAGCGACTCATCGCGCCCCCCTACGACGTCGTCGACGCCGATGAACGGGCGCGCCTCGCGGCTCGCAGCCCGTACAACTCGATCCACCTCGAGCTCCCCGTCGCCGACCCCGGCCGCGGTCTCGACCGCTACCAGGCCGCCGCGGCTCTGCTCGGAGCGTGGCGGACCGACGGAGTCCTCGTGCCCGACCCCGATCCCGCGCTCTACGTCTACAAGATGGGTTACCTCGACAAGACCGGCGGGACACGTTCGACAACCGGGGTGATCGGCGCCCTCGGCCTCGAACCGTTCGGCGGCGCCGTCGTGCCGCACGAGCAGACGATGGCGGCCCCCGGCAGGGACCGCCTCGACCTGCTGCGGGCCTGCGAGGTCAACCTCTCCCCGATCTGGGGTCTTTCGCTCGCCTCCGGCCTCTCCGCGGCCTGCGCGGCCGCGAGTGCGCGGGCTGGCGAGTATTTCGTCGCCGTCGACGACGAGTCGACGACGCACGAGATGTGGCGCGTCGACGACGAGTCCGCGATCCGCGCGATCACCGAACTCGTCGCGCCCGCTGGCGTCATCATCGCCGACGGCCACCACCGGCACGAGACGGCGATCCGCTACCGGCAGGAGTGCGCGGCACGCCACGACGACCCGTCGGGCTGCGATTCCATCATGGCCTTCGTCGCTGAACTCGCCCCCGACGAACTCTCGGTCCAGGCCATCCACCGCCTCGTCACCGGGCTGCCCGACGACTTCGACCTCGTCGGCGCGCTCGGGCCGCGGTTCCGGCTCGAGCAGGCGAGCGACCACCCGGCGGCGCTCGCCGGCGAGATGGCGCGGCGCGGCGCCCCGGCGCTCGTGCTTGCCACCGGCAGCTGGCTCCTTTTCCCGACGACCGGTTCGGCGGCGACCGACGAGATCGACGCGCGCCGGGTCGACGAGGCCCTCGGCCGGCTCCCCCGCCACCGGACCGACTACCAGCACAGCACGGCGCGCGCGGTCGATGCCGTGCGCGACGGCCGGGCACAGGCTGCCGTGCTCGTCAGGCCGGCGACGATCGACCAGCTCGCCGCGACAGTGCGCACCGGCGTGCGGATGCCGCCTAAATCGACGTATTTCCACCCCAAGCCGCGCACCGGGTTCGTCTTCCGGACCCTCGCCTGACCCGCCCACGACGGGGGCGCGGTTCGCTCAGCTGACCGTCCAGGTCGTCCCCGAACGCAGCAGCGCAGCGAGGTCGCCGGTGCCCTTCTTGCTGGAGATCCCGGCGGTCTGGGCCTCGAGAAGCGCCCCGTAGTGCGGCCGGGAGACGTCACGGAAGACCCCGATCGGTGTCGGCTCGTAAGGCCCGCGGGCGATCCGGGAGAGCTGGAAGGCGAGCCCCGGGTTCTCACGGGTCTCGTCGTGGACGAGGAGGGCGTCCTCGCCGACGGCGGCGACCTCGACGATCTCGAGCGTCCCGTCGGAACGAAGCGCGATGCCGTGCTCACCCTCGGAGCCGAAGCGGATCGGCCTGCCGTGCTCGAGCGGGATGAGCATCTCGGCGCGGACGTCCTTGCCGCTCACCTTCTCGAAGGCCCCGTCGTTGAAGACGTTGCAGTTCTGGTAGATCTCGACGAAGGCCGATCCCTCGTGCTCGTAGGCCCGCCGGAAGACCTCCATTATGTGCTTGCGGTCGAGGTCGTGCGTTCGGGCGACGAACGAGGCCTCGGCGCCGAGCGCGACCGAGAGCGGGTTGAACGGCGTGTCGAGTGATCCGAACGGCGACGACTTCGTCACCTTGCCGACCTCGGAGGTCGGCGAGAACTGGCCCTTCGTGAGGCCGTAGATCTCGTTGTTGAACATCAGGATCGTGAAGTTGACGTTGCGGCGCAACGCGTGGATGAGGTGGTTGCCGCCGATCGACAGGGCATCGCCGTCGCCGGAGATCACCCAGACGTCGAGGTCCGGGCGGGCGAGCGCCAGCCCTGTCGCGATCGCCGGGGCGCGGCCGTGGATCGAGTGCATGCCGTAGGTGTTCATGTAGTACGGGAAGCGGGCCGCGCAGCCGATCCCGGAGACGAACACGGTGTTCTCGCGCTTCGCGCCGAGCTCGGGCAGAAGGAGCTGCATCGCGGCGAGGATCGAGTAGTCGCCGCAACCCGGGCACCACCGCACCTCCTGGTCGCTCACCCAGTCCTTGCGCGAGGTCGCCGCTGCGGTGTCGGTCATCGCCCCGTCTCCTCTGGCGCCGCGACGGTCAACAGGTCGGCGATCGCCCGCTCGATCTCGCCGATGCGGAACGGCCGGCCCTGCAGCCCCGAGAGCGTGACCGCGTCGACGAGGTAGCGCGCTCGGATGAGCGTGGCGAGCTGGCCGAGGTTGTTCTCCGGGATGAGCACCCGGCGGTAGCGGCCGAGCAGCTCGCCGAGGTTCGGCGGCATCGGGTTGAGGTGACGGAGGTGGGCCTGGGCGACGGACATCTCGCGGGCGCGGATCCGCTTCACCGCCGCGGTCGCCGCCCCGTAGGTCGAGCCCCAGCCGAG
>Ga0181539_1001092_pt1 | contig 31087 bp, 25 predicted proteins | sample PEATcosm2014_Bin_46_FD_119767 | JGI IMG/M metagenome (GOLD analysis project Ga0181539, IMG submission 119767) | Peatland microbial communities from MTU Mesocosm Facility, Houghton, MI, USA - PEATcosm2014_Bin23_60_metaG | ecosystem: Environmental > Terrestrial > Soil > Wetlands > Peat | place... | reverse complement strand
TTCGAAAAAACGCCACTTTTACAGGCGTTTTCGCAAATAAACAACTCAGACGAACTAGAGACGTCTTGCAATCAACTCAATCTGTTCGACTTATGACCGGACAGTTTTGGTCACTCATCACTCGTCACTCGTCACTCTTCACTCGTCACTTCATCTCGAATTGCTGCTCGCGGGAATCGAGACGGTCCTGGGCAGGTAGCCCTAAGCCCTCAATCCAAGCGCGCAGACCACATCCACGGTTTGGCGACAAACCGTCAAAGTGGCAGCGGGTTGTGGACGATGTCAGAACAATTCAATGGACGTAGTTACATAATGTATCTACACTGCTTCTATGCGATTTGAAAATGAAGAAGCCAGTTACTTCCAGGAAATCACGGACGGATTGGAAGCGAGTCGACGCGCTGCGAGACGACAGCATTGATTTCTCGGATGCTCCGGAATTGACGCCAGAGATGTTTGCTCGCGCCATCGTGCGGCGGGGCCTGAAGCCCGTGGCGCGGAAAAAACTGCTCACGCTACGGATCGATAGTGATGTGGTGGAATGGTATAGAAGCCAGGGGTCAGGCTATCAAACCCGCATCAATGCTCTGCTCCGCGCCTATATGGAGGAACGAAAGAACGTGTAAACGGACGCCTTCGGCCTGGACCTTCGACATTCTTTCTCGGCTTGCCGGCAGTAACCCCCCAAACCTGCGAACGCAGGCCACACCCGCGGGTTGGCGACAATACGACCAAATGACGGGTAATCGATAAACCCTACGGCGTTAATCGCGATTAATCCCGGCGAGTGCCATTCCCCCCAAGGAGGAAACGGTGAGAATTCAGCTTGACCGAGCCGCCCGCCCGGCGTATATTGCCCGCCAATTGGAAAGCCGAAATCGCAGTGAGCGTTCCCCACGGAGGGGCCCATGCAGACGCGCCTAGCGTGCGACTGGGATTCTCAAGGGGGGATATCTTCCTTTCACTTGTGCCTGCCGCCCTTGTTCTGCCCATCAGTTGGAGGGGGCAGTTTCGATCCACAAGGGTTTACAAGTGAATAATCTTAAGGGGGAGCATCATGACCAATAATATTGCACATACAATCATAGCGGTGTTGTTGTGTGTGGCGGCGACGCCGGCACGCACGGCAGCGCAATGCACAGGGACTCCTGGCGAAGACCGGGACGGAAAGGACAATCCCTTAGTCTCCCGGTATCCCGGTTCGTGCATCTATGGCTACCAACAGGTGGAATTCGAGGAGTTCACCCTTCCGCTCGGCAAGAACGTCGGCGGGAAGTTCACCAAAAGCCAGCATCTGGAAGGGAAGATTACCAACATTGAGTACAACATTCCCGAACACCGGTCAATACTCGAAGTATTCCGCAACTATCAACAGGGACTCAAGCAAGGGGGCTTCGAGACCCTTTACACTTGCGCCGCGCCGGAGTGCACCAGCGGCGATATCGGGAACAGTCAGCCTTTGTATGACGGGGGTGGTGACCGATGGGAGCCCCCCTGGGACGACGCCCACCTCCGCTACCTTTCGGCCAAGCTGGCACGGGCGGAAGGGGATGTCTATGTGGCCCTGTCGGTGAGCTCAGGGGTGCCTGACCGCGCCTTACTTTACATCATAGAAGTAAAGCCGATGGAGTCCGGCCTGGTGACGGTGGACGCCGCAGCGCTGGCCAGCGACATCACGCGCACCGGCCACTCGGCGGTCTACGGCATTTATTTTGATACCGGCAAGGCCGACATCAAACCGGAGTCGGATGCCGCCCTGAAGGAAATCACCAAGCTCTTGCAGCAGGACCCCAAACTCAAATTGTACGTCGTCGGTCACACCGACAATGTGGGGGCCTTGGCGAGCAACATGGACCTTTCGAAGAGGCGGGCCGACGCCGTGGCCAAAGCCTTGATGACAAAATATCAGATCGCCGCCGCGCGGCTCAACGCACAGGGCGACGGTCCACTTGCTCCCGTGGCCTCGAATGACAGCGAAGATGGCCGCGCCAAGAATCGCCGCGTAGAATTGGTGAAGCAGTAGGACTGCCATCGCTCGAACGTACAAGGGTTGGCTTCATTGGGGTGTTCGTGTCTTCAGCGAGTTCGAGAATGAGCTGATGAACGGGGCGGTCATGATCATTACCATTCGCAGAATTCTCAATTTGTTACTCTGTGCCGCCGGAATGTTGGCGGCGCTGATTCCCTTGGGCGGATTCGCGCAGACGCCGCCCGCAATCCCGCCCGATGTGCAAGCGATTATGCAGAAGGTGCAATCCGGGCAACCGCCCACCGCGCAAGAAATGAAGCGGCTGCAAGACTGGAGCCAATCGATGGCCAAGGGACAGACGCCCCTGACTAGCGGTGGATCCGGCCAGACTCAGCCGGGCGGCGGAGGGTTGGTAGGAGTGAGCGGTGGGGGGGTGGCGGGGTCAAACATCGGCGCCCTGCTGGGGAGCGCCGGTGGTCCGCTCTCGGCCGCCAACTCCCCCGCGGTGCTGGCGCAACTCTGCCCGAAGCCCATCAAAGGGGAAATGCCCTCGAAGCCGCCCACGGAAGCCGAATTCGCGGCATTGCTGAAAACGGTGGTCGCTCGCTATGCGGCGAAGGTTGATCCGCAAACGCGCGTGGCGATTGAAACCGGCGTAGCCAGTTCCGGCGCGCAGGCAGGCTCGGTGGGAGCAGTCTTACACATCTCCGGCGCCCTTAACGAGTCGGTCTACGCAGCGGCGCTGGCCGCCCAGCGCAATCCCATCGACCCGAACGCTGCGAATAACCTGGGTGTAGGCCTGAGCGCCGTGAACGATTACGCCACCTCGGCGCAGGTCCTGCTTTACCTTTCGACGTTGCGGCCCAACTCGCCGCTCGCCGCCGTGAATCTGGCCTGGACTTACTTTAATGCCGGCGCCGACGCCGCGGCCAAGAAGGAATTTCAGCACGCCCAAGCCTTGGCCGCGGATATGGCCGCGCCCGAGATAGGATTGGGGCTGCTGGCCGGCTGCCAGGGAAACTCCGTCCAGGCGAAGACCCTGCTCACATCCGGGCTGAACAAAGGCTACTCCTCGGTTGGCGCGGTGGCCTTGCAGGCCGCTCAGGCGGGGCAGTCCACGTCCGGCTCTGACCAGGGATCATCACCTTCGCCCCCTCCCCCTACGTCGCCTCCCCCTACGTCGCCTCCCGCCGACAGCAGCAACACGATTCCCGACTTGCCGGTTTATGCGGATCCGCAAGCCACCGGGGGACAGGTTGACGGGTTAACCCGCGTGGCCAACTGGTCCACAACTCAATCTGGCGACCTGGTGAACCGCCTCCTCGCCGCTTCCGCTCGCGTGCAGGCACTGAATCGGCGCGCCAGCGTGGACGGCAACGCCCTGAACCTTCCCTTGGTCTTCGACGCGCAATTGTTCCAGTACTATCAGATGGCCGACCTGGCCTTTGCCGCGCGCTTCCGTAATATGGACCAAGTCCGTGCGGCAGCTAGCCAAGCCATGAACGCCAACCTGAAGACGACCGCCTCGGTGATGTCCGGAGACAGCCAAAAACTGCTTCAGCTTCAGAACCGCTTCAGCGAACTCCTAAAGGAACTGGGTGCCTGCGGCGACGACGAGGGTTGCAAGGCCCGAGTTAATAAGAAAATAGATGACGTCCAAACGCAGATGCAGCAGGTGGAGTATGAGATGTGTGTGCATGATAAGCAGTCGATGGACGGCACCTATACGCAGGCCTACAAGATGTGGAAGACCGCTTGGGATGACTTCCGGCCGGCGTCGGCCGACTTCTACGCCTTTACCGATCCCGTCATTGCGCAGGTGTGGGCTCCCTCCCTGAACGAGTTCCTCGGGTTGCACCGCGAGTCCCTGGTCATGGCAAACTACACTCCCTTGGCGAGAGAAGCAGCCTGGCTGGCGGACACGGGGCAGCATTACAGGAAACTCCAGTGCGTGCCTCCGCCGCCGCCCAGCACCGGGAACGCGGAGCAGCCCAAACTGCCCCCAAAGCCTCCCTCGGATTGCCCCTTTGACCCGCCGAAAAAGTTGGGGGGCGGTTTCCTGAAGCTCACTTTCGCCTGTGACCACTTTACGGCGGAGGGAGGTGAACTCCTGCGCGGTAAAGTCAATCGTAATTTCACCACCAAGGAAACGACGCTATGGGGCGGAGTGGGCGTCTCCGCCGGCGCTGAGATCGACGCACTCGGCCCCGCAAGTCCCAAAGCCGAGGTCACCGCCGAAGGGGGTGCGGGGGTTACCTTCGGACAAGGAGGGGCCGTCACCGACGTCTTCGTCAGCGGGCAGTTTTCCGGCGAGGCATCCATGCCGGGCGTCGGGTCAAGCGAAGCGTCGATCTCGGGTACTTGGTCGCTCGAAAGCGGCCCCTCCACCAACGTGACTCTTCCCGGCGGATTAGGCAGTGGTCCCATGCCTCAAATTGGGCCTCCCTAAGCTGGGGGGAGACGGTGTCAGGGGGAGACGGTGTCAGGTACCGTTTCGAGGGCGCCCGGGGTTGCGCAGGGTGTTTTCCAATCCGAATTGCGCCACCCCCTGAGACACCCATGGCTCCGAACCATACGGAATCCTACCGTCTTTTCCCTGGAAAGAAAAGGGTGCAGGTACCGTTTCTGACACCATTTTCCTGCTGACACCATTTCCCTCCATCAGTTGGATTGCGCAGAGCTTCGCTGTGAGCTTGTGACTTTTTTAAATTTGCGCCGAAGTCGGGATTGAAAACAAGAGACTTAAACACCCGAAAATGGCCCAAAAATCAAAAAAGTCACAACCTCTCTGCGCAATCCACAAACCGTATGCGCGATCGGCGCGGTCTTTATGGAGGGTTTGGACGGGGGGGAGGGCGCGCGCAAATGTGGAAACTTCAGGGGTGGCGCGAAGGCGCCACCCCGCGTGAATTCGTCTTGCGAACGTCCTTCTTACGCGCACTTCAGGGCGGCGCGGCCCAAAAACTCCGCGGCGCCACCCAGTTCCTCTTCGATGCGGAGCAACTGGTTGTATTTGGCGATGCGGTCGCTGCGGCTGGCGGAACCGGTCTTGATCTGGCCCGTGCCCAGGCCGACGGTGAAGTCGGCAATGAAGGCGTCCTCGGTCTCGCCTGAGCGATGCGAAACGACGGATGTGTATCCGTGACGGCGGGCGAGCTCGATGGCGCGGATGGTTTCCGTGACCGTGCCAATTTGGTTCAACTTGATCAAAATCGAATTGGCCACGCCCTCTTCAATACCGCGCGCCAGGCGTTCCGTGTTGGTCACGAAGATATCGTCACCGACGATTTGAATCTTACTGCCCAGTTCCTTGGTGAGAAGCGCCCAGCCTTCCCAATCGTCCTGCGCGAGGCCGTCCTCGAGACTGACGATGGGATACTTGCTTACCCAGTCGGCGTAGAGCTTCACCATTTCTTCGGACGATTTCTTCGACTTGTCGGACTTGAAGAAAACGTATTTGCCGTCCTGATACATCTCGCTGGAAGCGGGGTCGAGGGCAATGGCGATGTCGTGGCCGGGCGAATAGCCGGCCTTCGTGATGGCTTCGAGCAGGACTTCCACCGCTTCCTCATTCGATTTGAGGCTGGGGGCAAAGCCGCCTTCGTCGCCCACCGAGGTGTTATAGCCCTCGTTTTTCAGTACCTTCTTCAGCGTATGGAACGTCTCTGCCGCCATGCGCAGGGCCTGCGCGAAGCTCTCCGCGCCCACCGGCATGATCATGAATTCTTGAAAATCCACGGTATTGTCGGCATGAACGCCGCCGTTCAACACATTCATCATGGGGACGGGGAGAATGCGCGCTTGCAGACCGCCCAGATAGCGGTAAAGCGGGACGCGCGCCGACTGCGCCGAAGCGCGGCAAGCCGCCATGGAGACGGCCAGGATGGCGTTGGCGCCCAGCTTGCCCTTGTTGGGGGTGCCGTCTAGCGCAATCATGCGCTCGTCGATTTCCGTCTGGTTGCCGGCGTCGTGTCCGCCCAGAGCGGCAGCGATCGCTGAGTTGATGTTGTCCACGGCTTGCAAGACGCCTTTGCCCAAATAGCGCCGCTTGTCGCCGTCGCGTAATTCCACCGCCTCGTGCTCGCCCGTTGAGGCGCCGGAGGGAACCGCCGCGCGGCCAAAGGAGCCGTCGCGCAGAAGCACGTCCGCTTCCACGGTGGGATTGCCGCGTGAATCCAGAATTTCTCTTCCTTGAATGAGATCAATTTGTGCCATAAGAATAATTCCTCGTTGCGAATTTGGAAACGGGGAATTGTAACACACCGCGGCTTCGAAATAACCTGCCAAACCGTAGAGGGGCAATGTGTCTGGTTGGGGTGATCCCGCGTTTTTGTGCCGCGAGCTTCACCGCAGGTTGGTGTTTGAAAATGCGCCGAGTATGTTCATAATGTGGTGAACGCGGCAGAGAGGCTTGATTTTCCGCGCTGACGCAGCGTATGGGGTTGACGCGCCAGCCCGCATCGTGGAGAGAAAAGCTGAGGTTTGGCGTGCGGCTCTTTTCCGCTTTCCTGGGAGGAAGTCGATGAAAAGCATTTGGAAAATTATCCTGGTGGTGGCTGTCATCGTTGTGGCGGTGCCGGTGCTCGCCCTCCTCGGGATTCTTTATGCCCGGCGCGTAAAGCCCAACACCGTGCTGGAGGTACGAATCGAAGGCGAGATTCCGGAGCAGACACCGCAAAACTCTTTTCAGGATATCTTCAACGGTCCGTCAACGACGGTCACCGACATCACCGACGGGATCGAGCGGGCGCGGACCGACCCCCACATCACCGGGATCGAGGTCCGCGTGGGCGAGACCGATATGAGCATGGGTAAGATTCAGGAGATCCGCGACCGCATTCGGGTTTTCAACCTCTCCCGCAAATTCAGCGTCGCTTACCTGGAGTTTGCGACGAACCAATCCTATTACCTCGCCTCGGCCTGCCAGACGCTCATCATGCTTCCCAAGTCAGAGTTCCACCTTCACGGCATGATGGCTTCGACGACCTTCCTGCGCGGCACGTTCGACAAGCTTGGGATTTACCCTGACTTCCTCCACATTGGCGATTACAAGAACGCCACCAACATCTACACCGAGAAGAAGTTCACGGCGGCGCATCGAGAGGCGACGAAAGACCTGGTGGATGACTGGTACCGCCAATTCGTGCGGGGCGTCGCGGCGTCGCGAAACCTGAAGCCGGAAGAGGTGGAGAGGCTCATCGCCGCGGGGCCGTACAATTCTGATGCGGCCCCGGCTGCGGGTCTCGTGGATCGTGTTGCGTACGGGGACGACGTTCAAAATTTCGTGGACCAGAAGAACCATGGGTATGACCGGCGCATCGGCCTGCACCGATACCTCGACCGGTCGGAGAAATTCACCGCGGATAAAATCGCCGTGATTTATGCGGTGGGGGAGATTGTACCCGGCCGCAGCTCGACTTCCCCGTTGGGAGAGGAAATGATGGGCTCGGACACGATCGCCCAGCAGTTTCGCCGCGTCCGCGCCGACGATTTCGTAAAGGCGGTGGTGGTGCGTGTAGATTCGCCCGGGGGCGTCGCTTTCTCTTCCGAAGTGATCCGGCATGAGCTGGAGCTGACGAAAGAGGTCAAGCCCGTGGTGGTGTCCATGTCGGATGTCGCCGCCTCCGGCGGATACTGGCTGGCGATGTCGGCCAACCGGATCATTGCGGAGCCGGGAACGATCACCGGTTCCATCGGCGTGCTGATGGGCAAATTCAACATCGAGGGGCTTTATGAAAAACTTGGCTTGAGTACGGACTTCATTGCCACGACGGAGAACTCCACGTTGGAATATCCCTTCCAGAATTTCACCCCAGCGCAGCGGGAGATCGTGCTGAGGAATATGCGCGCGACCTACAATGATTTTCTTCACGGTGTGGCGGCGGGGCGCCACATGAAGGTGGAGGACGTGGATAAAATCGCGCAAGGCCGCGTGTGGACGGGGGCGCGCGCCCGGCAACTCGGCCTGGTGGATGAACTAGGAGGATTGCACACGGCCATCGCCCGCGCTCGCGAATTGGCCAGGATTCCCGCGGATGAAAAAGTGAGCCTCTTGTCGCTGCCACCCCATCGCTCGTTCTTCGAGCGCTTGATGGACACCTCCGACGATGACAGCGCGTTCGCCCCCACCCCATCCCTGCAAGTATGGCTGGGCAAACTGAAATCGCTGGCGAGCTATTCGGTGTGGGCGATTCTGCCGGGAATACCGGAAGTGCAGTAGGCAGTAAGCAGTAGGCAGTAGGCACCAAGCAGTAGGCAGTACGCACCAAGCAGTAAGCAGTAGGCAGGAGGCAGTAGGCAGTGAATGAGGGAAACTAGGATCGAATCTGGAACTCGTCCAGGTATCAATTCAATGAAGGGGCACAGAGATCTAAGTATCAGGAACTCGGGCGAATGTTGAACGGCATGATTGCAAAGCCTGAGAGCTTTACCCCGGCATGAATTCAACCTGCCTTGCTGCTTGGTGCCTACTGCCTACTGCTTACTGCTTACTGCCTACTGCTCTATTCCGGTTCTTCAAACATCCTCTGTTCGGGGACCACCACCACGATTCCCGTTTCGGTGACGTGATACTTTTTGCGGTCTTCTTCCAGGTTGTATCCGATCTCCGTATGTTCGGGGATATGGATGTGGCGGTCGATGATGGCGCGGCGGATGCGCGAGTAACGGCCGATGTTGACATGCGCAAACAGGATGGAGCTTTCCACTTCCGTGTAGCTGTTGACGCGAACGTCGGGTGATACAACGGAGCCGGTGACGCGTCCGCCGGAGATGATGGAACCCATCGAGACGATGGAATCCACGGCGATTCCCATGCGCCGGCCCTCCTGGGCGAAAACGAATTTCGCCGGCGGGTATTGCCGCTGGTAAGTGCGGATGGGCCACACGGAGTCGTACAGGTTGAACACCGGCGAAACCGAAACCAGGTCCATGTTGGATTCGTAGTAGGCCTCAATGGTTCCAATGTCCCGCCAGTAGAGCGCTTCCTTCTTGTTTTCGTCGATAAAATTGTAAGAGTAGACGCAGCCTTTTTCGAGCAGCTTGGGGATTACATTCTTGCCAAAGTCATGCTGTGACTCCGGATCATCGGCGTCCGCCAGCAAGGTGTCCATCAACAGGTCGCGGTTGAAGCAATAGATTCCCATGGAAACGTGGCTCTTCGCGGGGTTGTGCGCGGCAGGCTTGGGATCGGCAGGCTTTTCCTGCCAGCCGACGATGCGCCCGACAGAATCGATCTCGCACACGCCGAAATGTGAGGCCCCCGAGCGATCGAATTCAATGGTGGCGATGGTGACGCCCGCGCCCGAGTCCACGTGCTGTTTGAGCATCAGTTGGTAATTCATCTTGTAGACGTGGTCGCCGGCCAGGATCAGGACGTACTTGCAGGGTTCGCTGCCGATCGAATAGAGGTTCTGATAGATGGCGTCGGCGGTTCCCTGGTACCAGTGTTCGCCCACGCGCTTCATGGGCGGCAGCACGGTTATGAATTCCCCGATTTCGTGCCCGAGGATGCTCCACCCCTCGCGAAGGTGGCGGTTCAAGGAAAGCGCCTTGTACTGAGTTATAACATAGATGCGACGCAAGTCAGAATTAATACAATTGGAAAGGGTAATGTCGACGATGCGGTAAATACCGCCGAAGGGCACTGCGGGCTTCGCCCGGTCCCGCGTCAGCGGGTGCAGGCGTTCGCCTTCGCCTCCGGCCAGCAGGCAAACGAGTGTGTCGCGCACCACGATGTGAGGGACCTCCCTAGTAAATTTTCAGTTGCGGGCCTGCCACGACAAGGTTCGGAGAGCCTGTCGCGTCTTGCACGGCACCTCGACCAATCATTATACCAGAGCCAGCGCAAGCGCCAACCGCTCTCCCCGATCCGCCGATAAGAGGCGACTCGTCCACGCTCACATGTGGCGCAGTGTTGCCGCAGCCCGCAAGCATGGGCGAGCGGAGCTGGTGCCCTGCCACGGGGCCTGCGCAGATTTTTCACCCGCTGGGGGTGGAATTGCTGTGGTCTTTCACCTATGCGCAAACCGACCACGCCTTCCCCGACCTGATCGCCCACATCCCGGACGAGACGCGGCCGCTGGAGGGGCTTGTGACTTTGTGAATAGCCGGTCATCGCCCGCAATTGGTTCCGCTCCCGTTGCAGCGCTGTCTTCGACGGCGTCACGTTCAGATAGCGATGCCCACGCCCTTTCAGGTCGCGGTCGTATCGGAACGTGTACCCCAGAAAGTCCAGGTGCGCTCTTTTCTCCTGCAGGTTCACCACCCGCGTCTTGTCGCGGTTGATCTCCAACCCCATCCAGGTCTCCACCTTCTCCTCGATATACCCGCGCAGCTTCGGACTCACATAACGCGCCAGCACGACAAAATTGTCGGCATAACGCACCAGTTTCGCCTTCGCCCAGCGGGCCGGCCCAAACCGTAAATGTCTTGGGGTTTGATTCGGGCAGGGGCAAGTTTGTTAACGGTTCCTCCCAGAGGGGTAAAACGAAGTGTGGAATCTATTGACTTTAAACTTTCTTTATCTCATCGATGAGTAATGGATATACGGATAATCCATTAGAATCAATACGCCTTTCAATAATATCGCTTCGTCCAACTCCTTCGGGTCGATCGGCGTCTGAGAACCCATCCTCCGGGGGGGTGTCGATCAATTTTGGCACCCCTACTCCAATATATTGATTTTAAAAGATTAATAGGGCGGGTGTCGGCGTTGCCCGGTTCTAAGTCGGACGCAAATGGCCGGATTTCCCCACCGCAAATTCGCCTCGAGTCATCTGAATCTACGTCAAAAAATGTGTCGTGGCACACAAAGATGTGCCCGGGGTGGCCAACATTAAACATTCTTGAATTGTTCCTTCGGCCCACCCCATCCAGTACTTTAGTGCAGATAATTGCGCTGGAAAGGAGGTAACGACTATGCTATGCTTCATTCGAAAGCCAGCAGGTTACGGACCACCGGCGCCGTGGCCCCCAGAGCCCCAAGACGAGTAAGAGAATACTCGGCCAAGGATGGGCGAGCGCGGCTCTTGCGGTGCCTGCCCATCCCCGGCCGGATCTATGCATATTTTGGGACTGGCCATCAGCTTGTGTGGGTTTCTCCTCGAGGGCTTGTTGATCCTGAGAGGGGCGCGGAGTAGAGTCTTCAGGGTGTTCCCCCTCTTTTACTCTTACATCATCTACTGCTTCTGCTGCTTCCTTAGCAATTACCTGATCTATTGGCTTGGCCCGCAGATATATCCGTCTGCGTATTGGATTGGCTACTTGGTCAGCATCCTCGCGGAATTTATGGTCCTCGTCGAAATTTCCGACCAGATATTTCGATCCCTTCCTGCCATCCGCAACCTCGGGCGCGCGTTGACAATCCTGATCTCCGTTGGCCTTGGCCTCCTTTACATCTTGCCAACGATCCTGGGGTCAGCCAGCAGGAGCCACCCGCTGCTCGATTTTGCCTTGCGGGCTTCTGTAATCAAGGCCATTATTCTCGCCGTTTTATTCTATGTGGCTCGACACTATGGTTCCCAATTGGGGAGGAATGTTGGCGGCTTAATGCTCGGCTTCTCCATCTACGTGGCTATAAACGTCGCCGTTATGGCCAGTGCTAAGGCGTTCGGCTCAGTGCTGTATGCTCCTATCTTTTGGGTCATGTTACCCCTGGCCTCCGCGCTGTGTGTATTGGTTTGGACCATATCCCTTTGGGAACTTGCACCGATGCCGAGCCTGCGCACAATTTCGACAACTACGGGAAGAGATTCTGAAGCTGTGGCTCTTGAACTAACTCGTTTCAATAGTGAATTGTCCAAGCTCTTGCACAGATGATCACGCTCATTCACGCCGCCATCGCGATCGCCTTTCTCATCCTGGTCTTGGGCCTTTTCGAAAAGACCCGGTCCCACGAACCCGACGAGTGCGTGCCCGACAACCACTCTGCCCCGAGCATCGGGAATGGGCGCTGGCTGCAACTTTCCGAGCGTATTTTCGATTCCTCCGATGCCCATTGGCTAGCGGAAGAACTGGCCTTCCCGAAGTTAGCCAAGGCCCTGATGCTTGGGCGTAAGCGCTTGGCGATCCGCTGGCTGGAAGCCTTGCAGGCATCGTTCGATGACTTGGTGCGAACGCCCCAAACCACCCCGAGCGAAGCTGCCGGGGCAAACTCTGCCGGCAGTTGGCGGATGTTGTGGCTCACCATCCGCTTCAAACTCTTAGTCTCTTATGCCTTGCTTGTGGTCAAGTTATTCGGCCCCTACCATCGATTGATTCCATCTTTTTCATGGATTCCATTTTCACAAGGGTGCGAGCGCACTTTCCGGCGTCCGGCTTTGGCCAATAGCCGGAGTTCCCACTGAACCCCGGGCTCAGTTTACTGACTTGGGAAAACGGTCATTCTGTATGAGACATTCATGCCCCGCGTGGTGAATTTCACCCCACCGCAGTGTCTTCTAGCTCTTTATGTCCTTGAATCCTGGCAAAGGTTTCCATAAGTCACTCGTAACCAAAAGCATCAAAACAAGTTAGGCTAACAGAACGGCTAACCTTCTTGGCCCTCCCGTTGCTTCTTTAGGGCGTGAGTTGTTAGGGATGGTGCCACGTCTTAGTTCCGGAAATAGGATGCTCGCGGAGGGAGCCCTCGCCGCAGGTTGTCGGTTTTTTGCCGGTTACCCCATAACTCCCGCCTCAGAAATCTACGAAGTCATGATGCGCGAATTGCCAGCGCGCGGAGGAATGGCCCTTTCCGCTCCTGACGAAATCTCGTCACTTTGCTACTGCGTGGGTGCAAGCTTGCGGGGTCTGAAGGCCATGACGGCGACCTCGGGTCCGGGATGGGCGCTGATGATTGAGACCGCCCAGTACGCTCTTATGACAGAAACCCCGGTTGTTGTGGCCCTGGTGCAACGCCTGGGGCCAAGCACGGGAGGCGCGACCCAGGGCGCCCAAGGAGATATCGGGTTGGCGGAGTTTTCCACTTCCGGGGGCTACACTCTGCCGGTGTTCTCTCCCAGCAACGCCGCGGAGTCCTTTGAGCTTACGATCCACGCTTTCAATTGGTCGGAAAGATTGCGCACCCCCGTCCTGCTGCTCTCCGATAAAGAAGTCGGCATGACCTCGGAGGTTGTGGATGACGAGGCGCTACAGAATCCCGAGTTAGTGAACCGCGAACTGGCCACGGCGCAAGCTGATTACGCCCCCTATGCCGCGCAAGAGCCGGAGGGCGTTCCCGCCTTTGCGGCCGTGGGGGGAGAAATCAAAGCCACGGTGACGGGATCGGCTCACGACTCGCAAGGGCGCCTGCGAAAGAATTCCCCGCAAGTGATTGACGTGCTGCAACGTCTCCAGCGCAAGATTGAAGCGCACGCCGAGGAAATGGCGCTGGTGCGGCCGGACCTTGACCCGGACGCGCGCGGCCTGCTGATCAGCTACGGTGTAACAGCACGGGCTGCCCGCCAAGCGGTCGGCAAGCTGCGCACCGAAGGCTGGCGAATTTCCTTCCTGCAAATTCAAACCCTGTTCCCCATACCACGGAAATGGTTGGATAGGGCGGCCGCTGGCGTGGAAGCGATTTTGGTGGCCGAGGAAAACTTGACCGGCCAATATCGCGCCGCCCTTACGCCCTATCTTTCCGGCAAGAGGATTTTTGGTATTAACCGGATCGGCAGACTGATTTCTCCCAGCGATATCGCCCGCGCGGTGGAGGGGGTAATGGCATGACGCCGGAAGCCCTCTACCTTTCTCCCACCGCCAAACTCCCGTATTGCCGGGGTTGCGGGCACTTGCTGGTGGTGCGCCAACTGAGCAACGCGCTGGAGCACTTAGGGTTGCCGCCGCGATCGGTCGTGCTGACCACGGATATCGGGTGCGTGGGTCTGGCGGACTCACTCTTTCCTTACTTGCACACGGTTCACACCACGCATGGGCGCTCGACGGCGTTCGCCACCGGCATGGCCCTGGCTGACGCCATCCTGGAGCCCCAGGGGCTGAAACCCATCGTCATGATCGGTGATGGCGGGGCGATGATCGGTTTGCTGCACTTGGTGCACGCCGCGCAACTGAACGTTGATATTACGGTATTGGTTCACAACAATTTTATGTTCGGAATGACCGGCGGGCAGCACTCCGCGCTGAGCCCCCTGAACTGGGTCACCGCCACCACGCCGGAGGGCAACTGGACCCCGCCGTTGGATTTGCTCTCACTATTGCGCACCGCTCATGCCGCCTTTCTGGCTCGCCAGCTTGCCACCAGTCAGGAATTAGCCAGCACCCTCGCTGACGCCATCAATTTCCCGGGATTCTCGGTGGTGGAGATCGTAGAACTTTGCACGGCCTACGGAACACGTTGGAACCAAGTCAGCGGCGCTTCTCTCCAGGAAATCATCCTGCGCCAGGGATATACCCTCGGCGAGGTGGAGACTGAGATGGAACGGCCGACCTTCCGCGAACTCTACCGTCACGAAATGGAGTCGCCCCGGCCAAAGCGCGCCAAACCAGCGGTTCCCTGCATCAACGCCCCCGCGAAGCTGGCGGGTGAAGTCCGGCTGGTAGTGGCCGGAACGGCAGGCGAACGCGTTCAGTCCGCCGCCGCGTTGTTCTGCCGCGCCGCCCTCGCGGCCGGGCTCTATTCGACGCAGAAAAACGACAACCCGGTCACGCAGGGTTCGGGATTCTCCCTCTCTGAGATCTGCGTAAGCCCCAAGCCCATCGAGTACACGGGGATGGAAAGCCCGGACGTGGCGCTGGTGGTCAGTGAGGATGGCTGGAAGGAACTGCAAGCCAACGGGACGGTGGCAGCGTGTCGGGAGGAAACACTCCTGCTGTTGGACGCAGAAATCGAGGCAATCCCGCCGAGGGGCCGCGTGATCCGGCTCCCCCTTCGCCGCGAGGCTCATCCGAAGCGCGCTGCACTGTCCGCGATGGCCGCTTGGCTCGCGAAGAACCCGCTGCTGCCAGCGGAGGCTTGGCAAGCCGTGCTGGCCGCAGAACCGGCGGAGCGCCGGGCGGAATCCATGGCCGCGCTCGAGGTCGGAAGGCGGCTGGCGTGCTGTAGCGGCGGTCTATGACCGCCGTTCTCTGCGGCGCTCATAGAGCGCCGCCACAGAAGAGCCGGGTAATCAAGACAAGTTTCGTTGCAGGAGTTTTCAACAAATACAATCTGCATGATGGAGTGAAAAGATGACCAGAAGCAAGGTAACCATTGACGGGAACGAGGCGGCTGCCCGCGTCGCTTACCGTATCAATGAAATAATAGCGATTTATCCCATTACGCCTTCTTCCCCCATGGGAGAGTGGGCGGATCAGTGGTCGGCGGAGATCCAACCCAACATCTGGGGAACGGTCCCGCACGTGATCGAGATGCAGAGCGAAGGAGGCGCTGCGGGTGCGCTGCATGGCGCGCTCCAGGCCGGATCGCTGGGCGTCACCTTTACGGCCTCGCAAGGCCTGCTGCTGATGATCCCCAACATGTTTAAAATCGCCGGAGAGCTGACGGCGACAGTTTTGCACGTCACGGCACGCACCTTGGCCGCGCACGCCCTCTCGATTTTCGGTGACCACAGTGACGTGATGGCAACGCGCTCGACGGGCTTTGGCCTGCTGGCGTCGAATTCCGTCCAGGAAGTGACGGACTTCGCTCTCATCGCGCAGGCCGCCGCGCTCCAGTCGCGCGTGCCGTTCCTGCACTTCTTTGACGGCTTCCGCACCTCTCACGAGGTCGGCAAGGTGGAGGAATTGACGGACGACGATCTGCGCACGCTGATCCCGGCCGACCTGGTGGAGGCACATCGCAAGCGCGCCCTTTCACCGGACCGTCCTGTTCTCCGCGGCACCGCGCAGAATCCCGACGTTTTTTTCCAGGCCCGCGAGACCGTTAATCCTTTTTATCTGGCTTGCCCGGGGATTGTCCAGGACGTGATGGACAAGTTCGCGAGCGTGGTGGGCCGCTCCTACCACCTGTTTGACTACGTGGGCGCCCCGGATGCGGAGCGCGTCATCATCATGATGGGCTCCGGCGCCGAAGCCGCGCAGGAAACCGTGGAGTACCTCACGGGGCGCGGCGAGAAAGTGGGCTTGCTCAAGGTCCGTCTCTATCGGCCCTTCTCGATTGAGCATTTCCTTGCCGCGTTCCCCAAGACGGTAAAGAATCTGGCCGTGCTGGACCGCACCAAGGAAGCGGGCGCCGCCGGCGAACCTCTTTACGTCGATGCCATCACCGCCATCAGCGAAGGGTTAGCCGCAGGCAAAGCGCCCTTCGCAAGCTTCCCCCGCATCATCGGCGGGCGCTACGGCCTGTCTTCCAAGGAATTCACTCCCGCCATGGTGAAGGCCGTGTTCGACGAAATGCTGAAGCCCACACCTCTCAACCACTTCACCGTGGGCATCGTGGACGACGTCACGCATACCAGCCTGGCCGTTGACCCCTCGTTTTCGACGGAAGATCCCAAGACCGTGCGCGCCATCTTCTACGGCCTGGGTTCCGACGGCACGGTGGGCGCCAACAAGAACTCCATCAAGATCATCGGCGAAGATACTGACAATTACGCGCAGGGCTACTTCGTTTATGACTCCAAGAAATCCGGCTCCATCACCATTTCCCACCTGCGCTTCGGCCCCAAGCCGATCCACTCCACCTACCTGATCACCCAGGCGAATTTCGTGGCCTGCCACCAGTTCACGTTCCTCGAGCGTTACGATGTGCTCAAGGCCGCCGAGCCCGGCGCCGTCTTCCTGCTCAACAGCCCCTACGGACCAGACGAGGTCTGGGACATGATGCCCCGCACCACTCAGCGGCAGATCATCCAGAAGAAACTGCGCTTCTTCGTGATCGACGCCATCAAGGTGGCAAAAGAAGCCGGGATGGGCGGCCGAATTAACACCGTGATGCAAACCTGCTTTTTTGCCATCAGCGGAGTGCTGCCCCGCGAAGAAGCCATCACCGCCATCAAGCACGCCATTGAGAAAACCTACGGCCGGCGCGGCGAATCCGTGGTGCAGAAGAACTTTGCCGCTGTGGACGCTTCGCTCGATCATCTCCACGAGGTCAAGGTTCCGGCGGAAGTGAGCAGCAGCTTCGACATGCGCCTCGCGGTGCCGTCGCAAGCCCCGGCGTTCGTGCGCGACGTTTTGGCCAAAATCATCGAGGGCGAAGGCGATTCCCTGCCGGTCAGCGCCATGCCCAACGACGGAACCTTCCCCACCGCCACCGCGCAGTGGGAAAAGCGCAACATCGCACTGGACATCCCCGTCTGGGACGAGATCCTCTGCATCCAGTGCGGCAAGTGCGTGCTGGTCTGCCCCCACGCCGTGATCCGGGCCAAGATTTACGACCCGGCGCTGCTGGATAAAGCTCCTGCCACCTTCAAATCGGCGGCGGCACGCTGGAAAGAATTCAAGGAACTCAAGTACACGCTGCAAGTTGCGCCGGAAGATTGCACCGGCTGCGCGCAGTGCGTGGAAATCTGCCCGGTCAAGTCCAAGAGTGAGGCCAAGCACAAGGCCATCAACATGGCGGACCAGGTGCCCCTGCGCGAGGCCGAGCGCGAGAACTGGGATTTCTTCCTGACGATACCGGAAGCTGATCGCCGCACGCTCAGCCTGGGCCAGGTGAAAGACGTCCAGTTGCTACAACCCCTGTTCGAATTCTCCGGCGCCTGCGCGGGTTGCGGCGAAACCCCCTACATCAAGCTGATGACTCAGTTGTTCGGCGATCGCGCGCTGATTGGCAACGCCACGGGCTGCTCGTCGATTTACGGCGGCAACCTGCCCACCACGCCGTACGCCGTCAACCACGAAGGTCGCGGCCCCACCTGGTCGAACTCGCTGTTTGAAGACAACGCGGAATTCGCGCTGGGCATGCGCCTGGCGGTCGACCAGCAAATGCAGTTCGCGCGGGAACTCGTCAAACGGCTCGCGGCGAGCCTGGGCGACGAACTCGTCCAGGCCTTGCTCAATGCCGATCAATCCACCGAAGCCGGCATCCGCGAGCAGCGCGAGCGGGTTCAAGCCCTGAAGGCCAAGCTAGCGGGAATATCGACGCTCGAAGCGCGTGACCTTGCGATCGTTGCCGACACGCTGGTTAAGAAGAGCGTTTGGGCCTTCGGCGGCGACGGCTGGGCTTACGACATCGGGTACGGCGGGCTTGACCACGTGCTGGCCAGCGGCCGCAACGTGAACATCCTGGTCCTCGATACCGAGGTTTACTCCAACACTGGCGGGCAGATGTCGAAAGCTACCCCGCGCGGCGCCGTGGCCAAATTCGCCGCGGGGGGAAAGCCGCGGCCCAAGAAAGACCTGGGCATGATGGCCGTCAGCTACGGCAACGTCTATGTGGCGCAGATCGCCATGGGTTCGAGCGATATGCAAACCCTGAAGGCGTTCCTGGAAGCCGATGCCTACGAGGGGCCGTCCATCATCATCGCTTACAGCCACTGCATCGCCCACGGCTACGACCTGGTACACGGATGCGATCAGCAGAAAGCCGCGGTACAGTCCGGCTACTGGCCGCTTTACCGTTACAACCCTGACCTGTTGAAACTGGGCAAGAATCCCATGCAGTTGGATTCGCGGGCGCCCTCTTTGCCGCTCGAAAAATACATTTACAACGAAACTCGTTACACCATGCTCACGCACAGCGATCCGGAAGCCGCCAAACACTTGCTAAAGCTCGCCGAAGAGGACGTCCAGAAGCGCTGGAGGCTCTACACCAATCTGGCCGCCATGCCGATGAACGGCGGAGCAAAGGAGACCAAGTAAATGATCGATCTAACCACAAAATACCTGGGCTTGACCCTGAAAAACCCTCTCGTCGTTTCCGCTTCGCCGCTTTCGGAAGACCTTGGCAATATCCGGCGGATGGAAGACTCCGGAGTCTCCGCGGTCGTGCTCCCCTCCCTGTTCGAGGAACAGATTCAAGTGGAAAGCAATACGCTGGATCAGTTCCTGTCGCAGGGAACGGAAAGCTTTGCGGAGTCGTTGACATACATCCCCAACATGGCGGGGTACAACCTGGGCCCCGACGGCTACCTCGAGCACCTGCGTCGCGCCAAGCAAGCCGTGAAGGTCCCCATCATCGGCAGCCTGAACGGCGTTTCCACGGGCGGCTGGATCGGCTACGCCAAGAAGATTGAGGAGGCCGGCGCCGACGCCTTGGAACTCAATATCTACTTCATTCCCACCGACGCCGAGATGAGCGGTGGCCAAGTGGAACAAATGTACGTTGACTTGGTCTCGCAGGTGAAAGCCAGTATCCACATTCCCGTAGCCGTAAAAATCGGCGCCTACTTCAGCTCGCTGCCCAACACGGCCCGGCGCTTGGACCAGGCCGGCGCCGCAGCGCTGGTTTTGTTCAACCGTTTCTATCAGCCGGACTTCGACCTGGAAAACCTGGAGGTCGTTCCCAACCTCATCCTGAGCACGCCACACGAATTGTTGCTGCGCCTCAATTGGGTGGCGGTTCTTTACGGGAAAATCCAGGCGGACCTGGCAATCACCGGTGGTGTGCACACCGGCCTGGACGTGCTGAAGTCGATGATGGCCGGAGCACGCGTGGCCATGATGACCTCGGCATTGCTCAGGAACGGCATCGGCCACCTGGCGACCGTGCAAACCGAGCTACTTAAATGGATGGAAGAACACGAATACGAGTCCATCCACCAGATGCAAGGAAGCATGAGCCAGCGCGCCGTGGCTGACCCCTCCGCCTTCCAGAGGGCGAATTACGTCAAGGTGCTCAGTTCGTATGCGCTGAAAGCAGGGGCAGCTTGATTTTGGATTTTAGATTTTGGATTTTGGATTAGGGATATCGGATTTTGCGTTTTGAATCTTGCATTTTGAGTTTTGAGGTTTTGCATTTCGCGTTTTGAATCTTGCATTTTGAATTTTAGATTGAAAGCTGTTCGTGCGCCCGCGCCGCCACGCCCTGTGGATGTGCGGGCGTACGAGCCTATGTAAGGTGTCAGGGCACCCCAGCTACGTATGGACATACGTATGCTCATAGCCTGACGTATAGCTATGAATGGACGTATACCTGGGCTGGAGGGTGCCCGTGTGCGAGAGGAGGCTGAGCAACTGAGTAATTCGCAAGAAGGTGGCTTGCTCGCCGGCTACCGTGAAATGGCCGCTGACCAGCGGCGGAAAGCAGAAGCACAAGAATGGGCTGAGGGACTGATCAACGATGCAAGCCATCAAGAGGGGTGAGGTTTGGTGGGTCTCACTCGAACCTGCGGTGGGCGGAGAGAGCCGTAAGACCAGGCCTGCAGTGGTCATTAGCAGCACCTCCTACATGCGGAAGGTTTCCAGCATGAACCGACGCTTGCCCGCGAGGAACCCAAAATGTTTTCTCCCTACCGAATCCTTTTCATAGGTCTTGTACTCTTGGCTCTCGCGATGCCGACCCGGAACGGCTTTCCTCAGAGCCCATCCACCGATTACCGGTCTGAACTTGACGCCGCCCGCGCGGAAGTGATCGAGACCGACTCCCTGACGATCAAAGCACTCGACCTTGGCGAAGCGCAACCGGGGATAAACCATTTCAGCGCCGTCGTGAAGAATAAGACGGCAAATATCCTCACTCTGGGAGTGGACCTGCGCGCTGAACCGGGCCTATGGTTCTTGAATGTGCAAAGGGCGTACCCGTTTCTAATATGGCCTCATGGCGAGACGACCATTGAAGCCAGTTACGAGTTCGTGCGTCTAGCAGATGAATCAACCTTACGGGTCCGATTCTTCTTTCCCGAAGTCAAGGCCGGGGGAGCAACCGATTTCCTCCCACCGTTCTTCGGAAAGACCTACTTCCTCGGCAAGCAGAATCCGGCCATTGACGTAACCAAGCTCTTCGATAGACACGATACCAGGCATTTCCAAATTTATTGCGCGCGAACCTCGCCTGCCGCGCAGAATGTGGAAGCCATTGGCAACGAGCGCGAGGCCGCATATGAGAAGATCTCCAAGCTGCTGGGCGTTGAATATCCAGGGCCTATCATCCTTGCCCTATATTCGGATGCCGAAAGCAAGCGGCATGACACCCACCATATCGGCGATGGTTTAGCTCGCGGCAACAACATGGTGGAAATTTGCGGGAAGATAGATCCCTATCACGAACTGACCCACGTGCTGGCTGGCCGCCTGGGAGATCCCCCCGCCATGCTTAACGAGGGGTTGGCGGTGTACGTCTCGGAATCGATGGGGGCCGACGCCCTGAAACAACTTAGCTCGCCCGGACTGAAACTGGACGACGCCGTAGCTGCGCACCGGAGGCAAGGACAATTCATCCTGCTGGATGAACTCTTTACATTTACGGATATTGGACCAGACTCCAGCAGGCCAACGATCAGCTATCCGGAAGCCGGGTCCTTTGTTAAGTTCCTGATATCGAACTATGGCCTGGAGAAATTCCGGCAGGCGTACAAGTCTCTCGAGAACAGCGACAGCGCCGCCACCATTCGAAAAAACAGGGAGACCTTCCGGACGATCTACGGAAAGTTTCCCGCAGACATGGAGCAGGGATGGCTCGCTACCCTTCCCTCACCGAACAAATGATCCACCCACACTCCTGGAATCTGCCCGGACCTCGGAATTCAAATCTCTTCGGTTGATGTCCATTACCCAAAACCGACAGGCGTCAAATAAGGTCGAGAGAGCGTCAGGCACCCTGCTAGAATGGCAAGTCGCGCTTGGAGTCATAATTATGGCACGCCTCGTTTACACTTCCGACCTACACGGCAACCTTGACTTCTATCGCGCGGCGGGGGAAGCGGCCGTCCGCACGCGTGCCGACGGCTTGATTTTCGGCGGAGACCTCTGCCCCGGCACGCCTTCCGGGGCTGCTATGCGCCTCCCGATCGATCAACCGGAGTTCATTCTCAATCAATTATCTCCGCTCTTTGGTGACTGGAAGCAGGCGCATCCCGCGCTGCGCATTTTCGCCATCCCCGGCAACGACGATTGCCAAACCGTTCTACCCGCGCTGGAAGAACTCGAGATGAATGACCTCATCGAAAACCTGCATCAGGAAACCCGAATTTTGGGCGCTTACACCCTGGTGGGCCTTTCTTTTGTGCCGCCCACGCCCTTTCAGTTGAAAGACTTTGAACGATGGGACGACGCGCCGGAGCCGGATTCCGACTCATATTCCCATCGCTGCATCATCGGGACGCCGCGCGGCTTCATGGTGATTGAGGATTTTCAGTCTTACTTGGATTCCTTGCCCAGCATCTCTCAGGAACTCCGGCAGCTCCACGTTAAGGACCCCGCGCACACGGTGGCGGTCATTCACACCCCGCCGTTCAACACTCACTGCGATTTGCTTATCGATGGCCGCCACATCGGCAGCAAGGCCGTGCGGAGTTGGATCGAGAAAAACCAGCCCCGCTTTTCTCTACACGGACACATCCACGAAAGCCCCCAACTTTCCGGAACCTATTTCGACCGGATTGGCGCCACCACCATCATCAATCCCGGCTGCGACCACGCGCGGCCTCACCTGGTTTTCATCGACCTCGATAACCCCGCTGAAATCGACCATTCCATTTACGGCAAGATAACCGTGCGGTAGGCCCGAGTTGGCAGTCCCCCCGCCCGTTGCGCCGCGCCTTACCTTGTTGCCAGCGCGAAGTTCACATCGACCTCAGTCACAACCTCCACGGGTTCACCCCTGAGGAGGGAGGGCTGATACCGCCACTTTGAAACTGCTTTCATGGCGGCCTTCGCCAGGATCGGGTGGCCGCTACGCAACTTCATATCCTGCACCTTGCCGTCCTTAGCGATCACCACTTCAAGGCGTACCGTGCCCTGGATGCCCGCCTTTTTCGCCTCGCTGGGGTAGGCTGGCCTCGGCTGATAAATCAACTTTTTTGACATCACCACGCCACCCACGCGAATTCGCCTTGGCGGGTTTTTCTCTTCGAGGGCGGTCGCGATTTGCATCTCCTGTGCGGCTTCCGTCTTATCACCCTTACTCCGCAAGATGCTCGCCAGAACAAAGTGCCCCCTGGCCCTGTCAGGAGCGATCCGAATTGCCTCGCGCGCTTGCGCAAGAGCACCGTCCAAGTCTCCCTTCTTCGCCAGCAATTCTGCCAGGTCCCTGTGGGAAAAAGCTTCGTCCGGATTCCGGGCCATAGCCTCCTTATAGGCCGCCATCGCACCGTCCAAGTCTCCCGCCTCCTCCAGCACACGAGCCAGGTGATTCCACGCGCGCGCATCGTCAGGGTCCAAACGCACAACCTCGCGGGACTCGGGGATGGCGCCTTTGGCATCGCCCTGCTGATCAAGCGCGATTCCTATATGGAGATGAGCCAACGCAAGGTCGGGTTCCAGGCGGAGCGCTTCTCGGTCCTCGGCGATGGCTGCGTTCCACCCCGGCTCGCCCTGGCTGCTCGGCAGGACAGCCGACAAGTCAACATGGAGGAGAGCATTGTCCGGCTCAATCGTCAGCGCCGCGCGGATTTCCTTCTCAGCCTCTGACCATGCCATGTCTTGCAGCAACTTCGCGGCCTGAAGCAGATGCTGAAGGACCAGACTGTCTCGCGCCGCAGCATCAGGGCCGGCAGACGCAGGACCGGCACTCGGCCCGGGCGGGAGAGTGCTTCCAGCCGCGGGGACGGCGGGCGTGGGAGCTTTGCGCACGGCCTCAATCAACGCGTCCCGTGCTCCGGCAGCTTTGAGCCCGCTGACGTAATCCTCGGTTAGCTGAAAATCAATTCCCCGTTTCGCCACATCTCGCTCCATGTGGTCCTGGTGCTGGCCCGCTAACCGCAGAGCCAACAGCTCAACCTTACTAAAGGGCTTTTGAAGTTGCGAGGGGGCCTGTGCGAACATTCCACAGTCTGGAAACAAAAAGACGATGCAGAGTATGAGGGTGCGTCTCATGGGAGTTTCCTCCTCGACAGGATGAAAGTGTACACCTCCCCGGTCATGATGCGTAATCATATATCTTGACTCCCGACAACCTGGATAGCAAAATCATCTAGTCAAGTCGTTAGCTATCCAGGAGGTTCAGCACAATGACGGTAGGGATATTTGAGGCCAAGCAGAAGCTCTCGCAATTGGTTGAGCGGGCATCCAAGGGTGAAGAGATCGTTATCACCCGCCGTGGAAAAGAGCAGGCGCGTTTGGTTCCAATGCCGGCGGAGCGCGGGCGGACCCTAAAAGAAATTTTCGACTCTATCATAAGCCGCCCCCCGATAAAGCTTCCCAAAGGGGTCACGATTAAGAGCTTGATCGAGGAGGGGAGGCGATTTTGAATTATCTGGTTCTTGATGCCTCTATCCCCATTGGTTGGATGGTGGACGCGCCGGCGCCACGGCTAGCTCTCCGTGCCCTTCACCTTCTACAATCCGGCACGATTGGGGTCGTCCCAGACCTCTGGTACTACGAAGTTTCAAACGCTCTGATCATGGCGGAACGACGGGGACGGGCATCCGCGCAAGTAGTTTCCTCGCACGTCGGCGATATCGAACGCCTTGCCGCATTCCTTGAACTCAGCCCCACTACCCCTTCGGCGCTTGTGGCAGCGGCTCGCCAGTCCGGGTTGACCGTTTACGATGCTGCGTACTTCGAACTGGCATTGCGGCGCAACCTGCCTCTGGCCACACTCGATGACAAAATGCGAGCAGCCTCCCAAAGAGCCGGCATTGCGCTCCTCCGGTAAGGGCCGCCCCGCACGACCCCTCGCAGTAAAACGCTTCCTATGGCCTTTTTGGGCCATAAACCCCAATCGAGCTGGGTGGTCATCCCGTACCGCCGAAGGGCACAATACAGCTAATAGCCTGAAAAAGAGGCATTTAATTGACAGTTGAGCCTTGGTCTTATAGCTGCTCGGCCTTATCAATGGTGAGGTGTTAGAACCTCCGCCATGACCCAGCAAAAGCTTCCCCAGCTCCGCCGGCTATCGCAGATCCTGTTTCTGCTGTTCTTTCTCCTTCTGATGATGAAGACGGAAAGCTTCAGTTCGCTGCGCGCCGTGCGCGACGGAGGGCGCCTTCCCTACCCCGTCAGCTTCTTCCTCCAGCTTGACCCCCTCGTGGCTCTCGCCAGCGCCCTTTCCAGCCACACGCTTTATCGCGGACTGCTCTGGAGCCTGGCGATTTTGATTCCCACTTTTTTCCTGGGCCGCTTCTTCTGCGGTTGGATTTGCCCGCTGGGCACGCTGAATCATTTCTTCAGCAATTGGAAATCCGAGCGCAAGCGCGGCCCCGAGCGGCTGGAGCGGAACCGCTACAAGAAGTGGCAGACCCTGAAGTACTACTTGCTAATAGCCGGCCTGGTTGCAGCGCTCTTCGGCGGCTCGCTCATCGGAATCCTGGATCCCATCTCGCTGACGGTGCGGTCGCTGGGCACGTCAGTACTCCCGGCGATCAACTACGCCTTGGACGCATTGCTGGGCGCGCTGCATCATTCGCGGGTTGCGCCGTTGCGGACCATCGGCTACGTTGCCCAACTCGTCCTGAATGAAACCCTGCTCAGCTTCCGGCAGCCGCACTATCGCCAGGCGTTTTTCCTGGGAGCGATTTTCATCGTCATCCTTACGTTCAACCTGCGGATCACGCGCTTCTGGTGTCGGGCGCTGTGCCCCCTGGGCGCGCTGCTGGGAATCGTTTCGCGCTGGTCGATTCTGGGCCTGGAGAAGCTCCCCGACCATTGCGACGACTGCAATCGCTGCCTGCTGGACTGCCAGGGAGGGGACGATCCCCATCCCCACGCCAAGTGGCGCAAAGCGGAATGCCACCTCTGCTTCAACTGCGTGGGCGAATGTCCGGAAAGTGGAATCCGCTTCAAGTTCTTCCCCGCGACGACCACCAGTATCGACAGCCCCAGCTTGCAACGCCGTCGCACGCTGGCGGGAGTGGCGGCGGGCGCAGCGCTGTTGCCGATTCTGCGCAGCGGCCCGGGATTTGCGGTGGCAAAAGATCCGCGTCTCATTCGGCCGCCCGGGGCGCTCGACGAGGGTAGCTTTCTGGCGCGCTGTATTCGCTGCGGCGAGTGCATGAAGGTGTGCCCCAACAACGCCTTGCACCCGGCGTTGCTGGAAGCGGGCCTGGAGGGCTTGTGGACGCCCGTGCTCGCGCCCCGCATCGGCTACTGCGAGCCCAGTTGCGTACTCTGCGGCGAGGTGTGCCCCACGGGCGCCATCTGGGAAATCACCCAAGGGGAGAAAGCTTGGCTGCCCGCGAGCGCCGCCAAGGACGCCAAACCCATCCGTCTCGGCACGGCTTTCTACGACCGTGGGCACTGCTTGCCCTGGGCGATGGCGACGGAATGCATCGTGTGCGAAGAGTGGTGCCCCACGTCCCCCAAGGCCATCTACCTGCGTCCCGTCGAGGTGACGGATTCCCTGGGGAACGTGAAACAAATTCGCCAGCCTTACGTCGATCCTTACCGCTGCGTGGGATGCGGAGCGTGCGAGTTCGCCTGCCCGATCAAGGACCACCCGGCTGTTTACGTCACCAGCATCGGCGAGAGCCGCTCGAAGACCAACCAGATTTTGTTGAACCGTCAAACTGAAGGAGCACGTACGTGAAAACCTTTGCCCTCACCATGATCCTTGTCCTCACCGGCCTCCTGGTAGCGTGCCGGTCCAAAGCGCCTTCCGGCCCCGTCGATTTCTTTCCGGCCAGCAACTCGGTGCCGGGTTGGGTGAAATCCAGCGAGACACGCACCTTCGAAGCCAGCCATTTGTGGGAATACATCGATGGCGATGCGGACAAGTACGTGCAAGCGGGCGTGGAGAAGACACTTACCAGTGACTACAAGTTCAACGGCAAAATCGATGCTGCCGTCGATGTGTACGTGATGGGTAATGCTGCGGGGGCGCGGAAAATCTACGATTCCGAATCGGCGGAAGGAAGCCAGCCCATTACCGTGGGGGACGCCGGCCGGTATGCCAAGGGCAGCTTGACGTTTCGCCAAGGACCGTATTTTGTTCGCCTCGTGGCGTACGAGGATGCACCGGAAATCGCCAAGGGCCTGACAGACCTGGCGCACGCAGTCAGCAGCCGGCTGAGCCCGGCGGGCCCGGCAGCTTAATCTTTACTCTAAGGAGGATTTATGACCAGCAGAAATCGGATCGGGCGTCGGGAGTTCATCGCTACCTCTGCCGGAGCACTCGCCGCGGGCCTGGGCAGTGCTTGCGGGCGCGTGCCCATGAGCGAGATTGAAGAGGCTGCTGCCAAAGTGGGCCGCCTTCCCCAACGCCTATTGGACCGCTCCGGCCGCAAGGTCAGTGTGCTGATCGGCGCGGCGGACGACTGGCCTCCGGAAGTCGTGGAGGCCGGCATCTTGTGCGGGGTCAATTACTGGCACAAAAGCGATAAGTGGGACCGCGGCTCAGTTCCTCAGGCGATCCTGAAGAATCGCGAAGCCTATTATTGCGAGGTGGCCGTCGACCGCGTGCGCGGCAATCACGAAACCGGAGTCATTGACGAGGAAGCCTTCTACCAGCACGTCAAGCAGGCCCTCGAGCGCTCCGGCCTGTCCTACTACGACGATATGCTATGTCCTCACTTCGGCTATCACAACACCGCAGAGATAAAGGACAACCGAGGGGCCATTCGCGCCTTCGAGCGCTTGAAGAAGGAAGGCTTGGTGCGTCACCTGTGCATCTCACAGCATAACTACAAAGGCAATGCCCGGGTGCCTGAGGCGGAGGATCGGATTGTGATCCTTACCGCCCTCGTCGAAGAGGGCTTGTACGAGCACGCCCAGTTTTTCTTCTCCTTCGGCGACGAGGAAGAGATCAACAAGTTCGTCAGCTTCGCCAAGAGCAAAGGGTTCGGAACCACCGCCATGAAGACTACCCGCGGCGCCGCGCGCATGCAAGCCGACCCCGAGTTCATGAAGCAAATCCCGGCAGGCACTACGCCGCATCATGCCCTGGCGCGCTGGCTGACCACCGCCAGCAACCTCAGCAACGCCGTGATTCGGATCCACAGCCTTGATCAGTTCGTTGACACCTACTCGGGCGCCGGCAAGCCGCTGCGGGCCGCTGATGCTCGCGCCATCGAGATGATGACGGCTTACGCGAATCGTGAGGTCTGCCGCCTGTGCAACGATTGCATGAGCCATTGCGCCGAGGGCGTGGCCATCGCCGATATCCTGCGCTATGAGCGCTACGCGATCGATTACGGCGACCGTGAGCGCGCGCGGCGGCTTTATGCCCAACTCGATAAGCGTGGCGACGCCTGTCAGGTGTGCGGCTCCTGCCTGACCCACTGCCCGCAGGGACTGAATATTCCCGTCAAGCTTGCCGCCGCGCATCGCCTGCTCAGTTAATCCCCGGCGTCGATTCTGGATTGGCGATTCAGGATGAGCGCACCGGGTCAGACCCTTTGGGGCTCAACAGCGGGTAACGCAGCGCCCGCGTTCGCTCCAGGAATGGGAGCAAGGGCGCCGGCGTCCGGAAAGCGCGGTGCGCGCCTACTTGACGGTGATGGATAGAAACCCGGAAGCGGTAGAAAAAGCTCTCATGAACAAGTCGTGACATGCCAAGGGTATCAGGCATGAGAAAGGCCACGGTCAGGATTGCGCTGACCGTAGCCACCCGGTCAGTTCCACAAGTCCCTCCGGGAAATCGCCGACCCCCAAGATCAAGGGTCGGCGCCAGCCGGCCGAACTCGTCGCCAAGCTTCGGCCCTAGGAATTAACTAGCCCAGATATCTAACCACATCAGCCCTTTTCCGCCGCCTGCCGCCTGCCCTGGGGAGACTCCCTTAACGGTCATTTTGTCAGGCTCTTTTGCGGTTCCTGCGGCTTCTTGTAAGTGCTTTATTTTCCGTATGTTCTCAGGTTTCGGTAGAGAAAAAACCTTCTTCCGACCCTTTGTTTTCAAGATGTTCTCAGGTTTGGGCATTTGTGCGATGAGTGGACATAAAGTCGCTATGCAATCTGTGCCCGTGAGGCTAGAATGATGGGGCATCATCAATCCCTTCTTGCTCCGCGGGCGGGGCGACGAAGGACCGGATCGAGCCCGCAGTTCCGCCGCCGTCCTGCCCGTGCCCCTCACGGCCCGAGCCTCCCCGGAGTGAAACGAAGAGAAGGCCGTGCTCCCTTCGTTACCCCGACTCTCCCCGCGCCGGGCGTGCTGACCTGCCGGCCCCCAGCATGGCGGCACCGGCGTCGATCCTCACCCCGTAAATATAGCCTATCTGCCTGTAGGTATCAAGAAGAATTATTGACGGTTGCGCCCCGGGTCCCCTGGCCATCCGCTAACGGCCTCGGGTTCTGGTGAGAAATCCGGGGCCAGCCGTTCGCGGTAGCCTCCTCCTGGAAACAAGAACCTGAACGGTGGCACAGGCACTCTTGCCTGTGCCCAAGGCTGATGCCTCCCCTGCAGAGCACACAGGCAAGAGTGCCTGTGCCACCGTTAAGAAGCCCGAACAGGCCGCGGATAGAACGCGGTGACAGCGATGTTGCCCGTGTTCGTGGGGTGCATCCATAAAAGGCAATGTATACGCCACCCGCGTGGGGGTATAATGAGCCTATGGGCACAGAAGTCATTCCCAAGCTGACCTTCGAGCAATTTCGCGACCTTCCCACCGACGGGAAGCGCTACGAGCTCATCCATGGAGAGGTGCATGTGACTCCATCTCCCGCCACTCGGCACCAATTCGCCCTTCAGAACCTTTACGAAAGCTCGGGGCCTTACGTTCACAAGAACCACTTGGGTGAGGTCTGCCTGGCGCCTTTAGACGTGCGCCTGGGGGAAGAAACGGTATTGCAGCCGGACCTTATTTTCGTTTCCAATGCGCGCGCCGGAATCATTCAGGAGAATTGGATTGCCGGTTCTCCGGACCTTGCCGTGGAGGTGCTGTCCCCTTCCACGGCCGGACACGACCGCGCCACCAAGCTGCCGATTAATGCCGAGGCGCGCGTGCCCGAGGTGTGGTTCATTGACCCAAGGCCAAGACCGTCGAAGTTTTGACCCTCCAGGGGGCGAAGTATCTGGTGGAAGCAACGTACGCAGGCCATCACCTTCTCACCTCCAACCTCTTTCCCGGCTGGCAGCTTTCCCTGGACGACCTCTTCGATTTTCGCGGACGCTTCTAAAGGCAGAATTGAGGTTCGCACTGCCCCCGACGTGATTCCGCAGGCCGCCGTTGCACCCTTTCCTTCATCCCAAATTTGCAAGTACGATGTCGGACGGTGGGGGCGCCAGCCAGCGGGTGGTGCGTTGATCAATCGCGCTGCCGCCCGGTCGTCATAGTATGATTTACGGAGAATGAGTCTCGAGTTTGAATGGGATCCGAGGAAAGCCTAGGTAAATCATGCCCATCACGGGATTTGAAGAAGCGCTGACCGTCTTTCGCGAACCACTCGGGCGCATTTTCGAAGATGAAGAACACTGGGAAGATGACCGGCGCGAGATGATCATTGGACACTCCGTAAAACAGCGTTTGATTTTGGCTTGCTTCACTGTCCACGAAGGAAGAATTTGATTGATCAGCGCACGCAAGGCCACACGCCTGGAGCGCAAAGACTATGAGGAAAATGTCTACCCGTAAAAAGCATCAGCCCCCACGCGACACGATGCGAAGGGAGTATCGGTTCGATTACCGCCGAGCCAAGCCGAATCGCCTTGCCGAAAAGATGTCGGAGGGGGTTGTCGTCGTTATCCTCGAACCGGACGTTGCCGCAGCATTCAAGTCGTCAGAAGCTGTCAACGCCCTCTTGCGTTCCGTAATCGCTGCGATGCCGGAGTCCAAGCAGCAATTGGGCTAACCAGCGGCTTTCCACGGTCAGCGGCTTGCTAACTGTGGGCCTTTCTCATGCCCGAAACCTCAACGACAACCGCCCATTGTCTATCATAGGGAAGAGCCCGCAATCAGAACTGCGCGGACCGCGGCTTCCCGCTTTCATTTTGAGCAAGCACCACTCCCCCTGTCATTCTGAGCCTTGACAGCCTTGCGGCTGCCCATGATGGGCAGAAACTCGACGCAGAGAACCCGTGCCCCTCACTGTCATCCTGAGCGTGGTAGCGCGTGACGGTGCCTAGGGTCAACTTTTCGCGCGTCCTACCGCTTCCACGCCCGGAGGCAACAGGGGCTATAAGGTAGCAGGAATTGATATCCATAAAAAGGTGCTGATGGTGGTGGTGATGCTGCTGCAAGCCGGGGGGCTGGTGGAAAAGATCGAGCGTCG
>Ga0181539_1001086_pt1 | contig 31207 bp, 23 predicted proteins | sample PEATcosm2014_Bin_46_FD_119767 | JGI IMG/M metagenome (GOLD analysis project Ga0181539, IMG submission 119767) | Peatland microbial communities from MTU Mesocosm Facility, Houghton, MI, USA - PEATcosm2014_Bin23_60_metaG | ecosystem: Environmental > Terrestrial > Soil > Wetlands > Peat | place... | reverse complement strand
TGGCCGAACGATAAACTTATCTGTTTTGCAACGGACGTGGGAAGCAGGGCTCGTGGTCTAGGTGGTTATGACGTCGCCTTCACACGGCGGAGGTCGCCGGTTCGAATCCGGCCGAGCCCATTGTTCTTTTGCGGATCGGACACACTAGAGCCGTCTATTGAGGCTTTCTCGGTTGCGAGGATCATGGCGAAAAAGAAGCACAACAAGGATAAAAAGTTGCACAACTCTGACGAAAAGTTGCACAACTCTAACACTACAAATAACAGCGATCCCTCTGATTTGCAGCCAATTTCGCTCGACGAGCCTGATCTAACTTGGCAAGAAGCAGTCGATCTATCGCCCAAAGACGAAGTTGAAGGTGGCTCGGAAATCTACTACTTCACCGACGAAGACGGCAACATTCACTCGCGTGAATTCCTCGCAGAGGAGCTAATTCCCGACGAAAGTGAAGTCGAAGGCTCGCCAAAAAGAAAATCAGACCAAAAACTTCAAAAACTGAAGCCTGGCGCAGTTGATATAATCAGCCTCCGAGCACCAAACGAACCCTCACAGCAAGTCACCCTGCCCGCACCGAAGTCGGGGGAGCCTCCGCTCGACATTCGAATATCCAGTGAAGTCGTCCCAGATCTGTCCACAAAGGAAGAGTCGCAGCGGCGGAGCGACGTTCTCGCTGAAGACAAACAGGTGATTATCCATCTTCAGGACGGCTTAGCTGCTAACGAGCCTGTACGTGTTGCACATGATCGCGATGCACGTCCTCTGACGCTTTGCTTTACGAAGGGAGAGCTCGACGCTTATGTCGCGTACCGTAGCGAAGGAATGGCGAAAAAATCTAAAGACTGGATAGGGAGATCTTCACAGGCTCTATGGGAATCGACAAAAGGCGAGATTTCGCACCAAACTGTATCAGGCCTCAGGACGTTCGTTCTTGACAAGTATCAATCACGAGATTCGCACTCGAAAGTGCTGAGCTTCGCAGTCGGTTTTCTCAATTTCTTGGCCCAAACGAAGATTGATCCGAGCTACCTCTCCTTTAGGCTGTTTCTCGAAAGGCCGAAGACTATTAAAGTCAAAAAAGCGCTTACGGAGAGGATTGTCACTCGTGAAGATATTGAGACAGTGTTTCAGAGGATCGCCGCTAAGGAAGAAAAGGGAGCCGATCCTTCGAAGATACGCAACTATCTCGCTTTTACACTCCTTGCATCTTACACAGGATTACGACCGAGCACAATACAGCGCTTGACGGTCGGGCAGTTCAGAACTGCACTCAACGAAGAGAAACCAGTGCTGCACGTTCTCGCTCAGCAAGAAAAGAACAGGGTCGAGCACTACGTGCCTCTGCATCCTTCGGTTGTCAGCGCAATTAGCGAGGTTTTGATGCACGATTTTGGCGAAAACGACGATGCCAAGCCCTTCTTTATGTACCATTCGTTTGAAAAGTGGCTTGAACGGCAAAAAATCCCCCTTCCGCGAGTGCGAGATGCAAGCAAGGCGCATCTGTGGCTAAGCGACTTCCGCAAGTTTGCTGAGCAATTTGGAGATGTCATCGGATGGGAAACAACAAACCGCAAGTACGTGTTAGCACATGGGATGACGGGCGTAGACTGGGAGCATTATAAACACCCCCTTCCTGAGGACGTTTACGACACGTATATGCGATACTGGCGAGACATCAGACTGGCAGATTGAGATACGTTCAAGCACGATTACGATTACTCATTCGCCCAGCCATATTCACGCTGTTGGAGCAATCGCACCTGAATCCTCTTGATAATTCGTCGCAACTGCTGACGTGCGCTGTTGGGTAGCCAGCCATCGTGCACGCGGTCTTGCAGGTATTGATAAGATTCCCAACTGGTCGAGCACTTCCTAAAAAGTTTTTCGGCAGCCATATCGGCGTAATCGTTTTTGTAGTCGGCTAGTTCTAGTATGAGTTCGTCGACTTCGACGCAATCGTTGCGCATAATATAGCGTAGTAATGAGGGGTGTTTTCCTGAATAATGGTTGACGAAGAGCAGTGCGGAAGTGGTCTTGGAGATAACACCGCCCAACTTAACACGGACCACTGAAAGACCTAATAGAAAGGGTCGAACGGCTCGACAAGACGCTCAGCTCAGGTATGTGGTAATATACGGGGCAGCGTGCAGCTATTGCCTCGCCAGAGCCGAACGGCTTGACGGATCGTATTTACGGACGTTCGCGCTTGAGTTAAAATAACAGCTTGCCCAGACCCTTACTGCGTTTGTGACAGCGATTCTAGCAGAGCCGCGTAGGCGTGCAGACGGCGAAAGCGCTGCGGAGCCACCGCTCCGCCAGATCATTGACGTGTTGCAGCAGGTGATGTGCACATATGACGCGGAGAAGCTTGCGATTTCTGCGGTTGAAATCTACGGAGAGGTCACTTCAGCATATATTGAAAAATACCCAGAATTGCGGTCGCGTCCTGTTGGGCATTACCCCCTCAGCGTGAACGTCGCTTACGGAGCGAATCACGTATGTCAGATGCACGTTCTTGAAGTTCTTTTGCCCCATCAACATCGCCTAAACGGCTTAAGACGACGACGAGATTGTCGAGGTCCTGTGCAACAACAGGATGAACAGGGCTATAAGTTTCTTCGTCGATCTTAAGGGCCCGCTCAAGCATTTCTTTAGCACGATCGAGATCATTTGCACCTTCGAGATCGTGCAATTCCGTGAGAACGCAACCGAGGGTACTTAAGGCAGTTGCCACAAGAGGGTGATGTTGGCCGTAAGAGGTCTCTAGAATGGGAAGAGCGTGCTCAAGATGCTGCTTTGCTTGATGAAGCTCATCGAGATCTCTGAGTGCGATGGCGAGATTAACCTCAGTATCAACAACATCGACATGATCAGCAGTTTTGTAATGCGATTTCTTTATCGCAAAGGCGTTTTCAAAGCGCGTTCTGGCACCTGCAGGGTCGTTGAGATCTCTGAGTACAAGGCCTAGATTATTGAGAGTGAAAGCTACATCAATGTCATCAGGAATGTGACGGCCCTCGAATATACCAAGGACTTGTTCAAGCAGAATCCTAGCATCATCGAATTCGGCAAGGGCTCTGAGAACGAGAGCTAAGTTGCCTATACTGCCCGCTGTGGCAGGGTGGCCTATCCCGTAGAACTTTTCTTTAGCAGCTACAGCACGTTCAAAAACTGATTTAGCCTCTAGAAATCGCGCGTTGTTCTTCAAACATCGCCCTGCGTCATTTAGGAAATTGCCAGTCGATTTAGCGGCAACGTGATACTCTTCAGCGTGACGAGATGCCGCCAGCCCGTGTGGCAGAAGTCGTATACTAAGAGGCCACGCCGCTAGGTCTTTTTCTTCAAAAACGAACGCTTCCGCCACCATCATGATTGCCTCTCCCGCCCAGATTGCCGCCTCTTCTTTTAACCGGTCGCGAGTCCTCATCTGCACAAGTCGGTGCACTGCTATTGAGTCCCCGTTTACCCTTATGAGAGAGAACTGCGACAGTGTGGCGATCGCATCATCAAAGTCCAACTTATTCTTGAAATGATTGCTAATAGAATCTGGGAGTTGCATCCAACGCATAATGAGCGAACGCGGAATGTCGTCTGGAGAGAGGAACGCGATAATATTTAGAAGGTCAGCAGCGCCCGGGCAATCTGAGCGTACCGCTTTAAGAGCAATATCAAACGTTACGGCCACCGACTGTTTATAATCCGCTGGCGGTTCACCGCGCGCAAATAACTCTGTTTGAAATTCGTGGAACAGCTCACGATATTCTGAAATGGTTTTATGTCGCGTTGCGCAGTAGCTGCCTGCCTGAACGATCGCAAGAGGAAAATCGTCTAGTTCCGCAGCAAGTCCGTAGGCCTCATTAGCATCGGTGTCTCCTGTAAGCCTACTCAGGAGCGCAATTGATTCTTGTCGATTAAAGACGTTGACATTGTGAACAGCGGCGATGTTGAGCCACGAAGGGTTACGTGAGGTGATGAGAATGTGACCACAGGGTGCGCACGGGAGATAGTCGTACACAGCGGCAAGGTTAGGGGCGTTGTCGAAGATGAGCAACGAGCTTTCACTCTCCTCAAAGTAGCCACGGACCTCTTCAACAACTGTTTCGAGCAAGCGTTTCCTTTGCTCCGAGTAACGAGAGTTATCTATCTTTGATTTGCTTCTTAAGTCTCTAGCAGATGGGAGATCCAACTTTGTAGCGAGGCTAACGTAATCTTCAATAAGGGTCAAAGACTCTTCCGCGCGCACCCACCAGATGACAGAATATCGTTCTCGGTAGCGGTAGACGTATTCAACCGCAACCTGGGTCTTGCCGACGGCTGGCATACCAACAAGAACTTGTGGAAGTGAGAGCGAGCTCTCAGATTCAAAAGCGTCATTTAGTGCAGCTAGTAGGTCCGTCCTCCCTGTGAAGTCCTTGTTTTTTTGACGACGAATATTCCAGATTATTTTGGTATGACTTTTTTTGGTGAATTTTTCTAACGGAGGCCACGCTTTAATAAGAACGTCACTGGGAATTAAAAAACTGAGACCCTCACCAGCCGACGCCCCTTCGCCGATAGCTACCTCCACGACCATGCCGATGATACCTTGGTGAGCGTTGGACCATACCGGTGTACCACTAAAACCGCGTTGAACTAATATCCCTTCTGCAACCATTTGCTGTATTTGCAACCGTCCGTTTGGTAATCTGTTACCGTGTGTTTTGCCATGTGCCCAAGCACCATCTTTAAACTTTTTAGACTCAGGTGGATAACCGAAAGCGTCAAACTCTCCGCTAGGATCTGCGATACTGACCGCCACGGGATGAGCGTCATTTGGTTTGGTTTCGTCCAAATTAAGCACAGCTACGTCATCAATCTCTTGTGCTTTTGAGGAGGAGGCATCTCGAAGGCCGCGAGGATACCAAGAGACGACGTGAGCAGTAATGCGGGTGCCAGGATCGATATACGGAAAGTTTAGAGAGACTCTACCAGTGGGCCCCTCTGCAACTGTATCTTTTATGCGGAGAGCCGTTGCCACTACATGCGCGCACGTTATAATGTGTGATTTATCAACGAGAAATCCGAGACCGCCACCATCCGGAATCCGCACAATAGTTGGTTTTAGCTCGTCCGAGGCTGCCATATTAGATCTGCTTCTGCCACGTCAGTGTGACGCAGAAATTTGCTTCAACTCCCGCCGAAGCAATGAATGCCCCAGCGTTTGCACTTAGCTTTATCCCAAATGTGACTGCAACAGTTTGTGCGTTCAACTCATTCAGCTTGTCGACTACAGCTGTCATCGCCGGCTTGATTTGACTAAATGCCGCGTCAAACGTTCGGTCTATCTTGTTAAGCTGGCTAGCTGGTTCGACGCCTGTTTGGGGTTCTTCGATCTCGACAAGGACTTCGGTTCCGTTAAAGTCATATTTGACGAGTTGCTTTGTCATGATTTCATCTCAGAATGAGTTCATACTGTTTTCCTGTTCTCTTCACCTGCTCGCCCCTAGCAACTAGTTTCAGCCTCGATATCTTCCTTCGTTTCAGTCCATTTGCCTAGAAAGCGAGATTGCTTGTTCGATACATTCAGATATAGATCTCGATCCCTTTTTCTGGAAAAGCGACATTATTGTGGAAGTTCTTGAAGACTTCTGGATGCTGCGTATGCACCGGAATCAGCACTTTCGGCTGCACGGTCTCGACCACATCTCGTATCTCGTCGTAGTTCAAGTGACCTGACGCGTGAATATGAGTGTAAGGATACAGACCAAAATGTGCCAACCAGTTCTCCACTTTCTTCAAATCTAACTCCATCTCCAGATCGAACGGCTCACACACGCTCCGAATGTAACTGCTGCCTGCTTCTGGCTTAACGTCGATCAGCTCTTTGAGTTCGAAGAAATCGCAGCGGAAGATGTATTGATCCTGATTCTCTCTGATATCTTGTGCTGTCACTGCGTTGGTGTGATCGAGAAACTCACGCTCCCAGTAGTCGTAATCTTCGCGCTGAATCTTCTCTGAGAAGCGATCGTCCTTGTACACTCCCCACGTTTTCCGAGGAATGTACACTCGGAGGTGATCGTCATCGATTCTCGGTGTTGCGATGCCGGACGCCCTGAAGAGTTCGAGCAGGTACGCCTGCCTGAGGTTGATGACCAGTGCCCTGTCAGTTTGTTGTGCGACCTGAAAGAAGCTCTGCATACGGTCCGTATCCCTCACAGGAAAATTCACAACAACAAGACCGTTAGTCTTTTCTACACGCTCTTTGGCGACTTCCTTGACGTGTTCTTCGCTATCTACCTGCGTTGAGTTCACGCGCGTACCCTCACATACCATGGCAACCGGCTCAACTTCAGCGGCCCGTTCGACGAACCGTCGTGTCTCATCCCCCTTGTAGCCGTGGAACCGGAAGTCGCCTGTGTAGACGACAGGCCCAGCGCTTGTGTGCAGGATGTAGGCAGTTGCGCCTTCGAGCGAGTGACTTACCGGCAGAGCCTCTACATCGAGTTCTCCGACAGTGAACCGGTTCTCGACGGTGTTGTAAGGTCGCGGTTTCTTCGCCTTTTCGCCGTACAGCTTCGACTCGTCGCCTTTCTTGTTCACGTAGGTCTTAAACGACTCTTTTAGCGAGATTAGCTCACACGTCCCTGTCGAACCAGTTTCATCTAGAGCTTGCATGATGTCTTTGGCACCCTGCGTGCAATACAGCGGGATATCGTCCCTGAGATAGTGGATGTAAGAGCAATGATCCATGTGGGCATGGCTGAGAAGGACGCCGTCGAAGCTCGGCTCTGGGTCAGGAGGCAGGTTACAGTGAGAGAGATAATCGCAGCGATATAGCCCCTTTAAATCAGGGAGCAAGCCGAACTCAAGGAGATCTAAGATACCGTTGCACTTTCGCGGCTGCATGAACTCGTCAAAGTACTGGTTGGCGAGACTGAAGCTCATGCCAAAGTCGAGAAAAACTCGCGTATCTTTATCCTCTAAAAGGATCTTATTGCCGCCAATCTCGTTAACTCCACCGTAGCACGTGAAGGAAGTCACGAGTCAAAAAAAGAGTAAGATGGGGAAAAAGGTTTCGACTTGAGTTTTTCATATGAAAAAGGGCGCTATAAACTGATTACTACCAATCAGACAAAGTTGTTGGTCCGACCCCGTTTTTGATATCGTGCTTTATACGCTCCTTGCTAGCTAAAAATCCATCTAATAGTTTCTTTTCTTTGCTCTCATTTGGCAGAGTCTCGCTTATCGCTTGGGCGACTCGATAGAACGCTTCATTATTCCCAAAGCCGCTCTCGTCTAATATAGTCACCATTTCATCACGCTTGCCCGTGCTCCATAAGAGGCATGAGTAGTGGAGTATATCGATGAGCTGTGAAGCTTTAAGCGCATCAATTTCACGCTTGTCAGGACCGAGCACCCGTATATATCCTCCTTCCTTCTGAATAAACCCGTGTTTTCCCCACTCTTGTGAAAGGTCGATCCCACATGATTGGGCAAGCTTACGCGCATCATCAAATTGTACTCTTGCCTCTCCGTAGTTCCAACGCCACAGCACATAAAAGCGGGTCAAATCGGTAATTACACCACCAAAGCCATTATGGAGTATTTGTTTAACTGCGTAGTCTGTAGCGATCGTTTGTATATCATCAAGGAGTTTGTCTGCCCTGATTACGTTACCTTCGTAGTCTATAACCTTCTCATATTTTCCGAAGACCTCAATAGCCGATCCGATAGCTGCAATGAAGAAATCAGCACCGCTAATGCCCTCTTTCCACAGTCTGTCGAGTTTTTTGTTTAGGTGTTGAGTGAGCTCTCGTTTCACCTCGTTGTAGAAGCCAGTTTGTTGTCGCGGCTGCTTGCGCGCGACGAGGTAAATTGATGATGCAAGCGAAGCTGTTTGATTGGCGTTCATCCTTGAGCCCATTTCGGTATTCAATGGCCAGGCAGCGGTTATGATGAGACTTGAATCTAGCAATGAGTTTATTAGGGTTTCCCAGCCTGCGAAAGACTTGTGGGCGTAAACGATCGTCGCTATACCATCAGGTTTCAGAACGCGATATATCTCCTTGAAGGACTTTGCCATATTCATTTCAAAGAAAAGCTTATCCTTTAGCCTGCCAGGATCTTGAATTATCTCGTTGTTTTTTGGCGTTAATGGGGTTGAAAAGAAATCGGGAAAAATATCACCCAATATTCTCTTAAGCCAAACATAGAAGAAGTCCGATAAATCGGCATAAGCAACATTATCGTAGTAAGGCGGATCTGTAAAGACTGCGTCAAAGAAGTTATCCTGATACGGCAAAGATGTCGCAGACGCCTGGCTGCACGTAGCTGGGTTGTTAGCTCTTGGCACAGTATCCAATGAAGAGCTAAATACCTCTAATAGGTTAGGCCAACTTGCACTCACGCCCGAAATTGGATTCATCTCGAAGTAATCCCACGTCATTTGCAGTGCTTGACGTCCAACAAAGGCACCTCGAACCTGTGTGGTATCTACCTTCCACGTGCAATTGGAGCTAGAAAACACCACAAGTTTATCGAAAATAAGCCCCAAATAGACGACAATGGCTTTTGAGTATTCCGAATCGAGACCGCTCTCCACCATCTTCTCATACGCCGTTTTGATCTGGTCTAGAAAAGTGATTAGAGATAGCTTCTGGCGCGCGTTGAAAAGATCCCCCCAGGTTTTTATATCATAAAGTAAAACGCGAAAGCCTGAGGAACCTCTCATTCTTTCCTCAGGAAGTTTCTCATCCGGAACCAGATTGGAATGCCACTTATCAAATAGGTCAACGTTCTTCCGTGCAAGAGCTTTTTCGGCCTCTTTAAAGACGTTTGAATCATTGGCCGTCGCAGTTCGATACAGTTTGCCGCTCATCCCGGGCTTATTTAGTACTACTGCTACCAGGCGCTGACCTGCTTTCCCGTCCCTGAAAAGTTGCCGCACTGTTTTTGCGCCGATTGTTGAGCCACAGATTAGACAAGTTGCAATGGCTTTTGATGTAGTACCTTTTCCGGGAATGAAATCCTTTGGAATCTGCTCATACCCAGTTCCGACTATTCTGAATTGCACTTCGCCATTGGCCACGTAAGGGAAAAGTGAGATTTGCTGGTTCTTTTTCTTGCTCAGCCAGAATTGACTTATTAACGGAATTTTCCTTCCGCAGGTCGGATTTTGGCACGGGATGGTCCTTGCCCAGATATAGCCTATAGAAGTAGAACCATCTTCTCCGTAAAACCGCTCAATTTCTTTTTTCGCCTCTTGCAGAACCCAACGGCCCCAGGTCTGAACATCCTCTACCAATTGGTCAGTGTTCACCGAGTTCAAGAGATTATTTTGTGCTGCGTTTTGCTCGCCGTATTTTTGCGGATATTCAAGTGTCGCTTTCTCGATGAGCACTGCTACGGGGTTTAAGTCGCTGGCAAAAGTCTTGCATCCTAGTCGAATCGCTTCCAGAGGTATCGCCCCCCCTCCTGCGAACGGATCTAGCACGCAAGGGGGGACGCCTCCATTAGCTGTGAGAATATCTTGTCGCGCCTTATCGATAAACCCCGAATTGACAGAGCTTTCCCACTTGGCTAAATTGATAATAAATTCGCTCTTGTTTTCCAGTTCCCGCTCATCTTGGGGTGCCGGAATTAGAGCTGCATAAGCCGTTGTCCGAGACGAAGCCAAAGGTTTCCGCGCCCACCACGGGTGCAATGAGGAGATGTGCCTACGGCGAATGTTTTTCTCGTGAGCGGATGACTCTCCCACTTCTTTCGTCGGAAAGAACTCCTCAATCAGACGCTTCGTCATAAAGCCGTCCGGCTTGTATCGCTCATCTGGTGTGCGCGATCGAGCTCTTCTAAACGAACCGTGTAACGACGCTCTATTTTCTCTTCCATCGTAAGTTTCTCGATGGGATTTTGATAAGTACGCAAAGCTGGAGCAGAAGAAGTAGCATTCGTCACAACATAGAGGAAGTACGATTCCGCTAAACTGCGCGCTTTGAAAACTTCATTCTGGGTTAACTCGACCGGGCCAGCTCTTGCTCGGGCCTTTACTTCGATGTAACGTAGATCCCCTTTGTCGTCAGCGGAGCGGATATCAAAACCGAGATTTTCGGCCGAAACGTCTTGAGGAGCACGTCCGTGTAAACGTTCGTAGTCCATCGCTGCTTCCATCCCTATCTGCTCGATTTCGTCATCCCGCTTCATAATTGGCACCTCCTTTACTTGGGTTGGAACTACTCGTATCACGCCGACAAACACGGGGGTGCTGATCGTGAGTACTCTCTCGCGCTCAATAAGTTCTTGTAGTTCTGTGCGCGCAAGTTCGTAGCGGTCTCTTTGCTCCCTCTTGTTATGAATGACAAGGTCTACGTTCTCCTCACGGTCTTGGCGATCGTAAAGCTTTACAAGGTCGTGATCGAACTTATCGATGAGATAATTGAGCGACTTAAGGCCGTAATCCTCTTTTATTGCTGACTGTCGCTCCCGCTCTATTAGGAGTTCACTTTTGTACTGCTCAAGCGCCGGAAGGAGTCGCTGGCGGGCCTTATGTTTGCGGGCTTCTATATCAGTAATGGTGTACCCATCAAGCACGCCTTCGGAAAGATCCCAAATAAAGGCAGGGTTCATCCCTCGTACCTTCGTAGCCGTTGCATCTACGAAGAGGGCAAAAAGCCGCTTGCCAGCCACATCTCCTTTACCATCTCGAATCTCGCCTTCATAAAACAGAACGGTGCCATCCATTTTGTTATCGGGATCTCTAAAAACCGCCCCTCGCTTTAGACTGGCCGACATGAATCGCTCTACCCACTCGAGCGCCGCTTCGAAGAGGGGGTGACCGAACGAGATGAACTCCGTATCGGGATTTTTAAATGCCACGTCGCGGTCGAATGTGGCTTTCGGATACGACTTCAACGTCGGCCCGAAACTCTTCGCAAACCTGTCTTCTTGTGAGATCCGACGGATGCTTGACGGAACACTCTCAATTGATATGAACTCGTCTTTGCGCTCCCTGATCCGGCCATCGGCTGCTTCATACACCTTCTTGAAGAATGCTTCGGTGTATTCGGGGATGAGTCGGTGCTCGAGAGAGCGGGCTTTCATATCTTCGATCATAGAGTAGTTAATAAAATGAGTCGCGAGGCTCTCCCCGAGATTCTCTCTTACTTTGGCGATATAATCAGCATCGACAGTGATGTCAATTTCAGCCAGGATATCGTCAATGTTCCGCGCATTTGCGGCCGCATCGAGGAGCAGTTGCGAGAGGTTTTTCCCATACAGTACCTCACTGAGCACATCAAACACCTTGTCACTTCCGAGAGCAGCTTTAATCTCATCCATCTTTTCAAACAGGCGACGTAACACCCTTCCCTCTCGAGTGTCCTCGGCAACCAAGTTGAAGACGAATACCTCTTTCGTTTGTCCATAACGGTGGATGCGCCCCATGCGCTGTTCGAGGCGGTTTGGGTTCCATGGGAGATCATAGTTTATCATAAGGTGACAGAACTGCAGGTTAATCCCTTCGCCCGCTGCTTCTGTAGCGACCATCACTTGTGTCTCTATCTTGAATATCTTCTCCGCACGGATACGATCCTCGAGTTTCATGCCTCCATGAATGGTATTGACGGTATAGCCCCACGAATGTATCCGGCGCTCAAGGTAGTCGAGGGTGTCGCGCGATTCAGTGAATATTAGGATCTTCTGATGGGGGAAATCTTCATTAAGCGTGTTTAGCGTCTTCTTGAGTTCGCGAATCTTGATTTCTTCCTCTCGTTCAATAATAACTCTGGCTTTGCTCGCGAGTTCTTCAAGAGTGGTGATCTCTCGCTCGAGTTCTTGTCTGTTCTCCGCCACGCTCAGCGTTTCCCAGATACTCTCGACCTCCCAAAGCTCCTCCTCGTTGAGATCGTCAACCGTATCCATATCAAAAATACGCTCACTAGTCCGCGTCTTTGGCGGAGGTCCTTCGAGGAGCTCTTTCAATCGGCTCGTTCTCCGTTCTAAAGATTTGAGGAGGGCGTAGGTACTCGAGGCAAGTCGGCGTTGAAGAATAACAAGAGCAAATGCAACATTTCTCTTTTTCTCACCGCTTAATGCTCTATTATATTGGGTATTCACATACTTCGACAACTCGTTATAGAGCTCTTTCTCGCTCGGCGAATCGGTGCCCAAATTGAAGGGAACCGTAAGCACCGTCCGCGGCAAAAAGAGCGGCTCACCAGCAAAGTTTTTGAGATCCTCCTTCACTCGGCGAATAAGCAAAGGGTTGTTTCCACGAGTGATAGACTCTTGCAAGAGCTCATTTGTAGCAAAGAAGCCAGGCTGGAGGAGATCGAGAAACAGCCTGAAGTTTTCGGGGTCTCCTTTGTGTGGCGTAGCCGTCAAGAAGAGCAGATGCTCAGCTATTCTGGAAAGCTGTTCGCCTAGTTTGTAGCTATCTCTCTTCTTGAGCTTATCGCCATAGCGGTAGGCGCTCATTTTATGGGCCTCATCAACAACGATCAGGTCGAAAGACGACGAAGCTAAAGAAGGCAGCACATCATCACGTTTGACAAAGTCGATAGAGGTGATGGTTTGTGCCTCACGCTCCCACACATTCTCACCATAAAATGCGTCCAAGATGTTGCGATCGACAACAGAGAACCGCTCCTGAAATCGATCTTTCATTTCTCTGCGCCATTGATCTTTGAGGTGACCGGGCGCGACAATAAGAATGCGAGTCGCCATGTGACGCAATTTCAACTCCTTAATGATCAGGCCTGCCATGATGGTCTTCCCTGCTCCTGGATCATCAGCAATGAGGAAACGAATGCGGGGGAGTTTCAGCACATAACCGTATACGGCGTCTATTTGATGGGGAAGCGGGTCTATTCTAGAGGTATTCATTGCCAGTAACGGATCGTAGAGCGACGCAAAGCGATAGCGCATCGCTTCAAGACTCAAAAAAGCGTGAAGGGGTGGTGCCTTACAATCAGGTTCGAGCTTCTGCGAAGTTAACAGTGCGTATTCATCGCGAGGAATCAGATCATCAACGTGCTGGCGAGAGGGCTGCATTACTCCAACTAGACGGATGTAGTCTTCAGACTCTTCTATCAGGTTTACTTCTACAGGCTCAGGCCACCTTGCACTCTGTACGATATCGCCGTTTCGGATCATCATTCCTCCTGTAGATCAATACCCAGCTGTCTAAATGCCTCTCTTACTTTGTCGTCAAATTCTTGCTCTGAAATCTCACCGCCGTGCGCTTGGAGCGTGATGTATATGTCGCTAAATCTCTCCTGCAGCAACCGCATTACAAACGTAATATCCGATACGTGTCCGCGCGGAGGAATCGGGAAGCCTATGTTAATCGTGGTGTGAACTGATGATCGTTTACCTTCCAGTACTTCATGAGGTAATGACGTCTGTCCAGGACTCCCCCATTCTTGTGAGCTTGTTGTATCTTCTTTTTGGTCACGGTCCCCGGTTATCGGCCCTGTTGCAGCGGGCGGACGCTCAATAGCACTGATTTCCGCTCGCATGATCACTTCCTTGTTGAGAAGAAGCGCGGGCACATCTTCTTCAAAATACTTGCATACTGGCCGTTCATCTTTTAGTTCACCCAAGCCGAACGTCCCACGTACAACACCCTCCGATATACCTTCCTTTAGGACGTCCTGGTCGTCAAACCTCAGTTCACCAGGGGTTGTAAGGCTCGTAACATAGAGCTGCAAAGTTGGAACAAAATCTTTTTCGGAGAGATACTTTATTTTGATAACTTCGGGATCAATCTTGCCGAGTATCTCTTTTTCATCCTTTAGACGGCGATAGACTTCTTGATTGATTCGACGCGATTCGCCATACGTGGGAATGCCGAGATCAATCTCTTTAAATTCGTCTTTCCCAGGGACGAAAAGCAGTCGGTAGTAACGGCGGAGCGCTTCGTTTGCATCCTCCTCACTTTTTCGGACTTGTTCTTTAATCTCTGCTCTCTGCTCATCTGAAAGGTTGATCGTACGGTCTTCGTGTATCGCGCGATAAGCTAGATGGCGTCTAAAGAGGTCATAACTGCTGGCTTGTTCCGCCGATAATGGAGCGAGAAAGAATAGTGTGTTACGATTCACGCGTGGCGAAGCACCCTTGGTCCGCAAGACTTTGCGCTCATACTCATCATCAAGCGATTTAAGAACGGCGAGTTTAAATCCCTCTGTGTCGGGGACATCTGCAGATTCTCGCGGCCATATGTAAGTGGTGAGGGGCCCACTCGCCACGTTTTGTCTAAGCAGCTGGTTCTCAAACTCTTCAACCTGCAGCGATGGGAGATTGTCCATCTTAGTCAGCACAAGCTGATTGAGGTTTGGCTGGTTGGTAAAGTAGTACTTGTCATCGTCGTGCTGTAGGTGAGTCAACTTGCTTCGTAGCTGTTCTACCGCCTCAGCGACGACGCTCGCGGGATTGTCTATGGTCGTGGCGCTACGCTTGATTTCACGTAAATCAACTCCCTGCTCGACTCCGCCTGAAAATGAGTAAAGAAATATAGTCGTTGCGGCACGAGTTCCTAAACGCATGCCTCGAAATGCATCGCCGAGCGCCATATCAATCCTCCTCGCTCCAGCGTCACTGCCGGTTATATCCATCGCAATGACGCTGACGAACGGTTGGCCGATGAGTTTCACTAGTTCTCCGCGTATGGCCTGGTCATCGAGATTGAAATCCGCTAGGCTAATGTAGGGGGTTGCCAAATCTTTTAGAGAATAAACAACGAGAGAAAGAAGCCGTAGGACGCCTCTCGTTCGTTGAAACTCAGGGAAACTCCCCCATCGTTGGTAGAGAACGTCCACCACGTCGGGCAAAAAAGGATATGCCGTTTCAAATCGCTCTCTGTATTCAGATGGCTCAGATCCGAGGGGTAGGACGCCTTCCTTTGTCGCATAATCCACAAAACTGTTGACAACTTCTTCCGCGTTCTGCTTGTCAATGCTCGAAAAGAGTCGCTGCCTGATCACTTGCGCTATCTCGTGGTCTTGTACTGGAGTATAAATCCTCTCGACTCGGCCCGAAACCTCTTTAAGCTGCTTAAACAGTCTTTCTGCATCCGCCCCGTAGTGTTCCGAGGCGCTTGAGGGGAGGGCCACCACCAATGCGACGCGTTCCAGTTTTCCAGGTACCTCAGTTAGTTCTTGCATGAAAGCGATCGTCTGATCCGCAAGCGTTCCGCTTCCGACAGAAACACCTGCCGCTTTGGTGACGTATTGAAGCACCTCATCCATCAATATCAGTACCGGCTGATGCTCTGCAATGAGAGCGCGAAGAGCATCTCCGCCAGGCGATGTTAACCCTGCAAATCGCTCGAGCTTCCCCGTTAGCTGCTTTTCAAGTGTGCCCCAGAGCGTATCGGAAGGGCCCAGGGCAGTTCCTACGATCACCACTCGGTTAGCGCCCCATCGTGCGGCCTTATGATACATTGCTATCAGGGCGTGAGTTTTACCGCCGCCAAAGGGCGTTTGAAGTTGAATAACCGGATCACCACCCTGGCCTGCTAGCCGCCGCTCCACAATGGATAGTAAGCTTTTCAGTCCTTCTGTCTCGTAGGTCTTCTGAAAGAATAGCACCTCATCCTTATATTCATCCGGACCTCGCCCGTTAAACACCTCCCATAGATCTGCCGCAAAAACATCCATGGTGAGGTGCCCTTCCAAAATATCTCGGTGAGGCACGGCAATCGCATGAAATGGTCTCACATCATCCCCCCCGCACCGCCAAATCGTGCTATGTAATACAGCATTCGATCTTTCTGTGCAGTAGTTTCGGTAGTAACTTGATTTAATTAAGTCAACTCAGCTTAAATCATTCTGAATGATCATTAATCGGTTATCTACGCATTTATCAGCAGAGAGGTAAACGTTTACATCAAAATTCGTGCCTCTCCACCCATAAGCGCTCCTATTTGTGGCTGTATCTCTATGAACAAGGGGTATTGTGAAGTAATTTTGCCAACCGCGATGCACTGTTGCTTTTCGAGATGCTGCAGCGCATTTATTGACTTCTGGTCGATGAGTCCCGAATGTGCCAGCTGTCGTAGTTCATCTTCATTCCTAAAGCTAAAGGCAATCAAGTTGTCGAGCAGCGCAAATACGTCGTCTGGTAACGTTCTAGGCGTGTTTGTGATAAACGTTGGAAAGATCCCCGAATGACGCATTCTCGTGATGATGTCGATCATGTTTTCTCGTTCGACGTAGAGCTGTGCCTCTTCAAGGAATAACGAGACTGCTTCAAAATCCTTCGCTTGTCCCATTCGCACTAATCTACCCAGTATAGATTCGACTGCTATTCTGCGCTCCCAGTGACTGATTTCGGAGAGATTGAATATGATCGCTCCTCCTTCTTCGTGCATAGCTTTGATAAATCCAGTAACAGCATTTGGCCCAAAGAGGCCCGATATTCGTGCAACTTCGAGCCTCTGAAGTAGACCTTCTCTGACGTAGTCATTCTCGATACCAATAACGAATTGCTCAAGATCGTCGAGGGTGAAAGCGATGTCGTTGTTCTTTCGCCAAAACTGGATCAAGTAGAGATACGTAGCAGAATCGCGCTGGATGTTTACGAAGGCCGCAAAATCATCATACGACAATTCATGGATGGGTATTGTTAGTGTAAGTTCGGAATTAGTCTCCTCAGCAAGATAAGGTGTAAACGTGACAATCCGATCTGCGTACCGGTTTTGCGTATCATCGTCCGCTTTTCCTAGATTGAGATACTCGGCGTTAAGGTCAAAGACAAGCGTCAGCACGTTGTTATCGATGAGCTTGAACAGGAGACGTTTCGCAAGATATGATTTTCCAGAACCTTTCATCCCGGTGATCAGGTTAATGCCAAGCTTGTCGATGAGGATGTCGAAATCGGCGCATTCATCAGAGAGGGTTGTTGCGAGATCACAGGTAGGGGGGAATGAGAGGTCAAGCGCGTCGAAAAGTGCGTCTTGGCGGAGCCTCCGAATGTTGGCGCTTGCTCTGCTTATGTTAAACTCGCTCAATCCTGTTTTGAACACGTTTCTTGCATTCCTTTCGTCATCTGAGACGAGATGCCCCCGTATCTTCGTACGGGCGAGTTTCTGATCAGTTAAGGAGTCTACAACGCTCTGCAACTCAGGCTGGACGTGTTCTTCGGTCTCCGATTTTGCTATGAGCGACTTTCGCAAGATGTGTTCAAGCACGCCTGGAAGATCTGCAAATTGAATATCTACGACTTGTGCGACGATATCATCAACAAGAAGCGTATCGCCTAAGCGAACGGTCTCGTCTGGTGAAAAAACTAGGGCCAACTCATCCCCATATTTGGTCAACACATACATATCGATCACAACAATTACATCGGAAACAGCTTCCTTCGCACGTTTTCACGCAGTTGTAAGCCATACAAGTTGATGGCGGCAGCTTGCAATTCAATTACTTCGATAGAGCTAAAAACGCTCGTCATATGAGCAAGCTTAAGCGCTTCCGGATAGCCGTGCTCACCGGATAATCCGCTTACCATTGAAAATACTTCTTTGTGTGAGACGGGAGAATCTTCCGGAATGTCAAAACGAAAAGCTTCGCCATTTGGCGCAAGTCGTCCCACATAAACGCAGCCTACATATCGATCCTTTTGCTGCGTAATGTACCCTCTTAAATCGCCAACGTAACACGCACCTGGAATTCCGTCGATCAAAGAGAGGATTCCCAGCTGATTTTCACGAAGTGTAAGAGTGGTCGACTTCGATAATCCCACGACCGTATTACCATATGAAGAAGCATCCCCCAAGAGTTTTTTGATCACAAACATCGGATCTGCAACGGCTCCTGCCATTAGGCTCCCGTCGACAAGCAGGAGAGCATTAGAAAATGATTGGACGGCTTGAAATTGCAGATGGCGCTCTAAGAGATTTCGCAAACGATCGAGCGTTTTTCTTAGATCGGGCGCTTGCGCACGAGTCGCTTCTCCGTAGACCAGCTCGCGGGCACTCGCATAGAGATCGTCCTTATTGTAGTTCGTAATAACGACAACATAAGCCCCGTACTGCTCTTTTCTATGATGCTTCTTGCCTTTCGGCTTGATAATTACCGACGCGCGGATTGCGCCCACCAGTCCCTCTGGGACATACCCGAGAACAATGCTTGTACTGTCTATGGCGATAACATCGAGGTTAATTGGGAATTGCGGGAGAAACGAGCTTAGCAGTGGTTGATTTTCCGCGTCGACTTTGACAAATCTATACGGTTCTTCTTCAGTTTTAACCGTAAGGAGAACTAGGTCAGATAGTTGCACATCAGTCGGCTCAAAAGAGAGATTTTTCGGCTCTTGTTTGCACAATTCGGCGACGAGATTGCTCACGTCAAACATATCGCAGTCAGGGGAGACATAGGATTTTGGCTAGGCATATACTTTAAGCAAGCGACAAGAAACCATTCGATTTTTGCTCCCCCTTAAAGTCTAAAAAATAGTCGGATGACTTAAGTCATTTGTTTGCGAGCGGTAAGTTGAATTGATCTTTTTGAAGTATTAGCCACTCTTGTTATGTTGGAATGTGTAGAGATCACAAAAACATGAATCGTTTGTAATACTCTGCGTACCAACAAGCCAAGCCTAACGCAGTGACCAGGTCGTCATGGGCTCCTGTCTTAAAAGCGCCATATTGGTCATGCCCTTCTTCGCTCACGTGAATCTCGTAGTTGAGGAGCTCCTCGACCATTGCTTCAATTTCTTTCGATTTTTTGGGAAGCTTCACCCGTCCATCGTCGAACAGGGCGAGAAGAGTAGAGGCCATTTGTGTCTTTGGGAGTTTTATCTGAATACCGTCGACGCTGGGATTGATGCCGCCGGTAAGGTAACATTTGCGGATATTGGCGTGAGGGAGCGCGTCAATAATCATCTCTGAAACTCCTTCACCGACCCCGGTCGAATCGAGGATATATGTCACGCGGCACCACAGTCCTCTCTTCTCTGCATCCTCTCTGAGCTGCTCATGAAGGCGCTTTACCTTCGCTGCGACTTCAGTGTATAATAAGCCTGGCTCTAGACGCTGCAGGTATTTTGCTAAATAAACTCTAGCGACGTTAGGCCGACGATATGGTATCTCGACGACAGCGATAGCAGTACGATCCTTTCTCTTGCCCATGTCAATTCCAACACAGTAACGTATGGTTTGCTCCCGACTGTGGAACAAAGGCACAGGTGCTTCTCTCCGGTGGAAATCTTTGAAGAGATCGTCGAAAAGATCATCTTCATCCGACTCACATGAATCGCCGAATTTGTCGTTCGTCGCTTGATTCTGCATATTTTTCTTCTTTTTTGAGTCTGACTTAGTCGAGATTGATCTCGAGATTGTTAGCATTCTCATCGTCGACCTTGCTGCGATCGTTTGAGTCGACGTCAAGGTCTATATCCAGTTCTTCTATATCGTCGCATAGAGCCCGCTGAATCACATCATAATGAAAAAGAGCCGCTTCAGCCTCTTCGAATAAGCATAGGTACTCTTGGGCGAACCACCTGTCACCAAGGTCTCGCCGCTCTAGCTTGAGAAACTCTTTCGAGATGCGTGGGCACTGATCCGCTGTTATCTTGATTTTCAGCCAGTCTTGACCCTTGTCCCACTCGCGAAAGAAGAAGCCCCGTTTTCCGCATGGTGTTGAAAGGAGGATGATCCGACCTTGGGAGACGGCTAGCATCGGCCTTACGGCGTAGTATAGATCCTCCGAAACCCTGGCAGCTTCGTCAATAAGGAGAAGGGATACGCCACTGTAACCACGCACCGTGTGGTCTTTTCCTGGAAGTGAGATGATCCGAGATTTGTTTGTGAGTTCAAGTGTGAGCGCTGTTTGAGTTTCTGACGGGATGGGCCTTCCAAGATCTTGATAAAAAGTAGTGATCTTTTTAAAGAGTTCTGAGCTTTGTCTCAGCGATGGAGACAGGACGAGCACAAGCGAATTGGGATTGTTGAGCGCGTGATGTAACGCTATGATAGCAACTATCGTCGTCTTCCCGCTTTGCCTGCTGCATAGGAGCATGATCCGTTTTTCTGTGGAGAATAACAAATGGGCTTGCCAAGGGTCTGGTTCGATGCCGACGGATCGAGCAAACCTGACGGAATCCACTGCGGTGGCGAAATCGCTACTTATACTTGCCATTATTAAGTTCCTCCTCTGCGTCTATGAGTGCTTTTGATACCTCTTGTCGTAGCTCTGGGTGAGGTTCCAATATCCGAATCAGCGTCTGTTTAAGCGTCAAATATTGGGGATTGAGGAGAAAGGAAACCTGCGTAGCTTCCTGAAGTTGGCCTGTCAGTTTCGCAACGAGTTCCAGATGTCGCCGCTCAGCCTCCAACACCTTGATAGCAGCGTGAATGTCCTCTTTGGCACATGCTACTTGATAGAGCTGGAGAAGCTCTTCGTGTGAGCGGACGAGCTGATTGACGACGTTGAGCGTCTCTTCCTTTGCTGGTTCGGGTTTCACCCATTTAGCCATCTTCCTGGGCACGCAATTGGCCATATGCCTGCTCACGGTTGATTTGTTGCAACCGACGATCTTCGCTGCTTGAACCTGCGTTAGTTGTTTTGTGGCGATTTGCTGCTCCAAGATCGCCGCATCGCGCTGATTGCAAAATGTACATTGCGTCATCTGTGCCTCAATGGTGCATCTTAGCTGCAACTTGCTGAACCTTGCTCACTGGTCTTCTTTGGCTGACAATAGGTTGCTCAGATTGCCATTCAAATAGCCGCTTAGCTGCAAGGAAAGTTTGAAAGAGCGGGAATAGCTCCGCGGCCGTGAAGGTGTTTGCCTCGTTAATGGTGAAGTCCCTTCTCACATGCAAGTTCACACACACTTCGGGGAAGTGACCGGTCATCTCTCCCCAAGCTACCGCGTAGGCAGCCAGCTGAAGCTTATACTCAGGATACACGCCGCGACCAGTCTTAATATCGAGCACGGCCAACCGGGAACCCAAAGTGCCAATAAGATCTGCCTTGCCTGCGTAACCGTGTTCACGACTAAATACAAGTCGCTCACTTGTGATGGGCACAAACTGCGAAGCGTCTTGCCACTGGCCAAAGGCGATGATGACTGGATCGTTGTGAGCGACGCTGCTTTTATTACCAACATATGACGCGATAGAGTTATGGACTGCAATGCCATGATCCGCGGCCGCATCTCTTACCCGATCGTGTTCGTTCGCGCTTTTTGCTAATATAGTGTCAATATCTAAATTCTTCAGAGAGTCTGCACGTCTGAAGGCAAACAACTCTTTCTTAATATAATCGCGCGTAATCCGCGTTGCCCAGTTGACGAGTTGCGGTTTGTTGAGGACGTTAAGTATCGAGGTTACGCTTGGGAAATTCTTGCCATCAATCGTGTAATACCTGCCAGCCATTTTTTTCGATACCTGCTACTCGTTACTCCATCAGTTTCGGTCCATTCGCTTTGCCTCTCAGTGGCCGATGAAATATCTCATCAAGCACGGACACTATTGCCGCATTATCTCTGAGTCGTCCCCACGCTTGCACTACGTCTTGTAAGTGAATGCAACGATTGTCACAGACTCGCTTGCATATCTCGGCTCCAACGTCGTCGTCAGTAGTGCATCCATAACTGACCCGGCCGTCAGTGTACTTGAATAACATCAGCTCCATCTCGAAGAACCGCAGGAACTCATCGTCAGTGTGTGGTTGAGCTGCATACACCGGCTTTAGGAGCGTTTCCCCTGACGCACGCTCCATGTACCCACGCACCCCGGAAAAGTCGAAGCCGTTGTAGTGGCATTCATGTTCGTGGACAACAGACGACCGCTTTGACACTGATTTGACAAGATTGTGCAAAAGCACTTTCTCGTCTTTATTGTCTTCTTTTGCTAATTGCTCTTTATTTTGATCGTTTTGATTTTCGTTGTCGACCCACTTTGACGCTTTGACAGCTTTGACAGGGGTAGGAGTATGTACACACACCCCCGGCTCGTCTCGTGTGTGTGACGGGGCCAGGGAGGAGGCGAGTACTCCCCGCTCTGGAATATTTGTCAAAGGTGTTGTTTTTTGTTGTAGTTGTTGTTTATATTTCTCTATACTACTGTTTATTTCGTCATCAGACGTTATTTCGTAGTTTTCGTTGCTTTGACAAACGTCCGTCAAAGCGCTGTCAAAGCCGGTCAAAGTGTCAAAGGGCTTCCATAGGTCGATGGTGTTGAGGTCAATTTCGTCCCATCCATCGAGGAGTTTTACACCGGTGCCTATGTCGTAAATGTTCAAGATGTCAAAGTCATCTGGAAGTTCGAAGAGCTCTGTGTTTTTGGAAGTTGTGTGGCCTGTATCGCTTGGGTCCTGCCACTTGTCGCTTAGATTACACACCGTAAGCCCCGTTATCTTATCCAATAAACCGGTATCTGGTCTGCCATGTCGCCCTTTGAGAATGTTCCGAATCGTGTCGTATTTTAAGCCCTTGTGACGCAACGATTCCACGAGGTCGTTTAATGTCGCGCTCTTGTTGTTATCGAAAATAGCCTGGACAACCAATATCTCTCGGTCCGTGAGCTTGCTTGTTTGTGTCTTTGATAATGAATTGTAGAGCTCAGCAGCATCGTCGAAATCTTCCTTGTTTGCAAAAACGACGCCCTCGCGTGTCTGTCGTTGCATACATCGGAGAGCGGCAAGCCCGTGTATAAAATCGTAAAAGATATCGGGATTGCGACGATCGTCTTTCCGCGGAAATGCGATGAAATCGGCATAGGGAATCGCGACGCGAAATGGTCCTATCTCCTGCTTGATAATCCGGAACATCTCCCGACATACCAACACCTCGAACGTTTCGGGATATTTCGGAGCTGCTGCTTTTCCACGCCGTTGCGCTAGTTTGTAGACCTCTTCGTCTGCTCCCGGTGATTCATCGACGGACACGTTTACTGTACGATTTGCCGTCTGCAAGTTGAGCGACGAATCAACGTTTGTGAACGTGACTATACACCGCGGCGGTATGGTGAGCGTAATCTCTTTTGCGTCGTGCACGATGGTGCGCTGTTTAATGCCCTGGAAGTCATCCATCACCACGCGCACGAGCTCTTCCATCCCCGCGCTCATCGTTTGGTCGTCGAGAAAGAGGATCGCCTCGTCTGGAAGCTTTGTATAAAATAGTGCCTGGTCGCTAAATGAGCGTTTAAAGACGTATTCCTGTGGCACGAGATGATAGATGGATTTCTTCCCGGATGATTTGCCCTTTCCACTGCCGCCGGTCGCATGGGGATATAACCCTTGTGCGTTTTCGACTGATTGACATGCCACGCTCAATAGCGTGACTTTGCCGACTGCATCGTCGCGCGCGTGCGATTGATGATACGTGTTGATGAAATAGTCGTACGGGTGGTCCTTCGTCAGCACGTAATATGCATGAGTTCTGACCCGTTGTTGTTGGTCGGCCGGGACCTCTGACGTCCCGATCGTTTCTTTCGGGCATCCTTTGCATATGCTCCCAGCGATCAGTTCCCTGGAACCACGTACATACGAGCACTCAAACTGGTTATTTTCAGGATTATTGCGGGCAGACGACATACACGACCTAAAGTTGTAGACCTTGTCGTGTGTGTCCTTGCCCGTCGGATGCTCCGCTGGCGTGTTAATTGCCATCTTCGAAGCAATCGCCGCCCCGTCGCCGTCAGTCAGGCCTGCGCTTATGACATATCGTGCGATCGTGTGATTCGCCTGGACATAGTCCTGATCAGAGGGCGCCCCGTTCAACATCAGCTTGCGAATGCAAGGCGGGTGTTCTAAATCTAAAACATCAGAACTTGTGCCAGGGTTGAACGTGACGATGTTTTTCTTACCGCTGCCGTTCGTACTGCTCGCTATCCGCTTGGCTGCAAGTCTATCAAGCGTCTCATCTGAAAGTTCAGTCAGTTTCCGCGGATCGTTGTGAGCATCTTTATCGCATATTTCATACTGCTTCTTTGTCTCAGGGTGCCAAGAACCCGGACCGACGACGTATCCGTGCCAGCCCTTGATATGCGTGTGGTCAGTCAGTTTTTGACTGTGGATTTTGCGACCCTTAGCATCGCAATAGATATGATAGCGCCGTTTGCCAGTAACGACTGCAAAAGCAGGTTTGAACGGACCGAGGAGCTCCTCAAGTTTTGTTAGTTCTCGTTTCAGTTCATCTGGTCCCTCGATATCGCAGTCAAGCACGAACGCCGTCTCAAGATATACCGCATAGTTATGCCCCTCCCAATCCTTCGCGTACTCCTTGATCCCGTCTTTGCTTTTTCGCGCACGTCGATACCACTCTTTTTGAAACGCTATTTTGCCCTTGACTGGGAATACTCCGTCTAAGAATGGGCCAATAACCTCGGCAACCTCCCAAGGATCGGTAATGCGTTCATTAGTCATCGATCACTCGTGCCCTTGTTGGTCGCATCCTTCAGCCGCCAGTATCTCACAATAGTGCAGGTCCGCGTCGTCGAACAGAACGAGCAAAAATGCTCCGTGCATATAGGACGAAGATTTGTCTCCATTGTTCTCTCTATGTTCCTAAGAAATGAAAAGAACTGAAGCTCATTAGGAAGTCATTCTTCAGTTCTGTTGCAAAAGCAGGCATAGACCCCGGCTGTTCTGATATAGCTCAGTTTAGGCACCCACGCACCGCACACCTGGCATTTGTACACTGTCCTGCCCTGCGATTCCATCGACTCGAGCGCAGCGTCTGCGGCTTTTCGCAACTCATCTGCGTATTCGTCGGTTATGCTGAAGTTCATTTTTTACGCCTCACGACAGCTTCTCCTGTTCGCCGCTGTCGATATGTTCCATCGTTGTCGCGGTCGATGTTGGCGCAGACGCCATTAACGCAGTCGAATCCTACCTTATGCATCTCATAAAGTGGCATCGCAGCCTCCGCGGAAAAAAGTAGAGGCGTGAGCTGTTAAGCTCACGATAACCCCCCGCGCATAGACACCCGCAGGTACTCCTCGATTGACTCCTTTAAAGCGACCTCGTGAACGCACCCTTTACACCAGTACGTATATGCATCCGGGGGCGCTAGCCACAATACGCCGTCGCTAGACTCGCCGAGGCGGTCGCAACAAGACTCGCACTTTTTGCTATCTATCATGTGTGTGTAGTGCCTCACGCTATCTTCCGCTGGTGTGTGTCGAGCGCTCGCACAATGGGACCATCGACGTTTGCCCAGGTGGTGTCGCCGATTCGTTTGCCGATAATCTTGACCACTACCGCGCGACCGACGAAGTTGTCTGTATCCAGTTCCTCGCCGTTCTCAGGAACTTCGTCAAGAACCATCGCGTTTTTGTAGAGAGTCGACCGCATATTGCCGTCTTTATCCCCGGGATTCATGCTGAGACTCGTCAAGTCGCTGACAACCGGCTTCCCTTCGACGTCGGTAATCTCGAAGTACGTCTTTAGGAGGTCATAGTCCTCCATGACCTCATTGCCGGATTCGTCGAGTGCGACAACGTTGGCTTTCAACTTTTTGTCCCAAACGCGTTTTGGTCTCTGTAGTGTCACGGTGTCCGTGTCCTTGATTACGGCCTCATGCTCGCCTTCCGGTACGTCGTCGGTGGTAACGCCACCTTTCGGACGGTATTTAGGGACTTTAACCATTCTTTATTCCTCCTTACTTTTGCTTGCCCAAAAATCCAAGCACTGCCTTTGATTCAGGCATCGGAAGGGATTCATCATTCGCTTCTCGTTCTATTGGTTTTATATTTTCAATCATGTGTTTACACTCTTTCAGTCTTGCCAAAGCGCAGTTTAGACGTCAAATTATCTCGCTAAGGCTAAAAAAGATTACGCATTCATCCTTTAAGCCATTTTCTAATGGTTTTATTCCTCACATTTTTAAACTATTAGTCTGGTTTTTTCAGGTATATTAAAACTAATAAGTAACCATAGAAATCTTATATTAAAACTAATAGAGTAAGTACATATAACAAGACGACGGTAAGATGAACAAATGAACCTTGACGAAGTTCAAGCCCGGCTTCATAAACTAGGTGTGGATATTGCACAAGACACGCTCAAAGGGTGGGCATATACTCTCCATGTCATCCCTGAACCGAAACGCTACAAACACGGGACGGGGAGTGGAAAAAAAGGACGCGCCGCATCGTGGAGCAAGGAGGCGGTATATATGGCAGCGGCAGTCTGGGCAGTACGGCATAGCCCTCGCATTGCTCATCACCCACCGTTGCGACTGATACCGTACATCGAGCAGGCGGCAGATCGGGCATACAAAGAACATGAGTCATTTATGTATGGCCCATATACAGGACGTGTCCCTGTAGAGGAGTTGACATACAAGTCATTCAACGTGAATTTTATGTATCGAACGGGGATCCAAAAGCTCAATGCTGAGTGGCAAGCGATAATGCTGACGTGGATCGCTGCTTATGAAAAGGCAAAGCGTGGCATACCCCTGGACGTGCCCAAACAAGTTCGCTTTTATTGGCACAGCGTGGAAACGGAGGGCGGCATCGACCATAAGTTCGACAAAGTAACGCTCGAACCGTCAGAATCAGGTGAAGATGACATCATCACCTTGATGGACGGAGTCGATTATAGAAAGCATGTGTTAGCGGTGATGAAATCTTCGACTTTGCGACCGACTAAATAGAGAGTGTTATCAATTCTCAGAAAATGACTTCTGCCCGTTAGTATTAGTTTAATGTTTGGAATTGCAGCACTAATCGCTGGCGCGTGGGGAGTCAATCTGACAGGTGCTATAGCAAATCAAACGGCGAATCTCACAGCGAATGTAACGAATCTCACAACGCACGTGGCGAACCTGACTACGACAAGTGTGACAAGCGCGGCTTAATTACCAAAGTCTAAGTGCAACGTTGATCGCTGTGAAAGCAAGAATTGCCACGGATTGCGAAGCTAGACGATAAAACAACAAAAAACAGCCGCATGCCGCACATTATCGGGGCTTCGAAATCAAGCAAGAAAAAAGGAAGCAACATTTGTGGCGACGCAATGTTTAAGGGAGCGCGCGACGTGCAGTGACGTTATCTGGGGGACTGCCGATCACGATGAAATCGTCACGCTTGAAAACGGTGTGGACCCGCGGAGGTTTTTCCGTTGCCGCAGACGCAGACCTCGCCCGTGCTGCGAAGCTTTTGAGGCGCGAATTTGACCAGCATAAAAGCGGATCAGTTGGTTGAAAAAACTCAGCGGATCTTTGTTATGGAATCAAAGTGGCGCTCTCGCTTGATCATGAACTGGACTTGTGTTTCTACTTGGGTCAACCATGGTTTTACATGCGAACTAGTTGAAGCATCTTCCTTTCTTTGCTTGACAGCATTGAGACAGCTTTGTAGATCTTTCTCTGCTGGAAACCCTTCTTCTTCTAGCGGATGTAGAGCTAGCGCGGCTGGCACGTCTATGTCATATGGATAAATCTCAAGTATGCTGTAAGCGACGTTGAAAAAGCCTGGCTTGCTTATGCTGAGCCATTTAGCGACTAACTTTGCTTGGTCGGTGCCTTGGGAAGCTACAGATACCAATATATCTAAGTCCTTTTTTTGGTCGATGAAATCTCGCACATCAAAGTTGTCCAGATCAATGAAACCGCCATTTATCGTCTCGCCTTGGGTTTCTATTTCAGAAAAAAGTGAAGTGACGGATTCTAGTGTTTTCGTTCGGTTTATCGACAGCAAAGTATCTAAAAACTGATGTCCCAAGAAACGTGAAATAGGGTTAATTGTACGCTTTTCGTACGGCGTTCTTAGTAATAGTCCAAGCAGACTGAGTCCCCGTTCAAAATCATCTTTAGCTAGGAGTGATGCCAGTCTGTTGAAGCTGAAATACTCCTCGGGTGTCTCTCTTATTCTTGGAGCTAAGTCTAGACACTTCCAAGCTAAGTCTAGAAGTTTGCCAGTGATCGACTTTCGCCGATCAACCCACGCGTTAATCATTTCAATGATCGTTATTGCGTTTTCTGACGTCGTATCGTCAATCGAAGTCAATATGTCACAATATTGCGATTCGCTGAGCGGCGTCTTTAAAGTAGGAGACGACAAAGTCCTGCCAACGTCGTAAGCTTTGAGTTGGCTTTTTTTTGCTAGTATTGCGATCTGTTTTAGTTTCGATGTATCGCGGCCGTTAATTAACATCTGTGCAGCGAGAATCGCTTCAGGTAGTATTTTATCTGATTGAGACAAGTCGTTTAGAAGCTTAAACGTGAAAGATTCATCATTTTCATTTAAACCTTCAAAATAGCTAGCAAAATCATTAACGGCTTCGGGACGCTGACCGATGGCCTCTACTACGTTCACAAACAAGTGAGTACGGTCATTCTTTCCTAGCAGCGAGAAGAAAAGAGCGGATTTTTCTGCTTCCGCAGAGCAAAGCCAGTCAATGACGCGAGCGTTAACCAAGTTAGGGTCATTTATTGCTTCTTGCGTGAGCAAGTTGAGCTTCACGTAGACTTGGCTTAAATCACCATTAGCTAGCTCATAATCCCTGCGATCATAGCCATCAGCCCATAATCGCAGTCTCGTAAAAAAGTTGCCGGCGTCTAGCCGATTACTTAGGTTTTGTAGTTGTTCAAGATTCTGCGCCAGCGTGGCGTGGCCACCGGCATCCTGCTTTTCAATCGCCTCGCTGAGTCGCGCGATTACTGACTGCAGCGCGTTGTAGACCCTCAAAACTGAAATTGGTAATATATCTTGATCCGCGCAATCGACACAAGTCTTTAGCTGTGTCTTAGCAGATTCAAGATTTATACCGCCTAAAGCTGAAAGTGCTACCAGGGCTGAAGGAAGTGTCCGCAAAACTTCATTAGCTAAATCCAAATCGGAGTCTCGCGCTGTTTCCTTCAGAATAGCCACCAGTTCTTGCACATAACTTTCGATCTCTTCGGTGGTCACATTAGGGAACGCAGCAGCATCAAAAGGAAGACCATAGTTAGAGATCAAAAAAGCTGGTGACGGCCTTAGCAAGCCTTCTTGCATGACCTTTGCAATTACTCTCACTACTGTCAAGCGCAGTGCGATAGATCTTTGTTCGGAGATCAGATCTTTCAGCATTCGCGATCGATCGGCTAAGGGAGCAGGAACGAGTCTGTTGTATGGAGAGAAATAGTCCGATAACGCGTTAGTTGCATGCAAATCCCATCGTTCTCGTTCTGTTTCCGCAATCAGAAACAAAGAGTATGCAGCGTACGTGCTTGTAGTTAAGCGCAACAACAAATCATTCAGAGTGAAAATTAGGTTGTATTTAGCTCCAGATTCCTGGATAGTTGTTGCTCGTTCATCTGTTGTCATTGACTGTAACCCTTTGCTTATAAGGCTTGCAATACGTTCAGGAATAGAACCTGCAACTACGCGCAGCATATAACTGTTCGATAGGGCAGAGCTGAAGTTATCTAGCTCGTTGTCTTGACTAAACAATTTGTTGAATAGGTTTTCGACTTCGTCAGCCTTCACAAGTTGAAGCCTTTCGAGCAACCGTTTCTTACCGCTTTTATCTGACGCGTCAAAAAGAGCGGCAAGGTCTTCGCCGCGGTCAAGCACTTCTTTCTTCGCCAACCCAGTTGCGCAAATACCTGGATAAACTGAGACAATTAATGGATCTATATGTTTGACAAGCCCGTTGCGCGAAAGCAGATCTAGATTTGCGCGCACGGAGTGCGGCTGAAGGCCGTCTCCAAATATTTTGCACAGAAGTCTCAAATCTTTATCGACTGGTTCCTTGATTCCTACTAACTTTAATAGGCTGAGCAATGACAGGATTTGAATCACACTTTCTTGGGATTTGAATGATATTTTTAGTGCATCTTCGTAAAAGTTGTAAGCAGCTTCAATGAAAGAAAAAGGATCACCCCTAACGTCGTCTCCATATTTTGCAGCAATTAGCAAAGCTTTAGGATTTCCTTCAGACTCGTCCATTATCCACGATCTGAGATTATCGTCAATATGAGCTCCTGCTGTTTCGAGTAGAGCTTCTGCTTCATGGGCAGAGAGGGGTTCCAGCTCAAGCCGTTTTATGCGGTCATCAGGTTCGTTAGTGTATTCTTCGGTGTTGCGTGCGGAGGAAGAAGTTATCACAAGCTTAATGTTGTCCACGTCGAGAGATTTCTCGATGAAAGATTGAGCTGTTGTGTGGCTTGGATCTTCCAATATAACGATAACACGTACTCTCGATTTTTTCGGGGACGATAATCTCAACGAATCAGTTAAAGTACCGAGCAAGAGCGCTCTTGGAGAATTATCCTCAGCATCTTTCGTCTGATAAACGAGAGTTTCGACTTTCTGCGTTTCAGTAGCCGCGTAAGCAGTTCGCGTCTTACCGATGCCGGGCGGGCCCGAAATTATCACAGTTCGAGTAATTCCGTCTGCCAGCATTTGACGTAACTCTTCCAAAACGCTATCTCTGCCTATGAGACTTGTTTTATACGACTGATCTTTTTTCACCAATTCGCTCAGCGCTTGGTTCCGCGTGAGGTAATTCACTGTCACATCTCTTCGACGTGTGCTTAGCCCAGCATACATAGAAACAAAAAGCGCGAAAACTGCTCCAATGAGAACACTGTAAACGAAACCGGTGACGAAGAGGAACAAGGCCGTGGCGCCGAGAAAGGTAGTGACGAAACTAACTACATCAATGGTTCGATACCGGGGATTACAACTTATGATCATACGTCCGTTGCCTACGTTGGGTGTTGCGAGTAAAGCGACTGATTCTTTCTTTTTTAGCTACGTAAACATTTAGATTCAAGGGACACTAACACATAGTCCTATCTTTTTCTCCAGGTTTCGTTCAGTTCAACAACAGCAGTTGATGACGCAAGCATATTACTCTGGCTGCAGGCGGCTAAGCAGAGCGCTTAAGTCCACAGAACGCCTGGCCACTTGCATGTTAGTTGGCAATCAATTCCCAGACTTTTTAGCTGAGGCAACCGGAATCGAAGATAAGCTCCTAGAGATCTATCGCGCCAAAATCTCGCTCCACCATGCGAAATCGGGCTACGAATATCCAACCATTCGGTTGCCTCACACGCTCTCTACGCTTGCGGGACTATCTACGAAGATATTTCAGACCATTCACGAAGAAGCGCTCGCATTTCTTGTGGTCATTTCGCCCAAAGAAAAAGCCTCAGTCAATCCCAAAACCTCCGCCTTCACACGGCGGAGGTCGCCGGTTCGAATCCGGCCGAGCCCATTGGTTTTTAGGGTGCTTTGATGAAATAACGGGCTCTGGGGAGCTTTTTGAATTTCATGTGTGAGAAGAAGTGATTTAAT
>Ga0181539_1001082_pt1 | contig 31308 bp, 33 predicted proteins | sample PEATcosm2014_Bin_46_FD_119767 | JGI IMG/M metagenome (GOLD analysis project Ga0181539, IMG submission 119767) | Peatland microbial communities from MTU Mesocosm Facility, Houghton, MI, USA - PEATcosm2014_Bin23_60_metaG | ecosystem: Environmental > Terrestrial > Soil > Wetlands > Peat | place... | reverse complement strand
CCCGCATTCCGTGGCCGGCTTGGCCGGTGCGTGATTGTGCCATCGGCAGGGAAAAGCTGAATGCGATTCGGTCGACCCGCAGCGAATGTACCACGTCGGCCCCGCAGCGGCCGGCCGGTCGGCCCGATTTCTCGTGGGCTCGCGAACTTGGCGCTCAACTTGGCGCGCAACTTGGCTCGCATCTCGGCGATCGTCGTCGATGCGGTCTTTATCTCTTCTCGCAATTGGGCTATTGGGCCGGGCCGGGGTCACGCTGTTGCCGTAATCTGCGTCGATTGACCCTCAAAGAGGGGACCCGCGCAGCGCGGCGACGGATGTCGGGGAATCCCGATATCGGATCATTTGTACACGCTCGCTGAGCCGGGAGACCGAGCCCTATCGGTTCTCCGGTGGCAGCACCAAAGAGGAATTGCATCAATGCACTATGGGAACGCGGCGCCGGCCCGGCCGGCGAGCCGGACGCTCGCTGCCATCGGAACCTTGGCCAAGACGATGGGTCAGACCGCCGTCCTGACCGTTGCCTTAGGCTTGGCAACCGGCTCGCTCGCGATCGCCCAGCAGGCGGCTCCGGCCGCGCCGGCCGCCACGCCTGCAGCCAAGCCGAAGCCGCCGGCGGCCAAAAAGCCGGCCGCGCCGGCCGCCCAAGCGCAACCCGCGCCCGCCCCGGAACCGCAGCAACAGGCGCCGGCCCAAGCGCAGGGCGAGCAGCAGCCGCCCCAATTGATCTATTCGCCGTGGACCAAGTTCTGCCTCAAGGGCCAGGACGCCGCCGCCAAGCAAGTCTGCTTCACCGGCAAGGACGCCCGGATCGAGTCCGGAATGCCGGTCGTCGCCGCCGTATTGATCGAGCCCGAGGGCGAGCCGAAGAAGATTTTGCGCGTCACGCTGCCGCTCGGCATGCAGCTCATCCACGGCACCCGCGTCATCGTCGACCAGAACCAGCCGCTGACCGCGCCTTACGTCATCTGCTTCACCAACGGTTGCATGGCCGACTACGAGGCCACTCCCGACATGGTCGGCAAGATGAAGAAGGGCCAGGCGCTCGCCGTCCAGGCGATCAATTCGACCGGCCAGCCGATCAGCCTGGTGCTGCCGCTGTCCGATTTCGCCAAGGCCTATGACGGTCCGCCGACCGATCCCAAGATCTTCGAGGAACAGCAGAAGAAGCTGCAGGACGAATTGCAGCGGCGCGCCGACGAAGCGCGCAAGAAGCTCGAGCAGCAGCAGGGCCAGCCGCAATCCTCGAACGCACCGGCACCGGCACCGCAGTAATAGGCGGTTATCGAGCCAACTTTTTCCGGGCGCAGCGCAACACGCAGTGGTGCGCTGCCGACCCGGGAAACGCGTCTTTCGTCAGTGCATGCTCGCGGAGCGGGGGCGATAGCCGCCCTTGCCGTCCTTGACGAATACTTCGGCGACTTGCGGATGACGCACCGGTTCGCCGCTTTCGTCGGGCAACAGATTCTGTTCCGACACGTAAGCGACGTATTCGGTTTCGTCGTTCTCGGCGAACAGATGATAGAACGGCTGGTCCTTGTTCGGGCGGATTTCGGCGGGGATCGCCTGATACCATTCCTCGGTGTTGTCGAAAACCGGATCGATGTCGAACACGACGCCGCGGAAGGGATAAAGGCGGTGCCGGACGACCTGGCCGATCTGGTACTTGGCGCTCCGAATCTTGCTCATCGCTGGAGGTGGATTACAGCCTGAGTGCCGCCGCAATGCAACCAGGAGATTGTGGCGGGGATTGTGTCACGGGACGGGCCATTCGCTGGACTGCCGTTCATAGACCGTACCGTTGCGCCATTTGTGGGTCTTTTTCGGCGACCAATCCGGCGAGGTCAACCAGGACCTTGGCTTGCTTCCAGGTCGCGTCGTCCTGCATTTTGCCGTCGATCATCACCGCCCCGCTGCCGTCCGGCATGGCGGCGATGATCTTTTTTGCGAACGCCACCTCGCCGGGGTCCGGAGAAAATACCCGCTTGGCGATCGGTACCTGGCTCGGATGCAGCGTCCAGGCGCCGACGCAGCCCATCAGGAAGGCATTGCGGAACTGCGCCTCGCAGGCCGCGCCGTCGGAAAAGTCGCCGAACGGGCCGTAGAAAGCCTTGATCCCGGCCGACGCGCAAGCGTCGACCATTTTGGCGATCGTATAGTGCCAGAGATCCTGCTGATAGGACGGGCGCGGCGCATCGGCGGCGCCGGCATCGGCCAGAACTTTGTACTCGGGATGGCCGCCGCCGACGCGCGTCGTCTTCATCGCCCGCGAGGCGGCGAGATCGGCCGGACCGAGGCTGATGCCGTGCATGCGCGGCGACGCCACCGCGATCGAGCCGACATTGTCGACGCCCTCGGCGGTTTCCAGGATGGCGTGGATCAGGATCGGCTTCTTGACGCCGTGTTTTGCTTCAAGCTGGGCGAGCAGTTGATCGAGGTAATGGATGTCCCAGGCGCCTTCGACCTTGGGCAGCATGATGACGTCGAGTTTCTGGCCGATGGCCGCGACGATTTCAGTAATGTCGTCGAGCACCCACGGCGAATTGAGCGCGTTGATGCGTGTCCACAGCCCGGTGTCGCCGAAATCGCACGACTTCGCCATGGCGATGAAGCCGGAACGCGCCGCCTCCTTGGCGTCGGCCGGGATCGCGTCCTCGAGATTGCCGAGCACCACGTCGACCTGGGTGACCAGTTCCGGCACCTTGGCGCGGACCTTTTCGATATGCGGGGGCACGAAATGGATCATCCGTTCGAGCCGCAGCGGCAAGTCGCGCAGCGGTGCCGGCGCTCCGATGGCAAGCGGCTTGAAAAAATTGCGCGGCAGTTTCATGGGCAGCCCCAAAATTGGGTTCCTCGACAAACCGTAGGAGAACGCAGGGACCTCGCCAAGCCAAATTTAACGACAGTCTTGCCTAGGAAATGGCACCCTTCGCGCCGAGTAGTGGATATATTCCTTCTCTGGTATTATTTCAAAACCGTGCTCCGGAATCGGATTGAAACCATCTGAGCAAGTCAGGAAAGAGACGCGCAGGCAATGCATTCGAGCCTGGTCGGAAGGCTTCAGCGTCGGGCGCATATGAGATCATTGGCCCGCATGGAGGCACCACCGGTGAGGAGCGCACCCCAGCGCGGGGACAACCATTGCCTCCGATCCCGAAGTCCGCTCGCCCATATACGCTTCGCGCGAAATCGGGGCGCTATATCATTACGTCGCCGGCAAAGTCTGCGAATTCGGTCACGACCTGGTCCAGAGCCTTCAAGAAAAAGTAGGCTCCGGTGTCGCGGACGAATATTTACAAGCGCAGTGTTTTTATCAACTGCCCGTTCGCCCCGGAGTACCAGCCGATATTTCGCGCACTTGTATTTGCCGTCTTCGCTTGTACGTACCGGCCGCGCTGTGCACTCGAAATAAGCGATTCAAGCGAAAACAGGCTCGCGAAGATCGAAGGTATTATCCGAGAATGCATGTTCGGTATCCACGACATTTCGTTCATGGCGATCGATCCCACCACGAAGCTTCCGCGTCTGAACATGTCTTTCGAGCTCGGGCTTTTCGTCGCGGCCAAGAGCTTCGGCACCGGGCGGCAAAAACGTAAGGTCGCACTCATTCTCGATCGCAGCGGATATCGGTACCGCGATGCATTGTCGGATATATCCCGGCAAGACATCTCGTTTCACGAAAGCGATCCGCGGAAAGCGATACGCGAAGTTCGAAATTGGTTGGATACTTGCCAAAGCGGGTCGTATTCCCTACCTGGGGGCGCGCATATCGGTGATCAGTATCAGAGCTTTTGCGAGCATCTGCCGACCGCCTGCGCCGGCATGAAGCTCAGTCCGGATCAGCTTACTTATGCCGACATTTGCCGCGCCATCGAAGCTTGGCTCAAAGATAACGCGTGAGCCTTACACCATCTCGCCGCGCATCAGGCGGGGCTGCGAGGCGACCGGCGCCACGCCTTCGCGCATCAAGGCGCGGCGCAACGGGCCGATGCGGTCGAGCAGATAGAGCGACAGCCCGCGCACGCCATGCGCCGGCATGAAGTCCGTGAGCAGGCTGCGGTTGAGGACGTCGATGGCGATGCTGCGGCTGGTCACATCGGCGCGCCGCGCCGTGTCATAGCGCGCGAGCACGGCCGGGAGGCCGATATCGAGGCCCCGCCGCCGCGCGTCGGCGACGATCTCGGCGATGGTGGCGCCGTCGCGGAGCCCGAGATTGAGGCCCTGCGCGCCGATCGGCGGCACCACATGGGCGGCTTCGCCGACCAGCGCGATCCGCGTCCGCGCAAAGGCCTGCGCGGTTTCGACGCCGAGCGGAAAAATGCCGCGGCCGGGCTCGACGCGCATCTTGCCGAGGAGCGAATGCGCGCGGCGCTCGATCGCCGCCGACAGATCGGCATCGGGAAGGGCGGAGAATTCGGCCGCGTGCTGCGGCGCAAGCACGCAGACGAGGCTCGAGCGCAAGCCGGGCAGGGGAACGAGCGTGCACGGGCCGCTTTCGGTGTGGAACTCGGTCGTGGTGTCGTCGTGCGGCCGATCGTGTGAGAGATTGAGCGTCAGCGCGGTTTGCGGGTAGTTTTGTTGCTGCGTGCCGATGCCGGCCGCCGCGCGGCACAGCGAACGGCGTCCATCGGCGGCGACGACGAGCCGCACCCGCGTTTCACCCTCGGCATGTTTGATGGTGACGCCGGCCGCGTCGCTTGTCACCGCCAGTGCCGGCGATGCGATCCGCGCAAGCTTGAGCTCGTCGGCGCGGGCTTGCAGCGCGGCGACCAGATGCCGGTTCTCGATATTGTAACCGAAGGCCTCGAGCCCGATCTCGGCCGCGGCAAAGAACACTTCGGGCGCGCGAATGAGCCGCTGCGTGTCGTCGACGATGCGGACCTTTTTCAAAGGCGCGGCGTGAGGCAGGCATGCCCGCCACACTTCGAGCGCTTCAAGCGCGGTCACCGAGCTGGACAAAAGCGCCGTAGTGCGGTTATCCGGCGCGGCGAGCGGCGCGATCAGAAGCGTATCGGCGCCTGCCGCGCAGAGCGCGATGGCGGCGATGAGCCCGGCCGGTCCGCCGCCGACCACCGCAACCTCGGCGGTGAATTTGCCGTTCGCGCCGTTCATGCCTCGAGCCGTCCCTCTCAGAACCGATCGCTATTGCCTGATCTATGGTCGTCGATCCGGCAGTGACAGGGTGCCCACGATCCTCGTTTGCCGTGTAGACTTGAGTTCGTTATGCCTGCAACCCCTAAGCTCTTGGAAATGGCACCGATCGAGCCCATCGCCAAGCCGAAAAGCGACCCCGGGCGGTCGCTGACCTCGGCTGCGTTCGCGGTCCACGTCTTCACCGCAAGCGGCGCCGCCTGCGCGCTCCTGGCCCTGACTGCCGCGGTTCGTGCCGACTGGCCGCAAATGTTCGTCTGGCTCGGCATCGCGCTCTTCATCGACGGCGTCGACGGCACTTTCGCGCGGCGGCTCCATGTGGCCGAACTGCTGCCACGCTGGTCGGGTGACGTGCTCGATCTCGTGGTCGATATTCTCACTTACGTGTTCGTGCCGGGCTATGCGCTGGCGACGAGCGGCCTGTTGCCGGCCCCGGTCGCGCTGCCGCTCGGCATCGTCGTCGTCGTTACCGGGTCGCTTTATTTCGCCGACCGGCTGATGAAGACCTCCGATTATTACTTCCGCGGCTTCCCCGCGGTCTGGAATGTGGCGGCGTTTTACTTGTTCCTGCTCAAGCTCACGCCTTGGCTCGCCGCCGTGGCGGTCGCAGCGCTCGCCGTGCTCACTTTCGTGCCGTTTCTTGTCGTGCACCCGGTCCGCATCGCGCATCTGCGCGCGCTGACCACGGCGGCCTTGATCGCCTGGGCGCTGTTGGGAATTTTTGCGGTCGCCAAGAACCTCGACCCTGGCCTTTTGACGGTATCGGCCTTATGCGTTCTGGCGCTCTACTTCATCGCCGTCGGCTTTCTCCGCCGGCATCATCCGTGACATTCCGCGTGCGCTATATTCCAATCTCGGAGCGATCATGCCTCGACCCGTTCTTCTGATCGCCGGCGGCAGCCGCGGGATCGACGCGTCGACGGCGCGGCTTGCCGCCGCGCGTGGCTATGACGTGGCGATCAATTACTTGACCCGCGCGGATGCCGCCGCCGATGTCGCTGCCGCCGTGCAGAAATCCGGGGGCAGAGCGGTCACGATAAAAGGCGACATGGCGAAGGAGGACGACATCCAGCGCGTCTTCGACGAGGCCGCAGCCGCGCTCGGGCCGATCACGCATTTCGTGCACTCTTCCGGCCTTGGCGGCAAGAATTCGCGGCTCGACGCGGCTTCCGCCGCTACCATCCGTGAGGTGATCGACGTCAATCTGTTCGGCGCCGTGATCTGCGCGCGCGAAGCCGTGCGCCGCATGTCGAGGGTGCACGGCGGCAAGGGCGGATCGATCGTGCTGTTGTCGTCGATCGCCTCGCTGACCGGCGGGGCCGGCGAATACGTGTTCTACGCCGCCGCCAAAGGCGGGGTCGACGCGCTCACCAACGGGCTTGCCCGCGAAGTGGCGAAAGAAGGCGTCCGGGTCAACGCGGTGCGGCCGGGTCCGACCGACACCGAGATTCACGAGCCCGGGCGGCTCGCCCGCATCACCCCACTCTTGCCCATGGGCCGTCCGGGGCAGCCGGACGAGATCGCCGAAGCGGTGCTGTTTCTGTTGTCGGACGCCGCGTCATACATTAGCGGTGCCGTTCTCAATGTTTCCGGCGGACGCTGAGGCCGCCTTGTGTTCGACCGTCGGCTGCCTATGATCCCGGCCGAGCTTTCATCCCGCACCCAATTAGAGATCATTCAAAGGAGAGGAAAAATGGTTGCTGCAATCCGTGTGCATAAGGTCGGCGGTCCCGAGGTCCTGACTTTCGACGACATCGAAATCGGTGCGCCGGCACAAGGCCAAATCAAGGTCAAGCAGCACGCCTGCGGGGTCAATTTCATCGACGCCTATTTCCGCATGGGCCTGTATCCATCGCCGGTCGGCCTGCCGTTCGTCGCCGGCAATGAAGCGGCCGGCGAAGTTGCGGCCGTCGGTCCCGGTGTGAGCGACATCAAGGTCGGCGACCGCGTCGCTTATGTCGTGCCGCTCGGCTGCTACGCGGCGGAACGCCTGGTGCCGGCCGAACGCGTCGTCAAGCTGCCGGCCAATATCAGCTACGAGCAGGCCGCCGCCATGATGCTCAAGGGCATGACGGCGCAATATCTGTTGCGCCGCACCTTCAAGGTCGAGAAGGGCATGAACGTGCTGATGCACGCCGCGGCCGGCGGCGTCGGTCTCATCCTGTGCCAATGGGCCAATTATCTCGGCGCCAATGTCATCGGCACGGTGGGATCGAAGGACAAGGCGGACCTCGCCAAGGCCAATGGCTGTCACCACACCATCTTGTACCGCGACGAGGATTTCGTCGCCCGCGTCAAGGACATCACCGGCGGCAAATTATGCGACGTGGTCTATGACGGCATCGGCAAGACCACCTTTCCGGCCTCCCTCGATTGCCTGCGCCCGCTCGGCATGTTCGTCAGCTTCGGCAGCGCGTCGGGCCAGATCGAGGCCTTCAATATTAATATCCTGCAAGCCAAGGGCTCGCTGTTCGCCACGCGCCCGACGCTCAATCACTATGCCGCCAAACGCGAGGATCTCGTCGCCATCGCCAACGATCTGTTCGACGTCGTCGGCAAAGGCGGGGTCAAGATTCCAGTCAATCAGAAATACGCGCTGCGCGACGCGCAACAGGCGCACCGCGATCTGGAAGGGCGCGCCACGACCGGCTCGTCGATTCTCATCCCGTAACTCTTGGTCATCGAGGCGCGCGGCCGTTGGCCGCGCGCCCGGCCTCCGTAGTCGCAGAATTCGGTTGCCACAGCCCACGCCCGGAATGACGGCGTCACACTGAACAAGCGCGGATATTGGATGTCCGAAACGAAAACCTGGGGCTACGGGGCGACGTTGGGCTGGGGCGTATTGGCTTTCCTCGCCGGGCAATTCGTCGGTTTCGGGCTGCTCATGCTGCTGCACTCGGGCAGCTGGAATTCGATACTGGAAACCCCGTTCGACGGCGTTCTGGTGACGCTGTTCATCGCGATTTCGAATCCGGTCACGATCGGCGTGCTCGTCCTCGCCGTGCGGCTTGTGCGGGCCAATCCAGCGGAATACCTGGCCCTTCACTGGACGCAGAAACGCTATGTGACGGTCGGGTTCGGCTGGCTGGTCGCCATTATCGCCGCCACCGATGCAGCGCTTTATCTCAGCGGACGCGCACTCGTCACGCCGTTCCAGCTCCAGTCCTACACTACGGCCATGGCGGAAGGCTGGCTTCCCGCCATGCTGGTCGCGGCTATCGTGGTGGCGCCGGCGGGCGAGGAGATCATGTTCCGCGGCTTTTTGTTCCGCGGCTGGACGCGTTCGGATCGCTCGGCCTGGCCGGCGATCGTCGCGATCTCGCTAATCTGGGCGATGCTGCATATCCAATATGACTGGACCGGCATCTTGCAGATCTTCGTCATCGGTCTGTTCTTGGGCTGGGTGCGCTGGCGCAGCGGATCGACGCTGCTGACGTTCTTGCTGCACGCACTGTTCAACGTGGAAGGCTCGCTCGAAACGCTCCTCCAAGTGCATTTTTTTCCGAAATAAGCGCCCTTCTTCGGCAATAGACGCGCGACGCGAGCTGCCGTTACTGACCGAAAATACGGTCGAGCGCGGCGGCGGTATCGCCGGATGCGCGGCCCGACCGCGTGTCCGGCGAGGCGTTTTGGCGCGGCAGGCCGATGACGGGTTCGACAAAACGCGCGATGCTGGCGACCGTGTCATCGAGTGGCACGGCCGAGCCGGGCGTTTCGTCGACGATGACCGCAAGCACCCTCATGCCGCGCTGGTACAGCGCGTCGAGCGCGGTCAGCGTGTGACTGATGGTGCCGAGATAGGAGCCCGTGACCAGGATCAGCGGCAATTGCAGCGCCATCATCACGTCGAGCACGGTGCGCTCGGCGTCGAGCGGCACCATCACGCCGCCGACGCCTTCGATAATGAGGATGTCGCGACGCCGGTCGACGGCATTTTGGCAGAAGGCCGCCACGGCATCGACGTCGATGCTGAGGTTTTCGCGTGCGGCCGCGAGGTCGGGCGAAAGCGGGGCGCGGAACCGCCACGGCGAAATCCGATCGATCTCCTCAGGCGTCACCGGCAGGCCGAGCGCCTGAAGGAGGAGCACGGGATCGCTGGCGGCCGCTTGCGCCGGATCGAAGCCGCTCACCACCGGTTTGATGGCGTCCACCACACGGCCCATCCGGCGCAAGTGCCGGATCAGCGAACAAGCGACGAAGGTTTTACCGACATTCGTCCCGGTCGCGGTGATGAAGATCGCGGTCACGGATCAATGCCCTGTGACTCATTGCCTTGGGACGCGCTCACGGACGATTTCCGCGAGCCGCGCGATGTCGGCGTCGTCGTGCTGCGCGGTGAAAGCGAAGCGCAGCCGCGCCGTCCCCGCCGGAACTGTCGGCGGTCTGATCGCGACGACGAGATAGCCTTCGTCGCGCAGCAGGTCGGATGCCGCCAGCGCCGCATCGGTTTCACCGACAATGACCGGGACGATCGGGCTCTGCGCCTCCGGCAATTTCAGCGCCCGTGTAAAAAGCCGCGCCTTGCGCAGCGGCTCTGCGGCATAGGCCTGATCGCGCCCGATCAGGTCGAGGGCTGCGCTCGATGCGGCGACGACGGCCGGCGGCAAGCCGGTCGAATAGATGAAGGTACGGGCCCGCGTGCGCATGAGATCGATCACGGCCTGCGAGGCGCACAAATAGCCGCCATAGGCGCCGACAGCCTTCGACAGCGTACCGATCTGCAACGGCACCTCGGCGGCGCCGTTGCCGTCGGCGAAGCTCGAGCCGCGTCCGCCGCCGACGACGCCGAAGCCATGCGCGTCATCGGACAGGAGCCAGGCGTCGAACCCTCGCGCAAGCTCCGCCAATGCGCCAAGCGGAGCGAGATCGCCGTCCATGGAGAACACGCCGTCGGTCGCGATCAGCGCGCGCTTCATGCTCCCGCGATGCGCCGTCAACAGCGCTTCGGCGTGCGCAACATCGGCATGGCGATACAGCCGAATGGCGGCGCCGGAGAGTTTCGCACCGGCCTGGATGCAGGCATGCGACAATTCATCCACCAAGATCAGATCGTCGGGTCCGACCAAGGCCGGAATGACCCCGGTATTGGCGAGATAGCCCGAGCCGAAGACGCAGGCCGCCGCGGTCCCCTTGAGGCACGCCAACCGGCTTTCCAGCCCGGCGTAGAGCGGATGGTTTCCGGTCACGAGCCGCGACGCGCCGGCGCCGACGCCGTAGCGCGCCGTGGCCTCGAGCGCGGCCGCGACAATGTCGGGATGCTGGCTCAGATTGAGGTAATCGTTGCATGAGAACGAGAGCAGGCGGCGGCCGTCGCGCTCGGCCCAGATCCCGGTGCGCATTGTGACCGCGGGCGTGCGCCGCAGCCTGGCCCGTTCCAGCGAGGCGAGCTTTTCGCCGGCAAATTCGTCGAGCGAATGCATCGCTTTTCCCAAAAAACGTGACCTCGGCGGAGCCCGCAGGCACAATACGGCCTCTTGGTATCCATGAAAGCGCCGAATGTCAGGTAATGCCAGCGGAAACAAGGGCGATCTCGCGCCGCCGGATTGGTTTGCCAGCGGCCTTGCCCATATCTGGCTGCCCTATGCGCAGATGAAGACCGCGGCGCCGCCGCTTGCGGTTACGGCCACGCGCGGCAGCCGCATCGTGCTTGCCGACGGCCGCGAATTGATCGACGGCATCGCCTCGTGGTGGACCGCCTGCCACGGCTACAACCATCCGCACATCCGCGCCGCGGTCGAGCGCCAGCTTGCCGAAATGCCGCATGTGATGTTCGGCGGCATGGTTCACGAGCCGGCGCTCACGCTTGCCAGTCGGCTCGCGGCGATGCTCGCGCCCAGCGGGCTCGACCGGGTGTTTTTCAGCGATTCCGGTTCGGTCGCCGTCGAAGTCGCGCTGAAAATGGCGGTGCAATATTGGATCAACCGGGGCGTTCGCGGCCGCTACCGCATCGTCGCTTTCACCGGCGGCTATCACGGCGACACCACCGGCGCCATGGCCGTTTCCGACCCGGAAGACAGCATGCATGCCACTTTCAGCGGGCTGTTGCCGGAGCAGATCGTGGTCGATCTGCCGCTCGACGAGGAAAGCGCCGCGGCGCTCGAAACGACGCTCGCCAGGCACGCCGCGGAGGCTGCGGCAATGATCGTCGAGCCCTTGGTGCAAGGGGCCGGCGGCATGCGTTTTCATGACGCCAGAGTGCTCAAGACCCTACGAACGCTGGCCGATCGTTACGAGCTGTTGTTGATCTTCGATGAGATATTCACCGGCTTCGGCCGGACGGGCGCGATGTTCGCCTGCGGGGATGCAGGCGCGATGCCGGATATCGTGACGCTCTCCAAGGCGTTGACCGGCGGCACGCTGCCGCTCGCCGCTACGATCGCACGCCAAAAGGTGTTCGAGGCGTTCTGGTCGGACGATCCCAGGAAGGCCCTGATGCACGGGCCGACCTTCATGGCGAACCCGCTCGCTTGCGCCGCGGCCAATGCCTCGCTCGATCTGTTCGAGCGCGAACCCCGCCTCGATCAGGTCGCCAAGATCTCGGCTGCCTTGCGCGATGGTCTCGAACCATGCCGCAAACTGCCCGGCGTCAAGGACGTTCGGGTCAAAGGCGCCATCGGCGTGGTCGAGCTCGACCGCAACGAAAATCTCGACGCCTTACGGCAACGCTTTATCGCCGAAGGCGTTTTCATCCGGCCATTCGGCAACGTGGTCTATCTGACGCCGGCCTTCACCATCGGCGACGATGAGCTTGTCCGGTTGATCGATGCGGTGAACACGGTGCTCGGTCAGTTGCCCAAAGAGCGCACCGGTAGCGTCGTCAGCGTCATTTGATGGTCATCGGTTTGCGCTCAACCTGCCACAGCTCCCATTTGCTCCAGGCACCGCGCCGCTGGAAACGTGAGAGCGGGAACGGGATAGTGCCGTGACGAAGTCCAAAGGCGATGCCAACCGCGCATCCGAACCGGCCGGTCAGGGGTCGGCCACGGCTGGTGACAAGGCGAGAGACACCCAGGATTTCGTTGCCACGGCCGCGACGATCGGGGTGGTCGTCGCAGGTGTGGCCTTGTTCGAGGTGGCGCTGATCCCAGGCTTGGTGATCGGCGGTGCCGCCGTCCTGGCGCCCAAGTGTCTGCCCAAGTATCTGCCCAAATATCTGCCCAAGCTGCGTCCGCGGCTGCAACCGATGTTCAACGCAACCGCCCGCCGGCCGATCGAGCCCGCGGTGCCGGAGCGGCCGGACTTGAAGCTGCCGCCAGCCGCCCCTGCGGGGCTCGGGATTGAACAGGCCTTGGCCAAGACCATCACCTTTCAGACCATCGTGACGACGCTCGACTTCACGTCGAATTACGTGGTGATCGGCGAACTCAACACCGCGGCGGGACTGTCGGCCTTCGCCCTGGTTGTGCGCCCCTTGTTCTATCTGGTCCACGAAACGGCCTGGAATTATTTCGGCGATACCGTCACGCGCGAAGGCGGTCAGTGGGGACCCGCTGTCGAGCTGCCGGTGGTCCTGCCGCTGCCGCCGGACGCAACGGCGCCGCCGATCGGTCCAGGACGGTTTACGATCAATCGGGCGGTGGCCAAGACGATCACCTATCGGACCGTCGCCACGGCAGTGGACTTCACCGCGACCTATGTGGTGGTCGGCGAACTCGCCACGGCGGTGGCGCTGTCGGCCTTCGGCTTCGTGGTCGGCCCATTTGTTTATCTCGGCCACGAGATGGCCTGGGACTATTACGGCTCGTGTAGAGCGCGCGGCCTCGACCCGCCGACGCCAAAAAACCTCACGATGGCGTCAGCTTGACGCGAGGCCCCGTCAAATAATCGGCTTGCCGCGAACGTCGATTGCCTTCTCGATCTTGATCAAGGCGCCGATGCCGGTATCGGCGCCGACATGGGTCTGCTCGCGCGGCAACAGTTTGGCAAAAATCGCATCGCGCAGGGGGCCGCTCTCGTGCAGTTCGACAGTCCCGAAGAAACGCAAGAAGCCGCTCTCCAGCACGCCGTCACGCTGCGCCTTGAAGTTCGCGTACATCACGCAGACGCGGCTGTCGTGCGCCAGGTTTTCCAGCGCCGTACGTTTAGAGCGCTCCCACCAGGCCAGGTGCGTGTCGTCGAACACGATCATGCTGCCCTTGGGGGAGATGTTGGGCCCCGCCGGCCCATAGGTGGCGACCAGGCAAGGATAGCCATCGTCCCAGGCATTGCGGATCAGGGTCTTGATGGTGTCGGAGAGCGGCATGGCGATGACCTGCAAATTTCGGATTTTCGGGAGCGACTATTCTACACGGCGACCGAGCCGCAAGCGAAGCGGGCGGACTTCTCCGCCCTAGTAGCCGACCACGGTGCCGTGAAGATCATAGGCGTCGGCGCGGTCGATCCTGACGGTCGCGATCTCGCCGACACGCAGCGGCCGGTGGCTGGCGACATGGACGGTGCCGTCGATCTGCGGCGCGTCGCCTTTGCTGCGGCCCTTGGCGCTCTTCGATTTGGCGTCGACCTCGTCGATGATGACGCGCTCGCGGCTGCCGACCTTGCGCTTGAGCCGCTTCTGGGAAATCTCCTGCTGGCGCGCCATGAAGCGGTGCCAGCGTTCCTCCTTGACCGCATCTGGCACGGCCGCGCCAAGACCGTTCGCCGTGGCGCCTTCGACCGGCTCGTAGCGGAAGCAGCCGACGCGATCGAGCTGCGCCTCGCCGAGCCAATCGAGCAGCAGCGCGAAATCCTCCTCGGTCTCGCCGGGAAAGCCGACGATGAAGGTCGAGCGGATGGTCAGGCTCGGGCAGGTTTCGCGCCACCGCGCGACGCGCTGCAAGGTCTCTTCCTGCGCCGCCGGACGACGCATGCGTTTGAGCACCGCGGGGCTCGCGTGCTGGAACGGCACGTCGAGATAGGGCAGCACTTTGCCGTCCGCCATCAGCCCGATCACCTCGTCAACATGCGGGTAGGGGTAGACGTAATGCAACCGGACCCAGACGCCGAGCTCGCCGAGTTCGCGGACGAGGTCGAGGAATTTCGCCCGCACCTCGCGGCCCTTCCAGTCGGTGGTTGCGTATTTGAGGTCGACGCCATAGGCCGAAGTGTCCTGGGAAATGACCAGGAGCTCCCTGACGCCAGCGGTGACGAGCCGCTCGGCCTCTCGCAACACCTCGGCGGCTGGACGCGAGACCAGATCGCCGCGCAACTTAGGGATGATGCAAAAGGTACAGCGATTACTGCAACCTTCTGAAATCTTTAGATAAGCGTAATGCCGCGGGGTCAGTTTGACGCCCTCTGGCGGGATCAAATCGGTATAGGGGTCGTGCTGCGGCGGCACGGCGCGATGCACCGCATCGAGCACGCTCTCGTATTGCTGCGGCCCGGTGACCGCGAGCACGCCGGGATGCACCGCCGTGATCTTCTCCGGTTCCGCCCCCATGCAGCCGGTGACGATGACTTTGCCGTTTTCGGCCATGGCGGAGCCTATGGCGGAAAGCGACTCCGCTTGCGCGCTGTCGAGGAAGCCGCAGGTATTGACGATCGCGAGGTCGGCGCCGGCATGCTCGCGCGACAACTCGTAGCCCTCGGCCCGCAGCCGGGTGATGATACGCTCGGAATCCACCAGCGCCTTAGGGCAACCAAGCGACACGAAGGAAATGCGGGGAGCGCGGTTCATTGCGGAGGCGTCTTAGCACAATGGTTGAGGTTGGGCAGGCTGGTCCGCCGCCCGGTTGGCACCGCTCAGATGGCTAGCGCGGCGGCCATCCGCCACGAAAATGTCGGTCCGGTACCCTGATTTCACCTCCCGAGACCGGCATGCTCGATCCTCGTTTGAAGGAAATTAACGATATTGGCGGGAAATTAAGGATTTCGCGATCTGCTCACGGCGCGCTGATTCACTCGGCGCAGCGGTCCGGTATAGCCGGCCGGCTTCAGTTGGGATGCTAAAAAAGCGCATGGCGCAGGCGGTCCAAGTGGTCAAAGTGAGGCACATCGCGGTTCTGCTGGTCGCCGCCTGCCTCGCCGGCTGCGGCTATGCCATGTTGGATCCGGATTCGACCGCCTCCTTCACCTCGAGCGGCAAGCAGGCGGCATGGCTGAAAGGCGCCAGTCCACCGTCTGCGGCTGCCGACAGCGACGCGACCGCTTCGCCGTCCACCCCGCACTCCGCTCCGAACCAGGCCGAGGCGGCGGCGATGTCCTCGCTGTTCGCGCGCGCCTCGGAAGAAAAGCTCGCCGCCGCGCCGACCGAACCGGCACCGGGCGCCAAGCCTGACAACAAGCCAGAGAACAAGCCGCGCCAAGTCGCCACGGCCGAGGCGGCGGAAACCACGATCCCGGTCACCCCGCCGCCGGCCGTGATCGATAAGCTCCCGGCCGAGCCGCGCGGGCGGGCTTATCTCTTCCGCGGCGTCGCCGGGTTGATCTATTCGCGCGGCATGGACAAGCTCGCCGAACGCATCAAGCGCACCGGCATTGCCGCGAACGTGGAAACCTACCTGATGTGGCGGCCCATCGCCGACCAGGCGATCCGTGACTATCGCCGCGACCCGCAACCGATCACGCTGATCGGCCATTCCATGGGCGGCGATTCCGCCTTGGCCTTCGCCGAGATGCTGAACGCCGAAAACATCCCGGTCAGTCTCCTCGTCACCTACGATCCGTCCCGCATCGCCGACGACGTGCCGCCAAATGTCGAGCGCTACATCAACATCTACCAATCGTCCAACTTCATGGGTGGCGGCAATGTCGTGCAAGGCGCGCGTTTCCACGGCCACTATGCGAGCTTCAACCTCAAGGACCACAGCGAGATCATTCACATCAATATCGAGAAGACCGAGCGCATCCAGGACCAATTGGTGGCGAAGGTCAGAGAACTTGCCGCAACGCCGGCCGGTGCGGAAGCCGAGGCGGTGCCGATCCATCTCGTAGTTCCGGCCGAAGCCGCCATCGAATTGTGGGATTCCGGCTTGCCGGTCGCGGTCCATGCCGGCGACACGCTGAAGACGCTCGCGGCGACCTACCACGTGCCGTTATGGTCGCTCGCGCAGATCAATTCCGTATCGGATCGCACGGCTTTGACCGACGGCCAGCGCATCGTCGTCCCGCGCCATTTGGTGCCGATGGCGACACCGAGCGCGGTGACGAGTTACGCACCGACCGGCCGCTGAGCCTCAGCAATGCGGCGCGAGGCACAGCCCGCTCGGCTGGTAGCAGCGCCAGAACGGCACCGGCGTCGATTGGCCGTTGACGCAGGTATAGACCGTGCACCAATTGAGCGCATCGCAGTCGGACACGCAGCGGCCGACCGACTGGGCGCAGGCGCCAGACACCTTCGGCTGGTGCTTCGCCGCCAGCGCAGGAGACAATGTTGCCGCTCCCAGCGCGCCGGCAAGCACAAGCGTCACGATCGGTCTGATGCGCATGGAATGGACTCCCTGTTTCTTCGACAAAACAAATCTCCCATAATCGCAAGTTGCGGACAAGCAGCCGCCAGAGCATCCCGATCACGACCAAGACCGCCATGCAGCTTCCCGACCCGCCGCTTTTGTTGGTGACCGACCGCCGCCAGGCGCGCCGGCCGCTCGCCGCAATCGTCGCCGCGGCGTTCGCGGCCGGCTGCCGCTGGATAAGCTTGCGCGAAAAAGATCTGCCGGACGACGAGCAGGTGCCGTTATTGCGCTCATTGTTGCCGATCGCGCGCCGGCATCGCGGCCGCCTCATGCTGCATGGCGAGGCCGCGCTGGCAAAGCTTGCCGGTGCCGACGGCGTCCATCTGCCGTCCGGCGGCAATGCTGCCGCCGCGCGGGCCTTGATGGGGCCGGACAAGCTCGTCGGCGTTTCGATCCACACCGTGACCGAGGCCGAGGCGATCGATCCGCGAACGGCCGATTATGCCGTAGCCGGCCCGGCCTTCGAGACCCCGAGCAAGCCGGGCTACGGCCCCGAAATAGGCCGCAAGGGACTCCGCGATATCGCGCGCGCCTCGCGCGTGCCGGTGCTCGCCATCGGCGGCATCAATGCCGCACGGGTCGGCGAAGTCATCGCGACGGGCTGCGCCGGCGTTGCGGTGATGGGCGGCGTGATGCGCGCCGCCGATCCGGCCGTCGAGATCAGCGCATTGGTCGCGACGCTGAACGGTTATCCGCGCGCCCGATAGCCGCCGACGCCTTGATCCGGCACCCAGACACCGGAAGGTAGCTTTCCCGCCTGCCAGAACACGTCGATCGGCATGCCGCCGCGCGGATGGAAATAGCCGCCGATGCGCAGCCATTTGGGTTTCAAGAGCGCCACGAGCTTTTTGCCGATCGCGACCGTGCAGGCTTCATGGAACGCGCCGTGATTGCGAAAGCTGTTGAGGTAAAGTTTCAGCGACTTCGACTCGACGAGGAAGCCTTTCGGCACATAGTCGATGACGAGAATGGCAAAATCCGGCTGGCCCGTGACCGGGCACATCACCGTGAATTCGGGGAAGGTGAAGCGCGCGACATAGTCGGTGTCCGGGTGCGGATTGGGCACGCGGTCGAGCACCGCCTCGTCGGGCGAGGCCGGAAGCGGCACGGGGCGGCCGAGTTGGGGCTGCATCTTTGCCATGGCCTATTGCATGCCTCGCTTTGGCCGGACATGACAAGGGGCTCCCCGATCCTGTAGAAGCCCCGCAGTCGCGCATGATCCCGAAAAAGCCTGCCCCGGACTTGATCCGGGGTGGGTACCGGTTTTCGGGAAAGATCGTGCGCCGCTGTTACATTTAGCCGGGGGCTCGCATGACCGCGATCGTCGACATTATCGGCCGGGAAATTCTGGACAGCCGCGGCAATCCGACCGTCGAGGTCGATGTCGTTTTGGAGGACGGTTCGCACGGCCGCGCCGGCGTGCCGTCGGGCGCCTCGACCGGCGCGCATGAGGCGGTCGAGCTGCGCGACGGCGACAAAGCGCGCTTTCTCGGCAAGGGCGTGAAGAAAGCGGTCGAAGCCGTCAACGGCGAGATTTTCGACGCGGTCGGTGGCATGGAGGCCGAGGCCCAGGTCAAGATCGACCAGACCATGATCGCGCTCGACGGCACGCCGAATAAGAGCCGGCTCGGCGCCAATGCCATCCTCGGCGTCTCGCTCGCGGTCGCCAAAGCGGCGGCGGCGGCGAATAACATGCCGCTTTACCGCTATGTCGGCGGCACTTCGGCGCGGCTTCTGCCGGTGCCGATGATGAATATCGTCAACGGCGGCGTGCATGCCGACAATCCGATCGATTTCCAGGAATTCATGATCGTGCCGCTCGGCGTGCCGAGCTTCGCCGAAGCTCTCCGCGCCGGCGCGGAAGTGTTTCACACGCTGCGCGCGGCGCTCAAAGCAGCCGGCCACAATACCAATGTCGGCGACGAAGGCGGTTTTGCGCCCAATCTGCCGTCGGCGGAGGCGGCGCTCGACTTCGTGCTCGGCGCGATCGAAAAGGCCGGCTACCGGCCGGGCGAGCAGGTGGCGCTGGCGCTCGATCCGGCGGCGAGCGAATTCTTCAGCGACGGCGCCTATCAGTACAAAGGCGAGGGCAAGACGCGCTCGATCGACGAGCAGGCCGATTATCTCGCCGAACTGGTCAAGCGCTATCCGATCGTGTCGATCGAAGACGGCATGGCCGAGGACGATTATGCGGGCTGGAAAAAGCTGACGCAGAAAATCGGCGGGCATTGCCAATTGGTCGGCGACGATATTTTCGTCACCAATGTGACGCGGCTGTCCGACGGCATCAAGAACGGCATCGGCAATTCGATCCTGATCAAGGTCAACCAAATCGGCACGCTGACGGAAACGCTGGCCGCGGTCGAGATGGCGCACAAAGCGGGCTATACCGCGGTCATGTCGCATCGCTCGGGCGAAACCGAAGATGCAACCATCGCCGATCTCGCGGTGGCGACCAATTGCGGGCAGATCAAGACCGGCTCGGTCGCGCGTGCCGACCGTACCGCAAAGTACAATCAGCTTCTGCGCATCGAACAAGAACTCGGCGCCCAGGCGGTCTATCCCGGGCGCGCGGCTTTCAAGGCGCTGGGGTAGGGCTGATATTCCGGCCTGCTTGTTCGGCGGACGTGATCGGGTATATTCCTACCGACGCGGTGAAACTCCCAACGGGGACGCCGGAAAGCGAAGCTTAGCATGGATCAGACGGTTGAGTTGCCGCCGGGGAACCGCCGGTTCGCGGTCGAACGCTTGCGCGATTTCATCGCAAGTTCGGTCGATGGCGCGTCGTCGTTCGATGCGCCGTTCACTCATCTGGTGCTCGATCGCGTGTTTCCCGACGACGTTTACGCGCTGATGCTCGCAAATATGCCGGAAGCGTCGGACTATCGGCCGATGCACGGCCGCAGCAAGGGCCACGATCTTTCCGACGGCACCCATACGCGGGTGAAGATCGACCTGTTCCCGGAATATATCCGCCATCTGCCGCCGCAGCAGCGCGCGGTATGGGATGTCGTCGGCCGCGCTTTGTGCTCGCGCGCGGTGCGCGACGCCTTCGTACGCCGTCTCGCGCCTGCACTGGAACGGCGCTTCGGCCCCGACTACGCCAAGGTCGGCATGTATCCGATCCCGATCCTGACGCGCGACGTCCCCGGCTATCTGATCACGCCGCATACCGATACCCGCTGGAAGGGCATTACCGTGCAGCTCTATCTGCCGCGCGATCGCTCGACCACGCATATCGGCACCATCTTCCACGAAAAGCTCGCCGACGGTTCGCTGCCGAAGCAGAAGCAGATGACGTTTGCGCCCAATACCGGCTACGCCTTCGCCGTCGGCACCGATACCTGGCACTCCGCCGACGCGGTCGGTCCCGAAGTGCGCAGCCGCGACAGCATTCTCCTGACCTATTTCGTCGATGCCGGCGTGCTGCGGTTCTTCCGCAACCGCGGCAAAAGGCTCGGCAATTTCGTCCTCAGCGAAGTCCGCAACCGGCTACCGTGAATCGTATTTCGCGGGTGTGGCGCAGCACGAAGCGTAGCGAAGTGGTGCGCCGCAGACCCGGGATCGCACCAACCTCTGAGTTCGTAACGATCCCGGGTCTGCGGTGCACCGCTTCGCGCTGCCCCGCGTCCGGGAAGCCTGTGGCATTAATCCCGCTTTAAGCCGCTTTCTCCCATTGTGGGCGGATGGTCACCCGCAAACGCCTCCGCACCTTTTTCAGCGCGCTCGCCCTCTATGTGCTGGCGGCATTGCTGATCGGCTATTTCGGCGTCAACGCCTATAGCGGCGATCGCGGACTGAAAGCCAAGGAAGATATCGACCGCCAGATGACGGCGCTTAATGCCGAACTCGATCGCCTGAAGCTCGAGCACGGCCGATGGGAACGCCGCATCGCGCTGTTGAAGTCCGACGATCTCGATCCCGATATGCTCGACGAGCGCGCGCGGACGCTTTTGGATTACGCCGAGCCTAACGATCTGACGCTGATGCTCGAAACGCGGCCGCGTTCCGCGGTCGCGCCCGGGCCTTGACGTTCGCCCTGACTGTCCCGAAATCAAATTTTCCCATAAGGCTTTGGCTGCCGGGCGCACCCCCTCATCCGATGTCGGGCCGGCTTCCGCAATAAGGTGATATCGGCTATGGGTGAAGGCCCGCCGGGAAGTTTCAAGACGCTGTTCGAGGCAATGCTGTTTCGAGGATAATAATGGCCGTCGCCCAAACCAAGCCAACGGCTCACGGACTGCTTCCGGCCGCGGATCTTGCCGCCAACGACGCTGCCGTTCGGGAATTCGACAAGGAGCAGGAATTTGCCGCGCTGCGGCAAATGCTCTTGATCCGCCGTTTCGAGGAGAAGGCCGGCCAGATGTACGGCATGGGCCTGATCGGAGGGTTTTGTCACCTTTATATCGGCCAGGAAGCGGTCGTGGTCGGCATGAAGCTTTCGATGCGCGACGGCGACCAGATGATTACCGGCTATCGCGACCACGGCCACATGCTGGCCTGCGGCATGGACCCCAAGGGCGTGATGGCGGAACTCACCGGGCGCCGCGGCGGCTATTCCAAGGGCAAGGGCGGCTCGATGCACATGTTCTCGCTGAACGAGCATTTCTACGGTGGGCACGGCATCGTCGGCGCCCAGGTGCCGCTCGGCACCGGCTTAGCCTTCGCCAATAAATATCGCGGCAACGACAGCGTCTGCCTGACTTATTTCGGCGACGGCGCGGCCAACCAGGGCCAGGTCTATGAAAGCTTCAACATGGCCGAGCTGTGGAAATTGCCGGTGATCTACGTCATCGAGAACAATCGCTACGCCATGGGCACCTCGGTGGCACGCGCGTCGGCGCAGAGCGATTTCTCGAAACGCGGCGCCTCCTTCAACATCCCGGGCACCCAGGTCGACGGCATGGATGTGCGCGCGGTGAAAGCCGCCGCTGCGGAAGCGGTCGCCTGGTGCCGCGCCGGCAAGGGACCGATCATTCTGGAAATGATGACGTATCGCTATCGCGGTCACTCGATGTCCGATCCGGCCAAATACCGCACCAAGGAAGAAGTCGACAAAGTGCGCACCGAACACGATCCGATCGAGCAGGTGCGCAAGCGCCTCCTCGACAAGAAATGGGCGAGCGAAGACGAGTTGAAAAAGATCGACGCAGGCGTCCGCGCTGTGGTCAACGAGGCGGCTGAATTCGCCACCCACGACCCGGAGCCCGACGCAGCCGAACTCTATACCGAGGTATACCGCTGAGCGCGATTTCCCGCGACGCATTGTGAGACACCATGCCGGTTCAGGTATTGATGCCCGCCCTTTCGCCGACCATGGAGAAGGGCAATCTCGCCAAGTGGCTCAAGAAAGAGGGCGACGCGGTCAAATCCGGCGACGTCATCGCCGAAATCGAGACCGATAAAGCCACCATGGAAGTGGAAGCGGTCGACGAGGGCACGCTCGGCAAAATTCTGGTGCCGGAAGGCACCAATGATGTCGCGGTGAACACCCCGATCGCCATGATCCTCGGCGAGGGCGAGGACGCCGCAGCGCTGAACAACGGCAAGCCCGCTTCGGCGCGACCGCAGGCGAAAGCCGAGGCGCCTTCCCGGCAGGAGCAAGCGGCGGAATCCGCGCCGCCTGCGCCGGCGAAAACCGGCACCGCTCAGCCGCCGTCGGCGCGCCTCGAGCCTGAGCCCGAAGTGCCGGAGGGCACCGAGCTGGTTTCCATGACCATGCGGGAAGCCTTGCGCGACGCCATGGCCGAGGAAATGCGCCGTGACGGCGATGTCTTCGTCATGGGCGAAGAGGTCGCCGAATATCAGGGCGCCTATAAAGTCACCCAGGGACTGTTGGACGAATTCGGCTCGAGCCGCGTTATCGACACGCCGATCACCGAGCACGGCTTTGCCGGAGTCGGCATCGGCGCGGCGCTGGCGGGACTGAAGCCGATCGTCGAATTCATGACGTTTAATTTCGCCATGCAGGCGATGGACCAGCTCATCAATTCGGCGGCGAAGACGCCTTATATGTCGGGCGGCCAGATCGGCGTTTCGATTGTGTTTCGCGGCCCGAACGGGCCGGCATCGCGGGTCGCCGCCCAGCACAGCCAGGACTATTCGGCCTGGTACTCGCACATCCCCGGCCTCAAAGTGATCGCGCCGTCGAATGCGGCCGACGCCAAGGGCCTGCTCAAATCAGCGATCCGCGATCCCAATCCGGTTGTGTTCCTGGAGAATGAAATCCTCTACGGCCATTCCTCGCCGGTGCCGAAGCTCGACGATTACGTGCTGCCGATCGGCCGCGCCCGCATCGTGCGGCCCGGCAGCGACGTGACGATCGTCGCCTGGTCGATGGGCATGACTTACGCGCTGAAGGCCGCGGAAGAACTCGCCAAGGACAATATCGAGGCCGAGGTGATCGATCTGCGTACGCTCAGGCCGATGGACTCCGACACCATCATTGCCTCGGTGCGGAAAACCGGCCGCCTCGTCACCGTCGAGGAAGGCTGGAAGCAATCCGGGGTCGGCGCCGAAATCGCCGCCCGCGTCATGGAAGAAGCGTTCGACTTTCTCGATGCCCCGGTGGCGCGGGTCTGCGGCAAGGACGTGCCGATGCCTTACGCTGCCAATCTGGAAAAACTCGCGCTGCCTTCGGTCGCCGAAGTGGTCGAAGCGGCGAAGGCCATCTGTTATCGCTAAAATTCTCCTTGGTGAGATTGCGCCGCCATGCCCATCAACATCCTGATGCCTGCTTTGTCGCCGACGATGGAGAAGGGCAACCTTACCAAGTGGCTCAAGAAAGAGGGCGACGCGGTCAAGACCGGCGATGTGATCGCCGAGATCGAGACCGACAAGGCGACGATGGAATACGAAGCCGTCGATGACGGCGTGCTGGCGAAGATCGTGGTGCCGGAAGGTACCAGCGACGTAGCGGTGAACCAGCTCATCGCCGTGCTGGCGCAGGAAGGCGAGGACGTGAAGGCCGCCGCCGCCGCCGCCGGGGCCGGGAAGGGCGCTGGCGCAAAAACCCCGGGCGCTGGAGCCCCCGCATCCCCACCTTCTCCCCCTCGCGGAGAAGGAGCTGCCACGCAAGCCGCAACGCCTGCGACAGCTTCTGCACCTAATGAGGCGAAGAAGTCCTCGGCCGGGCCGCCGGCACCGCATGCTCCCTCTCCCCAGAGGGGAGAGGGTTGGGGTGAGGGGGTTCGGACCAACGGTCACGCGCCCAACCGCATCTTCTCCTCGCCGCTCGCGCGGCGCCTGGCGAAGGAAGCCGGCATCGACATCGGCCGCATCGACGGTTCGGGACCGCACGGCCGCGTCATCGCCCGCGACGTAGCGGCGGCGAAAGAAGGCACTGGTTTACGCGCGCTGGCCGCCGCACCTACGACCGCCGCAGCGCCGACCATCGCTCCTTCGATGTCGGATCAGCAAATCCGCGCGCTGTACGAAGACGGCAGCTACGAGGTCGTGCCGCATGACGGCATGCGCCGCACCATTGCGCAAAGACTGACCGCCTCGGTGCAGACCATTCCGCATTTCTATCTGACCGTCGATTGCGACATCGGAAAACTCCTCGCCGCGCGCGAGGAGATCAACGCCGCCGCACCCAAGAGCAAAGACGGCAAGCCCGGCTACAAGCTTTCGGTCAACGACTTCGTCGTCAAGGCTTTGGCGCTCGCCTTGCAGCAGGTGCCGGATGCGAATGTGAGCTGGACCGAAACCGGCATGCTCAAGCACAAGCATTCCGATATTGGCGTTGCGGTCGCCATGCCGAACGGGCTGATCACGCCGATCATACGCAATGCCGAGACCAAATCGCTGTCGGCGATCTCCAACGAAATACGCGACCTCGCGGTGCGCGCGCGCGACCGCAAGCTGAAACCCCACGAATATCAGGGCGGCACCACGGCGGTGTCCAATCTCGGCATGTACGGGATCAAGGATTTCACCGCCGTCATCAATCCGCCGCACGCCACCATCCTTGCCGTCGGCAGCGGCGAGGAGCGCGCGGTGGTGCGCCACGGCAAGATCGAAGCCGCTCCCATCATGAGCGTGACGCTGTCCTGCGACCACCGCGCCGTCGACGGCGCGCTCGGAGCCGTGTTGATCGGCGCGTTTCGGGCGCTGATCGAAAACCCGGTGATGATGCTGGTTTAGAGCATGTCCCGCAAAAGTGGACGCCGGTTTTGCGATGAGGACATGCTAGGATAATCAGCTCAGCTCGGATCGAGGCCCTTGGCGCGGAACGCTGTCTTCGCCTCATCCGAGCGAAGCATCTCGATCAGTGCCTGCGCCGCCTCGGCGTTGTTGCGACCCGGCATGATGCCGGCGGCGAATTCCGTGACCATGTTCAGCTCGCCGGGCAATAGGCCGAGGATTTCGGTGCCGGCCACGTGGAGCAATTCCGGCTTCTGCTGCACCGCAAGCTCGGCCTCTCCGGTGTGCAAAAGCGCGGCGCAAAATCCGCCCGGCGGCGGATATTTGGTCTTCGGCCTCATCGCTTCTGCGATCCCAAGGCGTTCAAGCAGTTTTGCAAAATAGACACCGCTCGCGCCGCCGGCGGACGGCTCGCTGTAGGCGATCGATTTGGCGTCGAGCAGCGTTCGCTTCAGCGCATCGGGTGTGGAAATGTCAGGTTTCGGCGCGCCGCTCTTGACCGCGATCGCGACGCCCGAACTTGCCAGCGTGACATCGGAGCCGGGCATCACCTTGCCCTGCTTCTTCAATGCATCGAGACCGGCGCGGCTCAAGATCAATACGTCCGCGCTCTCGCCGGCCTCGATGCGTTTGACCAGCATCGGCGCGGTGCCCCAAGTGACGACGAGCCCATGGCCGCTCGTCTTCTCGAAGATCTGGAACAACACCTCCGCGGCGCTGCGCACGCCAATGCTGCTGTAGACCGCGATATCCGCCATGCGTTCCGTCCCCAAGCGTAGGCATCCTTCTTGCTTCACTTTATATCGCGTGCGAATGAGCGGCGCGAAAAAACTTGAACGCATGATCGCGTAGGCCATGGACGATCTGATCGCAGGCTATCACCGCTTCCGCGCCGGCACCTGGCGCGATGAACGGGCGCGGTTCGAGGAATTGAGCCGGTACGGGCAAAAACCCCGCGCGCTGGTCATCGCCTGTTCGGACAGCCGTAGCGACCCGCAGATGGTGTTCAACGCGGCGCCGGGCGAACTCTTCGTCATCCGCAACGTCGCCAATCTGGCGCCGCCCTACGGCCCGGACGACCGACCGCACGGCGTCAGTTCCGCGATCGAATTTGCGGTGCGCTCGCTGCGCGTGCGCGACATCGTCATCATGGGCCATGCCATGTGCGGCGGCATCCAAGCGCTACTCCATGGCGCTCCGGCCGAAGTGTCGGATTTCGTCGGCCAATGGGTACGTATCGCCGAGCCGGCGCGCGCGCGTGCCATGAACGCACCGCCGGAACGGCGCCAGGAGGTCTGCGAGCACGAGGCGGTGCGGCTGTCGCTGAAAAACCTGATGACCTTTCCCTGGATCAAGACGGCCGTTGAGGCCGGCGACCTCGCGCTGCACGGCGCTTTCTTCGACATCCGTTCCGGTATCCTGGAACGGCTGGGCGCAGACGGCAATTTTCGGCCCATTGCGGATCAGGGCTCGATGCCGTGACGGGCTGTCGTCGTCGGGCACCCGGATTCGGCCTTCGGCCGCCCCGAGTGCAGGCTTGTTCCGGCCATCCATGGCTTTAAATCACTGGCGCTTGAAGCTGTCGTGGATGCCCGCGACAAGTGCGGGCATGCCGGCTAAAAGGATGCCGGAACGCGAGGCTGGGCGAGGGATTGGGAATGGCTGATACGAATTTCGACATCATCATCATCGGATCGGGACCGGGCGGCTACGTCGCCGCCATCCGTGCGGCGCAGCTTGGCTTCAAGACTGCCATCGTCGAGCGTGACTATCTCGGCGGCATCTGCCTGAATTGGGGCTGTATTCCAACGAAAGCACTGCTGCGTTCGGCGGAAATTTTCCATTACCTGCAGCACGCCAAGGATTACGGCCTTTCCGCCGGCGAGGTGACCTACGATCCGTCCGCCGTGGTGAAGCGCTCGCGGGCGGTGTCGAAGCGCCTCAATGACGGCGTCGGCTTTCTCATGAAAAAGAACAAGGTCTCGGTGATCTGGGGCGAGGCGTTTATCGACGCCCCCGGAAAGGTCAGCGTGAAGCCCGGCCGTGGCCAGGCGCCGAAGGACGCGCTCGGCTCCGGCTCCTATCAGGCCAAGCACATCATCGTCGCCACCGGGGCGCGGCCGCGCGTCCTTCCCGGGCTCGAGCCAGACAAGAAGCTGGTGTGGACCTATTTCGAGGCCATGGTGCCGGAACGCATGCCGAAGACGCTCCTCGTCGTCGGCTCCGGCGCCATCGGCATCGAGTTCGCCTCCTTCTACCGCACGCTCGGCACCGAGGTGACCGTGGTCGAGGTGCTGCCGCAAATCCTGCCGGTCGAGGATGCCGAGATCGCCGCCTTCGCGCGCAAGAGTTTCGAGAAACAAGGCATCAAGATTCTTGCCGGAGCGAAAGTGACCAAGCTCGACAAGAAGACCGACAGCGTCACCGCGACCATCGACGACGGCAAAGGCGGCACGCAGACGCTCACCGTCGAGCGCGTCATTGCCGCGGTCGGCGTCGTCGGCAATATCGAAAATCTCGGGCTGGAAAAGCTCGGCGTAAAGACCGAGCGCGGCGCCATCGTTATCGACGGCGTCGGCAAGACCAGCGTGCCGGGAATCTATGCCATCGGCGATGTCGCAGGCCCGCCGCTCCTTGCCCACAAGGCCGAGCACGAAGGCGTCATCTGCGTCGAGGCGATCAAGGGCTTGCATCCGCACCCGTTGGACAAGCGGCTCATTCCCGGCTGCACCTATTGCACGCCGCAGATCGCCTCCGTCGGTCTCACCGAGCAGGCCTGCAAGGACAAGAAGCTCGACATCCGCGTCGGCCGCTTCCCCTTCGTCGGCAACGGCAAGGCCATCGCGCTCGGCGAAGACCAGGGCCTGGTCAAGGTGATCTTCGACAAGAAGACCGGCCAACTTCTCGGCGCCCATATGGTCGGCGCGGAAGTCACCGAACTGATCCAGGGCTACGTCGTGGCGATGAATTTGGAAACGACGGAAGAAGAGCTCATGCACACCATATTCCCGCATCCGACGCTGTCGGAAATGATGAAAGAAGCGGTGTTGGATGCGTATGGCAGGGCGCTGAATATGTGACGCCGCGGCCTCTCGGGCTGCAAAGTGCCGACGCTATTTTTCAAATCACGAAACTTGCCGAATGGGCAGCGATCCGCCATGAATATTGACCCGTAGCTGTTCAAGGGCTGGGGCGCCTGCTATGAATTGGCTTACGTTTTCAGAGATCGTTAGAAATTACGGCATCGTTCTCGGCGGCGCGTTCGGCCTATTTCTCGCGTGGCAGCGGGCCCGGGCATCCACGCAGCAGGCAGATGCGTCATTGCAGCAGGTGGAACTTTCACGTCGCGATCACGTTGCCGAATTATTTAATCGAGCCGTTGGCCAACTGACTGCAGAAAAACTGGAGATTCGGCTCGGGTCGATCTATACCTTACGACAGATCGCGCGTGATTTTCCGGATCTGTCGGAGCCTACTTTGGAGCTACTGAGTAGCTATTTAAGAGAAAGCGCCGAACACTACGGAGAGAGTGAACCGCCTGCCGATGTCAGAGAAATCATCAAAACTCTCCAAGATCGCCTGATGAAACCATGACAGACACCCGACTCGCAAAGGATTTCAAATTGGATGTCCGCGGCGCCTTCCTGCGGCGGACGGATCTGAGTTTTGCAAGCCTCCGAGGGGCCAACCTAACAGGGGCTGACTTTACAAATGCGAGTCTGCGAGGAGCCGACTTAGACGGTGCCGTATTGGACGGCACGATCTTGAAGGGTACCGACCTGACCGAAGCCCGGAACCTGACGCTATCGCAACTCCGGAAGGCAATTCTCGACGAGAGGACAAAACTCCCTAAGGGCCTCTCGCTGACCGATATTCTTGCGAGCGGCGAGAACGCGAATCCCCAGCACGGTTAATTCCTGCCGTCATTGAGCAACGCGATATTGTCATCCCCAAGAGCCAACGCCAAGCCTGCGGCAAAACTCAGCCGACTAGGCTTGCCATCGGCTTCACGCGCTCGCTTCCGAGAAACACGGTCTGAGCCAACATGCGGCGAAAGTTACGTACGGAAGCGGCGAAATCGCAACCGGCGTCTTACGTTCCATCCATGCTGTTCGATCGCGGCGCCCATCGCAACACGCGGAACCCGAACTTGCGGCGCAGCATGGGGAACCGTAGATAGTTGACGCAGATCATTGCCTGCGCCGTACCGAACCGTCAGTGACCGTCCATGGCCGTTCTGATCGACAATATCGCCGACGTCCCCGGCCGCCCCCGCCACCCGGAGAAAGCGCATCGGCCGGACCAGCCGGCTTTGCGCAAGCCCGATTGGATCAGGGTCAAAGCGCCGGTTTCGGCGGGCTATCTCGACACCCGGCAGATCGTGCGCAGCAACGGCTTGCACACCGTGTGCGAAGAGGCAGGCTGCCCCAATATCGGCGAGTGCTGGGAGAAAAAGCACGCCACCTTCATGATCATGGGCGACACCTGTACGCGGGCCTGCGCCTTCTGCAACGTCAAGACCGGCCTGCCGGGCGCACTCGATGCCTCCGAACCGGAGCATGTCGCGGCGGCCACCGCGAAGCTCGGGCTCGCCCATGTCGTCATCACCTCGGTCGATCGCGACGATCTTGCCGACGGCGGCGCCGCGCATTTTGCCGCGGTCATCCGCGCCATCCGCGCCCGCTGCCCGAACACCACGATCGAAGTGCTGACGCCGGATTTTCTGCGCAAGGACGGCGCGGCCGAGATCGTGGTCGCGGCGAAGCCCGACATCTTCAATCACAATCTGGAAACCGTGCCGTCGAAATATCTCACGGTGCGTCCGGGCGCGCGCTACTTCGCCTCGATCCGGCTGCTGCAGCGGGTCAAGGATATCGATCCGGCGATGTTCACCAAATCCGGCATCATGGTCGGGCTCGGCGAGGAGCGTAACGAAGTGCTGCAAGTGATGGACGACCTGCGTTCGGCGGGTGTCGACTTCCTGACCGTCGGACAATATCTGCAGCCGTCGCGCAAGCACCATCCGGTGCTGCGCTTCCTGCCACCGGACGAATTCGAGGCGCTGGCGAAGATCGCTTATGCGAAGGGATTCTTGCTGGTGGCGGCAAGCCCGCTCACCCGCTCGTCCCATCACGCCGGCGAGGATTTCGCCCGGCTCAAGGCGGTGCGGGCCGCGCGCTGAACGATGCCGCAGTTTTCCACCAAGCGCCGGGTCCGGCATTCCGCCGCCCACATGTTCGATCTGGTCGCCGACGTCGACAACTATCCCAAATTCGTGCCGCTCTGCCGAGGGATGCGGGTGCGTAAGCGCACGCACGACGACGCGGGCAGGGACGTGATCATCGCCGAGATGACGGTCGCCTATAAGCTCGTGCGCGAGAGCTTCACCACGAGGGTCACGCTCGACCGGGACAAAATGCAAATCCTGGTCGACTACCTCGAAGGCCCGTTTCAGAAGCTCAATAACCGCTGGAGCTTTCGGCCGGAGAGCGAGCAAGCCTGCATCGTCGAGTTTTTCATTTCTTACGAATTCCGCAGCCGCACGCTGGGCATATTGATGGGCGCCATGTTCGATGCCGCGTTCCGCCGTTTTTCGGCGGCCTTCGAACAACGCGCCGACGAAGTCTACGGCAAGCCGCCGGATTGACCTGAAAAATTTCTATGCTGCCGGCTCACCGCTCCGTTCGCCTTTAACTATCTCCGACATTTGTTGGAAGAGGCGGTCGAATTCGCGGCCGCAAAAGCGGATAATCGCCGCTTCGTTATGCGCCATCGAACCAAACTCATGTTGCTCGGAAAATCGCTCATCGCCGCTTCGGCGTGCTGCCTCGCTCTCGCCTTAGCGCAGGTCGATGCCGCGGCGCGCGGATTTGGCGGCGGTCATGGCGGCTTTGGACATGGCTTTGGACATGGCTTTGGACATGGCTTTGGCCGCGGTTTTTATGACGGCGGGCAGCACGGTTTCGCCGGCCACGGCGCCCCCCGCAACGGACATCAGGACGCACATCACGACGGACTTGGGCGGCACTCCGCCGATCATCACTTCGGTCGTTGGGCCGGGCACGGATCGGCCGGTCAACTCGGCCATCGGCGGCCCGGCCATTGGCAGCGCTCGTCCGGCTTTGGCGAGCACGGACACGGCTCGCACGAAGAGGGCGTTTGGCACCGCTGACGGCGCCGCGTCGTTAGTGCCATCGCGCTTTCAGGCCTGCGCGTCTTCCGCCAACGCTTCCAAAAGGTCCAGTGCCTGCGCCACCGATCGCAGCCGCACCCGCTGGCGCCCGATCTTGCCGAAACGCCGGCTGCGCGCGAGGCGCTTGCCGTCGCGACGTGCGGCGGCGAAGTAGACGAGGCCGACCGGCTTGCGCTTCGAACCGCCGCCCGGACCGGCGATGCCGGTGATCGCCACCGCCAGATCCGCTTGCGACTTTTGCAGCGCGCCCTTGACCATCGCGGCCGCGGTCTGGGCGCTCACCGCGCCATGGCGATTGAGGGTCGCTGCCGGCACGCCGAGCATGGCCTGTTTGGCAGCGTTCGAATATGTCACCAAACCGCAATCGACCACGTCCGAGGAACCGGCGAT
>Ga0181539_1001076_pt1 | contig 31372 bp, 32 predicted proteins | sample PEATcosm2014_Bin_46_FD_119767 | JGI IMG/M metagenome (GOLD analysis project Ga0181539, IMG submission 119767) | Peatland microbial communities from MTU Mesocosm Facility, Houghton, MI, USA - PEATcosm2014_Bin23_60_metaG | ecosystem: Environmental > Terrestrial > Soil > Wetlands > Peat | place... | reverse complement strand
CGATGAACCTCGACCGGATCGGCCGGATCCCCGGGCTGATCGGGTGAGCAAGCCCGTGTTCTTGCACGCAATCCTTCGCTGACCAAGCCGAAGGGCCCTTGCCGACCAGCCAACTAGGGCCTAGCTGCGCGCCGGCGTCGCCGCGCCGGGGGGCGAGAGCGCGTTGAGCGCGTCGATGAGCTGGCGGAGCCGGCCGTGGTGGACGCGGTTGAACTCGAGCGCGACGCGGGCGAGCTCGAGATGGTCGCGGTCGGCGCGCTCGACGGGGTACGGACCGGTCCGCCAGATCCCCCGGGCCGAACAGATGTCGGCGAACGTCGCCGAGAGCGAGGCGAGCTCGAGATCGGTGGGCGCGTAGCGGAGCCGGATGACCATCGCGTCGCGCACGAACCGGCGCGAGTGGTAGTTGCGGTGGAAGCCGAGGATCTCCCGCACCGCCTCGTCGAGGTCGTCGGTGATGCGGTAAAGGGCCGCCTCCACGGGGTCGGCGAAGCCGCGGCTGTACACCTGGGCGGTGACGAAGTCCTCCCAGCCGCGCCAGTAGCGCTCGTCGGGGCTGTCGACCAACACGAGCGGCTCCGGCTCGGCCTTGCCGGTCTGGAGGAGCGTGAGGAGCTCGAAGCTCTCGTCGAGCGTTCCGAACCCGCCGGGAAGGACGAGGAAGCCGGAGGACTCCTTGATGAGCATCAGCTTGCGGGTGAAGAAGTACTTCATCTCGACGAGCTTCGAGTTCTCCGCGATCCATTCGTTCGGTTCCGCCTCGCCGGGCAGGAGGATGTTCACCCCGATCGCCATCGCCTCGCCGGCGCCCTCGTTGCCGGCGGCCATGATGCCCGGGCCGGCCCCGGTGACGACCATCCATCCCGCCGCGGCGAAGCGCGCCGCGAGCTCGCGGGCGAGCTCGTAGGTGCGGTCGGACGGCTGCGTGCGCGCCGAGCCGAAGACGGTCACCTTTCGCACGTCGCGGTAGGGGGCGAACATCTGGAACGCCTCCGCCATCTCGCCGAGCGCCGCCCGGGCGAGCTTCAGGTCGAGCCGGCTCGCGTCCCCCCGGGCGAGCTCCAGCACGGCCTGCACGATGCCGCGCAGGACGTCGCGGTCGTGGGTCACCGCCGCCGTGTCGAGGAAGTGCTCGACGAGCGCGACGACCTCGGGATCCGCGGGGCCGTCCGCGTCCGGGGCCCCCGTGCGCCGCGGGGTGCTCACGCGCGGACCGCGACGCGCCCGTAGAGCGTCGTGCGCTGCTCGAGGCGCCGACCGAGCGGCTCGACGAGGGCGCGGAACTCCTCCGCCGTCATCATCTGGCCGTGCGCGGCGCCAGCCGCCCGCGAGATGTTCTCGTCCATGAGCGTTCCGCCGACATCGTTGCACCCGGCGCACAGCAGCTGCCGCAGACCCTCGGGCCCGGTCTTCACCCAGCTCGCCTGGATGTTGTCGATCGCGCCGTCGTAGACGATCCGGCCGATCGCGTGCATGAGGACGACCTCGCGGAACGTCGGCCCGCGCCGTGCCCGGTGCATGAGGTAGATCGGCGCGGCCATGTGCACGAACGGCAGCGGCACGAACTCGGTGAACCCGCCCGTCTCGCGCTGGAGGTCGCGGGTCGCGACGAGGTGGCGCGCCCAGTGGAGGGGCGACTCGACCGAGCCGAACATGATCGTCACGTTCGACCGCAGCCCGACGCGGTGGGCGGTGCGGTGGGCCTCGAGCCATTCCGCCGTCGTCACCTTGTCCGGGCAGAGGACGGCGCGGACCTCGTCGTCGAGGATCTCGGCCGCCGTGCCCGGCAGCGTGCGCAGGCCCGCGTCGTACAGGCGCCGCAGGTAGGTCTCGAGGGGTTCGCCGAGGCGTCGCGCCCCCTCGGTCACCTCGAGCGCCGTGAACCCGTGGATGTGGATCTGGGCGGACGCGGCGCGCACGGCGCGAATGACCTCCAGGTAGTAGCTCCCGTCGAAATCCGGGTGGATGCCACCTTGCAGGCAGACCTCGGTCGCCCCGGCGCGCTCGGCCTCGGCGACGCGCGCGGCGATCTCGTCGAGGCTCAGCAGATACGGCTTGCCCCTCAGGTTGAGCGACAGCGGCCCCTTGCTGAACGCGCAGAACCGGCACTTGTACGTGCAGATGTTCGTGTAGTTGATGTTCCGGTTCACGACGTAGGTGACGACGTCCCCGACCGTGGCGGCGCGGCGCGCGTCGGCGTACTCGGCGATCGCCCGCACCTCGGCGCCGCGGGCCGAGAAGAGCGTCGTGATCTCGGCGACGCCGGGGTCGTCGCCGAGCTCGATCCCGGCGAGCACGTCGGCGACCGGTCCGGCCGGGAGCCCCGCGCGTGCTCCCCCGCCCGCCGCGACGACCTGCGGGGGAGCCTCGTCGACGCCGGCGCACCAGGCACTGTCCCGGGCAAGGCCCTCGGCGTCGGCGTGCTCGAGCACCGCGGCCCGCATCTGCGGCGCGAGCCAGCGCTCCGCGTCGGCCACGTACTCCGGGTGGACGGCGAGGCGCGGCGCGAGCTCGAAACCTGCGGCCGCGAGGTCCCGGGCGAGCGCGTCGAGGGCCGGCCAGGGCCGTTCCGGGTTCACGTGGTCGATCGTCACCGGTGAGATCCCCCCGAGGTCGTCGGCGCCGGCCTCGACGAGCGCGACCGGGTCGTCGACGAGGTTCGGCGGGGACTGCACGTGAACCCCGTCGGGGAGGACGATCCGGGCCGCGGCGACAGTCCAGAGCAGCTCCTCGGGGTCGCACGGTGGGGCGGCGTGCATCGCGGTGCGAGGCTTGGGGAGGAAGCCCTGGACGAGGACCTCCTGGACGTGCCCGTGCCGGCGGTGGGAGTCGGCGATCGCCCGCAGCGCGTCGAGCCGCTCGCGCCGGGTCTCCCCGACCCCGACGAGCACGCCCGTCGTGAAGGGGATGGCGAGGCGCCCTGCGGCCTCGAGGGTGGCGAGCCGCCGCGCCGGGGCCTTGTCGGGCGCGAGGCGGTGACAGGCGAGGCCGGGAGCGAGCGACTCGAGCATCATCCCCTGGCTGACGCTCACCGGTCGCAGTGTCGCGAGGTCCTCCTCGGACAGCGCCCCGGCGTTGCAGTGGACGAGGAGCCCCGACTCCCCGCACACGGCCGCCGCGGCCGCGGCGAGGTAGTCGACCGTCGAGCCGTAACGGTGCTCCTCGAGCCAGGCCCGGGCGATCGGGTAGCGGTCCTCGGGGGCCTCGCCGAGGGTGAAGAGCGCCTCGTGGCAGCCGGCGTCACGTCCGGCCATCGCGATGGCGACGATCTCGTCGGGGCCGAGGAACGGCGCGGCGAGGCGCGCCGGCTGCTTCGCGAACGTGCAGTAGCCGCAGCGGTCCCGACACAGCATGGTGAGCGCGACGAAGACCTTCGGCGAGTACGTGACGCGCCTGCCGAAACGCGCCAGTCGGCGCGCCGCGCCGAGGGCCGCGAGCTCGCCGACCGGCGTCCGGCACAGCTCGTCGTCGCCGAGGGCGATCGCGTCCGCGGTCCGGGTCACCGGGCAACCCCACCGGTGAGCGCCGCCGCCGCGGTTTCCTCGACGAGCCACACGACCCGGCCGCCGCGGATGTGCGCGGCGGGAAGGTCGTCGCCGGCCGCGATCCGCCCGAGCGCCCCGGCCTTGTCCGCGCCGGTCACCGCGACGACGACGAGGCGGGAAAGGGCGATCGCCGCGAAGGTGAGCGACATCCGCGGATGGCGGTTGCGTCCCGAGGGGTCCGCGTTCGAGATGACGAGCGTCCCGGACGGAACGCCCCGGCCGTCGGCGCCCGGGAACAGCGACGCGGTGTGCCCGTCCGGGCCGACGCCCAGCTGGAGGAGGTCGAGACCCCCGGCGGGCAGGAGGGCGGCGTAGGCCCCGGGGCCCGCGGCGCACGACATCGGGTGGAACCCGGCGAGCTCGTCGCGGGCCGCGCCCAGCGCCGCGGTGATCGCGGCCGCGTTCGCGTCCGGCGAACCCGGCTCGACGCACCGCTCGTCGGCGAAGTAGCACTCGACCGCCCCCCACGGAATGCCCGGTTCTGCGGCAAGACGGCGGAAGCACTCGCGCCCCGAGGCGCCACCAGAGCACCCGAGGTGGAACGTCCGGCCGGGTTCGACCTCGCGCAGCTCGTCGGCCGCGAGTTCGGCGAACGCCATCCCGACGTCACGGACCACGCGCAGGTCGCCGACCATCGCCCCCCCTCGGGTCACGCGGAGTTCCGCCAGTGCCGATTGACGGTCCCGATCAGACGGTCCGCCCCCTCGGGTCCCCAGCTGCCGGCGGCGTAGCGGGCGAGCGGTGGATGCCAGTCGGCGAAGGACTCCTGGATCGGCCGCACGATCGTCCAGGCGCGCTGGACCTCGTCGTCCCGGATGAACAGCATCGGGTCGCCGACCATCGCGTCGAGCAACAAGCGGTCGTAGGCGTCGACCGTCTGGTCCGGGAAGCTCTGGCTGTAGGAGAAGTCCATCGAGACGCTGCTCACCTTGAACGTCGGTCCCGGGACCTTCGCGCCGAACATGAGGCTGATCCCCTCGTCGGGCTGGATCCGTAAGGTGAGCGAGTCCCGCCGCAGGTCGCGGGCGAGCTTGCCGGCGAACGGCAGGTGCGGCGGGCGCTGGAAGACCATCACGACCTCGGTGACGCGTTGAGGGAGTCGCTTGCCGGTGCGGACGAAGATCGGGACGCCCGCCCAGCGCCAGTTGTCGACGTCGACGCGCATCGCGACGTACGTCTCGACCTCCGAGTGCGCGTCGACCCCCGGCTCGGCGCGGTAGGCGGGGACCGGCTCGCCGCCGATCGTCCCGGCGCCGTACTGGCCACGGACCACCGCGGCGGCGGCCTCCTTTTCGTCGAACACGACGACGGAACCGAGGAGCTTCACCTTCTCGTCACGGATGACGTCGCCCTCCGCGGATCCGGGTGGTTCCATGAGCGTGAGCGCGAGCACCTGCATCAGGTGGTTCTGGACGATGTCGCGCAGCGCTCCGGCGTGTTCGTAGAACTCCCCGCGGCCCTCGACGCCGAGGCTCTCGGCCACCATCACCTGCACGTGGTCCACGTGGCGCCGGTTCCAGATCGGTTCGAAGACCGAGTTGGCGAACCGCAGCGCCAGGATGTTCTGCACGGTCTCCTTGCCCATGTAGTGATCGATCCGGAAGATCTGGGCCTCGTCGAAGTGGGCGTGGATGTCGGCGGAGAGCCGACGCGCGCTGTCGACGTCGGCGCCGAACGGCTTCTCGATGACAAGCCGGGCGAAGCCCCCCGGCTTGCCCGCGGTGTTGAGACCGACCCGACCGAGGCCGCGCACGACGACAGCGAACTGCGCCGGCACCGTGGCGAGGTAGTAGAGCCGGTTGCCCGCCGTTCCGACCGACGCGTCCACGTCGCAGAGTTTCTCGGCGAGACGGGTAAACGTCGCCGGATCGGCGTCGTCGCCGGCGATGTACGAGAAGTGCGCGACGCGCCTTTTCCACTCGGATGATGTCCCGGTCGGGTCCGCGTCGAGGGCCCGCTGGCGGAACTCCTCATCGCTCAAGGGCGACCGGGCGACTCCGACCACGGTGAACTCCTCGGGCAACGATCCGCGTTCGGCGAGGCGGCTGAGCGCCGGAAGGATCTTGCGGCGGGTGAGATCGCCCGAGGCGCCGAAGATGACCATCGCGAGCGGGTCCGGTCGCCGGGTGCCCTCGCCGGCGGGCTCGGCGACGTCCATGTCAGAAGGAGAGAGGCCGAGCTCTTTTGGTGACAGCTCCCCGGTCGTCACGGCACTCCTTTCCCGGTCAGAGCGCGGCGCGGATCGCCGCGGCCTTCTCGGTGAGCCGCGCCTGCAGGTCGTCGAAGGACTTGGCGAAGGCGGCGACGCCCTCGGCTTCGAGCTGCTCGGTCACGTCGTCGAGCTCGACGCCGACATGAGCGAGCCCGGCGAGCACCTCCTTCGCGGTGCCGACCCCTGCATCGACCGTCCGCGCCACGGTGCCGTGGTCGTTGAACGCCTCGGCGGTCTCGGGGGGCATCGTGTTCACGGTGTCCGGCCCGATGAGGCCGTCCACGTACAAAAGGTCCGGGTACGCGGGGTTCTTCGTCGACGTCGAGGCCCAGAGCGGGCGCTGCAGGCGGGCACCCGCGGCGGCGAGCGTCGTGAATCGTGGCGTCGCGAACCGCTCGCAGAAGATCTCGTAGGCGAGCCGCGCCTGGGCGAGCGCGGCCTGGCCGCGCAGCTCGAGGGCGCGCCCCGCCCGCGCCGATCCCGGCTCGGCGGCCGCGATCGACTCGAGCCGGCGGTCGACCTCGGTGTCGACCCGGCTGACGAAGAACGAGGCGACCGAGGCGACCCCGGCGGGGGATCCTCCCGCCGCAACAAGACGTTCGAGACCGTCGAGGTACGCCTCGATGACCGCCTCGTAGCGCTCGAGCGAGAAGATGAGCGTCACGTTGATGTTCTCGCCGGCCGCGATCGCCTCCTCGATCGCCGGCAGGCCCTCCGGGGTCGCCGGGATCTTCACGAGCACGTTCGGCCGTTCGATCCGGTCCCACAGGGACTTTGCCGCGGCGCTCGTGCCCGCGGTGTCGTGGGCGAGATCAGGCGCGACCTCGACCGAGACGAAGCCGTCACCACCGTTGGACGACTCGTACAGCGGCCGCAGGATGTCGAGCGCGCCGACGACATCGGCGAGCACGAGCTCCCAGTAGGCGTCCTCGACCGGCACGTTGGCGCCGACGAGCTCCCCGAACTGCTCGTCGTAATCCGAACCCGCCTCGATCGCCCGCGTCATGATCGTCGGATTCGAGGTCACGCCCCGAATCCCGCTCGCGACGAGCTCCTCCAGGCCGCCTGCGCGCACGTAGCTCCGTCTCAGGTCGTCGATCCACGGGCTCTGGCGTTGCTCACGGAACAGGTCCCCAAGTCGGCTCACCTTACGCACCTCCAGGCGCCACAAAGGCGCGACTGCATCGTGGACACAACGAGACTACGGCAAGGCGGCGCCGTGTCGGTGACCACCTCACGGCGCACGCGACCGGACACGGGTGTGGTGGACCGCCGGATCCCATCCCCGCGCTCGGCGGGTCGCGCGGTAGCCTGCGACCGTCGGGTTGCCCGTGATGTGGCTGCCAGCGGCGAGAAAGGAGCGACCGTGGCGAAGACCTCGGACGACGGTTCCGCGAAGGGCCGCGCCGCGATCGGCGAGACGGTCTCGGTCATCCGTCGCTACGTCATCCAGGAGACCGTCGCGCCCCTCCGTCAGCTCGGACGGCGCCTCGCGTTCGGTGTCGCCGGTGCGCTCCTCATCGCCATCGGCGCGGTGATCGCCCTCGTCGGGCTGCTGCGCGCCCTGCAGACCGAGACGGGCCGGACCTTCGCAGGTCACTGGTCCTTCGCGCCCTACCTCCTCACCGCGGCGGCCGCGGTCATCGCGCTCGTCGGGTTCCTCGCTTTCGGGTTCCGGGGCGTCGTCACACACCCGTCGGCGACGCGCAAGGACCGGCGATGACGACGGCGGGCGCCCGGCCGACGGACGACGACCGCCCCGAGGATCGCGTCTCGCTCGGCGAGGTCGAGCGGCAGCTCCGCGCGCTCCTGGGACCGAACGCCGGGGAGGCGAAGATCGCTGCCGTCGCCGCGGGCGCCGGCGCGCTCGCTCTCGGCGTCGTCTCCGTCTACCTCCTCGGGCGCCGCAAGGGCCGCCAGCGCGCCAGCGTGCTCGAGATCCGCCGGATCTGACCCGTGGGAGCCTTCCTCCACTCGGTCGCCCACCGGTTGATGCGCCGCGGGTTGCGTCGCGGGCTCGTCGAGGGCAGCGTCCTCTGGGTCGTGATCGGCGCCGCGGCCTGGGTCGTCCGCTACCTGACCAGGCCGGAGACGCCCGTCATCGCCCGGGAGAGCCTCCGGATGGGGGAATCCGTGCTCGTCACCCATTCCCCGGCACCCGAGGTTCGTGGTCGCGGGCGGGCGCACCGGGAGCGCAGCTCGGGGGACCGCCCGGGCGATTTGTGACCGAGCCGGCGATGCCTCCCCGCGGCCCGTTCCGCCCGGGTGAACGGGTCCTGCTCGTCGACCACCGCGACCGGCGCTATCTCGTCCGCCTCGTCGCCGGGGCGTCGTTCCAGTCGCACGCCGGCGTCGTCGAGCACGATGCGCTCATCGGCCTGCCCGAGGGGAGCGAGGTCGTCGCCTGGCGCCGCGACGGTCAGTCCGGTCCCGCCCGGCGCTTCCTCGCTGTCCGGCCGACCCTCGCCGACGTCATCGTGAAGATGCCGAGGGGCGCGCAGGTGATCTACCCGAAGGACCTCGGGGCGATCCTCGTCGCGGCCGACCTGTTCCCCGGGGCCCGGGTCGTCGAGGCCGGCGTCGGCTCGGGGGCGCTCTCGATGACGGCGCTGCGCGCCGGGTGCCGCGTGACGGGCTACGAGCTGCGCGAGGACTTCGCCCGGCGCGCCCGGGCGAACGTCGCGGAGTTCCTCGGGGACGACGTCCCCTTCGTCGTCGAAGAGCGCGACGTCTACGAGGGAATCGACTGCCGCGACCTCGACCGGATCCTCCTCGACCTGCCGGAGCCGTGGCGCGTCCTCGAGCACGCCGAGCGGGCGCTCGCCCCCGGGGGGATCCTCGTCGCCTACCTGCCGTCGATCACCCAGACCGCCGAGTTGCGCGCCCACCTCGCGCGGGGCTCGTTCGCCCTCATGGAGACGTTCGAGATCCTGCGACGCACGTGGCACATCGAGGGGCGGTCCGTCCGGCCCGACCATCGCATGGTCGCCCACACCGGATTCGTCACCGCGGCACGCCGCGTCACACCGCGCGCGTTTGTCGCCAGATCCGAAGAGGAAACCGACTAGCGCCTGCGCCCTGACCGTGCGGCGGTACGGCGCTAGGACTGCTCGATGAAGATGCACTCCCCGGGGCACTCCTCGGCCGCCTCGGTGACCGCATCCTCGAGGCCGTCGGGCACGACGACCATGCCCTTCACGCCACCCGGGTCGGTCATCACGGCGGCGCCGTCTTTCACATAGGCGAGACCGTCGTCTTGCAGCGTGAAGACCGCGGGACAGATCTCCTCGCACAGGCCGTCGCCTGTGCACAGATCCTGATCGATCCAGACCTTCATCGCGCGGCGTGCCTTCTTTCGGGGTGTTCCCGGCACCACAAGCGTAACAATGCCGGACGCGACAGATGCCGCAGGAGGACTTGGCCTGCTCGCCGGGCCAAATCGACCGTACCGAGCGGGCCAGGAGGTGTCAAGCAACCGCGTTGCTCGCGATCGGCGCGTGGCGAGGTCGGTGTAGGGTCCCCAGCGTCAGGGCGTCGCAGGGAGGAGGTGCCCGGACATGGACGAAGAGACGACTGCGGAACTGCGATCCCGCCTCGTCGCCGCGGAGGAGGAGGTCGCGGAGCTCCGCCACCGGCTCCACGAAGCCCCGCAACGCGTCCGCGTCCTCGAAGAGCGCCTCCTCGAGGTGAAGGGCCAGCTCGCCCAGGCGCTTTCGCACAACGAGAAGCTCACGTACACCCTGCAGCAGGCGAAGGAGAACATCGCCGCGCTGCGTGACGAGGTCGACAAGCTCACCCAGACCCCGAACGCCTACGGGACGTTCCTCGGAGCCAACGACGACGGGACGGTCGACGTCTTCGCGAGCGGCCGCAAGATGCGGGTCGCGCTCCACCCGGCGATCGAGCCCGAAAGCCTGCAACGCGGCCACGAGGTCGTGCTGAACGAGTCGCTGAACGTCGTCCTCGCCCGCACCTTCGAGCGCTCCGGCGAGGTCGTCACCGTCCAGGAGATCCTCGAGGACGGCCGGCGCGCCCTCGTCGTCGGCCGCGGGGACGAGGAACGCGTCGCGGAGATCTCCGACGCGCTCCTCGGCACGCGCCTGCGCGCCGGTGACAGCATGCTCATGGACCCGCGCTCGTGGCTGCTGCTCGAGAAGCTCCCGCGGCCCGAGATCGAGGAGGTCGTCCTCGAGGAGGTCCCCGACGTCACCTACGCCGACATCGGCGGGCTCGACGACCAGATCGAGGCGCTCACCGACGCCGTCGAGCTGCCGTACCTGCACCCGGAGCTCTTCGCCGAGCACCAGCTGCCAGCGCCGAAGGGCATCCTCCTCTACGGCCCGCCGGGCTGTGGCAAGACGCTCATCGCCAAGGCGGTGGCGAACTCGCTCGCCAAGAAGGTCGGCGAGCTGCGGGGCAACGAGAACGTCCGCAGCTATTTCCTCAACATCAAGGGGCCGGAGCTGCTGAACAAGTACGTCGGCGAGACCGAGCGCCAGATCCGGCTCGTGTTCCAGCGGGCGCGGGAGAAGGCCGACGAGGGCGTGCCCGTCATCGTGTTCTTCGACGAGATGGACTCGCTGTTCCGCACTCGGGGCAGCGGCATCAGCTCCGACATGGAGTCGACGATCGTCCCGCAGCTCCTCGCCGAGATCGACGGTGTCGAGGCGCTGCGCGACGTGATCGTCATCGGTGCCTCGAACCGCGAGGACCTCATCGACCCGGCGATCCTGCGTCCCGGACGGCTCGACGTGAAGATCAAGATCGAGCGGCCCGGCGAGGCCGCCGCCCAGCAGATCTTCGCCCGGTACCTCCCCGCTGACCTGCCGCTCAACGCCGACGACGTCGAGGCGCTCGGCGGCGGCGATCCCGCCAAGGCGGTGCGGGTGATGATCGAGCGGACCGTCGCCGAGATGTACCGCGCCGATGACGAGAACCGTTTTCTCGAGGTGACGTACCAGAACGGCGACAAGGAAGTGCTGTATTTCAGGGACTTCGCTTCGGGAGCGATGATCGAGAACATCGTCCGGCGCGCGAAGAAGCTCGCGATCAAGCGCGTCCTCGGTGGCGAGACGCGGGGCATCTGCCTGACCGACCTGCTCGAGTCCATCAAGCAGGAGTACAAGGAGAACGAAGACCTGCCGAACACGACGAACCCCGACGACTGGGCGAAGATCTCCGGCAAGAAGGGCGAGCGCATCGTCTACGTCCGCACCGTCGTCGACCACGGCGACGAACGCGGCGGTCGGACGATCGAACGGGTCGGCACCGGCCAGTACCTGTAGGGGCCGGTCGCGCCCTTATGGGCCCTGACCGGCGACGGTTGGTGTCGCGACCGGTCCACTAGGGTCGGCCATATGGCGATGCCAAAGGTCTGCGGCATCGAGACCGAATACGGGGTGCACCGCACGGGGACGACGGACTCCAACCCGACGTTGGACTCGTCCATGCTCATCAACGCCTACGTCGCCGAGCTCGCCGGCCGGGTCGGCTGGAACTTCGAGGACGAATCGCCCGGCAGGGACGCCCGCGGCTTCAGCCGGGAGGCCGGCTCGCCCCCCGAGGTCGAGATGAACCTCGTGAACACGGTGCTCACGAACGGCGCCCGCTACTACGTCGACCACGCCCACCCGGAGTACTCGACCCCGGAGTGCTCGACGGTCCTCGAGCTCGTCGCCCACGACAAGGCCGGCGAGCGTGTCCTTCTCGCCTCGATGACCGCCGCCCAGCGAATGCTGCGCACCGACGAGGCGATCGTCGTCTACAAGAACAACTCCGACGGCAAGGGCAATTCCTACGGCTGCCACGAGAACTACCTCGTCGACCGCGCCGTGCCATTCGGGAGGATCGCGCGCGACCTCACCGCGCACCTCGTCACGCGCCAGATCTACACGGGCGCGGGCAAGGTCGGTTGTGAGGAGCCCGGTTGCCGCTCCGCCGCCTTCGAGCTCAGCCAGAGGGCGGACTTTTTCGAGGAGGAGGTTGGCCTCGAGACGACGCTGAAACGGCCGATCGTCAACACCCGGGACGAGCCGCACGCCGACCCCGCGCGCTACCGCCGGCTCCACGTGATCACCGGCGACGCCAATCTCGCCGAGGTCGCCACGCTGCTGAAGGTCGGCGTGACGGCGATCGTCCTCCTCCTCATCGAGGACGATGCCCTGGGGGGCGCCGAGCTCGTGCTCGCCCACCCCGTCGCCGCGATGCACGCGGTCTCGCACGACCTCGGACTGGCGTCACCACTCGAGCTCGCCTCCGGCGGGACGATGACGGCGATCGAGGCGCAGTGGCAGCTTCTCGACCTCGCCCGCAAGTACAACGAGGTGCACGGGCTCGAGGCCCTCGGCCCCGACGGCGTTGGCGCGGCCGTCCTCGATCGCTGGGAGTCGGTTCTCGCCGCCCTCGAGTCAAACCCCTCGACGCTGCAGCGCACCCTCGACTGGGTCGCCAAGCTCGAGCTCATCGACGCCTACTGTCTCCGCCACCGCTGCGACCTCACCGACCACCGCGTCCAGGTCCTCGACCTGCAGTATCACGATCTCCGCCCCGAGCGGTCGCTCTTCCGCCGCCTCGGCATGGAAACCGTCGTCACCGACGCCGCGATCGAGCGGGCGGTCACCGACGCGCCGACGACGACCCGGGCGTACTTCCGCGGCGAGTGCCTGAAGCGCTACCGGAGCTCGATCGTGGCCGCCAACTGGGACTCGGTCGTCTTCGACCTCGGAGATGACCCGCTGCGACGCGTGCCGATGATGGAGCCGTTGCGGGGGAGCGCGGCCCACGTCGCTAACCTTCTTGATCGATGCGGCAGCGCCGCCGAGCTCGTCGGGCGACTCGGCGTCGAGGAGGCAACGAATGGCTGAGCGCGAGTTCAAACGGCGGTCGGCACCGCAGCGCCACGCCCCCGAACCGACCGAGGACGAGGTCCCTCAGGGCTCCGAGAAGGGCGAGCGGCTGAAGGCCGAGATCGACGATCTGCTCGACGAGATCGACGACGTGCTCGAGGACAACGCCGAGGAGTTCGTCCGCAACTACGTCCAAAAGGGGGGACAGTAGGTGTCCGGCCGCCTCCGGCAACTAGGGTTCCACCCCGATGGGCCTGTATCTGTTCCCACCCGCTGAGGACCCCGGACCCGATTTCGTCGAGCTGCTGCGGCGCGCCCGCCCGGGCGTCGGGCTTCCCGCGACGCCGGCGCCCCTCGCCGACGTCCGCCAGGCGACGACGATCGCCGCGCTCCGTTACTCGGGCGGCGTCGTGATGGTGGGGGACCGCCGCGCGACCGAGGGCGTCGCCATCGCCCACCGAGCCATCGAGAAGGTCTTCCCGGCCGACCGTTACTCCGCAGTCGCCATCGCCGGCGCGGCCGGGCCGGCGATCGAGATGGTGCGTCTCTTCCAGGTCCAGCTCGAGCACTACGAGAAGGTCGAGGGCGCGGTGCTCACCCTGGAGGGCAAGGCGAACCAGCTCGCCCAGCTCGTGCGCGACCACCTGCCGATGGCGATGCAGGGGCTCGGCGTCGTGCCGTTGTTCGCCGGCTGGGACACGAACCGCCAGACCGGGCGGATCTTCACCTACGACCTCACCGGCGGCCGCTACGAGGAAACCGACTTCCACGCGACGGGTTCCGGCGGACGGGTCGCCGAGACGGCGATCAAGCTCGGCTTCCGCGAGGACCTCTCCCGCGTCGAGGCGATCGAGCTCGCCGTGAGCTCGCTCTACCAGGCGGCCGACGAGGACTCGGCGACCGGCGGTCCTGACCCGGTGCGCGGCATCTACCCGATCATCGCGACGGTCGACGCGTCGGGCTTCTCCCGCCTCGCCGACGACGAGGTCGCCGAACGGTTCGCCGCGATCCTGGCGCGCCGCGGCCAGTCTGCGACGGGTGGTGACGGCCGATGACGATGCCGTACTACGTCGCGCCCGAGCAGGTGATGAAGGACCGCGCCGAGTACGCCCAGAAAGGCATCGCGCGGGGCCGGGCGCTCGTCGCCGTCGCCTACGCGGATGGGATCCTCATCGTCGCGGAGAACCCCTCGAGAACCCTCCACAAGGTGAGCGAGATCTACGACCGGGTCGCCTTCGCCGGTGTCGGCAAGTACAACGAGTTCGACCAGCTGCGCGTGGCGGGCATCCGTCACGCCGACACGAAGGGCTACGCCTACTCACGCGAGGACGTCGACGCGCGCTCGCTCGCCAATCTCTATGCGCAGTACCTCGGCCAGGTGTTCACCCACGAGATGAAGCCGCTCGAGGTCGAGATCCTCGTCGCCGAGCTCTCGCCGACCGGCGACCACCGGCTCTACCACATCGCCTACGACGGGACCGTCGTCGACGAGGAGAACTGGACCGTCCTCGGCGGCGAGGCCGAGGCGATCGCCTCCCGGCTCGAGCAGGCTTTCGACCCCGCCTCGGACCTCACGACGGCGGTGCGGGGCTGTGTGGCGTGCCTGGCGGGACCGGATCGGACCCTCGGCGTCGACGACCTCGAAGTCGGCGTGCTCGAGAAGTCCGCCGGCCGCCGGGCGTTCCGGCGGATCGAGCGGGCCGAGCTCAACGCCCTCGTCGGCGCCTGAACCACCCCGACGGCCCCGACCGCTCCCGCCTGGAGCGCGCCGGGCCGGTCGCGCCGCCCCGGCCCATCTCGTCGAAGGTCGCCTCGACGGCGTCGGCGAGCAGGATCTCCCGGGCGAGGTCGAGATCGGCGGCGGGCACGAGCACGTCGATCTCGGACGGGAACGGGTAGGGCCCCTCGACCGGTCCGCGCATCGTCGCTGCCACGCCCTCGGCCCGCAACCGCCCGACGACGAGGTGGCCGGCGACCGAGCCAACGACCGTCGTGAGATAGACGAAGTCCTGCGCCGATTCCACCCGCCGAGGGTACCGCCCCGGCCCCGCACGTCCGCTGCTCAGGTGGTACCGCTAGCTTGACTCGTCGTGGAGCGACGCATCTTCGGAATCGAGAACGAGTACGGCGTCACGTGCGCGCTGCGCGGGCAACGCCGGCTCAGCCCCGACGAGGTCGCCCGCTACCTGTTCCGCCGCGTCGTCAGCTGGGGCCGGTCCTCCAACGTCTTTTTGGAGAACGGGGCGCGTCTCTACCTCGACGTCGGCAGCCACCCCGAGTACGCGACCCCCGAGTGCGACACGATCGAGGACCTCGTCGCCCACGACAAGGCGGGGGAGCGGATCCTCGAGGGTCTCGTCGAGTCGGCCGAGGCGCGTCTGCGCGACGAGGGCATCCGCGGGGTCGTCTACCTGTTCAAGAACAACACCGACTCGGCGGGGAACTCCTACGGCTGCCACGAGAACTACCTGACGGCACGGCGCGACGACTTCGTCCACTACGCGCAGGTCCTCATCCCGTTCCTCGTCACGCGGCAGATCTACGCCGGCGCCGGCAAGGTCCTCCAGACGGCCCGCGGCGCCGTCTACTGCCTCTCGCAGCGCGCCGAACACATCTGGGAGGGCGTGTCCTCCGCGACGACGCGGTCGCGCCCGATCATCAACACCCGTGACGAGCCCCACGCCGACGCCGAGCGCTTCCGGCGGCTCCACGTCATCGTCGGCGACTCGAACATGAGCGAGTACGCGACGTTCCTGAAGGTGGGCGCGACGAGCATCATGCTGCAGATGCTCGAGGACCCCGGCGTCGTGCTGCGCGACATGACCCTCGAGGACCCGATCCGCGCCATCCGCGAGATCAGCCACGACACGACGTGCCGGCGCCAGATCCGCCTGGCGAACGGGAGGGAGGTGAGCGCGCTCGATATCCAGTCCGAGTACCTCGGTCGGGCGGTGCGCTACGCCTCCCAGCACGGCCTGTCGCCGATGGAGACCCGTGCCCTCGAGATGTGGCGGCACTGTGTGGAGACGATTGAGCGCGACCCGCTCGCGCTCGATCGCGAGTGCGACTGGGTGATCAAGCACAACCTCGTCGAGGCCTACCGTGCCCGCCACTCGCTCGGCCTCGGCAGCCCTCGGGTCGCGCTGCTCGATCTCCAGTACCATGACGTCAGCCAGCGGCGCGGCATCTTCTACCGTCTGCAGCGACGCGGGCTCCTCGAACGTGTCGTCACCGACGCCGCGATCACCGAGGCGATGGACGTCCCACCGGCGACGACGCGGGCCCGCCTGCGCGGGGAGTTCATCCGTCGGGCGAAGCAACGACGGCGCGACTTCACCGTCGATTGGGTGCATCTCAAGCTGAACGACCAGACGCAGCGGACCGTGCTCTTGAAGGACCCCTTCCGGGCCCACGACGAGCGGGTCGAGCGGCTGATCGAGTCGATGTAGGAACCGAGGATCCGTGGACAGCGACGAGACGAACGAGCCGCCGACCGGCGCCAGCGAGCCCGTGGCGGCCACCGGGCCGGGGCCGGGATGGAGACGCCGTGCCCACCGGTCGACGAGACATACCCGCCGCCGCGCCCTCTTCGATCTGGTGATCGGCATCGCGATCGCGGTCCTCATCGCCCTCGGCATCCGGACCTACGTCTTCCAGGCCTATTTCGTGCCCTCGAGCTCGATGGAGCCAACGCTGCAGATCGGCGACCGGATCCTCGTCGACAAGTTCGACTTCAACTTCCACTCGGTGCACGCCGGCGACATCGTCGTCTTCCACACCCCGCCGGCCGCGAGCCGCGACTGCGGGACCGACGACGGTGACCTCGTGAAACGCGTCGTCGCGACCGGAGGTCAGACGATCTGGTCACAGAAGGACGTGATCTGGATCCGCGACGCGAACCACACCCCGCACAAGCTCAACGAGAGCTACTTCCCCGACGACGGCAAGGACACCCTGATCGGACAACCGATCGTCAAGTACACCGTCCCGAAGAACGACGTCTACGTCATGGGCGACAACCGCTTGGTTTCCTGCGACAGCCGGATCTGGGGTGCAGTGCCGGGAACCGACATCGTCGGACGGGTCGTCGCCGTCGTCTGGCGGAGCTGGCACCCCGATCTCATCATCTTCTAGCCGGGAACCCCTGATATCCGACCTCGTCGGGGGGGGAATCGGACTTGTAGACTGATCCGTCGTGGGCAGTCTCGACCCGGCGAAGATCCTCATGATCCTCGTCGTCATCCTGATCGTGATGGGTCCTGACCGCCTGCCGAAGCTTGCCCGGCAACTCGGCGCCGCCTGGCACGAGGTCACTCGGATCCGCCAGGAGGTGACCGACGAGGTGCGCTCCGTGATGCCCGAGCTCGACCTCACGTCGATCCCGCGCATCCCCTCGGTGCGCGGCACGCTCAGCGGATTCCTGACCGACGCGGGCTCCCCGGCGAAATCGGGCGAATCCGCCACGCCCGCAGGCACGGACGGGGACGACGCGGGCGGGGGGAGTGCCGCGCCGGCGGAGCCGGCCCACGCCGAGCTCGGCGACTTCTCCCCTGCGGCCGACGACCCGAGCATGAACTGACCCCGGCGGGCGTGCGCGAGATCCGACATGGCAACCCTGATCCGAGGCCGCGCAGGAACCCCGTCCGAGAACGGGACGATGACGCTCGTCGGCCACCTCGCCGAGCTGCGTCAACGCCTCATCGTCTCGTTCGTCGCCTTCGTCATCGCCGCCGTCGTCGCCTACATCTTCTACAACGAGATCCTCCGGTTCTTCCTCCACCCCTACTGCGTCCAGGCCCACCTCACGGGCAACCACTGCGACCTGACGGTGTTCGGGCCGCTCGACGCCTTCGTGGTGCGGCTCAACATGACCGGCTACGGCGGGCTCGTCCTCGCCTCGCCGGTCATCGTATTCGAGCTGTGGCGCTTCATCACCCCCGGACTCAAGGCGAACGAGAAGCGCTACGCCATCCCGTTCGCCCTCTCGACCGTCGCGCTGTTCCTGTTCGGCGCCTTCATCGCCTGGGTCGCGTTCCCGCACGCCCTGGGCTTCCTCCACGCCGTCGGGGGATCGAACATCAACGACCTGTTCACACCGTCGAAGTATCTCGGCCTCATCATCGCTTTGATGACGATCTTCGGCGCGTCCTTCGAGTTCCCTGTGGTGCTCGTCGCCCTCGAGATCGCGGGTGTGCTCACTCCGCAGAAGCTCGCCCACTGGCGTCGCCCCGCCATCGTCATCATCGTCATCTTCGCCGGCGTCGTGACCCCGAGCTCGGACCCGTTCTCCATGCTCGGGATGGCGGTCCCGATGCTCCTCTTCTACGAGGCGTCGATCCAAGTCGGCAAGCTCGTCACCCGCAAGCGCCGACGCGCGACGAGCACCTGACCCCTTGAGACGCCCGTCCGACACGCCCGAGCGCGTCGCACGCGGGATCGACGACACGGGGAACCGGGACACCGCGACGCGCGATCGAACCGACAGCGACCCGCCCGACTCGGTCCGCCGCGCCTTCGTCGCCCGAAGGGGTTTCGCGCTCGACCCGTTCCAGGTCGAGGCGTTCGACCTGCTCGACGCCGGCAACTCCGTCCTCGTCGCCGCGCCGACCGGTTCCGGCAAGACGCTCATCGCCGAGTACGCGGTCGCCCGGGCGCTCGCGGCGGGGGGGCGGGCGATCTACACGACGCCGCTGAAGGCCCTTTCCAACCAGAAGTACACCGACTTCGCCGCCGAGTACGGGCCGGCCCGGGTCGGACTGCTCACGGGCGACGTGTCCCGCAACGGCGACGCCGAGGTCGTCGTCATGACGACCGAGGTGCTGCGCAACATGATCTACGCCGACGCGGCGCGTCTCGCCCATCTGCGCTGCGTCGTCCTCGACGAGGTCCACTACCTCGAGGACCGCTACCGCGGCTCGGTCTGGGAGGAGATCATCCTCTCCGCACCGCCTGAGATCGTCCTCGTTTGCCTGTCGGCGACGGTCTCGAACGCCGAGGAGCTCGCCGGGTGGATCGAGAAGGTCCGCGGCACGACGGCCCACGTCATCGAGGAGCACCGGCCGGTCGAGCTGCGCAACCTCTACGTCCTCGGGATCCGCGCCACCCACCGCCTCGAGATCCTCCCCACCTTCGTCGACGGCCTGCCGAACCCCGAGGCGGTGGCGCTCGACGCCCGGTCGCGCCCCCGGGCGGTGGCCGGAAAGGCCGGCCGCCCCGGCGTCCGCTCGCCCGTCTACCGCCCCCGGCGCGCCGAGCTCGTGGAGCGTTTCTCCGAGGAGGACCTCCTCCCGGCGATCTACTTCGTCTTCTCCCGGACCGGCTGCGACGACGCCGTGCGGCAGTGCCTCGAGGCCGGGCTGCGGCTGACGACCCCCGAGGACCGCCGCCTGATCCGTTCCGTCGCCGACGACCACGTCGAGGCGCTCACCGACGCCGACCTGCGGGTCCTCGGCTACGGAAACTTCGTCGAGGGGCTCGAGGCCGGCTTCGCCGCGCACCACGCCGGGCTCGTGCCGCCGTTCCGGGAGGCCGTCGAGGCGCTCTTTGGCGCGGCGATCGTGAAGGTCGTCTTCGCGACGGAGACCCTCGCGCTCGGCGTCAACATGCCGGCGCGCTCCGTCGTCATCGAGGCGCTGTCGAAGTTCTCGGGCACCGGGCACGAGGACCTCACCGCCGGCAACTACACCCAGCTCACCGGGCGCGCCGGGCGGCGGGGGATCGACCGCATCGGCCACGCTGCCGTGCTGTGGTCGCCGTACCACACGTTCGCCGAGGTCTCCGCCCTCGCCTCGGCGCGCAGCCGCGCCCTGCGCAGCTCGTTCCGTCCGACCTACAACATGGCCGTCAACCTCGTCCGGCGGTACGCGCCGGACGACGCCTACCGGCTGGTGCACTCGTCGTTCGCCCAATACCTCTCGGAAGCGCCGCTCACCCGCCAGCTCGACGCCGTCATCGACCTCCTCGGCGATCGCGGCTACCTGGCGGGCTGGCGGGTGACCGCGACGGGCGAGCGCCTGGCCGGCATCTACCACGACTGTGACCTCCTCGTCGCCGAGGCGGTCGGGGCGGGGCTCCTCGGCGGGCTCGACGCCCCGAGCCTCGCCGCCGTCGTGTCGCTTTTCACCTTCGAGTCTCGTCGGGCGGCCCCACCCGCCGACCTCCCGAACGCCCGCCTGGCGGGCCGCGCCACCGACCTCGACGGACTGGCGCGGGACCTCCGAGACGCCGAGCGGGCGCGGCACCTCCCGCGGACGCGCCTCCTCGACGCCGGCTTCGCCCGCCTCGCCTACGAGTGGGCGCGCGGCGCCGAACTGCGCCACCTCGTCTCGCCGCCGGGCCGGCCGGCCCGGCGCGGCGCGGCGACGGTCTCCGGCGGCGATTTCGTCCGCAATATGAAGACCCTCGTCGACCTGCTGCGCCAGCTCGCCCTCACCGAAGCCGGCTCCCGGCTCGGCTCGGTCGCCGCAAGGGCGGCCGACCAGCTGCTACGCGGGATCGTCTCCGCTTCGACGCCCGGCGAACCCTCCGGCTGAGCCGCGACCGGCGGGGCCCGGCCCGCGGCGCGATCCGCGACCGGCCGGGCGCGGTCTCGTAGTCTCGTCGGGGTGACGCCCTACGCTGCCGAGACCTTCTCCGTCGACGAGCGGGAGGTGCTCCGCCACTACGTCACGAACCTCGACGGCCCGGTGTTCGCGCTCGTCAACCTGCCGGAGGTCGTCTGCGGCGCGCTCTTCGCCCGCTACTCGCGCTCGCCGAAAAGCGTGCGGCGGCTCTTCCTCGACGAGTTCCTCGGCGACCTCGACGTCTCCGGCGATTCGACCGTCGACGCGACGGTCGGGCTGAAGCGCGCCGAGGAGCTCTACCAGCGGGTGTTCGGCGACTTCGGCGACGACTCCGTCGCCCAGCTCGGCGGCGTCCACCTCGCCTGCGAACAGGCCTCGAACGTGCTCACCAAGGTCCTCGAATGGGGACGCCTGATGGCCTACCTCGAGCAGTCGACGCGCTACATCCCCTACGACTCGCGCCTTTCGACCGGCCACTACCGGTACTGGCGGGATCCCGAGGTCCTCGACTCCGGCCTCGGGGCCCGCTTCGTCGGCGATATGGACCGCATGTTCGACACCTACGCCGAGCTTTTGCCCCTCCTCCAGGCCCACCTCGTCCGGTCCTTCCCGAACGACGGCACCACGTCGGACTTCGCCTACCGCCAGTCGGTGCGCGCCCGCGCCCTCGACGCCCTGCGCGGCCTGCTGCCGGCCGCGACGCTCTCGAACGTCGGCATCTTCGGCTCCGCCCAGTCCTACGAGCAGCTGCTGCTCCGGATGCGCGGCCACCCGCTCCCGGAGGTCCGGGATTACGCCGAGCTCATCTACGCCGAGCTGAAAAAGGTCATCCCGTCGTTCCTCACCCGCCTCGACCGGCCCGAACGGGGAGGGGAGTGGACCGAGTACCTCGCGGCCCGCCACCGCGAGATGGAGGCGCTCGTCGGGCGCCTCTTCCCGGCGGAACGCAGCGCGGGGGACGCCGTCTCGACCGCCACCTCGGTCACGCTCACCGACTTCGACCCCGACGGTGAGGAGAAGGTCCTCGTCGCGGCGTGCTACCCGTACTCGTCGCTCCCCGAGAACGAGCTCGCGGCCCGGGTCCGCCGGCTCGGCACGGCTGAACGCGCCGCGATCCTCGCCGCCTACGTCGGCGAGCGCCGGAACCGCCGCCACCGTCCCGGCCGCGCCCTCGAGAGGACCGGCTACCGCTTCGACATCGTCTCGGACTACGGGGCGTTCCGGGACCTGCAGCGGCACCGCATGCTCACCATCGAGTGGCAGTCGCTCGGCGCGGACCTCGGCTATGAGGTCCCCGACGTGGTCGCCGAGGCGGGGCTTGGCGCGGCCTACGCCGACTCGCTCGATCGTGCCCGCGATCTCTACGACACGCTCCGCGAGACCTTCCCGCTCCAGGCCGTCTACGCCGTCGCGCTCGCCTTCCGGATCCGCTACTCGATGCAGCTGAATGCCCGTGAGGCGATGCACCTCGTCGAGCTGCGCAGCACCTCCCAGGGCCACCCCGTCTACCGGAAGATCGCCCAGCAGCTGCACCGTCTCATCGACGAAAAAGCCGGGCACCACGCCATCGCCGAGACGATGAGGTTCGTCGACCACAGCGGCAGCGGGCTCGGGCGACTGGAATCCGAGCGCCGCGCCGAGGAACGACGGCCCCGGGACCTCAACGCGGTCGAGACGGACCGGGCGGGCGGCGCCGACCCCGTGGCGAACAGCTCTCGGGACACTTGACTCTCTGCGCCCGCAGTGCATGAATAGGTGGGTCCCGCACACAGGGCACCTATTCGGGAGCCTCCGTCAGTCGCTCCGGGTCGTCTCGGCGGGGCAGTTGCTTAGGTAGTGGTCCAGGGAGCCGAGTAGAGAACGTCAATCGCCGCAAAGGCGACCTGCGCTCGGGCGGGCGCGGAGGACGGCGCCAAAGGCTCCCTGGACCACCCCTTCTCGGCGGTCTCCTTCGGGTGCCCCGCCGGCGCGACGCGCCAGGAGTGCTCCGTGCGGCCAGCCGTTGAAAGACCGGCGATGTGCCGTATAGTGACCGCGCCCAAGGACCTCCCGGGACGGACGGAGCCGCCGTTGCCGGTGTGCACCGGGCCACAAAACAAGGAGACTGAGGAGTCTGATGCCGAGCGAAGCTGACGGCGAACTCGAAACCGACGCCCTCGCCGAGGGCGAGCTCGAGGAGCCGCCCGACGAGGAACTCCTCGAAGAGGACGACCTCGGCATCGACGAGCTCGTCGCCGAAGACCTCGTTGACGATGAGGATCTCGGCGATGAAGCGGACGCCGACGTCGTCGTCGCCGAGGGCGAAGAGCCGATCGTCGAGATCGAGGAGGAAGAGGAAGAACTCGATGACGATGACGTCGAGGCGAGTCTCGACGTCATCTTGAAAGAGCGCCTCGTCGTCTCCGATGAGGCTGACGAGGAGGACGACACCGAGGCGACCGACGCCGAGGACCGCGTCGACGGAACGACACGCGTGCTCCCGAAGCAGCCCGGTGAGTTCGTGTGCCAGTCCTGTTTCCTCGTGAAGAGCCAAACCCAGCTCGCCGATCGCCGGCGCAAGCTCTGCCGGGACTGTGTATGAGCGATCCCTCGGACAGGAGACGCGAGGACGCGCGTCGGCTCGCCGACGACCTCATCGACTACGCGATCTACGCGCCGCTGGGTGCGGCGATCGCCGTCGCCGAGGAGCTGCCCGAGCTCGTGCGCCGCGGCCGCGAGCGGTTCGGGCCCCGTATCGCCCTCGCCCAGATGCTCGGCAAGTTGGCGGCGGATTCGGCCCGTCGACGCGCCGAGGCCTTCGTCCGCCGCCCGGCGGATCGCCCGCGCGCCGACGGCACCCCGGCCGCCGCCGAGCCGGATGCCGCTGCGGCACACCCCGCGCGCCCGGCGATCCCGGACTACGACGCGCTATCGGCCGCTGAGATCGTCGCCCGACTCGCGGCACTCACGCCGTCCGAGCTCGCCAGAGTCCGGTCCTACGAGACGGCGCACCGCGCCCGCCGGACGGTCCTCGCCAAGATCGCCCAGCTGCTCGGCGAGCAGGACCGCTAACACCGATGGCGGTCGGCCCCGAGGGGGCTCGCATCGCCCGCGCGGACGACACCGAGCGCGTCATCGAGCTCGCCGGCCAGTACCTCGCCGAGCTCGCCGGCGCGCGGGGCGGCGCCGCCCTCGCCCACGCGCTCGACCGGACGCTCCGGGCAGCAGCGCTAAAGCACGTCATCGTCGGGTCCGACGCCTGCTCCCTCGTCGTCGGCACCTATGACGGCGCCGTCGTCGGACTGGCGCTCGTCGAACACCCGCCCGACGTCGGTCGGAGTGGATCACCACAAGACCGCCCCGCGAAGGTGCGCGCCCTTTACGTCGAACCAGCGATGCGGGGCGTCGGGGTTGGCGAGGCGGTGCTCGCCGAGATCCTGAGTCTCGAGGCCGCCCGCGGCGCCACCGCCCTCGACGCGCCGGCCCTGCCGGGAGATGGCGCGTCGAAATCGTTCCTCGAGGACATGGGCTTCCGCGCCCGACTGCTCATCATGCGGCGATCGCTCGATTCTGGGTCGGGGCCGTGAACGCGACGACGCTCTGCGTGGGGGTGGTCGACGTCGAACAGGGCGCGCTCCTCCTCGTCAGGCGGGGTCACGAGCCGGGCGCGGGACGCTGGTCCGTTCCGGGCGGTCGCGTCGAGAATGGCGAAACCCTCCGCCAAGCGGCCGAACGCGAGGCGCGGGAGGAAACGGGTCTGGCGCTCGAGATCGGCGACCTTCTCGGCACGACCGAGGTCACCACCGCACGGGAACGCTTCGTGATCTGCGACTTCCTTGCGATCCGGCGGGACGTGAACGAAACGCCGCAGGCGGCGAGCGACGCCGAGCTCGTTCGGTTCGTGCCGCTTCTGTCCGTCGGGGACCTAGACCTCGTCGACGGCCTCGGCGAGTGGCTCAGGAACCACGGCGTCCCCGTCGGCTGACGCCGGGGCTGTCATCGCGGGCTCGGGAGCAAGCCGGTCGTCCGACGACGGCTCCGGGTCCAGTACCTGCGGATCGGCGTCCGCGCCGAGAGTCCCGGGCGACTCGTCCCCGGGCTGCGGTGATCGGTCGCTCTCGGCCGGAGGCTCGTCGCTCGCCGGTTGTTCGTCCGTCGCGACCGCGACGGCCGGATCGCCGGCGACGAGCTGAGCCTGCTCGACGACGAGCGCGAGCGCGGTGCCCGTCGGCGAGGTTCCGAATTCGTCGGCCGGAGCGCCCCCTGTCGCCAAAGACGGCGGGGTCGCGTCGACCGCGGTAACTGGCTCCGCGTCGACCGGTTTTGCCACCCGCCGCGGCGGCCTCGACGGCGCCGCGCGCGGCCGACGCGCCTTCGCAGCCTGGGCCGTCGGATGGGCCGGAACCGGACGCGGTGGGGGAGGCATCGGGAGCCCGACGAGCGGCGCGAGCGCCGGGATCCGCCCGGCGACCAAGGTCGCCGCGTGACGGACCGCTCCGGAAGGGTCGTCGGGCAGTCCCGCCGGTTTGATGGAGCGCCGCACGGGGGACGCCGCCGCCGCCTCCAAGAGCACCAGCCAGCGGTCGACGGAGCTCGCCGCCGACAGCCCCGCACCGGCGGCCACGCTCAGCGGCACGACAAGCGAGCCGGGGATGCGCGCTCCGGGATCCGGCGGCCGGGCGGACAGGCGCAGCGCGTGCAGCACGCGGCCGTCGGCGAGCGCCCGGTTGATGTCGCCTTCCCAGCCGTCGCGCAGCTTGGCCAACCGCGCCTTCAGGGCTTCGCGGATCGTTCCCAACAGTTCGCGGCCGTGCTCGTCGCGCGGCGACGCCCCGAGGACCGTCGCACGAAGCTCCCGTAGTGAAATCGTTTCCAATCGCGCCACCACCGCCTCGGCGCGGTCGAGCCACACCGCCTGGCGCACGGGGGGGAGGAGCTGCTCCGCGAGAGCGATAATCGCCTCACCGCCGACCGCCGGCCGTCCCGCCGCAAGCGCCGCCGCCTGCTCCGCAGCAAGCGCCCGTCGGACCGCCGGCATCCCGCCAGCCGCGACCTGTTCCGCGACCGCGCGCTGCTCAGGCGGGAGAGTCGCAAGGTACTCGTCTCGATGTCGCGTCCCGGGGATGAAGCGCTCGGTCCGCGGACGACTCCGGCGCGTCGCCGTTGGCTCCGTCTTCGCCGTCGGCGCCGTGGGGCCGTTGGCGACAACCACATCTTCGGTGCGCGGTGGTGACGGTCGGACCCGACGGGGCGCGCCCTCGCGCACAGGGCGCCTCGCGGAATCGCGCTCGCGAGACGGCCTGCGCCGTTCGGGTTCATCGGTTCGTGGGCGGATATTCCCGCGCGAGCGAGAGGGCGCTGTCTTCTCACGGGTGCGACCGCGGCCGTTCCCTTCGAAGGGACGCTCGCGAGCGCCTCGTCCGGAGCGCGAGACGAGTGACGTCGTCACGAGGCCTTCTTCGTCGAGCTTGGAGGGCGCGAGCTCGATTCGTTGCTGCGAAATGACGCGTTCGCGCGCGGGAAGAACTGAAACAACGGTGATGCCCTCGAGTTCGAACTCGGCCTCGACGCGCAGAACAGCACCGACCTGCGCTCCGCCCTCGAGCAACTTGCCCTCGATCACGCCACGCGGTTCGCGTGCTCCCGCGGCCCGCCACGTCCAGGTCCCATCGTGTCGGGCCGAGGTCAGTTCGATCTCCAAACGCCTCGTCATGCATCGGCCAACCTACCGCCTCGACGACCACCACGGGAAACCTGGCTCGGATTCGCCCGATCTCTGCCCTATCCCCGCCGACCAACGACGCAAGGACCGTGCCGGGTGGAACACCTCCGATCACCCAACACCTTCGCCACGCATCAACGACCACCCCTCCCGGTAGCTCATCAGCGTGCCCTGGGGCGTCGGACACCCGGTCAACTCCGCCGTGAGCCTCTGGTAGGTGCCTCCAGGCCGTCGGGCGCGCCCCGCGCGGCGGACGCGCGCCGCCAGCAACTCGCCTCCGCCGCCTCGGTCCACCTCCCGTCGCTAAACCGCATCGCACCGACCGCTGCTTCACCGTCAAACCATCAAATCGTCTGATCGCCATTCCACGGTCGGCCGTTTCGAATTTCCCCTGCCGTGCCCGCCAGCCCGTCCGCATCTCCACCGGACCCGGCAAGACGGAAAGGAGCGTTCTCGAAGCGGGCGGACCACAGAGCCGCGCCAACGAAATTCGGCTACTTCGTCGATGACTCAAACTAGTTATCCGTAAATTGACATATTCGTGTGCAAGAAGGGCACATATGTGTCATGCCGCTTGCGGTGAAGCCAAAGTCCAGGTAGGGGGCGTGACATTTTTCCACTTAATTCCCACGTGACCGTCCGGGCCTTCCGCTCGCTAACATCCACCGTCTCCCGAGGCGATTCACGATCCTCGCCCGAGTCTCCTGCTGCGAGCCCCGTCCGGCTCTGGGTCGCACCATCCGCCGTCGGTCCAGCGGGAACGTCGCGACCGTCTTAGGCCGGCGAGCAGGGAATCTTCCGCCTCCCAAGGTTGAACCCCCTCACCCCCGGCCCGACGATTTCTCGATGAGGGAGAACGCCATATTGCCTATCACTCACCCTGAGCGACCGCACGTGTGCACAACGTGAACTTTTTTGCCAACTGTCCATGCACCGAAATGCCACGCTGCGTGAGCTAGCCGTCACTCCGCTTTATTTGCTTTAATCTCATCGTGCTCATTGGAGTAAATGCACAACGGCGGGCAGGGGGCTTCCCATCGCGCCTCGCCGATCGGCGACCGCCGTTAGGGTGGCGGGGCTTCGCTCGTACGAACAAGGAGTCATCAGCTAGATGAGAGTTCTCGCAATCGGAGCCCATCCGGACGACATCGAGTTCGGTTGCGGCGGGACGCTGTTGCGCCACCGACATGCCGGCGACGTCATCACGCTTCTCGTGATGACGACGGGCGAGCAAGGACCCGACGGGGAGCTGCGGACCCGCGAACAGGAACAGGCGGCCAACCTCCTCGGCGCGGATCTACGGTGGGGCGGCTTTCTCGACGGTTCGGTCCCCGCGAGCGGCGACGCCGTGCGCGTCATCGAGCACGTCATCGCCGTGACGTCCCCGGACGTCGTCTACACGCACGCACCCCAGGACACGCACCAAGACCACCGTGCGACGTCGGCGGCGGCGCTCGCCGCGGCACGCCGCGTCTCCCGGGTGCTCTGCTTCGAGTCGCCGAGCTCGATCGGATTCACCCCGACGCTCTACGTGGACATCGCCGGGCTCGTCGAGTCCAAGCTCGACCTGCTGCGCGCCCACATGTCGCAGGTGCTCCACATGGGCAGCCTCGTCGACCTCGAAGCCACCGAGTCCCAAGCCCGCTACCGCGGTTTCGCCGCGCGGGTGCGCGAGGCCGAAGCCTTCGAGTCGCACCGCTTCCTGTGGGACCCGGTCCTCGCCGAGCGGGCGAGCGCCTCCGAGGTCACCCTCGCGGAGCTCGACAAGGCCTCCAGCGAGGGATCCACCGTCGACTGGCCCCAAATCCGCCGGTTCATGCAAGGCGAGCAGTCGTCATGAGCCCCATCACCTCTTGTTCTTCTTGTTCTTCACCCAGCCGCACCGCCGAGCGTGGTGCCCCAACCGAAAGCAGGCCAATCTGATGAGAAAGCAACGACGCAGGGTCCTCGGAGGGGCAGCGGCAATTGCGTTCGCGACCGTCGCGGTGCTCGCGTTGAGCACGCTGCCCGCCGGCGCCTGCCCCAACTCGCCGATCAACCTCACGGCGAAGGCGTGCGACAGCAGCGTGACGCTGAACTGGTCCGCGGCGAGCGGTCCGACCGCGACCGGCTGGGTCGTCTTCCGTTCGTCGACGAGCTCGACGCCGTGGAACACGACGAGCATCCCGCTCACCAATTCCGAGATCCCGAGCGGCTGGACAGAGATCGTCACCGTCGCGGCGAACCTCAAGGCGACGACCTACGTCGACACGACCGTCTCGAACGGCACGACCTACTACTACGAGGTCGCCGGTTACGACTCGGCTGGTATCGGGTACGAGTCGAGCCTCGTGTCGGCCTCGCCGACCAAGGGCGAGTGCGGGACCCCGACGCCGATCGGCGCGATCGGTGCGATTCCCGCCGCGCTGCTCCTCGGTGGCGTCCTCGTCTACCAGCAGCACCGTCGCCGGATCCGGCGGCAGAGCACGGCAGCCGCGTCGTAGGACGGCACGGCCGGCTCCGCCGGTCCCGTCGCCCGGCCGCGCGATAAGCGCGGCCGGGCATCCAGGTGAAAGCGAAAACGGGCGATGAGAAAAGGGCGGAGAAGGGTCCTCGGCGGCGTGGCGGTGCTCGCGTTCGCGACCGCCCTCGGCTTCGCGGTCTCGGCCGCGTCGTCGACTTCGGCGGGCGAGTTGTCCCCGGGCGGCAGCTGCACGATGAGGAGCGGCTGTGAGGCCCTGCTCGGCTACGCGGGAGCGACGCCCACCTCGCCGACGATCGGCGCACCGACGACCGTCTACCTGCTCGGCAAGTACGGCATCGGGACCTCACCCAGACTGACCGTCACGGGGTCCGGGGTGAGCGAGTCCGTGACCGTGCTCGAACTGGCCATCACCTCGCTCCCTTCGGACGGCCTCTTCGCCTACAACCCGCAGTACAAGGGCCCGACCCCGAATGCCGCGTCGCACGCCGACTACCCGGAGGGCTGCACCTTCGGGACATCGAACTGCCTGTTGGAACTGACCTTCACCGTTCCGACCAAAGGGCTGTCCATGGACAAGACCTACACGGCGACGCTCACCGCCTCCGGCGGCGATGGTGCCAAGGACCAGGTCGTCTGGCAGCTCTCCTTCGGCAGCGCCGACACGCCTTTCGACCCCGCGGTCGGTGCCTCCCTCGGGGCGGTCGTGCTCGGATCGCTGTTGCTGTTCCGTATAAACCGCCGTCGCCCCGCGACGGCCCGATAACGCCAGTTCAAAGACCCCGGCCCGATGGGCCGGGGTCTTTGCGCGCCCGGAAGCCAACCGCGTAGATCGCCCACCCCTCCCGGCTGCCCGGCCCGGGCCCACGGCGGCCGTCGCGACGGCAGGACGAGACAACTCCTTGCGGATCTGGGACCTTCGGACATCGGACCGTTCGCTTCACTCCGAATGCCACCTCGCCAGGATCAGAAGCATCGCCTTCAGTCCCGACGGGAACCTGCTCGCCTCGGGCGGTGAAGACGGCGCCGTCCGCCTTTGGAATCCCGGTCTGGCCCTCGGTCATGGTCGATGAAGGCCGTCACCCGGTGATCGCAACGTCGGCACTCTGGTCCCAGCCTCGCCGCCAAGAGCGACAGTGACTTCGCCGATCTGCGCGGCAAAGAGTTCGAGCGCGCGGACCTGACGCCGGCGCGGGAGCTTCGCCAGTCCAGCCTGCGGCACCCCATGCCTCCGACCGGCGCACGTCGCCGCCGTGTCCGGAATTGCCGCCGCTCCCAGTAGCTTCGACCCATGGCCCTGTCCCGGCGGCGCGTCTATGCCGCACAGCCTCCTGCGGCCACCTGGCTCGCCTGGCCGACGCTCCAGGAGACCCTCGGCACCTTCCCGGCATTCGGTGCCACTTTCTGTCACGAGACACGGCGTCTCGTTCACCAGCACGGTCCGCTCGTCACCGCGGAACTGAGAATCCAGACGACCGGCGAGCTCGCCGGGGAGGTCCGGGTGTTCGTGGCCGGCTGGCAGGTCGCCACCATCCCTTACGACGCGGCTGGCCCGTTCCGAGACGTCATCGACAAGCTCCACCGACGCGGTCTCCCGGCGACCTGTCGCGCCGAACTCGACGTCGACGCCGAGGGCCACGTCTGGCTCCACACCAAGCCGGCCGTGCGGGCCGCGGTCCAACCGTTCCTCCCGCCGATCGGCGCGAGACCCGTCGATCTCCCGCGCCGCCATTCTGAGATGCTCGACCGGTCGCTCGCCGGCGATGCGAGATCCGCACAGACCGAACGGACCGCCCTTCTCACTCCGGAAGCCGACTACTGGGCACTCTCGCTCGACGGCCAAAGGCTCGGCTTCCTCCAGTCCTATCCGTACCCTCGGTTGCGCGAAGCCTTCGCTCGCGGTTTCCCGCTCACCTGTTACGCGATTCTCGAGCGCGAGTCGAACGGGCCGCTCCGCGTCAACGCCGCGCTTCCGGATCGCTGATCCGGCGAATCTCGCAGTAGTCAATGGCCCATTCCCTTGACTTCGCCGGCAGGCTCAACAGCGGGGGAGAGGGGGTAGTTGCCAAAGTTCAGCCCCTTACGACTCGTACACCTGAGTCAGGGCCGTGACCTCGTCTCCGTGTTGCGTGTAGGTGTAGTACGGGTCGAAGCCCGAGTTGCCTATGTCCATCTGCCCCACCCGGTGCGTGGTTATAGGCCCCGCGGCGAGCTGCCGCAGTTCGAACACAGGCGCGTCGACGGCAAGCGGCACGATCAGTTTGGGCCCCGACCTCAAATAGTTCACATAGTCCATCCCGCCACAAAGGACCTTGGCTTTCTGCACCTCGATCATGACGACGAACGCAGATGACATGTGCCGGGAGGCGAGAAAAAGCACCTGGGTGGAACCGCAACGTGGCATTGGCAAGGGGCTAGCAGCCGGCCAAAAACGGGTCTTGATGTAAAGCCCGGGAGTGCCGAAGAAGGCGCCCAGCTTGATGACCGCTTGGTGAGCTGAGGACAGCTCAGCCTGGGAAGAACCGGCCGCGTAAAGGTACGGCACAGTCTTCAGTTGGTTTATTGCCTGGCTATACGACGAGCGATTGGCGGGATCCTCGCCCTTTGCCAGGACCTTGCCGACGTGCTGGAGCACCGCGCCTACCTCAGCGTCCGGCAAAGAGGCAGCTTCGGCCCAGAAGGGCCGAGCCGTCGCGAACGCGCTCGGGACCCGTGATTTCGCCGCCGCGGCCCCGCCTGGGGGCATAGTCAGTGAAGTTACGACGCCGACGGTCGTGAGCACCGACGCTGACAGTCGCAAGAGCCACTTCGAGGCCAACGCGAGATGGACCGATCGACGAAGAGAGCGCATCTTTCGCATCACCTCATAGCTGCGCAGCGCGGCGTCGTAATGTTGTGCACACGATAGGACTGAGATGACAGCTAGGGTCCACCACAGAATAACACGCGAGTAGTACGCTCGTGGCGTGGAGTTGAGCCCTGAGACGCTCGAGGTGTTCTTCGACACGGTGCAGCCTCATCTCGACGAGCGCCAGCGCCGGGTGGT